>Ga0302114_10003178_pt1 | contig 10350 bp, 10 predicted proteins | sample AG5_Surface_MG_FD_203107 | JGI IMG/M metagenome (GOLD analysis project Ga0302114, IMG submission 203107) | Marine microbial communities from Western Arctic Ocean, Canada - AG5_Surface | ecosystem: Environmental > Aquatic > Marine > Oceanic | place: Canada: Western Arctic Ocean | collected...
AGGCTGGATTGCAAGTGGCGACCTGGTTTACAAGGAAGATATCCAGGAAGGGTTCGATAACATTCCAGCGACACTTAAACGGCTGTTTACCGGTGCAAACTTTGGCAAACAGCTGTTAAAGATGTAGGGTTTGTTGGGCGCCTAGGCCGCCAGGGATGCTCGGGTCCATCGTCTATGGCTCGGGCCCTTCGGGCCCCTTAGTTCGCCGGCATGTTCAGGGTAAACCGACGCGGTGTACAAGTCCCCGTGCTGATCCATGGCAAGTTGATGGATATAGATGGCGATTTTCTCTACCCGGCCAAGCACCTCGCCAGTGTCTTCGTGAAGGATCGTTAGATCGCTCATTTTGTCGCTTGCGTAAACTCTGTCGCCATAGGTCGCCAGGCTCAGTGGCGTAATGTGAGTCCATTCATCGATGTATGCTCCATCTGGCGTCAGGCGTTGGATTCGATGGACACAGTCATTATCGGCCTGGGTGCGGTGGGCTTCTATTTGCCCGGGTTTGGTCATGTAATCATGAAAGTTACCGCCGCAGAGATCTGCCACCAGAATCCTCCCTTTAGAATCCTGAGCTATTGCGTGAGGTGTGTTGAATTCCGCGGGTCCTCGGCCCCAACCACCGACCGACTTAATAAATTCACCCTCCGCGGTGTACCACACCAGTCGAGAGTTCCAATATCCATCAGCGACCACAATATTGCCGTTTTCCTGCACCAGGACGGCCGTAGGACCGTTAAAATGAGAATCGTCGTTACCCCATTCGCCAAAGGTACCGAGCGTCAGTAGCAACTCGCCTTCCGGTGTATATTTTTTGACAGTATGCCCATCGCGATCAGTGGTCCAGAACATGCCATCTTTTTCTATATAAAGGGTGTGGGCGCCTAAGGCGAAGCCTTGCTCGTCAGAGGGTCCCCATTTACCAAGGTATTGACCCTCGCGGGTGAACATGGAGATGCTGCTCTTACCCATCTTGTCTTTCATGGCGAGTGGGTGGGTTGCCCAGTGCTCGAGGTCCCTGGTGAAAAGATAGACAATTCCTTGCTTGTCGACGGCGATACCTGAGCCCATCTCAAACTGCATGTCGGCTGGATAGACTGGCCAGTTGCCATCAAGTTGATAACCGTCTCTGGGGTCATTACTTTCAGTACTATTATCAACGTCGTGAGAGGTGCACATATCTGGTCTCCGTTATGATGGTGCATAGACCGTAGCGAAAGTACGTTCACTGTACAAGCGGTGTCTTTTCCATGATGTCTGATTCACCAAGCTGTTCAGGTGCAAGGCCATGGCGCCAAGGCGATGATTTGCCTATTATTAGGGTTAAATATTCGCTTAGTACACTTTAATATAACGAGAGGGAAGGTAAACGCATGTCAAAGCAAGTAGCGCTCGAGGAATTTCGAGCTTCAACAAAGACCTGGCTCGAGGGAAACTTCCCCAAAACACTTGTCGGAAGCGCCATGGGCCTGGAGGGTGAGGCAGACGACAGTATGAAAGCTGACTTTGAACTTTGGCGGCAGCGGCTCGCAGATAAAGGTTGGGGCGCACCGACCTGGCCGGCAGAGTTTGGTGGTGCCGGTATTGGTCATCCCGAGGCGAAAATTATTAGCCAGGAAATGGGGAAGATGGGCGCTTTTAACCCGATACCGCTCATGGCGGGTATGGGTGTCACGATGGTTGGACCAACGCTACTTGAATACGGAACCGATGAGCAGAAAGCCAAGCACCTTCGCGGTATGGCCAGCGGTGAAACCCGCTGGTGCCTGGGCCTGTCAGAACCCGGCGCTGGGTCAGACCTCGCATCGCTTATTACGAAAGCCGAAGACGATGGTGATACCTATAAGTTGAACGGTCAGAAGACATGGACATCCGGTGCCGATATTTCTCAGTGGTGTGGTGCTTTAGTGAGAACAGATTCAAACGCCAAGAAACGCGACGGCATCAGTTTTGTAATGTTGCCTATGGCTCAAGATGGCGTGTCAACAAAACCCATTCGATTGATATCCGGTGCCTCGCCATTTTGCGATACCTTTTTTGATAATGCCCAGGCCGAAAAGAGTGACCTGCTTGGACCGCTGAATGAAGGCTGGAGCGTTGTCAAAAGACTGTTGCAACATGAGCGTCAGAGTCAGACACAGGCCAGAGCTCCCGGTGGAAGCACCAAGAAACCATCATTTCAGCAGATCGCCAAAGACTATGTCGGTGTAGATGACTCCGGCGCGCTGGCAGATGGGGATTTAAGAGTACGGCTTATCGATCACCTGATGGATTCCGAGGCACACGGCCTGACAGTCAACAGAATAACTGCGGAAGCCCGGGGCAAGGTAGAGGTGAGTGCTGCCGCTTCGATCCTGAAGAACTCAGCAACAAAAATTGCTCAGGGTAAGGCTGAATTGACCATGGAATTGATGGGTAGCCAGGGTGTTGGTTGGGAAGGTGATAACTACACCAAAGAAGAACTCGACAACGTTCAAGACTGGCTGTGGGGCAAAGCCATTTCTATTTACGGTGGCTCGTTTGAAGTCCAGAATAATATCATTTCCAAGAACATCCTCGGTCTTCCCGAGAACACTCAAAAGGGATAACTAAGATGGCTGCACTAACGGAAGAACAATCTATGATTAGGGACCAGGCTAAATCCTGGGTAACCGAGCAGTCTCCTGTTCAAAAGTTTCGCGAAATGCGGGATAGTGGCATCGAGAGCAAATTCACGCCCGACACGTGGCAAGCAATGATTGACATGGGCTGGACCGGTATTTTAGTACCTGAACAGTATGGCGGTTCGGGTCTGGGATACCTGACGTTTGGCGTTATATTGGAGGAGGTAGGTCGACAGCTGACGGCGTCTCCTTTGTTCGCATCTGCGTTCGTTGGTGCATCAGCAGTACTCCTGGGTGGCAACGAAGAACAAAAGCAGGCAATCCTGCCTAAAATCGTAGAGGGCAGTGTAATACTGACACTGGCGGTTGATGAAGGTCCCAGGCATTCGCCTAAAAAAACGAAGCTTGTCGCCGAAAGATCTGGATCCGGTTATAAACTGACCGGTAACAAAACGTTTGTACATGAGGGCATGACAGCGACTGATTACGTGGTGGCTGCAAGAACCAGCGGTGAAGGGGAAGAAGGCATTACACTATTTCTGGTGTCTGCCAGTGCCGATGGTGTCTCCCGCGAAGCGGTGACCACGTTTGATAGTCGTGGTTATGCAAATGTTCACTTCGATGGAGTGACGGTGAGTGAAACGACAGTGTTGGGTACGGTTGACCAGGGCTATCGGGTTCTTGAAGCGCTTCTGGACCGGGCGAGGGCGGGTCTGGGTGCCGAGATGTTGGGAACTGCCGCGCAGGCTTTTGACATGACACTTGACTATCTGAAGACCCGAGTGCAGTTTGGCCAGGTCATCGGGTCTTTTCAGGCCTTGGGCCATAGGGCTGCCGGTTTGTTTGGTCAGATGGAGTTGTCGCGATCCTGTGTAGAAGCGGCGTTGCAGGCCATTGATGATGACGCGGATGCCGTACCTAAGCTGTGCTCCCTGTCTAAGGCAAAAGTCGGTGATTTCCTGCATGAAATGTCTAACCAACTAATTCAGATCCACGGTGGAATCGGTATGACTGATGAGTTTGATGCAGGCTTCTACCTCAAGCGAGCCCGCTTGCTGGAACCCTCATTTGGTAATCGGGCATTTCACCGCGATAGGTACGCAAGGCTGCTAGGGTTCTAATTTGAGTCTGATCGGCACCCATAGTGAATCGTTCATTGAAGCGTTGGCCTTAAGGCCAGCGCTTCATATGAAATACACCGCGTTTCTTGCTGCTATTGAATCAAGCGACGCAGTACCTGAGCGCGTTTTTACATTGTGCCATGCTCGCATTGCACAAATTCATGGCCAGCAGGTGCACGGAATTTCTGCTGATGAATCCTCAATGCTGCGGTCTCAGAGATTAGAAGCCTTCGATCCGTCGGAGCAAACTGCGCTTATCGCTGCAGAAAAAATCCCTTATCAACACCACGCTATTGAAGACGAAGAAGTCGAAGCCATCAAGCTGGCGTTTGGCGACGCAGGATGTGTTTCGCTACTGACAGCCCTCGCGTTCTTTGATGTGTCTTGCCGATTGAACGCGACCATGACAGGAGAAGTTAGCTAATGTCCACGACACCCAGAATAGGCTCGGCAATACCCGGTGCACCAGCCGAGTTCGGCACAGTCATGAGTCACACGCCAGACATCATTGCGAAGTTCGGTGATCTCTACGCAGAGTTCTGGCAGCAGGGATTGATCAGCCAGGAAGTCAAAGAAATGACCAGGATCCGCAATGCGCGTATTACCGATTGCGGCTACTGAAAAAACGTCCGATTTGACGCCGCTCGTGTAGCGGGTCTGGAAGAAGGTATAGTTGCCCAAATAAAAGATGGGTACGAAGAGACGCTGGAAGAAAAAGAAGCGATTGCACTGCAGCTAACGGATGACATCATTGGCCTACCCGGCCAACTCCGCGATTCGCAGATAGCCGCCTTAAAGAAACACTACAGCGATGCTGAGATCGCCGAGTTAGCGCTCGGTGTTGGATTGTTTTTGGGAATGTCCAAGGTGTTGATTACACTAGGCCTGGAACCGGAAGCGATGGATACCACAGTATTGCCAACGCCGGGCAGCTAGCCGCTAGATTGATTTTTCATGACCTGCCCAATAAGGTTCGCGCACGATCCTGCGCTGAATCTTTCCGGTGGGTAATCTTGGCAGGTCAGCCACGAAGTCGACGGTTTTTGGGCACTTGTAACCGGCGATATGCTCGCGGGTAAACGCAATAAGTTGTTCTGCCAGATCTTCGCTGGCGACACTATCAGGTTTAAGCTGGACGACAGACTTCACCTCTTCGCCCCACTCAGCGTTTGGTACACCTATCGTGCATACGTCCTGTACGGCAGGGTGTTGCATCATCCTGCTGTCGACTTCCTGGGGGTAGATGTTAACGCCACCTGAGATAATCAGTTCTGCCGTCCGGCCAGTTAGAAACAGGTAACCGTCCTCATCGAAGTAGCCCATATCGCCTAATGTAAAATAGTCCCCTCTGTAGGACGAAGATGTCTTGCTGTCATCTTTATAGTATTCGAATCGACCTGAGTCGGGGGCGTGCATATAAATGGTACCGATTACTCCCACGGAGACATCGTTGCCTTCGTCATCCACAATTTTATTGTCGAACTCCGGGCCGGGTCGCCCAACACTGCCTGGTTTTGTTAACCATTCATGTGAATCGATGAGAAAACCGCCGCCACCTTCTGTGGCGGCGTAATATTCGATCAGTACCGGGCCAAACCAATCGATCATCTCGTGCTTGATGTGCACGGGGCATGGCGCTGCGCCGTGGATGATGCGTTTAAGGCTTGACAGGTTGTATTGCCGTTTAATCGATTCATCCAGGCGCAGCAGGCGGTGAAACATTGTGGCCACCATATGGCTGTGAGTCACCTTATGTTCGCTTATCAGTTTTAGTGTTTGTTCCGGGTCCCATCGATCCATCATTACCAGGGACGCACCAGAAATGAGTGGCGTCAGCACGTCAATGAGCAACGGTGCAGCGTGGTAAGCGGGACCCGTGCAAAGCGCAACTTCATTTCCGGAGGCGTATCCGCGTTCAGAGTAGTCTGGCAATATGGGGGGGCTTTCTTTGCGATAAACGCCTTTGGGCTTGCCTGTTGTGCCCGAGGTATACAGCATGCCCCCGCCCAAAGTGGGGTTGGGAATGTTATCTGTCGAGAAGCTTTCGAGAACGTCACTAAAGGCGTCAAATTGAGCAATATCACCGCCAATCGACAAGCCGGATTCGACTCGCTGACTCATGTTGAGCACCCGGCCGGCTGTTTCGGCGAAACTGGTATCTGCCAGAAAAACCCTAGCGTTGCAATTGCCAACAATATAACCAACTTCCTCACTGGTGAGGTGCCAGTTAATCGGAGTCAGTCTGACGCCGCTTCGCATTGCCGCCATAAAGACGATGGCGTACTCACTTCTGTTGCCGCAAAGCAGGGCGACCCCGTCGTCGCCTTCTATACCCACTGAGAGAAAGTACCGAGCGAGTTGGTTGGCTTTACCGTTAAGTTCCGACCATGTCAGGACCTTGCCGTGTTGATCCGTCACGGCCATCTTTTCGGGCTTTATTGCCGCATGCACAGCGGTCGCCATACCCGTGAGTGCGGCCCGTTCGACAGAGACTGTTGCGTAATCGGTCATTGTTCGTCTACCTTCCCATTGGACTGCGGCAAAGAGTGTCTTATTGAGAATGCCGTAATAGGGGTGCGATAATCAAGGCAGTATTAATCAAGGCAGTATTAATCAAGGTAGTATTAATCAAGGTAGTATTAATCAAGGTAGTATTAATCAAGGTAGTATTTACGTTGGCTTCAACCAACGGCTGACGTCGACTTCTGCGACCTTCAAGCGGTTGCTCTATCGATGTCGCTGGCGACCGCTTGGTGTGGCTAGGTTGACACCTATTTTATTAAGTCCAAAATGGAGAGTTCGAAATTCGATAAGTGAAAAAGCCATCCAACCTAAAAATAAAGCCGTTCAATGCAGTTTCCTTGGCGAGACGAAGAGAAAGATAGATGCCCCTAATGGGAACAGGTACTAGAACATTGGCCACGACAATTGTAACAACAGGCACAACAACAGGCACAACAACAGGCACAACAACAGGCACAACAACAGGCACAACAACAGGCACAACAACAATCGCGCCAATAGGGTGGTCAGAAAAACCGAAAGACGATCCTCAAGTTCTGGAACTAAAATCCCACCTTGAAACCAACAATGGCATCAAGGGGTTAGAGATTTTACAATCTAACGATATTGATGAGGCGATAAAATTATTCAAGCGAGATGGTTTTGTTGTTATCGGTGACGTGCTCAATAGCGAGCAAATAGATTTCCTGGCTTCAGGTTGTAATGATGTCATCAAGGAAGTGGCTGCATTGGACCCGGGTAACCTGGGAAACAGGGGTTCTCATCGATACTCGTTTGGTGGGTCGAGTCTGACCAGGAGTCAGCTTCACCGACCCGCCTGGCAGATGCTGTTGGATGTACCCGTGTTGTCTAAACTCCTGACGTTAATATTTGGTTCCACAGACTATATCTTGCGTGCAGCAAGCGGGGACTTTTGCCTGCCGGGCGCAGTTGACTATCAGCCATTACATTCGGATGTAAACGACTGGCTTGAAGGCGGCAAGACACCCTTTAGCTCCTTTTTCGACTGGCGCGGCCAAGTCACCCTGCGAGACTTGCCAGCGCCGTATATTTGCGCAAATTTCCTGCCGCAGGATGTGACTCGAGTGAATGGAGCAACTCGCCAGATTCAAGGTACACAGAACTCTCGGGCAAAAATCCCTAATCTGAACGAAGAGCCAGAGTGGATGAAGCTAAGTACGGTTTGCCCGGCGCCGGCGGGTTCATTGATGCTTAGAGACGTTCGGGCCTGGCACGGTGGAACACCCAACTTATCTGATACGACGCGATCGATCCCGAACCTGGAGTTCTACGCGCCCTGGTTCCGAGAACCTTTGGTGCCAGGTATTAGTTATCAGGATTATAAGAAGCTCTCAACCCATGCTCAACGGCTGGTTAGATTTAGCGTCATGGATTCAAGTGAAGAACTGATGACAGGCACAACGCTTCGAGCGCCTTAACCTAGAAAAGTAGGTCTTAGAAAAGTAGCATTAGAGAAAGGTGTACCAGAAAAAGGTGTACTAGAAAAAGGTGTACTAGAAAAAGATGTACTAGAAAAAAGTGTGCTGGAAAAGAATGCGTTGAGTAGGTTTAAACCTTTAAGGAATAGTGTCATGAAATACCGCCAACTGGGCCGCACGGCACTTAGCGTTAGTGAACTTTGTCTCGGGACCATGAACTTTGGCCCTCGTACGTCAGAGCGCGATTCATTCGAAATTTTAAACAGGTCGGTAGAGGCTGGAATCAACTTTGTTGACACGGCAAATCAATACGGTGGCGATCTGGGTGTTGGTACGACGGAAAAAATACTCGGCCGATGGTTGGCTGAAGATAAATCGCGCCGCGAACATATCGTGTTAGCGACCAAAGCCCATGAGCCGATGTCTGACGATATTAATGACCATGGTTTGTCTGCTCGACATATTCAGATGGCCTGTGATGCTAGCTTGAAGAGGCTTGGAGTAGAACACATCGATCTCTATCAGATGCATCACATTGATAGGTCAGCGCCCATTGAGGAGATCTGGCAGGCCATGGATAGACTGATCAACCAGGGTAAGATTACCTATGTTGGTTCAAGCAACTTCCCTGGCTGGGCGATTGCGCGCGCTAACGAAAAGGCGATCGCCAGACAAAGGCTAGGCCTGATCTCTGAACAAAGCGTCTACAATCTGATTGAGCGTCGGGTCGAGCTTGAGGTGCTGCCAGCCTGCAGGGAGTATGGGCTTGGCCTGATACCCTGGAGTCCTCTGGCAGGCGGCTTACTGGCCGGTGGGGATGGCGTAGCGACAGGCCGTCGGCACTCAGCAGAGATGCAAAAGGTTGTCGGTGAGCGTCGGAAACAACTTGATCAGTTTGATCACCTTTGTGGTGAGTTAGGTGAAGCACCGAGTTCCATCGCGCTTAGCTGGTTACTCCATCAGCCTGGTGTGGCTGCTACTATCATTGGTCCTGGAAGTGCAGCGCAACTAACATCCGTGCTGCAGGTCCCTGATATCCGCCTTGACTCGCCAACCCTTAACCAACTGGACGAGATATTCCCACCCTGTGGCGAAGCGCCTGAAGCTTACGCCTGGTAATGCCTAAATAGTGCTGCCGCCAATGAGAGTTCATCCTGTAAAAGGTGCGTATTATGATCTGAGGCGAGAGCAATTCGAAGGCGCCGTTAAGGTCGTTCAGGAATTTCTGGCCCGGTAATAACGACGCGACCGTTGGTACGCAGGACTAACGCTGGGCAAGTAGCTGTACTACCGAGGCCAAGCCTGTATGACCGGTTCCTTCAATGACTTCCCGCTCAAGTTCTTCCAAATGCTCAATCTTCATTCCAGAGAAGTATTGAGCGAGTTCATTTTTTGTCAGCATCAAAGCAGCCCTCGGTGGACCTCCAGTGCCGTGTTTACGTTGTGCTGGTGTATAGGATTCAAGTATCAGGATGCCGCCCGGTTTTAATGCAGTGATGATGCGTGGGTAAATATGCGCTCGAACTTCGGTTGGTATATGAAAAAAAATAGACACAATGCAATCCCATGATTCAACGCCAAGGTCATGTTCAGAAAGGTCGGCTTCTAGCGTCTCGATGGAGACCTGCTTTTGTTCCGCCAGTTTTTTTGCTTTCTGTAGGCCAACCCTTGATTGATCTGCTGCTGTAACCCTATGTCCCAGTGTCGCAAGGAAAACGCCGTTTCGTCCTTCGCCATCAGCCAGGCACAGTACCCTGGAGTGAGGCGCTAGGCTATCCGCAACGGATTTCAGGAAATCATTCGGTTTCGTGCCGAACAGGTAATGACTGTCTGCATATCGTTCATCCCAGTCTCTGAACGTCTTACCGTTACAGATGTCGTTACAGATGTCGTTACTCATGTCGTTACCACCCCATTTAGCTGACGGCTAGCTGACGGCTTTAATGGCGGCGCTCATTGTGGCGTCGGTGATCGCTCTTCTGTCCTCGCCCCATGGTAGTGGCATAAGAACCGGATGTTCTACGCCCGCGTCGATATACTCTTTTACGAAGTTGGTGACCTCGGAATCGTTGCCGATAAAGTCAATTGCCTGGATCATGCGTTCTGAGACTGCTGCTAAAGCGCCCTCGCGATCTTTCACGGCCTGCCGCGCTCGCAACTCTTTGATTTCATCCGCGAAACCGGCCTGGCTGAACATGCGGGCATAGCCGTCTGCCATGGCATAGTTAAACAAGTCCTTTCTGGCAGACCTTGCGCTGCGCTCAAAATCGCCGACGGCTGCGTGTACGTAAGCGTAAATTTTAGCATTGCCGCCTTTTCTGACCTGCTCGATGGATGTGCCAACGTGTGAGGCTGGCAGGTAGTTCAGCAGAACCCCGTCGGCGACTTCCCCGGCCAATTTCAGCATCTGCGGGTTCAATGCCGCCATGATGATTTTGGGTTTTCGTTCGCCAAGTCGCACGCCCAGGCGAAATCGTTTGGCGCTAAAGTAATCACCCTCAAAGGTAACAGGCTCTCCGGAAAGGCATTCTCTGAGCAGCGCGACATATTCACGCATCATACCGATGGGTTTATCGGTCGCGCGCTCGCCATGTTGCATAAGAATCCCTGGGGCTGAGACACCAATGCCCAACAAAACATCAACGTCAGGGTTGAGTGCCTGCAACG
>Ga0302114_10003179_pt1 | contig 10347 bp, 11 predicted proteins | sample AG5_Surface_MG_FD_203107 | JGI IMG/M metagenome (GOLD analysis project Ga0302114, IMG submission 203107) | Marine microbial communities from Western Arctic Ocean, Canada - AG5_Surface | ecosystem: Environmental > Aquatic > Marine > Oceanic | place: Canada: Western Arctic Ocean | collected...
TAAGATCGATATTGCCCGAAAACACCCTTTGTGTCAACTTTGAAAAGGGTGTTTTGGGTTTCGAGGTCCTGAACGGAAGCCCTGATAATGGGAGGTGTCGTAGGGTACAATGGCTTATAGAAGAAGCATGTGCTACAACTGGTATTCCCGATACTGTTAGTAGGATACTTTTTTCTACAGCTGATAAACCATTGTCTTTAGACCGCAGCCTTGAAATTCAGGAACTAGTTCCCTATTATCAGCCTTGCACTTCTGATCTTACTGATTACACCTACGCCTATCCTGATTATTTTTTTAAAGACTGTTCTGATTACGGAGTTATTGATTACGAGGAAGCTCGTGTAAAAGTTATGGCTGAGGGTGTTAGGCCCCCACAATATCCTAGTTTGGGTTGGTTGGGCGCTATAACATCTGACGTAAGGGAGCGTTTTGTTGATTTGGCTAAATCCGCAGGTCAGCCTGACGTTTACTATCGTTCGATTACTTGGGACTCTGATTTTAACACTGTTCCTGTAAATAAATACATGAGTATGGAAAAGCAAGCTAGTATGTTTAAGTATATGCTTGATATGGAGGGTGTTGGCTACTCGCCTAGGTTAAAGCTTCAGTTTTTTTCTTTTCGTCCTATCTTTATTGTAGATCGCCCTTGGCAAGAATTTTACTTTGAATATTTAGAGCCTTGGGTTCATTACGTACCTGTAGCTAGAGACCTTTCTGATTTTAATACAAATCTAGCTAAACTTAACTCCGACCCTAAGCTTGCAGCTAGCATTACAGTTAACATGTCAGATTTTGCGCAACAGTACCTTACAAGAGCTGCTGCGTTAAAACGATATACCGATATTATTACTAAGCATTCTTAAAATATATTATTGCAAGTTTATGTATTATTACGTAAACTTACAAAAATATATATATAGAATTTTATGTTAGTAATAATAGACTCTGAGTTATCTGATCCCCCGAGCTCTAGAACTTGTTTCAGGGATGCAACTTTATATGCTTCGGTTTTTAAGAAACTTGATGTTCTTGTGGAGTGTACTCCGAAGCGTTTAGATTTCTACTGGCGTTGGTTAAAGCAAGGTGGTGCTTTAGATTTCATAGATCAGTTTATACTGTTCGGAGAAGTTTCTGGGACTAGCATAAGAAAAGATATAGGTGGTACACTCAACATAGCTCGTCTGGATGAAGTAACATTATCCAGAGTAACTTGCTTTCTAAATAATATAATTAATGAAGAAGAATATAGAAGACCGTGGTTTGATATACCTACGAAAGATGATATCAGCTAACCTATACTGGTATGCTAAGTCTGCTTTTGCTAATGACGCAGTACGTGCTATTGCAGTTGATCGTATAGTGAAAGCTATAGATAAAAATTACGTCTTAAAAGAAAAAGATAGTAATCACAAAGAGTAGAAGTGTTTGTGCCACCAGTTTTTATCTTCTGGAAGCTAATGTAAACGCAAGGCACAAGTTTATGATACACAGTACATAACATATTTTTCCCATGGTATTTAATGCTTGCAAATCTATCATTTATGTATCATAGTTATATCATAAATTTCTTTCATGAAAAAGTTTACGTTAATTGTGTTATATATACATGAAGCAAACCGGCTTCACTATTAATAAAATAAACAATACATATTATGAAAAAGGTGGAAACAAGTTTAACAAAAATATTAGAAGATACAAGAGATCGTATTCATACCTTAGAAAGGTTTAGGGGAGAGTACGAGTCATTTTTATTTAAATCAAGTGATTTTTCTTACCCAGAAGAGCCCGGAACTATTGAGTCAGTAACTGACGGAGATATACTATTACTACATCCATCTTTGCTGGGTTCAAAGTCAAGACCTATCAAAGCAATGGTTTTGACAACTTTCGGAAATACTTGGGAAGCAGCTGGTTATAACGGAGCTGCAGGTCCTTGCACTGCTTTGTCCCCTGTAAGTCCGGTATCAAGCCCTGCTTTTAGTTACGAATACAAGCATGATGATTATGTTTTTCAAATGTGGAACACACGCTGCGTCAGTGATGCTTTTTTAAAACGTTGCTGGAAAATTGACTCAGTATCACAGGACACAGTAGATAACGCATTTGATGTGTATGAGCACTTTGAAGGAAAACCACTAAGCGCTTCGTTGCGTGATAATGTTTATATACCTAACAATGCAGACGACACTCGTTTTCAGGAACATTATTATTCCCTAGAAAAAGAATTACTTAACGATTTAGAATTATAATATTTATTGCCCGTGCCTAAGGCGAGGTCCACATTTGTGGATCTCGCCTTTTTTTTACCTATTGTTGACAGCTTAGTCTTAGTAGCCTAATACTTTTCATAATGTATGTTGATTATTCAAAAAACTTTTGTTTTATACATAACCCTAGAACTGGCGGCACTTCGTTTTTGGAATACCTTGAGTCTGTATTTGATTTAACACTACAGTTAGGCGAGCACGAGGTAATGAAAAAACTGTATCCAGAAAAATTAGAACACAGTGTTATAGTTAATGATTTTTTCAAATGTGGCTTTGTAAGAAACCCGTGGGATAGATTACATTCGGCTTACACTTATCTTGTGCGTGGTGGTATAAATTTTGATGACGCTCGAGTTTCAAATATATTTGTTGATCCTTTTTATGGTGACTTTAATAGTTTTGTACATTCTTACGAGACCTGGTTTGGTGTGTATTGTGATTTTCTACCAAACTCATATAAGACTTCTCCACATTTCCAAGCTCAACATGAGTTTTTCTATTACGAAGGTAATATGGTACCTAACTTTTTGGGGAGGTTTGAAAATTACGAATCTGATTTAAAGGACATGTTATACGTGTACAGTTGTGACTATCTTTCCCCTACAGATGGCGCTGCGTTCTTACAGTCAATACCGAGCGAAGTACCTATTAAGAACATATCTAATGAGCGTCGTGAGGACTACATTACTGCTTATGACTCGCGTTCTGTAGATATCGTTTCGGAGTTGTATGCTACGGACATAGCATTGTTTAATTACTCATTTGATGGTTAGTGTATGTTTACCTTTATAACATCAGTTCGTCACCCTAAAAATAGTTCTTTTTACGAACGTGTTTGGGATCTGCTTCGTGACACACTATACTCTGTGTGTTCTCAACAATGCACTGACTTTAAAGTTATTGTTGTATGCAATTATGTATTAGATGATTTTTCTGACCACCCATTGATATCACGTTATGTTGAATTTGTGTGTGTTGATTTTGATGCTCCTAATCTCGTAAGCGGGCCTGTCACTGGCGTACCTGCTTGTAATCTAGATCGTGGTTTGAAGTTTGTTGTGGGTTTGTTAGCTGCGAAAGTTTATGACCCGGAGTACGTTATGTTTTTTGACGCTGATGATTTTGTTTCTGATAAGATTGTGTGTCATGCCAGCGTTAATAAAGGGCGTACTGGTTGGTTTTTTAATAAGGGTACTTACTATCAGGATTTTAAGGTCTCTAATCGTCTTAATTTTTTAGATACATGTGGGACTTCTCACATACTCAATTACAGTATTCTAACAAAAGACATTCCATTTGATCGACTTACTCAAATATCTAACAGAGAATCTATTGAGCGTTACGTACATCCTTATTTTGTAAAAGGTGTTCTGGGTTGTCACATGAACTACAGTAATTATTTTTTTAACTGTCACAGCGTATTAGAAGCGTGGCCATTGCATCAGTCTGCTGTGTATAACATGTCTACCGGGGAAAATCATTCTGGTCGTACGAGTAAGTGTGGCCCAGGTTGGGAGTTATTGACTAAACGCGGTGGTACTCGTTTGGGTTACGAAGCACGCCGTTACAAATTCCCTTTAATTAACCACAAGAGAAAGATCATCCCTATTGACACCTCGTGCAGTCGTGCCCGGCAGTTATTCGAGGCTATGGGGTTACAGGCAAAAGTTGCCCTCAACTGTGAGGATGTACTAAGCGTTTACGGGCGTGAAACCTGTGAAGTTTATACATCTGTTGCTTTTATTTCAAACCCCTGGGAGCGTATGGTTATAGAATATAACGCTCATCTAACTGATGGTAAGGGCCTATTATCTTTTGATTCCTATGTGAGAAAGCATGCAGACTTACGCAGTCAGACATCTACGTTAGCAGACTGGGTTAGCGAAGTACACACCGTCTACGACTTTCCCGACACTGAGTTATTTTCAAATGCTTCTACATCTGTTTTTACTGACGATCTTTCTGATTACTATGACGAATCTTTAAAGGAACTCATTGCTTTTAAATTTGCAGCGGATATTGAAGCATTTGGTTTCAAATACAGTGGTAATATTAATTCAGTTAAGCGTGATACTACACTGAGCCGGTACAAGAAGTTCGGTTTTTCTGCAATTATATTACCTCGTTTAGAGTTTAAATTTTTACCTGAGTGGCTTGATCACCATTTTTCTCTTGGTTTTGAAACATGTGTTTTATATAACAATGGGTTTAGTCCCATAGACGGCAGCACTTGGGGGAAGCTCCCAACATCATATACACCCGATCGTGTTGATGGTAGTCATGTCTGGAAGAAAAAACCTGATGCAGATTATAATTTAGAATATTCAGACAAGGAGATAACTGAAGCGTTAGATGATATAGTTTCTGATTATAAAGGTAAGGTTTCTATTGTTCCCTGGGTTTACGGCGTCGATCATACTGTTGATTATCCATATTCTCAATGGAATGCTATACAGCATGTGACAAAGCAGAATTCTCAGGGTTGGTGGTTTTTTGTGGATCCAGACGAGTTTTTAAATCTACGCTTACACGATACTGTGCAGGATTTTGTACAGCATTCTGGGTCTTATACTCAGTTTCGTTTTACGCAGCGTATATTTGGCGCTCGTGTTAGTGGTCAGCCTGTACGAGAGGTATTTAATTTTGGTTACGATTCCGAACTTACTAAAAATTTAACAGTTTCTAGTATCATGTCTGGGAGTGAGATAACAGCGCACGAACAACTGCCAACATTTGGTGAGAGTATTAATGTATCTCGTGATGTAGCTGTTTATCACCACTATAGGGGTGATCCTAATCTAGTAGGTGGTGAGTATTGGCAGCACGTTCGTTTGTACGAAGCTGCAGGTTCTAATTTTGATAGTGAAGACTACTCTATGAAAAAGTATTTAATATGATAAATCAAAGCTTGTGTTGCATATTTGTACACATTCCAAAGAATGCCGGGACTAGCGTAGAGCGTTATCTCTCAGATCCGCGTGTTGTTGGTGATCCTAGTTTAAATACATTTCTCGGTGGGGATCATACTCATTATACATTGGCAGAACTTAAGTCTGAATTATCTGAAGATATTTTTAATAACTATTTTAAATTTACTATTGTCCGTAACCCATGGGACAGAATGGTTAGTCTTTACGAATATTGTGTTTCTGGCGGTCGTAATAATGAGTTATGGGTGGGTTGCGACTTTCGGACTTTTTGTCGTAAGTTTAAAGCTAATAGTTTGCTAGTACACACACAACATTCATTTAAAGGAGAAATATATAGTGCTCATTTACTTAAGCAGCATGAATTTATAAGTAAGGATATTGACTTCGTATTGCGGTATGAGAATCTTTCCGGAGACTTTAAGCGCGTTGCAGCTCGTTTAAAACTAGAAGTACCTTTTTTACCAAAAACAAACAACAGTGTACGCAGACCATATAGAGAATATTACGACGATGTTCTCAAAGATTTGGTTCGAGATATTTTTATTGAAGATATTCGAGTTTTCTCATACACCTTTTAATTGACTAATATTATGCACATCATATTATAAATTGATGGCAAATAATATAACAACAAAACAATTAGCTTTAACCTCGCTCGTCGCATCAGAATCTGCGGGGCAAGCTATACATACTATAACTAAAGGTAGTAACCCAGCTAGCAACTGCATTGTTGTTTGGTCTGCCGGAGACGGAGCTAATAACAGTTACTGGCACGAAGCTGAAACTGCGTCTCTGTTTGATGACGTATTATACCACGCTACTGAGCACGATACAGATATTGTTTTTTTACGCGATCCATCTATCGAGGACAACTGGTTTTTTGGTGGTAATCTAAAAGATGAAAGTGGTAAAACTCTCAGCGAATTTACTAAGAACAACGAAGGTTACCTTGATACTTTACACTCAGCTTTGACAGCTATAAACACTACTTACGCTTCTGGTAAAGTTGTCTATCTAGGTACAGGCCCTATCGCTTCGTTTGCTGCTGCATGGCACAGTGTTTTAGGGGAAGCTGTAGATGACACATCTCTCTGTACACCTGACAGTCTGATTGCTTGGGGGCCTCAATCCAACCTATTTCATCTGGCTGATACTATTGGTGACACTTGTCAATTAAATCCAGCACCTATTATAACTAAGATTAAGGGTCTTGATTTGTATGGTGATAACTGGCCGACGCAAAATCCCGAGCAGCCTGCACTCGGCATGGGGTGGGTTGAAAACACTGCTTGGCCTACAGAGGTATGCAAGCTTGGGTATTGGGGTCCTGGTGACCCACCTCCTTGTGATGATGATGATTATTATTATTACCACTATGAAAATTTTACTCATGGTGATCATGGTTTTGATAAGTTTGCAGCCATCACCTTTGATGCTGATATGGAAATAACTTGGTTGGGCGACATACGCACAGCTTTAAACGTAACCATTTAAATTTATTATTATGAGTAAAAAATGTTTAGTTATAGGTGGGGCTGGTTTTATAGGTAGTAATCTCGTTGATGTGTTGGTTGAAAAAGGATACAGCGTCAGGATCATTGATGATTTGTCTACTGGAAAACTAGATAATATAAATCACGCGGCTGACTTTGTTGAGGCCGACATTAGCGAAGATGGTGTGGAGGATACATTGTCTCCTTATTTTGATGGAGCTGATTACGTATTTCATTTGGCTGCTATGGCTCGTGTACAACCATCAATAGAAGACCCGGTTCGTTATGATGCCGTTAATGTAGGTGGTACATTGCGCATGTTAAAACTTGCAGCTGATCATAACGTGGAGAAATTTATATTTAGTTCTTCATCGTCTGTATATGGGGAACCCGATTATACTCCTACTGATGAGGAACATCCCAAGAACCCAATGAGTCCATATGCAGCTAACAAACTTATAGGTGAGGTTTACTGTAAGATGTTTAGCGAGGTGTACGACCTACCCACAGTGTGTTTGCGTTATTTTAATGTTTATGGGGAGCGTCAACCTTTAGAAGGAGCTTATGCTTTGGTTATGGGTATATTTGCTGATAAACTTTTAAAGGGTAAGCCTATGACTATAAACGGGGATGGAGAACAGCGTAGAGATTTTACTTATGTAAAAGATGTGGTTAATGCAAATATACTTGCAGCAGAATCTGATGATGCTGGTTATGGTGAATCATATAACGTTGGTAATAATGATAATCGCTCAGTGAATCAGCTTGCAGACTTACTGGGTGGTGACAGGGTAACTGCCGACCCAGTTATAGAGCCTAATATTACTCTAGCAAATAACGATAAAATAAGTAAAGTTTTGGGGTGGAAGCCTACAGTGGTGCTGGACGATTGGATTCCAGGTTGGAAAAAAAGTATTGGTTTGTGATAAATAGAAAACACAACTGTTTACATATACACATACCGAGGAGTGCGGGTTTATCAATTAACAATAGTTTATTTTCTACTGACATATCTGAAAAGTTAACCGCAGTACAATATAGGAATTTGTTTGGAGATCTATTCACAGACTTTTTTAAATTCGGCTTTGTAAGAAACCCCTGGGATAGACTAGTATCTATTTACTGTTACTGTAAAAACACTAGACTAGATGTTTGTGGTAAACTACTGCAGTATTGTGTATCTAAGTATGGTGGAAACTCTTTTAGTGAATTTATAAATTTAGTTGAACATATCGTAAATCATGATTCGTTTTTTGATTCTGGTTTGCCTATAGATTGGAAACTATTTTTACAACCACAGTATTATTGGTTACACGACGGAGATGAGCTTTTAGTGGATTTTGTAGGTCGTTATGAGCGGTTGCATGGTGATTATAATAAAGTTTGTGATCACATAGGCTTGCAGGATAAGCGTAACAGACTATCTCGTATAGGTTATACTAAGAACCGTTTTCAATATCGTGGTTATTATAACACAGCTTTGGCAAATAAAGTAAAATCTATTTATCTAGTTGATTGTGAAGCGTTTGCTTATAAGTTTTAGAAAAAATATTAGCTTTTTTGTAGAGCTAAGTATAGTGACTCTTGTTACAATAATGCTTGTAAATTTATTGGGATCTTGATAACATCTTGTATTACGAATAGCCCTTATACATTATGAATAGAGCACTTATAGTAGGTATAAACAAATACCAAGATCATAAAAAAAATTTAGGAGGTTGCATCAATGATGCACTGTCTGCGTCAGAGGCTTTAGTACGTCGTTACAATTATTCTGAAGTCCTTATGTTAAAAGACGAAAAAGCTACTAAAGAAACCATACTCCTAGAACTTGAATCTCTAGTATCGGTTACACAACCTGGTGATAACGCTGTTTTCTTTTTTAGCGGTCATGGCTCACAAGTAATAAACATACACGGTAATGAATCAGATACATACGATGAGTGTCTTGTCACACACGATCACAGTTGGTCTAACCCATTGATAGATGATGACATACGTTATTGTTTACGCGGTCATAACCCGGGTGCGAACATTTGTTTAGTTTTAGACGCATGTCACAGCGGTGGTTTTTACGACATACCTGGTATTAAAGCTGATTTTTTCCCACCTGACCTAGCAGACGCCGTAGCTAGTAAAACAGAAAAGTCTGTACTCCGGAAGATTGGCAAAAAGAACTCGGATGTTTCAACTCAACGACATGTGCTTATAGCTGGTTGTGCTGAAGAAGGTTACTCTCTTGAGCAGAAAATAAGAGGTCGCCGACAAGGTGTACTTACTGACTGTTTATTTAACCGCATCTGTCGATATTGGAAATTGTATAGATCCAATACACCTAAGGGTACATATGCAAGCTTAGATAAACATTTAAGCCGGTTAGTTTTAACGAAAACACAGATGAAGCAAGATCCTGTAGTTCTCGGCAGCAAGGAAGCATTAAACAATAAACTTTTTCTATAAAAATGACACGATCAAAAAAATCCGACATTGTTATCCCACAACTAAAACAAAACATTGTAGTTAACTCTAAGCAGTTAGATGAGAAGCAACTTTATTTCTTGTCGAAAGCTTTAGACGCTAAGACAAAGATTATGTTTGTTAGTGGACCTGCTGGTACTGCTAAGACATACATGGCTGTATACTCCGCACTTCGGTTATTGAGTGATGATGACGACAAAGATTTGATGTATGTACGCACAGTTATAGAATCTGCGGACAAAGGATTGGGCGCACTACCAGGAGACTTAGAGGAAAAGTTTAATCCTTACATGGCTCCTCTTTTAGATAAGATGGACGAGATGCTTCCATCTAACACAACAGTACGTAAAGATCTTCTGGCGAAGGGTAGGGTTAAAGCACGTCCTATAAATTTTATACGCGGAGCTAATTGGGAGGATAAGGTGGTTATAGCTGACGAGGCGCAAAACTTTACATTTAAGGAACTAACTACATTAATTACTCGTCTCGGTCAGGGTAGTAAGCTTTTTATATGTGGTGACAGTATGCAGTGTGATATACCTCGCAGTGGTTTTGTTTCTATGTTGGATTTATTTAATGATTCAAAAAGTAAGCAAAAGGGTATAGAATGCTTTTTCTTTACTGAAGAAGATATAAAGCGTCGGGCGCTTATTAAATATATTATAACAAAACTTAACGAGTATAATTCAAATGAACATTAAAATACGAACTGGTTCCAATATTAGTACTGTCTTGCAGTCTACTCTATCTTACGAACAAGCTTTTACAGAGCTTGTAAAAAATTCTTTACAAAACGGTGCTTCCAATATTTCGATAGAGCTCCTTTCAGACAGGGCTGTAATAACTGATAACGGTATTGGTTTTGACGACAGTATTGACGAAAACGGTATGTCCGGTTTTGATAAGTACTTTGTCTTTGGTAATTCATACGACAGCTCCGGAGGTGCGGGTCCTAGGTTGGGGCATATGGGTATTGGTGGTAAGATAGCTAACGATAAGCTGTCTGATAATGACGGTATAGACTGGTCAGTTGAGACACGTAATAAAAACGGAAAAATACTATTAGTTAGGTATAAGCCTACAGTGGTTGAGTATTTGGATGATTATCATCCTGAGTTATTTGAATTGGATGCTAGTAGTATAAATACCGAATCTGGAACTGTTATTCGGATAAACAAT
>Ga0302114_10003181_pt1 | contig 10345 bp, 9 predicted proteins | sample AG5_Surface_MG_FD_203107 | JGI IMG/M metagenome (GOLD analysis project Ga0302114, IMG submission 203107) | Marine microbial communities from Western Arctic Ocean, Canada - AG5_Surface | ecosystem: Environmental > Aquatic > Marine > Oceanic | place: Canada: Western Arctic Ocean | collected...
TAGCAGGTAAATTTATCTGATAATGAAACGCTTGTTCGAGTCATGATCGACGACATGGAAGCGTTGGACGGCCTGTCTGGCTCGAGTGACGACGGAAATGTACAATCACAGTTATTTACCCTAACACAGATGTGATAGGACAGATCCCTATGTTTTTGAAACCTGCCGATGTGTATTCTTTGTCGCTGACGTGCAAGCATTTTAAAGAAAACGGCAAACTCATTATGGGAACGATGATGAGAGCTCAGCTTGATTGTGTAATGGAAGATCGAACGAGGCGGTTTGATCAGACAGGTACCCTCAGGTCGTTTACGTTCACGCTGGTGTATGACGATCGTTATTGATAATTATACATAGGGTATCAATATGCGAACGTTCTCATCTATCGTTACATGTGTTACACACACATAGAGACTCTTCTCATATGTGATTTATAAATTAACGATATACCAGAAACGTGATGCTGCGAAACAAAAAACTAGTATTATATATATCACATCGCACAAATCTTTATCAGCATTTGCAGTGTCGATGTCCAAATTTTTGACCGGATTCGACTGCTCGTGTTGATTTGTTTGGAAATGTTGTGGAAATGCTTGATTTCCAGCAAGATTTCCCTTTCAAACTCACGGCGGTCAAATATGAAAGTAAGAGTGGGTCAATTTACATTTTTCCAAATCAGATATCCTATCAAAGCTAAAAAAATGGACGGAAATCCGAATTTCCACTGTGGATCCCTTGAGGATTTTAGAGAAATTTTCATATTTATTTTCCGGTCAAAAAGTTGGACATCAACTAACACTGCAAATGGTGATAATCAAGTATCACATATATATGGTTTTATTTTACATATATAATGAATAGACTACCTTACTTCGTAACACTAGTCTAGTCAGTCTATACAGAAGTTAGACTCGCAAGTACAAGAGGCTCCGTTCGTTCGTAGTCTAGCTAGGCTTCCTGTCGTATTTTTACGAAGGTTTATGATCTCGAGGGCCTCCCTTGCTCGGCGAACAATATCTCGTTGGCATGAATGTAGATAAAGCCTGTAGATAATGCCGATCGCCGAATGGATACCTGAATTTCTCGTGACGCCAAGCCAAACACGAGGATGACAGCATCTGGCCTAGACCGCGATACTTTCTTGAACGAGGTCTCACGAGACAATAGGCGAACACGGCAATCGATAAAGAACGAGATTCTCGTGAGTGACGATTTGAGCGACAGTTTAAATTATAGTGCTCTGGAAACTTTGAGTCCCAGACGTCTCTCGATGTGTCTTCGGGATCGCATCTTTCCCTTTCGAGAAGTCTTTCTTTCGAGTTTCAAAGTTTCAAGGAGCTCTGCCTTCGCTCAGGTTAATCGTGCGCTAGACAAAGCTGACTGTATTGTCGATGCTTTGGCGAGCTGCCGTCAGCTGGGTTGGAAGGCACGTGACACAGAATATTTTCGTTGTTTGTTGAGCAACAAGACCTTTGACCTTCATGCAACTGAAAAAAAAATGATTTCCAGTGACACACTTTGGAAAGAAACGGCTAACTGGAAGGAAATAGCATTCCCTCAATCCAAGAAGAAGCCTTCAAGTCCCGATTTGCAAACTGCGTTGACATCAATGCGTCATGATGGAGTTCATTTGATGAGGTATGGGAGTGCTTCGTGTTTTCCCTTGGAGCCCCAAAAACTTTTCACAAACATTTCACAAACTGTACACCATGAGGAGTTATGCGATTACCAGATCTGTATCTCTCCGGATATTAATGGTTCGCTTCGTCGTGAGAGAGTGATAAAGCCTATTAAATATATTCGATGCAGTTCGAGGAGGCGCTGTGAACATATTCACAAATTATCATCTGATGTTCCATCGTGGGGAGCTGTCACAAGTGAGCTCTGCAGCTTTAAAGATAGTAGTTTGAACAAAATTTCAACGAAAATAGTCCGAGAGCACGGGCGTGATATTGATGACGGCGTTGAGTCAAGTTTCGCGAGCCCAGAAATACAAAATGGGTTTTCAGCACAAAGAGAATCGTGTGTGGGTCGTCGATCTAGAATATGGGCAAGTGCACTTGGATCTCGCAGGCCACCACACGTGGTCCACTGTGGCGAGCTTACATCTTTACGAACGCGATTCCTTCAAACGGAGCTTCCAACAGAAACTTGTGTTCGAGGAGTTTGCGACTTTGCACAGTATTTCCCCCTTTCAGAATTTATGCTCGAGGTTGTTGTACGTTACATTTGTGATGCTGTTTCACCGTATCACTATCAAGTGAGCAAAAGAAATGTTCACGCAGGCCGCTTGGCACGCAATTTCTTATGCTTCGCAGCACCTCTGTGTTTCGTGTGTCCGCGTGCATGTGACGTACATGTCGTGTTGAAGGAACTCCATGCCCGGCATTTCAGCAGATTGCAAGTGCACATCAAAGATTACCCTGGTTCCAACCTTTCTCCCTTACTTTCTCATTTTTTCGAAGACATCATTCAAAGTGAGGAACCAGAAATAGCTTTCCATTTATTGTCTCATGGTATCGTTATACTCAGAATCGCATCGCCTTGGATGTTGAGTGCATTCGTAACGCACCTTGGCGCAGAAGAGGTGCTTCTACTTTGGGATAATATAGTCAAATATAATTCTGTCCTCCCGCTGGCTGTTGCTGCTGCCGCAGTCATTTCCTTCCGGCGAGAAGCACTGCTGAAGACCAAATGTGATCATGAAATTTTCGACACGTTAGAAGATTTGTCATCTTTCCCAGTCGTTTCAATAATGAAGGACTTCCAAAGTGGTTTCAGTACAAATATACCTTCGAAGCTTTAACTTTTCGAGTTATTAATCATTAGTTAGTCATCTAATATTAGTTAAGATAGTGCATGACAGGTGGGAGGAGCAATCCTTTGGTTATCTGGCGACGACGGTAAAACGTATTCAGGTGCAGGTATAGGCACTGTCTACGGCCCCACCTTTGGTATGGGAGATATTTTGGCGCAGGACTTCACGCGACGTCGGGGGAAATCTTTTTACAAAGAATGGAGTGTGGCTTGGAAAGGCGTTCAAAACCACGACTGTTGAAACACCGTTGTTTCCTACTGTTGGCATTCATTCTAACGGTAATGTGGTCAAAGTAAACCTTGGGACCAATAAATTTGTGTTTGATATCAAAAGTTACATTTCCACAGAGAACAAGAAATGCGCTGTCCAGGTCACCACTGAGAATACTTCGCAGTTGCTCACACACGAGCTTGTAAGAGACTTATGTTTCTCCCACGGCTATTCATTGACACAAGCAGCTCTCGATTCAGAGTGCTGCGCGATCAGTACAAGCCCCTTTAGGGTAGTTTCCATTGCAAACACTGTGGCCGAGGGGTTGAGTGTTGACTTGCGTGCAAAGCTTCGCTTATTTATGTCCTTGAGCGGAAGAAGTTAGGCTGAATTGGTTCCTAAAGACCCTTAACTTTCGTGTTACAATGACATTTCGCGATAAATTGACGGTAATCACTCGGTCGCATTTCAGCGTTGCAATCGCGCCCTGCGAATCTCCAGCATCATATTGCGATACACCCAAGAAGCTCCTCAGAAGAGTGCAAGTTTAAATCAGTCACTCAGTTGCATTATCTGCAATTATTAGTTTTGCCTATCACGAACCGCTATCCCCCGGGATGTCAAGATTTGCAAACGAAACGACAGCGTCGTTGATGCTGCAGTCTTTGCGATCCTTAATGAGAGGCATCGAAATTCCACGTTTACCAAATTGACTCCTTATATTGCCGCTCTTTGTGTTACCAGAGACGAGTGCTATCCCGGCACCTCATGGCATGATACCGATGCAATCTCTGCAAAAGAAACATACCTAGAGACCGATGGAAACGATAATAGCGGCGATCATGTTTATGGGAGCCTGAGCAGGGTTGAGCTCTACCTCCGCGACTTCTGCTCTGCTTTTTCAAACACTGATATAATCGCAAGTGTCATCGCTTTCTTTGCGAGATAGATAACGTGACTCTAATCATAGTCTAACCACAGTCTTGAAACATGTATCCGCTTCTCTGTCTATTGTGGAGAAGAGATCACTCGTTTCTAAGAAGATTGATTTGATTGATATGAAAAGAACGGGTCCTAATCTGAAATTCAATAATAATACTACTAGAATACCATCACAAGGAGAGCACAGGGCACACAGGGACCGAGACATGACACGCAGGCGATTGACTTTTATCGTAATCTCAGCGCCGTGAGCAACGATGACTTCTAAATCGAGTAGAACTATAGATACAGTTGACCAATCGTAATTTAGATTACATCCCACTATCACAAGTAATAAGAAGAAGGCTTTCCCCAGACACAAAAGAACATACGGCCCTCAATGCTTCCATTAATCTTATTTGGCTCCTTCTAATGAATACGAGAGGGTGATCGTTATGAGCGCCCTCATTTTAAGCGCGGCTGTTTTAAATCCCCCTTTCATATGCAGTTCGATGATCACAACAAAGTAAACAAGAAGAAGTCCGAAGATGTGGTTGATGTATATGACTCAAAACGACCAAGTCCATATGTAGAGATCCATCCTTGGAGGCACATCTTGCTAAATTCATTTGTTCTTCTTGAGAGTGGACCCGCCATCTTCGTCATCTTCGTCACTTCGAACGTCCTCAGCCGCACCACTTGTTATCACTTTGATGGCAACCTTTAATATCAGCACAAACCAATAGATTTGAAGCAAAAGAAGAATGTATAGCAGCGCAATACAGGTCCAGGTTCCAAATCCGTATGAAAAATATTCTCTGCCCTCCACATGTGCGCTCCACACTACATACGGATAAATACCTAGGCGCATGACAGCAAAGAGTAGCATGAATATAACGAAGAATAAATCGGCTCCGGACTGCATAATCTTCTGCGTGCTGCCTCCGCGTGCGTCGCCAACGTACTTAAATTGTTTGGCAATGTGCAACGGCACATCTGCGGGATCAAGTAATATCATTACTACGGCCCCGACACGATTCCAACCATAGACATAAGATATCCCAATCAGAGAGACAGTAACAAAATGATGGACCAACATCTCCCAAAAGTCTTTACGCTTGTGTTCGATAAAGACAGAAACCATTCCTTGACTGTATCGTGCAGCATATAGAAGATAATATGCTTTCAAGGCATCTGTCATGAAAAGAGTTTTTCCGGTGTTGAAATCGATCCACCAGTGCTTCGAAGGCCAGAACCATTCTTGGTTAGGGACAACAAGCGAGCCGAATACTGTAAACGCTCCGTAAAACAACATTTCAAGTGAGCTTTGGGCAAACTTCTGAACTTTTGCACGTGAAGAGCGCTTTCCAAGAAAAAACGCAGCCATTGGCTCGACGACTGCAAGCCTAAGCCCCCAGTTTATGATAAATAGGCCGAGAGACATGAGGAGAAAAACCAAAAAGTCGGCATGATCCTCAAATATAGGTTGTCGGAGCTTAACCTGCTTTGAGTTGGGGCGGCGAGTCAATAATCATGGCGGAAGCAGTTTGGAAGGAATGGACACGCGAGATCCAATCGGGAGGCGATGGCTCGAATGACCCGTTACCTTTTGTTCCGTGCCGACGATATTATCTATGAGCGCACTGAGAATTTGCGCAGTTTCCGCGCGCACCGCGACAAAGGTTGCAAGCTTCGGCATGCCTTGGACCTCTCTGCCTCTGCGAAACGCCTTCACATATCTCTGATTATTACACTTGCTCTTAACTCGTATGCTTGCTCTTAACTCTTATTACGAAGGTATTCTGGATTTCAACCTCCCTGAGGCACTTAAGTAAGATAAGCCCGAAATATATTAAGAAAATTCTTATTAAATTAAACTGTCTCAGGGTGGTTGAAATCCAGAATACCTTCGAATACGAAGGTAATTATTAAACTTGCTTATTATTAAAAACTTTTTCAAGCAATATTTATATAATATTATTAAATATTAAGACTTATCTGCATAGATATTTATACCTTGCTTCAAATATCATAGGTAATAAGATCTTATCAAACATCATATTGTATTACAATAATGTATTTAATACATTGTATTACATCATATGATCATCATTTATATCAAAAATGTTAATAGATCTTATTTAAATATATATCGTGATCAAAGAGGGTCGTTAAAATTGCTAAAAATGGAATGAGACAGTGTCTCAGCGTCAATTATCTGACTTAAATATTAGTCAGGCAAACAAAATACTCTGTCGTAAACATCTAAACTCGAGCATATATATATTAAATTATATTAATAAGATACGAAGGTATTTAAAAACTTATATATATGGGCAATACACCCCCAACCCGTCCCTTTCAATAGTTGCTCACATACCAAACAGTACAGGTTATTCTTCGGCTCGTCTTCCAGTCGAAGCAAATCTGCATTATCTGGAGAAGGGCATCCCAGCCAGATACGCTTACGCTCATCCTCGGTCGTGGATTTTTGAAATGATGTCATGCATTGCAAGATCGAAGATGATCTATCATTTCGGGATGTCATTTGTTTTGAAGTTTGGCGCGTCCATGTTAAAATTTGCAACCGACCGGCGTTCATGGCTGGTAAAGAACATAAATACAGAAGATCTATCGGCAGTGGCAGTTTCTGATAAAATACCTTCGAAGGTACAAGTTAGTGCACGTGTCTCGATGACTCTCACGTTGTAAAACCTTGCTAGCTACGAAGGTACTAGAGCTACGAAGGTAGCTAGCTAGCTACTATTGTAAGATGATCGTTACTGATAATAACCATGTATAGAATTAATATATTAAACATGGGGTTGTATTAAATGCCTAACTATTGCCCCCGTAGTCGAGGGTTAGTCGAGGGGTAGAAACGCGTGAAGAGTTAAATACTAAATAGTCTATATGTGATGGGTAACATTCTCCGTGATGGGTAACATTATTATTGCGGTAATGGATGGTAATGGTATATTAGTTTCGTCATCGCTTGTGGTCATAAACGTGAAGCCATCAGCAAAGTGAATAGTATGTATATCCCACATATCTATTAGTTTCTATATATATTTATATATTTATATACGATATCATAGCTAATATGATATCATGTGATATGCATAGCCATAAATTACTTGAGCTTGATTTGTATATATATATGCCGTCACATCAGACAAATGAAGTAAAACTGCTCTCTTGTGTGTGTATTTGGTGACGTCCGCGGGTGTTCTGTTGTGAATAAAAGTTAGTATTATCTGTGGTGGCCGTGCTGACTAGCCTCGCAAGCACCGCCATAAGTTCGTTGCACTTCTCACTAAAAGGACTCGTCCCGAATTGATATGGACACCTGCTTACTGGCGTGCGTCAATCTTTCTGCAGTCCAAGTGAATCTGACGTGTTCAGACTTTTGCTATAGCACGTAAGTTGTGAAGTCAAGTTGACCTGCACATCTCTCTCAAGGAACCTTATTTAAGCCATTGTAACTGTTCTAACAGGGCTGGATGGGCAATCATCGAGTCATCTACTAATTCATCTTCGCCCGATACAAGTCTCAACATACTGTTGGCATGCTGCCTCTTGCTTTTATCTGGTCTTTTCAGCGGACTGACTCTTGGTCTCATGAGCTTGGATATGGTCTCCCTTGAGATTTTAGCTGAGGGTGGTGAAGAACAAGAGAGAGAGTGTGCCAAAAAGATTCTTCCCATACGAGCTAAAGGCAATCTTCTACTGTGCACTTTATTACTCGGGAACACGATGGTAAATGGTGAGTGTTTTTTGAAAGTTGAAGGTTTCTTTCTGACACAGTGATTCCCTTTAAACGCCGACAGCTCTGATAGCGATTTTGATGGCCGATCTGACGGATGGATTAGTTGGGCTTGCACTCTCAACTCTCTCAATTGTGGTTTTAGGAGAAATCGTGCCGCAGGCGGCATGCTCTCGTTATGGACTCTATATTGGGGCAAATACCGTGTGGGTGGTGAAAATCTTCATAATAATCATGTATGTTGTGGCCTGGCCCATCAGCGTTATCCTTGACATCATCCTTGGTCGAGACATCGGGCAAGTATATTCTGCTGCTGAGCTTCACAAGTTGATCCGCATTCATGTTGAAAATCCCGATGCACAAGAGGAATCTGGCTTGAATAAAGACGACGGGAATTTGCTCATTGGGGCCCTTGAGTACAAAGATAAGACTGTTGCAGACGTAATGACAACTATCGAGAAAGTTTTTATGCTTGATTTACAGACAAGGCTCACCTTTCCTGTTTTAATGGAAATCTACAAGAGTGGTTTCACCCGAATCCCCATATATGAATTCGACCGGCAGAATATAGTCGGCATACTCTTCACCAAAGATCTGATTTTAATCGATCCAGATGATGGAGTGGAAATTGCGGCGGTGATCAGTTTCCACGGGAACCGCGAAGGCGGTTTTGTGCGTGGAGTCCCCGATGACACTTCGTTGGATAAAGTGTTTCGTGAATTTAAATCCAGCTATCTCCATTTGTTAGTAGCTTATGGCGAGGTCTCACATGGCAATGAAATGAGCGGCATGGGCGGCATGGATGACAATAGGCTCGGGCCGGATGTGCCACAACTTAAGATGCGCAACGACCATATCAGCGACTACACAACAGCGCATTCACTGACAGGGAATCGCCGCGTTGTTACCGGCGTTATTACACTTGAAGATGTGCTCGAAGCTGTCATTAAGGACGAAATTGTTGATGAAACTGACAATTTCGTAGATGTCAATAAAACAGAAACGCGAGTCAGGGGCCGGGGAGGGAGTCATCGACCAGATTCAACGAATTTCCTGACATTGTTTGAGCACAAAATTCGCAACCAAACAAAACTGAGCGACGCAGAGACGGCAGCAATCATCGCGTTCCTGTCTCTCAACGTGCCGGAATTCAAGAAGCTAGCTCGTTATGGTGGCGTTCTAAAGAAGCTTGTTAATGCTTCCCAAGTTGAAGAGCGGGATGCAAACAAAGACGAAGGAAAAGCGATGAATGTTGGATTTCTAACAGCGCATCGTGTTGAAGCAAATACAATTGAAAATGTCCCCAGTCGGCGATCGACTCTCGAAGGGAAAGACATCGGAAGTTTCATGACTTCTAGATCTGAATCATCCATTGGGATTGGGAACGCAATTAGTGGTGAACTCCCGAGTAGTGGTCCAATATTTTGCAAAGGGCAGTCGAGCAGCTACTTTGTGCTGATTCTTCAGGGGAAAGTTTTGGTACATGCAGGGGCCGACGACTTCGAGTCAGAACTTGGTCCATGGTGCTTTGTTGGACAAAAAGCATTAACGACGGATCCCTTTATCCCTGATTTCCGAGCAACCCCTCTTGGGCTCTGCCGTTTGTTATTCATAAGGCGGGATGATTACAAAGCGGCGATGAGGGCAGCGCAGGTTGAGGCCATGAGTGGTTCACGTTCTGTCATTGGTGAGGAAAATCCGATGTCTATCAGGGAACACGCCATTTCATCAACAAAGTCAAAATGAAAATCAATGAAGCTGACAGTCTGTATACATGAGTGCTATTCTATGTCTTGCAATCTCATCTTGTAGTGCCGAGGTATTTAACTTTCATCACTTTGAATCTGCACCGTGAAATTTGCAGCCACACTGTCATCTTTGCTAAAGTCAGGCTCAACCCTCATCGTGCAGATTCTTACGAAACCCGCACCGCCGCAAAGTAAGCATTTACCTATTGTGCTTCGCCCACTCCGAAATCGCGAGGTGGCAAAACATCTGGTTTTGACAAACCCACTGCCTAGACACGCAGCGCACGTGGAGTCGTACTTTTTTACGATTCGTGGAACCTGTTTGTGTAAGTAATGACAGAAGAAATTATGAAAGCGTGACATAAATGTTCGTGAATAAGAAACCAGGAAAGTACCGAACAAGAGTCGGCAGTTGCATCGCAATTCACTTCTTCCTCGGTCGACTTTCTAGAGTTTGGCGTCGATCTCCAAAGATGCCCCTTGGGCTGTGATATCGGCAAAGGGAGGCCCTTCTCCCTGCTCAGTGAGCTTCGTTCGATACCGATGCTAACAATACGCGTTTGACGAGGTGGATTTGGAACCCATATATTCGGGTTCGTCCACGTGGCCATGGCCATAGGAGGCAGAGCTTTCGGCTGTCGAGAGGACACGTCTGGCACAAAACTGTCAAAGTGCAGCGTATGTTTCGTATCTTCCGTATATTCACGTCGGCAAGAAAGTGAACTTTCGTTTTATTATGAAAACCGCGATTACGACCTGCTTTATACCTTATCTTCGTATAAGAGTTACGTAATATCTTACAACTACATATAATATGAATGAAGCAAGTAATAATAATAAGGCTCCAGAGACCGGAGAGTGGGTGTGTGGTGTTGGTGT
>Ga0302114_10003184_pt1 | contig 10335 bp, 12 predicted proteins | sample AG5_Surface_MG_FD_203107 | JGI IMG/M metagenome (GOLD analysis project Ga0302114, IMG submission 203107) | Marine microbial communities from Western Arctic Ocean, Canada - AG5_Surface | ecosystem: Environmental > Aquatic > Marine > Oceanic | place: Canada: Western Arctic Ocean | collected...
CGCGACGGCCGATGGGAAAACGTCGGCGTCGCATCCGGAGCCACGTTCGTCGCGTCCAGCGCAGACGGCTCCTTGCTCATGTCCGGCGCCTCCAATTCATCCTCGGTGTCCATGTGGCGACCGCCGAATCATATCGGCGAGCCATCACCCGCGCCGTGCACCGCGAGGCTCCGCGATTGGTCCCTATGCGGCGCGGTGGACCCGCGCGGCGAGTGGTGCGCCGCCGCGGGCCGCGGGAAGAAGCTCGAGCTCTGGCGCGTGTCCATCCCCGAGCCCGGAGTTACCTCGATTGCAATCACAGCGGCGGAGACGATGAACGCGGACGGCGACGCGCCGTGGCACAAGGACTTCGTGACGTGCATGACCAACCTCGGCGGCGACGGGCCGAAGCTGGTGTACGGCGGGGATGACTGGACTTTGCGTGTGTGGGACATCGGCGCCAAACGGGGCGGCGCGGGTGTCGTCGTCGGTCGATGCAGCGCTGGGGTCACGAGCGTAAGCACGTCTCGCGACGGAAATTTTATAATCGCCGGCACGGATGACGGCGAGACGCACGCGTTCGACGTACGCGCGGGTTCCGACCCGCTGTTCTCCACGTCACGAAACATGACGCGCGGCCGCGTGGTGGACACGTTGGACGCGGAGAGGCACGGGAGGGTGACGTGCGTGGCGGTCGCCGACGACGGCGCGACGTGGGCGGCGGCAGGTAGCGGCGACGGGATTAAACTGTACGATCCTAAAATGTCTTGGCGGGAGACTGTGTATTCGGATACGTCTGGAGACGCGGGTGGGTTGTTGCGATGCGTGGCGATGGCGCCGCTGCGGGGGGTGTCGAGCGGGGGGTGCCTGGCGATCGCGACGGAGGATGGAACCGTCGCCGCGTTCGACGTGCGCGACGGGGGTTGGATGGAGAGGAAATTCACGGTGCAGCCGCCGGGGTCGCCGCGGGTGACGTCGCTGTGCGCGTTCGCGCCGGTGCCGCTGGTGCCGGCGGTGCGTTTGGGGGCGGGCGCGGGCGGCGGCGGGCAGCCGCGCGCGCGGACGTGGTTCCGCGGCCTCTTTGGCTAGATTGTAAGATGCGTGATACAAGGATGGGCCCGTCGAATGTCGAGTAGATGTCGTACGTGTGCGTGTTTGTATTGACGATATAGACGCGTCTAGATGCGATGTTCGTTTGATTGATGACACGTTCGCTACTTCTTGCACTCCTTGCACTTAGAGCGTACACGACCGTGCTCGCATATTCCCTTCCCACCGCACTCCTTGCATCCATAGCGCTCACGACCGTGCTCGCAGATGGATGACCCACCGCACTCCTTGCACCGAGAGCGCTGACGACCGTGCTCGCATATATGTGACCCACCGCACTCCTTGCATATAGAGCGCCGACGACCGTGCTCGCATATTTGTGACCCACCGCACTCCTTGCACTATTTGCGCTGACGACCGTGCTCGCAGATTGATGCACCACCGCACTCCTTGCATTGACGGCGCTGACGGCCGTGCGGACAAGCACTGCACACCTTGCAGTTCGAGCGGTACTTCACCCCGTGTTCGCACGGCCCCTTTGTTCGAGGGGCTCTTTTCCGCTTAGTGTCCTGCTTCGCCCCATCATCATCACTCGCCTCGACCTTCACCTCGAGCTCGAGCTCAGCCTCGGCCGCGATTTCGGCGCGGATACGCTCGAGGTCGGGGCGCCACCACGTCGTCATCCTCCCTCCGCGCCCAACGAAGTGACTCGCCCGAGTTGAACTTTTTCTCGGACGACGCGACGGGCTGAGTAGACCGCGGCGTCGGGATACCTTTCCCTCGGAAGCATCGTGAATGAAGACCTGACTGAACGAAGTCCAATGATACCCAACGACTTGGCCCACAGAGCCATGGCGTCGTCCGCCGCGAAGTCTTCCTCGTCGACTCCTCCGCGCGGCCGCGCCCCCCGTCGCCGCCCCGACTCCTTCGACGCCGTCAAGGCGGTGGTCCTCGGCCACGGTGCCCGCGCCGCGCGTCGCAGAGGGACGTACGAAGCGCCCGTGGAGGTCCTCCCCGTCGTCGCCGCCGTCCACGCGACGACGACGACGACGACGACGACTCGCGACGAGGTGAAAAAGAGAAAAGCGACGACCGAGCCGGAAACCGCTTCGGGCCACGCGAAGAAGCGGGCGGTCGTTTCCACACACGACGATGTATCCGCGACCGTCTCCCCGCGGACGGGCGCGGCCGCCGTCCGCAAGAGCCCGCGCGGCCACGCCGCGCCGCGCCACGAACCCCCGCCGCGCAACCTCGAAGAGTCCCTACTAGTCGCCGACGAACCCACGCTCTCCTCCACGAGCTCCCCACGCGGACACGCGCGCGAGCGCGACGAGCAGCGCGCACGGCTGGAACACGCGATGGGCACGTCGCCGTTCACGCGCATGGGCGTGGTCCCCCCCGCGAAGCTCCCGGTCGACGCGAAGACCGCCGCGGAGGTACTACTGGCGACCGTGTGTGGTGAAGAACTTCCACTCACGGCGTCGACGGAGGCTAAAGCGCTCGCGAGGTTCGCCATGGCCGGCGCCGAGGTCGGCATCCGCGCAACGATGATACCGGCGGTGGCGGGCCGCCGCGCCAAGGAACTCACGCGCGCCAACGCCAAACTCAAGTGCCTCATGGACGAAGAAAAGACGTAGCGAATAGCAAATACGAACACCAAACACGTCGCCAAACACGTGACCAGTCACCGCTGTAAGTGTTATTCACTGTATTACAAAGCCACACTCTTCTATTTACCCTCGTCCCGCACCGCCTGCGCCGCCTTCTCCACGCAGTCGTACAGCGTCGTGTGGCACCCGTCTTTATCCACGATCTTGACGTGGTACTTCGTCGGCGCGGTGACCAGCCGAGTCCTCACCTCGGAAATGCATTTGTCGATTAAGTCAGAGGCATCTTCCCGCGACATCCGGGGTTTCCAGTGCTTATCGAACAGAGAGAGGCAGAACATACCTCCGTACCCGTGCCCGCCGCTGTTCACCTTCTGGCAGCTCGCCATGTAATCCATGAAGTACAGCGACGCTTCGTCTTCCGAGGCGTCGTACCCCGCCATGAGTAGGTTGACCTGGTATGGACCGGAGCGGAGTGATTCCGCGAGGGTGTTGCGGACGTAGGACGTGGCCGCGTGTGTGGAGAGCTTGGTGCCGTTCCGCAGCTCGTAGAGCTTGAGGTTGGCGAGGATGTATTCGCCGAAGTAGACGCAGTCGCCTTTCGGGCCGGACATCGCGAGGAGTTTGTGCGAGTCGAGCTGCAGTGTTTTGTCCTCGTCGTCTTTGTTGATGATGATCTGTTGGACCGCCATGGTGTCGCTGACGACGACGGCGAACTTGTCGCCGACGAAGCCGAAGATGACGTCCATCCTTTAATCACTCTCGCGCCTATCTGTGATGTATCGTATGACCCAGGTGAAGCCTCGATCCTCGCCCCTTCCGATGGACCTTACGTACGATGGCCCGGGGACTGGATCTGCGTGCGGGGCAACCCTAAGTTTGGGCACGCGCGTTAGAACTGGCGCGGGTGACGTGTGCTGGACGTCGTGCGTCGGCGGTTGGATCGGATCCGATGCCGGCGGTGTGGTCGCGGGTCGTGGGAACCGCGTGTGGCGTCGCTCGGTGCGTCGCCTGGTGGTGTGTCGTGTCACTCTACATGCCCGCCTGTTTCAAACGTCAACAAAGCATCTTTCGCAGAGCACAGGTTACGGGCCCCAAAAAGGGTGAGGTGAGCTCACGCCGCCAAACTCGCCGTCCAGTCGCGGTCGCACGCGGTTTACCGAACCCATCGTCGACCTGTCGGGTGTCCACGCACCGTGTACACGCCGCATCCAGCGACGGAACGCACGAACCCGGTAGGATCCAACGCGAGGCCATCGCTCAATCACCCACACGAAGGTACCCCCCCGATCGAGGTGCCCATAAATTCAATCATGGCCGAGGCGAAGAGGTTCGCGATGGTCTGCGCCGCGAACATGAACCGCAGCATGGAGGCGCACAAGGTCGCCCTGCACGCCGGCCTCGACGTCAAGTCCTACGGCGCCGGCTCCCGCGTCAAGCTCCCGGGCGCCAGCCGCGACAACCCCAACGTGTTCGAATTCGGCCGCGTGACGTACCAAGAGATTTACGACAAACTCATGGCTGAGGACCCGAAGCTGTACACCCGGAACGGCCTGAAGGACATGCTTGAGCGCAACGTGGCGATCAAACCGGCGCCGCAGCGGTGGCAGGACAGCGAGGTGGACGTGGACGTCGTCGTGTGCTTCGAGGAGAGGGTGTTCGACAACGTGGTCGCGGATCTGAAGAGCAGGAGCGGTGGATCGGGCGAGCCGCTGTTGGTGATCAACCTGGACGTGGTTGACTCGCACGATGAAGCGTTGGTGGCGGCGCCGCACGCGCTGAAGCTGTGCGAGATGATCGACGCGAGTGAGGACTGGGAGTGCGAGTGCGACGAGATCATGGATAAGTTCGCGGAAGAGGCGGGGCGGCGGCCAATCTACACGGTTTGTTTCTATTAAGCGTACTTAGGATGTTGTAAGAGAGTGTGATATGCTCGTTTAGTGATCAGCTCGTGTAAGTGCTACGAGTCCTATGTGTCTGTGTGAGAAGCGCGGGCGTGATGGAGCGTGATAGGCTCAACTTGGCACGTGGCACAACACTCGTGGTCAACTTGGATGTGGACCACGAGCGGTGTGCCGATTGGGCGGATGTCAAAGCCAAGTTGATCCTAGTGTTCAGCGGCTGCTCCATCGCGTCCGCGTCGTCTCACCCGTTCGCGCGGATGTGATGAAGCGCTCGATGATTCACTTGATCCCTCGGTCACAACGCTTGCGAGCAGCACTGCGCGCAAGCGTTGTGAAGAGGGCGAGGGGTAGACATTGGGCACCTCAAGTGAATCAACTGCAGCGTATACATCATCGCATCCGCGCGTGTCCCCGACCTCCATCCACACTGTCACCCCACCACAGCCGCGATCTCAGCCCTCGCGCGGTTCAGCAACCCCAGCCGCGTCTTACACGCCTCCCGTCGCTCACCCACCCCCGCGTCCTCCGCCATCAGACCCAACAACTCATCCTCGCTCTTCCCTCCGAGATGAAGGTAAAAGTCGGTGAGTAGACCGGCTCGGGCCCGCGCCACCTGGCAGTGCACGACCGCTTTCGGAACCTGCTTCGCGATCCGAGACCGCACCGCGTCGACGTAGGCGTACACCGATCGTTGTATGAGCTGCACGTGGTCGTCGCTGGAGTAATCCATCGCGTCGCCGTTGTCGTTGACGAGTGTCGGAGAAGAAGAGTTTGGCTTCAAAGTAACAACCTTGCCGCTCCCGTTAGCGGTTACCTTCCCTACTACTTCGTCTTCAGCCTCCACATCGCGTTGTTGCTGCTCGCGCGTGAACCTGCGGAAGAAATCCGCGTCGAAGTAAGACGCCTCCATGTCCACGAGCGCTTCCACCATGCGCTCCGACTCCCTCCGATGAGCGTCCAGCGCCCCCGTCGCCGCCGCCACCACCGCGGCTCTCAACGCCGGAAACCTCCGGAGCAACTCACCGGCGCCTCCAGAAACGCTTCCAGAGACTGTATCCAGCGATGACGATGACGTGGCCCGGTGGGTGCCGAGTGGGGTGCCGACGAGGACGACACTGTCCTCCACCGCGCGCTCCACCATGGACTGAAGTACCCCGTCCACGGCTCTGTGAACAAAACACGACGTCACACTAATTACCCGTACGAGAACTAAAATACACTCACCTGACGCACTGCGCCGCGGGTTCGCGCAAACGAGCCAGACCCAACTCGATCAACCTCCGTATTCCCATCTCCGGCGCCACGAGGTGCGGCTGGTACCCATCCGTGGCGTCGATGACCGATTTGACGTACTTCGCGCTGTAAAACTCCCGGAGGTTGAGCGAACGCAACGAATTCACCAGCTTCTCCTCGAAGATGACCCGAACCGTCTCGCCGCCTGTAAACAAAACACGACGTCAGTCCAATTGCCCATTAAAAAGTAAAAAAAAACTTACCGCCGCGGCCTCCGTCGAGAACCTTACCGAAGTCCTTCTCGAATCGCCCGCACGATATCAAAACCTCGTGCATCAGCGCGCCCCTGTCGCTCGGCACGGATCCACCGAGACACCGGAGCTCCGCGTCGAGCGCCGCCGCGGCCGCGTCGATGGTATCGCGTATCCCCGGGATCTGCCGGCGAATCGAATCGCCCAATATTCGAGTCTGTGAACAAAGCACGACGTCATACGAATTGCCCATACGAAATAAAAATAAACTCACCAGCATCTTCGTCAAAGTCCCGGTGCCGCAGTTGACCGTACTATCGTACTTTCCCGCGTTTGCTTCGAAGAACTTCATCTCGTTAGCGCGCGCGACGTGCATGTCCACGTTTGCGTTGATGTCGAACTGCGACCGGTTAACCACGGCGCACCACCCGAGATCCAACTTGACCGCTCGGCCTTGTAACACATCCGTCGCGTCGGTGCCTTTGTCCATGAGACTGTTCACAAAACTCGACGTCAGTTGATGAATTGCCCATAGGAGAATTAAAATAAACTTACTCGAGCTTGGTCAGGACGCCGACGGTTCGCTGCGAATAAAACACGCCGCCATCAGTACAATTGCCCACACGATGACTAATAAAATAAACTCACCGTGAGCGTCGGGTCCACTTCTTTCGCGATGCGAATACCGTCGGATGTGGCGATGTCCGCGTTGGCCGGAGACACCGCGACGACGACGACGTTGGGCGGGGTGACGAATTTCTTAACCATGGATTCGATGTCGCGGACGATGGAGGCGGGTTGATCGGCGGTTGGTACCTTGGTCAGGCCTGAATACAAGTAAACGTCATCGGTCGAATCGATGGCAATTCGAGAAATAAAAAATACTCACCTGGGACGTCGACCAAGGTTAGGTTCGGGACGTCTCTGCTGCGTACGCTGAGGACGATGGGTTCGGCGCTGACGGACTTGGTGTTGGCGCCGAGGAGCCGGTCGGTCTCCGCTTCGATCTCCGCGCGGACTTTACGAAAGTCGTCAAACACCTGCGCAGGTGCAGTGCGCGCACAGCTGTGCGAGTCAGTGGGTTGAAATAATATTCCTCGAGGGTGGAAAGAAAGAAAGGCGTTCGGTGGGGTCCACGTTGCGCGGGGGTGAGACATGTATCGGGCGTATCGGGCGTGGGCGCACCTCGTCGGGTTTGTGCAGGAACCTCGCGGTGTCCTTCTCGGCGTCGTCCACGCAGTGCAGCTGGAGGACGAGCGGCCGGCGCGTGCATATCCCCGCGCCCCTGGGTAAAAAGTCGCGACCGACGATAGCCTCGAGGACGCTGCTCTTGCCGCTGGACTGGCCGCCGACGACGACGATCTGGGGTAGGCATCGCCACACGGACGGGAGGTCCTGGCGGCGCGTGGCGTCGACGTTGTCGCCCGCGAGCGCGCATGCTTCCTGGATGGTGGGTGCGCGGGGGTGGGAGTCGGGTCGGGGTTAGTCGTTGGTTCGGGTTGCCGAGGGGCGCTGTCTGTCGGGGGGCGCGGGGTGAGACGCGCCTGGAGTCGGTTGACGAGCCGTAGGAGGGGTTCCAACGGACGCGACGGGGGTGGCGCGGCGGGATCCATGCGTGCGTGGGTGAACCCGGCCCGACGCGCGCGGCGATATGCACGTGAAGCTGAGCGGCGGCGGTCGAATAACGAACGTGGGAGCGACGACCAGACACGTTTCGTTTCGCCCTTTTCGTCGTGGCTTTTTTAAACGTCAGGTCACTTCTACTCGCGCCATGAACGGCGCCGGTGCGGAAGATGAGCGGGTGCGCGTCGAGAACATGTGGACGGCTGAGGAACTCGACGCGCTGCACGACCCCATCCTCGTCCCTGCAAAGCTCTTGGTGCCGATACAACAAGCTGCAGAAGGCCGAAGAGGCAGCTTGGGCAGTAAGGCCGAAGAGGCGCTGCAGAGAGCGAAGGACGTGTTCGACAATTACCTCGCAAACGCCGAATACGCGCCGCCTCTCGCAGATCTGATCGGCTACAATGTAGAGGGCTACAAAAGGGCTGCGGGAGAAGGCTTCAGCCTCTATGGTCTCAACCAGCACCCCCCCAGCCCAAAAGAACTCACGGATATGAGGCAGCAACGTGGCCGCAACGCCCAGTGGCCTCAGTACGATAGCTTCACTCGCACACTTGTCACCGGTAAATACTTCAAAAATGAAGCGTTCTACCCGCTCATCGACTTCCATCTCACAGCAGACGCTTCCAAGCTGTTCGCAAAGCACGTAAGTATTTGGCCAGGCTGCTTCACAAGGTACCGGGGCGGATACGAAGTATTCGATAAGAGTAAGCTCACAGACGCTGAAAGGGCCGCGCGTGGCCTGCCCGACAAGGTTACTCCCACCGACGTCGTCGTATCGCGAGAGGGATACATTGCACATAGAACGGGTAATGTCACCGAGCCGACACCGTCTCAAAAAGAGTACATGGATCTCTACGCTAGCAAGATCGCTTTGGGTATGCCGCGAAAGGGTTCACCAGGCCATTTGAAAAAGCCGCAATACGTCGAATATCTGCGCCATAACAGAGTCGAGTTTGAAGCCCAAAAAGGCATATCTGGGCACCTTCGCGCGGCCAAGAGAAAGTTCGATTTAGACGGGACTAAGAATGTCTGGTTCCATTCCGACGGGCGCCGGACCGACGTGAACCTGTATAGCGACTACCCGACTTGAAATAAATACGATGTGAGATTTTACGTTCGCTGTTTCGCCCTTTTCGTCGTGGCTTTTTCAAACTTTAGGTCACTTCAACTCGCACCGCACCGCACGCTGATAAGATGGACTTGCCCCCTGAGCGAATCAAGGAGCTCATGGAGGAGGAATTCGAGGACCCCATCATCGCCTCCATCGCCGCGAAGCTCGTGAACGTACCTGAGTACGACTCGGACGATTCGCAGTGGGACACCGACTCGGACGGTTCCGAGGAGGACGACCCCGTCGCCGCCGAGGCTGGTTTGGAGAAGGACGACGCCGTCGCCGCCGACGGCGCCCACGCAAATGCCTACCAAGACGTCGTGGGGTGTATGTGGACTCCCGAGGAACTCGAAGACCTGAAGAAACCCATCCTAGTTCCCTCGAAGCTCCTGGCACCCACTCAGTTTCCTTTTTCTAAGAAAGAGCCCTCACTCAACAAAAAAGACGGAGCGGCCCTGCAGAAAGCGAAAGATATGTTCGATCAATACCTCGCAAACGCCGAGAACGCCGCGCGTCCCCTTGTGCAACTTCTCAATAACAAGGCTGCTGTAGGGGACAGTGAAGGGTTCAGCCTTTACAAAACCTGGGGTTATGCAGAAGACCTCACAGTGCCTGAGTGTGAGCGCACCTCTCATAGAATCTTGTCCGAATTCGACATAATTCAGGGCGCGTACCATCCTCTCATCGACTTCAACCTCACTCCCGATGCGGGTAGGCTGTTCGCCAAGCATGTCAGCGTGTGGCCCGGTTGCTTTGCCATGCGCCGCGTCAAAAACGTCAGACTCACCGATGGCGAGAAAGCAGCTCGCCGACTCCCCGACAAAATCTTGGCAACCGATGTGGTCGTCTCTCAGGAAGGATACATTGCGTACAGATCTGGTAACGTCATCGAGCCAACCTCGAACCAGCGAGCGTACATGGAATCGTATTCTCGAAGGATGAAAGGAGGCCAGGGTGTCCATGAGGGATTGACTCTTCCTACGTACCCAAAATACCTGCACAAATATGAGGTCGAGCAGGAAAGACTGGCGAAAGAGAAGTATTCTTACGTCAGGACCGCCAAGAGGAAGCGAGATGAGTCTCAGGATGATTTCTTCGCAAGGACGACTGCAGAATTCAACAAAGACTACTTAGCGAGGAGGAAGGCAGAACTCGACGCGAAGACGAAGAATGAAGCACCCACCGCCTGACCTCGTCGAAAATGAATAAATACGATGTGAGATTTTACATCACGGTCTGTTCGTACACGTCCCCAATGCTAATACAACTCGCGCCTACCCATCACTGCAACAGCACTCCGAGCACCCGGTTACAAATCACCTTCCGATCCCGCACGCTACTGATGGGCTGCCCTCGCGCGTCCGTCAGCAAGAACCTGTGCACCTCCTGCCTCGTCGCGCCCGGCGGACCCACCTGCGTCGAGTTCCCAGGGGATGAATTAGCCGATCCGCCCCCGATGATGCCGCCGTCGCTCCGGTCGGGGTTCATGATGATGATATCCGCCTTGAACACCATCACCTTGAGCTGCCTCAGCGCCTCCGTCACGTCCAGCAACACCCGCGGGCGCGTGAACCCGC
>Ga0302114_10003185_pt1 | contig 10334 bp, 17 predicted proteins | sample AG5_Surface_MG_FD_203107 | JGI IMG/M metagenome (GOLD analysis project Ga0302114, IMG submission 203107) | Marine microbial communities from Western Arctic Ocean, Canada - AG5_Surface | ecosystem: Environmental > Aquatic > Marine > Oceanic | place: Canada: Western Arctic Ocean | collected...
GCTGAAGAAGCCGACCCACAAGTGCGACGTCTGTAAGACCGCCACAACGAAAGCTTGTGCACGGTGCAAAACCAGCTACTTCTGCTCCGCCGAGTGCCAGAAGTCGTTGTGGAAGAAGCACAAGAAGGTTTGCAAGGCGCCGACGAGCCCACCATCGAGTGAGGCAGAATTACGTGTTTTGCATGAGGGCATGCTGCTACTGAACCGGTGCATCCAGGAGCCTGGAGCTGGAGACGGACCCACAAGTGTGGTATTAGATTTCTTGAGAGACTGCGGAGTGCCGAAAATAAAATGACTCTAGAGAAGAGGAAGGAAAGTTAGAGAAAAGTGCTTTTTAAATTCTAAGGAGCATTTTTTAGCGGACACAACAGAGCTGAGTTCGCAGAAGTACGCGGAGAGGGCGTCAAATTTAAATTGGGGGAAAAAATGATGAAAATGAACGCAAATTTTTTTAATTTTTTTGACCATTTTGTATTGTAATGAGCAAGTTCAAACTCAGATTCTAAATATTAGCTCCTCAACCTCCTGACTGATCAAAAAGCTCCAGAAATATTTTTGGAATTTGCCACTCTCTTGGCCAACTATGTCGATGAAATTGAGTTCTTGGCTCTTAATTCTAGTTGGCTTGTCAATCATGTCAATCCGGCACTTCTCCACATCTTTTTCGGGCCTCTCTTCTCCTGCCTTTTCTCCGCCATTTTCTTCGGTAAATTCCCACTCCAACTCGAGAGACATTTGCAATCGTCTTCGAAACAATGTCCCATTACAAGGCCTCTTTTTCATGAAGTTTAACAGTGATGTAGACCGTCGGCAGTGGATATCCCATGGGTGTTTGTCGCAGTTCCACCTCGACGAGAATTTTGGTTTGTCTCCCCCACCCCCTCCCCCTTCCCCTCCCCCCCCCCCTTCCCCTTCCCCTCCGCAAGAGCAAAATCCACCCCAATTTCAATCCAATCCGATCCCCAACCCCATTCCCCCAACTCCCCCAACCACAACCACAACCACAACCACAACCACCACCACAACTGCAACCCTCGACCCCAACTATGGCAAGCATTGGACGTCCGATCAGTACCTCCCCTTTGACGACCTCCACACCCTCCACGAGACATTCACCGCCTCGGCCCACGACATTCCCGAGTCCTACACCAAGATTTTTGACCTTCAGCTCGAAGCAATTGAAGCTTCTCGGGCCACCTTCACGAAGGATGGAACTTGCCCCTCTTCCCCGACTGCCGCGTACAAGTGCTGTCCCCCCGCAGATCCCAGTTCAGTTTGGGGCAACCCCCGAAACCCCGTAATTGCAATTTGCTCGGGCGTTACGACGCGCAACATTGGCGAGGCTGACCTTCACCCTGGGCACCTCGCCCTGTTCATGCGCCTGATGCCAACGATCATAAACACCTATGACTGCGACATAGACTACGTGCTGGTTTTCGGGTTCGACAAGGGAGACAGGTTCTATGACACTGCCAACGGGCAGATGGAGATAGAGACCTGGCTCACTGAGAAGATTGCCATTCCCTTTGCGGAGGCTGGCGTTCGGATAAAGTTCATGTATGTCGAGGTGGCCAACGGGCTCCAGAAGCCCGGTCCGGTGTTCAACAGCATGCTGCAGCAGGCCTACAAGGGGGGCGCCGACTACTACTATCGGTTGAACGACGACAGCGAGCTTCAACACCACGGGATGCTCGGAACTGGCTTTTCCTGGCCCAAGGTGTTCATGGGCGCGCTCCACGAGTGGGGACCCCCGTACGGCGTCATCGGCCCCCACGGAGGACTTCCCAGAATTTTAACCCACGACTTCGTGCACAGAACCCACATGGACATTTTTGAGGGCGCCTACTACCCCACAAAGCTGGTGGACTGGTGGATGGATGATTGGATCAGCCACGTTTACGGAAGGAGGTGAGCGTGAGCGAACGAGCGGAAATGGCTACAACCACCCACATCCACTACTAAAACTATTTTGCTCGGCGCAGGAGAACCATCAAATCCACCGAATACGAAGTCGAGCATCACACAACCCACCACGGGCAGAGGTACACTGTCGACAAGGGCAACGAGAGACATCTCAAAGGACTGATAACCGACGGGAGGAGAACAATCGGGGAGTACGCAGAGAGAAAAGGTTTGGGGAAGAAGGAGGATTGGATTGAGGACGCGTCCGGGCCGCCCTTTGCGGATATCCCATGTTCGCCCTTCACCGGTTTGGTGTGCGGCGAGTGAATAAAATCGATTAACAACAGAGAGAGGAGTAAAGTAGATTAAATAGGAGGGTTGTTTGGTGGTTTGTCATCTATTCCATCGTTTTTTTCTTCCGCTTGAACTTCTTGATCGCCTGGGTCTTCGCATTCGACTCGTCGTGCTTGCCCGGACACACCTGCTTGTGAGCCTTCCAACTCCTCAACTGGCATTTCTTGGAGCAGTACATTACTGTGCGGCACGGACACTTCATCATGGTTATCCCGCTCGATGTGATATTTTTGTAGCAAGGAATCCCACCGTCACAGACCCCATCACACGAAAACAGCTTCCCGTCGAGTGCTGCGCGGATGAGCGGGAGGAAATTACTTGGCTCGGCGCATTCGTCTGGTGCAGATTCCATCGCCTGGGCCAATACGCTCCAACCACCGCCGAACGGATTGAGACATTGTCTCAGAATTTTTTTTTCGGGTTCCATCCGAAGCAACGCGACAACTTTGTCCGTGTTGGTTCGGCTGTGGGAGCAGGCCAGCAAAACAGGGTTTGAATTGTTCACGTTCTTCAGATTGACATTTGCTCCCTTGTCGAGCAAATACTGAACCACAGCAATGTTGTCACATCTCTGAACGGCATAGAAGAGAGCGGTGTGCCCCATTTCGTCAGCGTGGTCAAGAATTGCACCCTGTGCCAAAAGAGATTTGACCATGACAATGTTTTTATTGACAGCCGCGGTACATGACTGCGCACATTGCTATCAGCATTGTTGTGTGTCATCTTCTTATTATTCTTGTTATCAAAGGACGAAGTCTTGTGATCCACCCCTTGGTCATAAAGTGCCTGCATCAGCTCTTCCACCTTCTTTTCTCCCAGAACTTCGCCATAACGTACAATAAGATCCAAGCAGCTGCTAGTGAAATTCCCAATTTCAGGTCCCGTTCCTGCATTTGATCTTAACTTCCTCAATTCTGCTTCCGCCAGATTAGCCTGGCCAATACGTATCATTTCAAACAACCTTAGGGCCAATTGTGCATCCATTAGTGGCGTGCGAGATAGGTTTTTCTGAAGGCCGACCAAAATTTTAGGAAAAATGCAAAAATCCACATTTACATCCTCCTTGCTCAAGAACTCATTAAAAGGGTATCAAGATTCAAGGAAAACATCCTCCTTGCTCAAGAACTCATTAAAAAGGGTAACAAGATAGATGCATAACTCGCCGGAAAACTCCGATTCGGAATCTTCTTGCGACTCCACCGACCGTATCACAGCAGAGACCGGGCTCTCTTCTCTGGCCCTCGAAGCTCTATCTTCCTTCCTCAATCCCTCTGATTTAGATTCGTCTTCAGATGCCCTCCCCGACCCCATTGCAAAGGAAACCATCTGCCAGGCCTACACCCCTGGTGACAACGCTATGATAGCCTCGACCTTGAAGCGGTTACAGGAGAAGGACGAGCAAAAGCGGCTCGAGGCCGAACGTCTTCTCGCCTCAGCCACATTGAAAGGAGAAGTTTACGACGAATCAATAAATCCGTCTCCTCTTCCGCACACTCCCTCAATTCTTTCCCCTGTCGTCATTTCCCGGAAGCTCGAGGTTGATGGGTGTGTCAAGCTTCTTTCTGTCCTCTCCCCTTCGCTTTGCTCCTCCCTCCTCTCTCACATTGACAATCTCCTTGAAAGCGACAATTCTGAGAAATTTGGAACCAATAATTTTGGGAACGTCCTTGTGCGAAAGAACCGATTCGACATGTATCTTTCCAAAGATGATCAAATCGTTAGCTCGTCGTTGTCCCACCTCCTCAACAATTCCTCCACCCTCGGCAAGCTCTTCGAGAATATCTTCAAAAAGAAATCCTGCCCGTTCCACGAGCTTTCCAGCCTGATTTCCGACCCCGGAGCACCGTCCCAACCCCTCCACCCCGACAGCAAGTGGAGCGACGTTCCAATTCTGTACACCGTCTTCGTTGCGCTGCAAGACGTGACAGAGACAATGGGGCCGACGGTATTTATCCCAAAATCCAACAGGGAAGAAATCCACAAACAGCACGCCAGCCGGCTGCCAATCACGATGGATAGATTCAGCGGCCAGATGAAAGCCGGCGATTGCGTCGTCATGGGTGAGCGATGCGAGCGAGTGAGCGAAGCGAAGCGAAATCGAAGCGAGCCAGCAACACTACTTCTCCTGCGCCGAACTGAGTTTCTTCTCAAAGTGGAGGCGAGCGTCGCGATTGTTGACTCACTTCCCCTGACCTCAGCCTGGAGGTCAGTTAGCCTCGACTTATTCTCCTTGTTTTCATTCTTGAGCACCTCAACCTTCGCCTCAGCCTCCTCAGCCTCATTCTGAAACTTAGTCTTAAGAACCTTGGTCCTATTCTACGCTGCACTCCCCATTTCGGATCTTCTCCTTGTCCCTTTCCTGGGACCTGGAGCGTCTGCGCCGCGGCAGAGGCTCCACGATCTGGAACTACTCTACACATCAACTACTGAACTAACCTACTCCAATACTCGCTCGGCGCAGACTCGCGCACTTTGCATCACGGCTCCGCGAATAACGATTTAGAAAAAAACCGACGGAGAAGGCTCCTTTACTTTACAATCAGAAACCCCGAGTATGGCGGAGCTTTCCCATCCAACGGGTCCCTTTTCGAGGGCATGACCTGTTCCACAGGCGAATTCAACATCCCACAACCTAACACTCCTCCATAATCAAAAACAACACAAATTAGAAAACAATTTTTATATTTCCCTCTCTCTTTACCTCTCGCTCGGTATCTCTATATATTTCACATACTCTTCTTCAAAACGAGCTTCTTCAACAGCAAGAAAGCAATGAAATAGAACACCACCGTCATGACGAACAATAAGGTAAGGCACAATCTAATCGAGAGCCAATCCTGAATGTTGAAAGTCTCGACAAAGTCATCGCCACTCGTGAACGGGCACTTCTGCAGTTCCTCCCCGGAAACAGTCTCTATTGTAACAAACTGGTCGCTCTCGCACATCAAATCTAGACCTTCGAACTCGTTTTTTGCCAGGGCTGCAAAGGCGTACTTCATGGGTGAAATCCACTCGGCCCACAGATAATAAACTGGGATGCTGTCGGAATTCAGGAAGAAGCCACTGAACATGACCAGCGGGAGAACCACAAGCGGAGCCACCAACAAGGCCACCGCAATATCTTCGAACACGCTCGCAATGGCAATGCCCATACTGCTCCCCGCAAAGTTCAGTAAAATGACTGTCAAAATGCACGTACCAAACTTCTGCATGTTCGCCTGGAAACCCACCGTCCAGTACATCAGCGAGACCAAGATAGTGGGGAAGACAATGTAGACTGCGCAATAGGATAGTGGGAGTTAGTTTTATATTGTTTTTTCGCACTCTGTTTGTCACTAGGCTCGCTCCGCTTCGCTCGCTCACATGGTCCATCGCACGCGACCTTTCCCAAAAAATAAGGTCCAACACAATACAAACCGTTTTCAAAATCCCTCACGAAAGTTCCGCGCTCGTTCCCGAATGTGCTCAACACGCCCATCAAGCTCGACATCAAGCCGTTCATGGCAATAAAGAACAAAACTCCGTTTCGGTCTTGGATGCCGGTCTGGTCGTTGCCAACTTGCCACCAGATTGTTGCAACGATAAGGCTGAAGAATACAGCCTGGCCAAACTGAGCTCGCACCCTCATCGGGTTCCTAATCGCCTCTTTCCACGAGCGACTGTACAGCAGCTTGAACTGGGTGGTGAGCGGAGCCATCTCCGTCTCACTATTTTCCAAACCCTGGAATTCTTCGTCGAGCAGTCCCTCCTTGGAGAAGCTGCTCTGTTCTGCCCATTTCTCAGCCAGGAGTTTGTTCCTGTCGTCTTGATTGAAATTGATCTCATTCTTGATCTCTTCGTCCCCCTCGGTCATGACGTGCATGAAGTAATAGTCGGCTGGGTTGTCGTTCATTGGGCATTTGAAGCCGAGCTCGGCAAAATATTCAACCGACTCCAGCACAGGGCGGTGGTAGATGATCTCACCGTTCAGGATCAACAGCAGCGAGTCGAAGAGCCGGAAAATGTCGCCATTAGGTTGATGGATGGTAGTCACCACGGTAACACCGCGGTCTGTGAGCCTCTTCAGAATTCGGACAACACTGATGGCGGTAAAGGAGTCGAGGCCAGAAGTGGGCTCGTCCAGGTACAAAATTGACGGCATCGCGACGCACGAACAGGCGATCGCCGTCCGCTTGCGCTCGCCCCCGGACACCCCAATCAATTTTGTTGCAGTGTCACCAATGTAAGTGTTCCTGCATTTTTCAAGGCCGAAGAGCGCAATTACTTCGTTTGCTCGTTTCAGCTTCTCCTCGGGGGTGGTTTCCTTTCCAAGGGTAAGAGCCGCTGCAAACTCAATTGTTTCCTGCACAGTTTGAGTCGCTAGCATACAATCATCTTGCTGAACGTATGAAGAGATGGTGAGAATCTGCTTCCTGTCCATCAGTTTTTTCTTGTTGAGGAACATCTGGCCATCGGTGGAACCCACTCGTGCAGACAGTATATTCAGGAGAGACGTCTTTCCAGCGCCAGATGGACCCTGCGCCGAGCGGAGCGAAGCGAGGCGGTCAGGAGTGGGTTAGTCACTTCGCACTCTTTTGTCTGCACAATGCTGGCTCGCTTCGCTTGCTCACCATGCAGGCGGTTAACTTTCCCGCTTGGATGTTGCCAGAGCAAGATTTGAGGATTTTTATGTCCGACAACTTCCCTTTCCCTTTGCCTTTCACAGAGTAGCTGATATCTTGGAAGTCTATCGCGATGCCAACCGGTGCGTCAGAACCCAGAGAAGATTCAAGGTCGTGGGGGGACACCACCGAGAGAGCCATGGAATTGTTTGTGTTTGGTGACTATTGGTCATGGCATGGCACATTGGAGTGATTCACTTTGTGGTTAGTTATGGTTATGAAGCAATACCAGAGGGCAGGCGGGCCCAGCGATGGTGTTCCACCAGGGTCAGTCAGCTCGCATTTTAAAGTCGGGATGGTGTTGTTTTTGTTGGAGTTGTTCATATCCTCGAACTTTTTTGAATTCGCCGGAGAAAACTACAAGCGATATGTGTCAATTGACAATAAAATTTCGAAGGGGAGTGGGCTACGCTGTTTGGGAGCCGGTGGCGCATTGAAAAAATGTACTTACTTTAAGATGGTGAGGATATTATCTTTTTGTGCCACGGAAAATCTGAAATTTTTACTTCGCCGAAGGCACGGATTCGTCGGAAGGTAGAAAAAAATTGGAACACCGTGAGAAAAAAATTCAAATTGTTATCATATGCCTGGACTTGCTCGCCCTTGCACTCAATGCTGCAAGTCAAAATGTAAATGTGACCGTGAACATCCTTGCAGTCGATGTTGCAGGTTGAACATCCCTTGCATTCCAAGTTCCAAAGGGAGGCAAGGCCAGAAGTCAAGAGGGTCCACAGACGTTATAAAGACGGTACTCTCCCAATTAATTACACAGCTGGGAGACAAAACAAATCATGCTGGCTTCATTTTTATGCTGCGGAGCTTGTTTATGATCGGTGAGCGAGCTTGCTCCAGGATGAAGTGTGTAAATTACTTGAACTCACTCAAAACGAATTCGTTTGGTTCGCTCGTTTCGCTTCTGCTTCATTAAAATGCGCCTCGCTTCGCTGGCGTAGCCCTTCGTAGACGCAATTTAGAAGTTCTTTCCAAGTCCCTTGTGGTTGCAACGAAAGCCGGTTTCACGTTGGATTCCTTCCTTGGGATGGAGACCGGACCCGGATCTGCCTATTTAGGAGCAATGCTTGTAAAGCCTAAACGATCGGAAGACATTTGCGGCCCGCGACTCAACATCAGTGAGCTTCCCTCCACACTGTTGAAATCATTGGGGGTCGATTTGCCATCGTTGTCTTCTCCCGCCTCGCCTGGAATATTGTTTGGGCGACGCATGGAAAATGGTACGGTGCGTTTCTACATTTCCGAGCAAGCTGAACAAAAATATCAAGTAAATGCTGCGGATGAAATGGCCAATTTCATCACCGACAACAACATGGGAACCTTGTTTTCAAAACTCTTCAAGGATCAAATCGAGCTTACCAAGGTTTTTAGCACGTTTGGACAGTTGATTACTCGATATGCAACAGTAGGAATGGAGCCAGTGGTAGATCAAGTAGGCGTGATTCTTAAAAACGGGGAGTTTGCAGTTTGCACACTTGCATTTCAAATCGATCCTTCACAACAAAATTCCGGAACAATTGGAATGAAAATTTATGAAGTAGGAGAAATGAACGACGAAATTGTGATGGAAAGATTGCAAACGCAAGCGCAAATGCAAACGAACCAAGAGGAGGAGGATTTTGTGATGTCACAAAACAACGAAGAGTTGGAGGAGTTCGTCCTCGATCTATTCGAAAACGGCGATCTCGCTTTCTAAAATAGAGTTATATAGCATTAACATCGCTCTCAATCAATCTCGTTGTTGTCATGTGGTGTCATCGTCATCTACGTTAACCATCTCAAACGCCCCACGAGTTAGTGACTTCGCATCGTCCTCCCCTGCTGCTATTTTCGCATTCTCCTCCTTGATCTTTCGGCTTATAGTCTCCCAATCGCGAAAAAAGTAACACGCGAACATAGCTCCGTTTAACCCGCAGTAGCAGTACGGTAACAGGCTCCAGATCGCCGCAAGGCCACCGTCATTCCTTACTGCAAATACGTAGATGAGCGATAGCGCGCCCAGCCAGAGAACGACGAAGACGCACAGAGCCATCTCTAATTGCAATCCCAACGCCTTCATGATTCCCTGCTGAATTGCGAAGGCCCCGTCCAACAGGATGAAGAAACATACATTGCCCCAAATTTCCTTCGTTACCTTCTTCACCTCATTATCGTCAGTGAACAGGGAGACAATTGCGCTCCTGAAGAAGTACAAGAGTATGGAGTAAAAACTCGATATGGTAAGACTGACCTGCGCCGAGCGGAGTAGGTTAGGAGTGCACGTTCGCTCAAAGGCAGTCGCTTCGCTCGCTCACCACCAGCGTCCCATAAACCATTCTTTTTGCCCTCGCGACATTTCCCTCCGCGAGCAGATGTCCTATTCTCACGCTCACTCCGATGGAAATTCCCAATGGTATCATGTAGCACAAGGGGACGAGATTGTATGCCACAGTGTGTGTCGCCAGTTGTATCACTCCAAATCTCCCAGCTGTAAAGCAAACCACCTCCCAGAAAACCCACTCGCTCATTGTAAGAATCCCCCCCGCTCCCAACTTCAAAAATTCTTTCATCGCATTCACGTTGAAAGTCGCTTCAAAAGAAACTTTATTTGCCCGAGTGAGCCAGCTCAGATGGGTCTCCGCCCGGAACGTGTCTGGGTGGTGGGGTTTAAATTTTATCATGTAAAGGAAAGCCAGAGAAACCTGAGCAACATTCGTTATGCAGAACGCAATCGCGGATCCAACTAGCCCGTGAGAGTGAACCAAAAAGTACAGGAGGAGAGGGTGAATGAAAACAGCAAGGAAGGCGGCTATTCCGACGAGGGGCAATACTATTTCCTGACAATTCAGAACCCGTTGAATTACATTGAACAAGATGAGCGGGGGTAGGCTCAGCATGTAGACACGAAGCCACTCTGCGGCCAGTTTCGCTGTAGCCGGGACCTGACCGAGCGCTACTAGTGTACCCTCCATGTTCCACCACACAAACACCATTGGAAAGAGAAAGAGGATGCACATTACAGAACCACGTGTGGCCAAATACCCAACCTCCGCAAATCTATTGGCTCCAACAGCACGTGGGGCAAGAGTGTCAGTGGCAGAGAGGATCCCTATTATGATAGCATAGCCAGTAACGTTGCCCGATAAATTTCCAAGTGAGAAGCCAGCCAAATACTCGGTGCCCATGATTTTGGACACAAATATGGCGGATTCTGACCAAACGAGCAGAAGGAAGACTTGCAGAAGGATTGAAGGGAGTGCAATTGCAATCAGCCTACCATTCTCTGATGTCATCTTCAAAATGGAAGTTGGGTTGGGTTGGGTTGGGTTGGGTTGGGTTGGGTTGGGTTGGGTTGGGTTGGGTTGGGTTGGGTTGGGTTGGGTTGGGTTGGGTTGGGATGTTGTGGTTAGAGTAGGGTAGTGTTGT
>Ga0302114_10003186_pt1 | contig 10333 bp, 5 predicted proteins | sample AG5_Surface_MG_FD_203107 | JGI IMG/M metagenome (GOLD analysis project Ga0302114, IMG submission 203107) | Marine microbial communities from Western Arctic Ocean, Canada - AG5_Surface | ecosystem: Environmental > Aquatic > Marine > Oceanic | place: Canada: Western Arctic Ocean | collected...
CGTCTTTCTGTTCGTCTTCCATAGCCGCGAGACGAGCAGCACGTAATGCCGTGTTGCACTTCTTGTCCGTCATTGCGCGGAATAGCGTATTTGGACCCGTTTTTGGAGGCGTTGGTGTTTTGAAGTTGACTCTGCCAGGCGTCTTGGCTGGCGGTCCGGGCGTTTTCATCGCCGTTTTCATCGCCGTTTTCAAGAACGGTTTCACTTCGTCGTCGTCCTCGTCGTCGCTGGGAGCGAACTCGGAGTCGTCTGCTTCCTCTTCTTCTGCAATCTCCGAGAGCGAATCATCATCGTCGTCCTCGTCGTCTTCCTCATCTTCTGAGGTTTCATAATCGTCGCTGTCTTCCAAGATTTGATTTCTTCTTCGATTCGATATTTTCTCCGCTATTTCGTTCCGCTTATTTGCGACGCGCCTCGATGCTCGCACCGGTGCGGCGCTCGTATCTTCTTCTTCATCTTCTTCATCTTCTTCATCTTCGTCGCTAGAAGATAAAATTTGAACTTTCTTCTTGGTCGCCGCGTTACGCTTCGGTCGCGCGGCTATAACTTCGTCCTCTTCTTCTACCTCAGCCTCCTTTTCAGGAGGTGCTGGTTCGTCCTTTATTTCTTCTTCTTTCTTCGAAGCGCGTTCTATGATGCTCTCAACGAGAGGCGACGCGACGTGTTCAGTGCCCGCAATACTCCCGACATCATCGTCTTCATTGTCCTCTTCCTCCTCCTCGTCGCGGACTGAATAATTTTCGTCGATATCCGTAGCGGCGACACTTTCGCTATCGTCTGCCTCCTCCTCATTCTCTTCGTCCAACGACGGTTGCTCTGCATCCATCCACGTTCTAATTGGCGTCATTTGTTTTTGCGGCTGCTCGTGTTTGACTACCGGGAGCTGAAATGGTCCGTTGTTTTTCAACATTTTCTCTTTCGGACACTCGAGCTCGCCGCAGTTACACGGATCAAACGTGCCTTCGATATCGCCTTCTTCATCTTCAATTTTCCCTTCCGGCGTGCCAAACTCTTCGTCTTCTTCTTCATCGCCTGCTGCTACTGCTACTACTACTTCTTCTTCGTGTTGTTCTTTCGCGTTCTCTTCTTTCTCGCCGCCATTCCCGGACCCGAAACTCAATCGTCTCGTCGCGTGGTCCTCGAGCGACAGCTCCGCGTTTGGTTTTTGCTTCGAGTCAGCTTTGCTTTCGCCCACGTCCTCTTTATCTTCGACCATATCGCACACTTCTTCTCCATCTTCTTCCACGTCTTCAAACATCTCCTCCCGAATCGCTCTCGCCTTCTTCACCGTCGTCGGCGCCAACTCCACGCCCGCCAACGCCGCCATCAACCTCCGCATGGTCGCCCCATCCTTTCGTTCCGACAAACGCAAAGGAAACGCCTCGAAAATAGCCTCGGACGGGTCCACCCCGCGTTTCTGCCACGTCGCAACCGCGAGCTTCAATATTTGCATCGGGTCTTCGTTGTCCATTTCTTCTTGTATCTTTTCTTGTTCTTGGACGTCTTGGTGGTTGTCGTCGTCGGACGCGGTCGTCGTCGTCGGATAAGTTTCCATCGTACTTTCCTCCTCCGGCTGTTTTTGATCCTTCTCTTCCGTCTCTTCCTCGTCCTGCTCCTTTGTCCCTTTTCGCGTCTTTCTCGCCGCCGTTGCCGGTTTCTCCCGCTTCTTCTCGCCTATTGCTTTTGTTGTCTTTTTCCCAGCAGCAGCAGCTCTCTTTTCGCTCTTCTTCTTCTCCTTCTTCCTCTTCCCGTTTTCCTCTTCCTCTTCGACGGTAATAACGTCTCGTTCGTTCCCTCGGTCCATCAACGGCGACCTGACCGTCTTCTTTTTCTCGTCGTTAATGTTGTTCTTATTCTTGTTCGCGCCTCCTTTTCCTCCTCCTAATCGAGACGAAGTCGTCGTTACAGTCTCTCGAATCTTCCCCAACGGCGTCTCCTCGTTCTCCCCCATGTCGCCGACGATGGATACGGACGGGCCTAATAACCGTCGAGATCGACGCACAGTATTTGCAGCGGGAGTCATGTTCTTCGTCTTCTTAGGCGTATTGTTCGAGATTCGTTCGAGCAACGCGTCGGATGAACTCCCCATGATGAATGCTTTAGATATGGTTTTGTGAAGCACTTTTTTCTTCTTTCTTTCCCCCTTCTGCCCAGAGACCGTATTAGGGTTGTATACCCTAAACACTTTTTCCTCTCGATTTTTTTTCATGCAAATCTTTTTTTCTCGAAAAAAATGTAGCGTTTCCCCCTGTGTTGTACTATCTGTGCATCTGTATCTACCCCCCGGTCGCTTTGATTCGAGAGCTGAAAATTCACACGAAGGATGTGAACACGTATATTCACACGTGTACGAATTTTTAGAAGCATTCAGAGCGAGACGTGGAAGATACGTGCGCACGAGTGATCACAAAACTCTCTATTCTTTTTCCTGTTTTTTTGTCTGTATTTTCCACCTCTCGCTTTTTTGCTCCAAAAACCAATATGACTGCGCACGCGCGAAACTTTGAACGGATGATTGAATAGCGATTTTGTGATGGTCGAACACGCGCTGGTTCCGAATGTATGTATATCCGGCGTCTCCGTGGCGTGCGCGACGGCAACAACGAACCCGATCGATGTCGTGAAAGTGAGGATGCAAGCGTTGAACACGACGAATGCGAAAAACGCAAACAACATGTTGCAAACGTTTCGCTTGGTCTTTCGAGAGCGAGGCGTGGGAGGTTTTTACGTCGGGTTGACGCCGTCTCTGCTGCGAGCGACGACGTACGGCGGGTTAAGGTTAGGGTTGTACGACCCGATTCGGAGGAATCTCGTATCCAATTCGGAATTCTTCGGGGGGGTGGATGAAAATCGCGTGACGACAAAGTTGCTCGCGGGCGGATGCTCTGGAGCTCTGGCGGCGTTCACGTTGAATCCGACGGAGCTCGTGAAGACGAGGAGAATGAAAGGCGACAGTTGGCAAACGATCAAAACACAAGTTGGGAGGGATGGAGTGTCGTCTTTATGGAGAGGGAGTTCGATGGCAGCATCGAGAGCGGCGCTATTAACGGCGAGTCAAGTCGCCGCGTATGGAGAAGTGAAACGGCTGTGGATACAGATGGTGCCAAACGCTAAAGACGACTGGATGGCGCACGTTGGAGCGAGCGCGGCGGCGGGGTTGATAACGACAGCGACAACGAATCCAGTGGATGTGGTGAAAACGAGGATGTTTATTTCCGGAGAAGGGAAGAAGTTATCGGCGAAAGAGGCGGCGATGGAAGTGGTGCGTGAATACGGCGCCCTGAGAGGTGCGATGCGAGGCTTCACGGCGAACTACATTCGGTTGGGGCCGCAAACGATGGTGACGTTTGTCGTCGCCGAGGAATTGCGGAAATGGTTTGGGTTAGAAAGTTTGAAATAGAAGTAGACTAGACGTTATTAGTTTAGATACTATGTATTATTATTATTCCTAGAATTGCTACGCTAATCATCTATTTAATTTACCCGAGGAAGCCCGTTCGGGGCACCACCGGGGTCCACAAATCCCCTACAGTTTGTCTGTGCGGCATCATGCTTTGGTCTAACACGCATCCGTCCGGTAATTCTGGTTTCACGTCGGAAACTTTCCCGTAGCTACATCCACCTCCTGGCCAATTACACTCTTTAAACTTGTGACAATTCCACCCTTTATGCACGTTTGTCAAGTGAACGTTTTCGATGACCAAGTTACTGACTGCCATCTCCGGTAATCCGGCAATGACGCCGGCGTATCGCTTAATACCTTCAATGTGTACGTTCTTAAAGTTAATATTCTTTACGATGGGCGTTTCTTCTCTGGAAACCGGACCTACATTCGTGTCTTGCTTCGAATAATACTCGTACAATTCCAGAGCGTATAACGCGTTCCATCCTCGAATGTTTTGAAACGTAATCTGGTCTACGACACCACCTCGACCGCGCATTGTTTTCACTCTCGCGCTCCCCACGCCAAACTTGTTATTTCTACCGTCGAACGTAATATCGGAGAAGATAATGTTCGACACACCTCCGCTCATTTCGCTTCCAACCGACAAGGCGTGACCGCCCAAAATCGTCACGTGTTCCACTCGAATGTTCTTCGAAGGCACGTTTGCTTTCCTACCGTGGTAATCCTTCCCGGATTTGATCGCCACCGCGTCTTCTTTATCACCGGTAGTAATGAACGAATCTCTTAAGAATGAGTTCGACGTAGAATCAAAAACCACGCCGTTCGTACCCGGTGAATTCGCGGGATTCGAGATGTGGATTCTCGAAACGCTCACTTTGTCGCAATATTGCGGCCGAACCGTAAAATGGGGCGAGTTTGTCAACACGATGTTCTCAATCTTCACGTCCGAGCAGCCGACTAAATGAACTAAATTCGGCACGTGCGCTTTTTTACGCATGGAGGGTGAATACTTCTCGTCCGTCTTACGGTCCCACCAAAAATCACCGTGACCGTTAATCGTACCGCCGCCGGAAATTTCAATGTTCGTTTGATTATAGGCGTGTATAAACGCTCGAAAAATGGGTGTCGGGTCATCCGAAGGTAAAGACGGATGCTCTTTCCAATCGTCGATGGGCCACGAATCAGTCGATTTTACCGCCTCTAGAAAACTTCTCGGACCATCCAAAACAATCTTCACGTTCGATTTCAACTCTAAAGGACCGGTCAACCATCTTCCCGGCGGAAACGCCAACGTCTGCGTTCTTCCTTGCGCTTTCATCGTCAGACTATCCATCGCGTTTTGTATAGTCTCCGTATTTACCGTCATACCATCACCAACTGCTCCAGCTAACGCTACATTCACGCACGACAACACTGGACACTCAAAACTCACTTTCGTCGAATAGGGATGCTTCTCCGTGGCGTGAGAGCTTTCAAACTTATCCCGCGCGAAGTTCGTCTTCATCGAATCCACCACTTGCCTCGCGTGAAAGACTGGATGAAACAAAGCTTTGTGAAATCGACTGTCGCCAAATTCTGAGCTATCGTACTCTTCTTGGTATTCCTCGCGTTCGTCGTTATGAATGTACCCTCTTTCCTCGTGTCCGCGCACCGCAAACACGCCCACGAAGAGAAAAAATCCAAGCACGAAAAGAACAATCATTTTCACGCTTCTGTCCAACACTCGAAACTCTCTCAGTTTGATCGCCATGAAACCCGCGAATCGCTGCGCATGATATTTCAAATGATACGGTATTCTTTGTAAAGGCGTATCTGGCACGTGTGTCAATCGGCGGCCTCGTAAAACCGATGTAGAAGTCGTCGGGAGCTCATCCGGCTTCGCGCTTTGTTTCTTTCGCTCGTGTCTTATCGAGTTCGCTTTCGACGCGAGGTCGTCGAGCTTGGCGGAAAGGACCGCGAGCTTGTCCGAGGTGGAGGACATAAAAAGGAGGAGGAAGAGGAGAAGGAGGCCGACGCGGTTTCAAAGCGCGAGGTGTTGTTCGGTTATATTTGTTCTCGTATGAGTGAAACTTTTCTATGAAGAAATGGAGTTGGTGGTTGGGAAAAGGAAACCACTTGAAAGTGAGCGCGACGAAATAAACGCTATTTCCAATGTGCTCTTTCAATCGGTCACAAGCTATGTATGCATGATTCAACTCACAACATCTAGTTTCTCTCTACGAATAATAGTCGCTCTTAAACTCCCACGGGCAATTCTTCTCTTTCTCCTCACCGATCGGGTTTTCATCCTTCTTCGCTCGAGAGCGACACGAGTACCCGCCTTCGGCTTTGCTCGCGTCGCAATAGTTCAAGCACGCGGCTAAGCATCGTTTCGGCGCTGGTTTGCCGGTGGCGATGTAATCGAGCCTGTGCATGAGCTCTTCCGCGCCGCAGGTGAACTTGGAGCTGTCCACGGATTTGGATAAGGTCCAAGGTTTGTTCGATGGTAACGTGTTTTGCGAGGACGCGATGGATTGCCACGTGGCGTGGCCGAAATCGATGACGCGAGCGCGCACTTTTGGTTTGCCCGTTTTCGGGCACAAGCCGTACGCGAGGAGGAGGGAACTGTCCGTGAATTCGACGAATCGTTGTTTGCGCATGAGTTCGACGATATTTTCGACTTCCGTCTTGAGTAAAGCGGCAAAGATTTTACCGTCCGCGGCTTCCCCTAAGAAGGACCGGGCGTTCAAGACGACGTTCTCAAACACGTCGGAAATTTTGGAGCTCACGCACCTCGCTTCGCGTTTCCAGAAGAACCGGTCGCCACTGGTGATGCCATCGCCGAGACGAAAGTTCTTCACGTCTAAAGAGCAATAGCGACAGACCGAAGCTGGTGCTCCACTGACGTCGACGTCCACGATGGAGGCGTTTTGTATGCCCCGCGTGATGTCTTCAATGACGAGAAACTCGAGTTTCTTTTCGGCGACGAAAGAGGACGCGTCTTCCCCGTCGTCCTCCGAGTTGTCGTCACTACTGCTAGTACTACTACTACTACTCTCACCACTGCGACACTCGTCCGTATCCGGTTTAACTTTCTTCACCATCGCGACGCCTTTGAATCCAACGAGGTACCCGCCTCTCACGAGCTCGTTCAATCCGTCGCTTTCCTCTTCGTCGTTTTCGTTCTTTACAGTTTCACCTACATCGCACCCTCTCTTAATCTCCGACACCACCTCCTTAAAAAAACACGTCTCTTGCCTTCTTTCCCCGTTCATTTGTTTCATCAGCGCGTGTTCGCTGGGCACCGGTCGAAACTTTCTCGCTTTCACGCCTTTTCCGAGAAACCCGAACCTCGCCGCATCCGTGGCCGCTTTCAGCGCCAACCTCGTCAATTTTTTACCTTTCGTTTCCTCCCGGCATATCGGCAACGCGTCGTCTACCGATTCGCATTTTGCACCGCTACTTTTCTTACACACTAACACGCTCGCATACTCTTCCACTTTTCCATCATCGTCTTCGACCACGTACCGACTCCCGCTTTCGATGAATACCGATTCGCCTTTAAATTTCTCCTCTCGAAACGCTCTCGCGACGTGCGCTTCGTCCGTCTTTATCCGTTTCGGATTGAAACACGCGTGCGCGCGAAACGATCCAATCGAACACTTCAACCGTACTTTTCGAGCGTATTCGTCCTCGTTACTACTCGCGTACACCGCAATAGCGGCGTTCCCGTTACAGAATTCATCATTGTCATCGTCGTTGACATTTTTCTTCCTCCTCCTCCTCTTCCCATCGTTGTTCTCATCATCGAAAAATCCATCGTCTGTCTCGCGACGGAACATCTCGTCTTCTCTCCGTTCGTACACCAAAACGTCCTCCTCAAAGTCATCGTTGTCCTCGTCGTATCTTTTCGTTGGTGTTGTTCTCGTTGTCGATGATGATGACGATGGAAGCAGCGCAAACTGTCTCGCAAATTCCCTCGCGTGTTTCCCCCCGAACGTCATCGCGACGAACGCAAACGCGAAGAGTTTTACCAGGAAAAGCAAGAGTAAAACTATCGCGCAACATTTTCGTTTATTCACCACCGTTGTGGTTGCCGTCGTCGTATTGCGCACTACTGAAGGGAGTAACGAGGACATGAGCATCTCTCTCTGTCTCGCCCGAACGCGCTCCTCAAGAGAGAAAGTTTTGGAGATTTCTTTCGAGACTGATGGTTTTCCCAACGAAAGCTTCAAAGTTTATCCATCTTTCTCTATACATATACACACACACACACGCATCCGCGCATCGCATCATGAGCGTTACGTCGAGTTCTTCGAAGGTGATATTCTGTTTTCACTCGAGGTGCAAAGTGACGGGGAGGAATCCTCCTTTTCGTCGTCCACATCAGCGCAGAAGTTTCGGGAAATCCTCGTCCTCGTCCGTGTCCTCGCAGCAAGAGTTGGTACTGTTCCAATTCGACGAAGAAACGGTCCCATCCGGCGAATGGGAAGGCCACATGGTTGATTTCGTCGTCGACGAGGCGACGAAACTTCCGAACGCTTCGAAACTTCCAGACCACGTGGTGCCTCCCGCGTACGACGATTGGGCGGTCGACGTCTTCGATTGGCAGACGCAGTGCGCGATGAAAGCCACTGGAGAGGGAGACGTCGTTGTGTATAAAGATATGAAGTTTATACCCGTCGCTGGGTGCGAAGTGGACGCCTCGGTCATTCACGAACAGTTTGAAGGCGAAATGAAAAACGTTCTGCACTTTAATCCAGGGTGCGGGGATTTCAACGCCAGCGACGACGAGACGGTGACGCACGTGTTGACGAGGAAAGGGAGTACGCAGAAAGACGGGTACGTCGATTCGGAACCGCACGTGAGAGTGAGAATAACGCAACAGCGTACAGAGGCGAAGAGAAACGAAGTGAAAGTGTGGCGAGAGGCGTACTACGAGAAGTATACGAACGGCGCGTCGTTAGTCGCGAGCTGCGGAGGGACCAAAAATACGATGAAATACGGCGAGTACCCGCGAAGCGAGGTGAAGTTTAGCGAGATAGACGGCGTCCCGAAAGACGCGATCACTCAGTACAATGGCTTGGACATTTGGACGTTTACCGACGGTGAGACGTTTTCGTGCGGATGGTTGACGCCGGCTGGAGAGCACATCGTGAGCGAACGCATTATGGACGGTTCCGCGACGGTATCGGCGAAGATTACCCGAAAGACGGTTGTTCTTTAATCGAGCGCTTCTTCTTCTTAATCATCATCGAGAAAAGACGATTCGAACCACCAAAGTGTATTCTTTTTGTGTTGTTGTAAACTACTACGAATGCGTGCAATGTGTATGCTACTACGCCATTAAAGTCATCATCTGTTTCGTCCGTAATCCTCTGTTTCTCTTCACAAACTTTCCCCAAACATGACGGAGGAGGACACACCTCCAGGAGGGTTCAACTTCCCGACGAAGACGAACAAATCGAAACTCTACTCTATCCTGGGCGTTTCCTCGACGGCCACTCGATCTGAAATCAAATTCGCGTTTCGAGAGAAGGCGAAAAAGTTACACCCGGACGTCGTTTACCGCGCAAAAGACAACGGGGAGAATTCAAAATCCGACGACGAACAAAACGCGGCGAAATTTCTGGAGCTGAAAAACGCGTACGAACAACTCACCAATCGAGGATCAGACGACGACGACGACGAAGCGGGTAAGGGACCGATATTCGGTCCAGGAATGCGCGCTCGAATGAACGCGGCGAAAAAAATGAGAGAGAAGCACGGGCAAACCGGTGGGAGAATGCGAGCGGCGAGAGAGTGGAACGAGGACGAAAACGACCCCCAAACGAACAACGAAAATACTCAAAGGACGACGACGAAGACGAAGCGAGAGGAGGACGAGGAGAGAAGAAAAGAGAGTTTAAACGACGGAGGAGTGGAGGACGAGTTATCCGCGGCGGAGATTTTGTTTCGAGCGAGGCAGAAGAGAGGGGTAGGTTCATCGTCGTCGACATTTAAAGGTGGTCTTGGAGGACATCGACAACGACATCCGAAATCGAGCGGACTCGGTGCGAATGTAAGCGGGAGCGGTGGAAGGTCGAATGTAGCGGCGAACATGAAACCACCTCATAATGGGTTTGAGAGAAGTGGTAATGGAAACGTTCGCGTGAAAGTGTTGGCGGCGATTGCAGTCGTCGGGGCGGTTTTCTTAGCCGCGAATCGGAAGGCGAAACGGAGAGGAGAGGAGAACGCTTCGTGACATGTGACGAGTTTGTATTTAATTGTATGTTTTGTATTGTAATCTTTGCTGTTGTGTAGCTGTGTGATAATGCATGCGCGCGCGTGTCTCTCTCTCTTTCTTTTACTATCTTCTAATACTTTGTTGGATTAGAATACTCCGTCGCCATTTTTAAGTCGCCTTCAAACACTTCCAGGAACTTTGAAGCGACCGCGCCGTCCTTTTCGCGAAAAATCACGTTTATGTCGCGATTCGCTCGGCTGCAGGAAGACATGCCGTGACACGGCTTGAAGATGTTACCTTCTGGTAGGTCTGAGGGAGATAAATTTCCCGTCATTAAAAGTGTTTCGAACGTGCTTTTTCGATCTTTCACGATGAACTTTAAGTGCGAGTACCGAAAATGTTTCGGTGCGGAGTGGATGATGATATTTTTGCCTCCCGCTTGACTCAACCTCGTCTGTACTTGACTCGCTTTTTTACGATCCCAATCCGCGTAGATGCGCGGCGAAAGCATCAAAAATACTTTCACGTGTTTCCTCATCGCCAGGTCAACGAGAGTGTTTGCGATTTCATCGTCCGTGATTTGGTACGTGTAAATGTACACCACGTTCTCTGCGCTTCGAAGGAAGCGCAAAAGCGAGTCGCGCGAGAAATCCGGCGACACGAACATTTCGACGCTGCTCCCTTCACCGAGAGGTATTTTTTCCATTTTCGTGACGAACGGT
>Ga0302114_10003188_pt1 | contig 10331 bp, 1 predicted proteins | sample AG5_Surface_MG_FD_203107 | JGI IMG/M metagenome (GOLD analysis project Ga0302114, IMG submission 203107) | Marine microbial communities from Western Arctic Ocean, Canada - AG5_Surface | ecosystem: Environmental > Aquatic > Marine > Oceanic | place: Canada: Western Arctic Ocean | collected...
GCGGCGCGGCGCCACCGACGAGAGAGGCGATCGAGGAACCGGAACCGAGCTTATCGGAGGAGAATCAAGATTTGTTGAAAGAAGAAGAGAATCACTATTCGAGGATTGGATCGGATTTGGGGTACTTCAGAGCGCCGTCGGTGAGGAACGATACTTTAGTGTTCGTTTCGGAAGGGTCGATTTGGCTTTCGCATCTGAGAGGCGGTCCAGCGGCGAGGATTTCGAGCAGTTATTCGTACGAATCGGTGCCAAAGCTCTCGCCCGACGGGAAACGAATCGCGTTTTTAGCGGAAGCTGCGGACGGGTTTGAAGTCTTTGAGCTCCCCATCGCCGGAGGCGTGGCGAGACAAGTCACTCACGGCGCGCAGGCGTATGGGTTGTCGCAATGGTCCGGCGACCACGAGCTTTTGATTTTAACGACGCAATTTTCCGATCTCGGAAATCCGCAGTTGGCAAAAGTCGACGCTTTAACCGGGAAGGTTTCGGTGTTGCCGTTTGAAAAAGCGCACGGAGGCTCGAAAGATCCCAAAGGATGCTACTTGTTTTATCCTTTGAGACAATCGTCCTCGACGAAACGGTACGAAGGTGGCGAACAGGCGAGAATTTGGAGATTTTGCGGTGAAGGTGCCGTCGGCGCGAACGGAACCGCTTGGTCAGAGGCGAAAGAGTTGACGCCAGAATCGTGGTCCATGCGAGGCGCGTGGTCGCCGCAAACCACGGACAAGCTCAGCGGCAAGGTGTTTTTCATCAGCGACAAAACCGGCGTGGCCAACTTGTGGGTGATGAACGACGACGGCTCGAAAAAGACGCAACTGACGTTCGAGTGCGAGTTCGACGTGATGGAGTATGCCATCGACGGTACTCGCATCGTCATGCGCGTTGGCGCGGATTTGAAATCAGCGACGTTGAGCGCGGCTCAAATCGAAGGCGGCGTGATCATTTCCGAGGCGACGACGTTGAAGATTAATCTTTTATCCGAATTCCGCGAGGCGCAGCCCATGTTGCTTTCCGATCCGCTTTATGAAATGTCCGAACTCGCCATCTCAGACGATGGCATTTACGGCGCTTTTATCGTGAGAGGTCAGGTTTACTTTTCGCCGCTCGTCGCGCAACTCGGGACGAGAATCGAAAAAGTTACCCAGTACGAAGGCATGGTTCGATACAAGCACGTGCAGTTCATTCCAAACTCGCATCCGAGTGATCCAATTAAGTTGCTCGCGTTGAGCGACGCCAGTGGTGAATACGACTACGTCGTTCTGGAAAGAGACGAGGACAACGGAGTCAGCTATTGGTCGGAAGCGCAAGTCACGCAAGACGGGGCCATTCAAGGAGGTTTGTCGTATTCGCAAATCTCTCCCGATGGCACCTCGCTCGCTTTCGATGATACCAACGGCCACGTCAAGTTGGTGAATTTCACCAACACCATCGTCAACACGGAGGAGTTCCGAACGCCAATTTCGCCGGAGGATGACCCCATCGGTGCCGGAGGACTCGGCGGCGCCGAGGACTTTTCTTCGGAAATGCCGCTGTTGTCGCGAATGCAGAACAGCGGCGCGGACGAGGAAGAGGTGCTCGACGCGGCGTCGATTTTGATCAAACGTCAACGCGTGTTGGATAAACGCACGAAGAAGATGCAAGCTGGTCGAAAGTTTGTCAAGGCGGACATGCGCGCGCCAAACTTTCGAGAGACGTCGTCGTCGTCGTCGTCCTCTCCGAACGTGGCGTCGCTCGGTAACCCTCAACGGCAGCAACAGAGTGCCAACGTAAACGCAAACAAGAAGAAGGTGAACAACAACAACCCTTCCTCGTCGGCGAAACTCTCCGCGTCTGATAACAATCAAGCGAACGTCCGCAACATCGTCTCTGGTTTACAACCCGAATCCGCGGGAGAATACGCCTGGTCTCCAGACGGCACTTGGCTCGCCTACGTCTCTCTCTACCAAGACACTGACTTTGAAGTTATTTATGCTTGGAACACGAAGACGAACGAACGAGTGCGCATCACGCCGCCGTCCTCGAACTCGAGATCGCCGACGTTTTCCCCGGACGGTTTGTTCCTCTACTACTTCAACGACGCGCAGTTTTCCTCCGGGTCAAATTCGCCGTACGGCTCCAGAGGGTCTGAACCGGTCTACGAAGACGGAGAAAGTTTGTACTGTTTGCCTTTGAGAGAAGGTTTGGCGTGTCCGTTCTTCTCCGGCGACGAGATGAATGCAGCGGGCACGGTGTTTGATCCTACTTTGGGGCAAAAGTACCCGACGAAAATTTCGATGAAGAACATCGAAAAGAGATCCGAGGTGGTTCCTTTTGTCGATCGCGCGAGATACGAAAGCATGTACATCATCGGTAGCGGCGCTACGATTTTGTTAAACATGTACGATTCCATGGGAAGCTATCTCATCGCTGTCGACATCATGCAAGGCTACGTTACGCCAATTTATCCGGACGCTTACGACGTTTTGGTGTCTCGCGACTTGCAAGTTGTCGTTTTGTTCACAGAAGAAGGCGTCGCGCTCATGTCTGCGCAGACCATCTCGGAAACTCCGGATCAAGATGCGATTCTCGCTCAAGCCTTGTTGTGGTTACCGCCGGAGACATGGACGGTGAAAGTCAACCCGAGAGAAGAGTGGATGCAAATGTACGACGAGGCCATGCGCACGATGCGAGACAACTTTTACGATCCGAACCTCCACGGCGTCGATTGGCCGGCTGTTACGGAACGGTATCGTCCGTTGGTAAAAAGATTGACCTCCAAGAATGAGTTACGAGACGTTCTCGAGCAAGCTTTGGGAGAATTGTCCGTCTTACACGTCTTTGTCAACGTCGAAGGCGGCGAGGCTTTTGAAAAAATTGGCATGGGACAGAGTTCGGCCTGCTTGGGCGCTGAATTTGAGCAAGTTCCTCAAGGTTTGCGCATTACGAAGATCTACGACACCTCCGAAGTGTTGATGGCCCCGAACTCACCTCTGTCGGCGATGGCTGTGGATTTGAGACCCGGCGATATCATCACTCGAATCGACGGCGTTTTGGTCAACGCTTTGTCCGATCCTCTCCCGAAACTTTTAATGGGTAAAGCGTATTCGCAAGTGCTCTTGGAAGTCATTCGCGGCCCGAGAACGAAGGAAGAGATGGCAGAGTTGGAAGAGTTGCAAGAAATGATTGAAAGCGTGCAACAATCGAGCTCGAGTTTGGGCGTCGCTCAATCAAACGCGCTCCGAAGGTCGTCCCTTTCGTCTTCTTCCATGGCATCAAAAAAGTCGCGCACAAGTACCGCCGCGGCTCCCAGTGGCGATGGTCAACAAAACAGCCCGAAAAGAGGGATAGATTCCGGCGAGCAATATTTCAACGGCGGGACTTTGAATGCGTTCAATCCGTTGACGGAAATCGCACAATCGGCTTTGAAATCGAATCGATTGGGGGCGCACTCGTCGTCGGCGAAACCCTCCAAAGACGCGGACAGTAGCAAATCATCCGACGGCGCTTCTAAAAGTTCTTCCTCGGGTAAGATGGGCGAAGAAGAGGAGGAAGAACTAGTCATGCTCGACAGAGTCGTCGTCGTTCCTCTCGACGTCGGGACGTGCTCCGCGCTTCAAAAAGCGGACGCTTTGAACAGAAGAAAAGCGAAGGTTCGCCACGACTCTAACGACACCATCGGTTACGTCTATCTCGAAGACATGGTCCAAGAAGGACCGGAAACGCATTCCATGGATGACTTTGCCAGTCAATTTTATCCGAACTTGCGAAAAGGTGGCTTGATCATTGACGTGAGAAGAAACCATGGCGGGAACATCGATACGTGGGTGTTGGAACGCTTGAGAAGAGTGGCTTGGATGTTTGAGTCCCACCGCAGCGGCCCGGGAGAGACGACCATGCAATACTCTTTCCGAGGCAAAGTCGTCGTATTGATCGACGAAATGTCCTCTTCAGATGCGGAACTTTTTGCCGCTGGTTTCCAAACCATGAAGCTCGGTAAGGTGATTGGCGCCAGATCCTGGGGCGGCGCGGTCGGGTACTCTGGCAACCCGGAGTGCTCCTTAGTCGACGGCGGCTCGTTCACCATCCCTTCGTTTGGTCCGTACCTCGGTAACGAGTGGTTAATCGAGCAAAAAGGTGTCATCCCGGATATTCCAGTAGCAAACTTACCCATCGAATCCTTCCACGGCACCGACAAGCAACTCGACGCCGCCATCCGAGAAGTTTTGAAGGAAATCAAGGCGTCGCCGGATGTGAAAATTCCAGAGCACCCGCAGTTTCCCGTGAGAGCGTACGACAACGCGAAGTGTTTGGCGGATCAACAAGAGGAAGGAGCGAAGACCGAGTTGTAAGAACGGAGTTTGCAGGTATTAGAAGAAGAAGAAGAGAAAGCGAAAACGAAAACGAAAACGAGAAGGAGAGAGAGAGGGAGAAGAGAATATAGAAAAGAGAAATTAAACTGCTTTAGAGTGAGAGAGAGAGGGAGATGTGCGCGTAACGTGTTCACGCGCGTTGTAATTTACTTTTGGTACCATTTATTATTATATGCATGTGAACATATTATCCGTATCGTCTTCGCGCCGTTTAGCGAACACCCTTTCATCCCTTTAATGCTGAGTCACCAGAAAAAACGCATGAATACTAACAGAAACTGTTGCTTTCAAAGCGCGCAGTAATGCTGACATCCTCTCCGTCGTTTACGACTCCGCCGGGTGGTTCTCGTTGTCATTCGACGACGACGACGACGGCTTTGTCGAGGACGACGACAAGGACGACGACGAGTAAGGCACCATCGTTAGTACGCCGAGGACGACGACGACGAAACGACAACCTTAACGGCTTTCTTGTCCTCCGATTCTCTTCTTGTTTTTGTTCTTTGAGGACGACGACGACGACACCGACGGGCTCGCTTCTTCTTTCTTCTCCGCGAGAAAGAGGAGGAGAACATAAACGACGAGCGATGAGGATGCGCGTCGTCCCGTCTTCTTCTTCTTCGTCTTCTTCTTCTCGAAAAGGCGGCGATTCGGATGATGATGATTTTAACGAGAAGGTTGCCGAAGTGAGCGAAAATTTGACCACCAACGAAGAAGCGTTGCGAGCGAAGATTGGACAGTTGCAAGAACGCGTGAAAGCGTTGAGGAGGACTCAATCGACGCCAAGAAAAGAAAACTTTCCCGCGACCGCCACTGCCGCGGTTTCTGTCGCGGGCGCGGCGATCGACGAGAGAAGAGGCGGCGCGGCGACTACGAGGAGCGGAGGCGACAAGAGGAGAGAAGGAGAGGGCCAAGGGGCGGATGTTGAAGGAGCAGTGGATGCGGATGGGACGGGTACTTTCTGGGAAGACATTTTGCAAGCGTCCGTGAGTACGTTGGAGGATATATTCAGCGGCGCGTCGTCCTCTTCGTGGGACGAAGACGAAGACGACGTCGAAGAAGAAGAACGAGAGAAAACTTCGCTGACGGTTGGAATCGAGAAGGGTGCGGAGACCGTGGACGTGGACGGTGGAAAAAGGGAGAAGACGAGGATAGAGGGTAATAGTAGCGGTAGTAGTAACAGTGGTGATATTGAGGGCAGGAAAAAGAACAAGGACAGCAGGTGGGAATGGCAAAGACAGTTTGATACTCCGAATCAGTTCATGGGGCATTTCAAGAAAGCGCCGGCCGAGAAAGGAGAAGAGAAGAGGCTCACTACCACCGCGGCAAATAGTACTACTACAACTGACTCCACCACTCCATTGATAACGACAACTACAACGACGACGACGACAAAAGAAGAAGAAGAAGAAGAAGAAGAAGAAGAAGAAGAAGAAGAAGACTCAACGAATGCTGGGTCAAACTGGATCCCAGACGCGAGCGCGTTTCTTTCGCGTCTTCCGCTTCCGCCTTTGATCGGGAATTTGTTTTCTGGATCATCTTCATCCTCGACTGCAACGGCGACTACTTTTGCTGCTAACGCTGCTGCTGATTTAAGCATAGCTGAGCAAAGTGAGGAAGTAAGCGCAGAAGACGACGAACGAATAATCGATGAACGACTTCGCGACGCGAACGTAAACGCCGTCGCGGTTGCAAACAACGCCTTGCAAAAATTAACAGCCGCTATTCAAGAGATTGACTTACAAATCGATAGAGAATCGCCGCCGCGCACGCCAAGATCACCATCATCACCACCACTACCATCAACAGCGCAAGAAGGCGGGGCTTTCATCACCGCCGAAAATCAAAGTGAAGAGGATACCTTCAACGATTTAAAGGAGGCGCTCTCCGAGGCGATTAAAAATGCAGACAAAGCAAAAGCAAAGCTTGGAGACGTCGAAGTAGCGGCAAATGACGTTTTGAAAATGCGCGAACGCATCGAAACGTATCGTCAAAGCGCGACGTATAAGAAGAACGTTTCTTTGACATCTTCCGAAAATGGTAAACGCGGCTTGAGTGAAAGTCAGCCGGAAAATATTCAAGCTTTGCGTCAAGCGCTCGAAGCTGCCCAGGTCAAATTAAAAGAAGCTTCAGCTTCCTCGCGTAAACAAACTGTCGTTGTTGCCAGACAAGTTTTGGTATTGAGAGAACTTTTCGAGCCAGGAGCACAAAAGTCTGCAGAGAAGAGTAGTGAGAATGACGCCGATACCGATATTCAACGAGAACAACAACAAGAGGGACTGGTAGAAACGAAAAGAATCGACGAAGGTTTGTACAGTAAAATCAACTCGGCTCGTAAAGTAGCCGAAGATGCGATTGTTGCGTCGAATATTACCGAAACTTTAGCGAAACTAACGTCGTGGCCAGGCGCAAAACTTTCGCAAATTGTGACGAGGCAACTCGAAGAGATGGCGGCGATTGATGAAGACGCAGAAGATTTTGTCGGGTCAACAACATCAACCGGTGAAACCGACAGAAGCGATAACTTGGATAGCATTCTCCAGCCTGCTTTAAGAAACATGGTTTCCTCGTCCTTATATCGAGCGTCCGAAGAAGATACGAAGAATGCTAGGATTGCTTGTTCTCTTTCCTCTTGGATTTATAATTTTCCGGACCAAACGACAAAGGATGGTTTAACTCGAAACGGTTTGACCATGTTATGGAATTCGCACGAGCACGAAGAAGCTCTTTCGGAGGATGAAATTAGTGGCAACGACAGTCAACAACAACAACAACTCGTCCAAACCTCGAGTGTTGAGAATATCAACTTCACCGATGCCGAAGCCGCCGACTCGGAGATGAACAACGCAATTCTTTTAGAAAATTTGAAAAAGGAAAGACACAATCGAGAAGAATCGATTCGCTTAGCTTCTGCGGCTGCGGATGAAGCCATCAAAGCGTTGGCATCGGTGAAGAGAATGCGAGAATTAAAACCTGACGATCCAAACGCGGCCGAGGCTGCAAGAAAAGCCACGGAGCTCGCTAATTTGGTTTCTCAAGAGCTCACCAGAGTTTCGGAGTCTCAGAAAACGTTGAAGAAAGAACGCTCGGCGTTGTTACGCGAAAGCGAGAAAATAAGCGAGTTACAAAAACAAAGAGCAAAATCGAAAGCGTCTTCGGAAAACGGATTACAAAAGAAAAAGAAGAAGAATGGTAATAACAAAGAAGCCGGTGAGAATGCGGTGATGCCGGTGAACTATTGCGTGGGCGTAGACAAGGAAAACGCAACGTTATGGATTGTCGTCGAAGGATCGACCAACTTTGCCTCGTGGCAAACCAATTTAACTTGGACACCCACGACGTTTGAGGATAAAGAAATCAGAGTCCATCAAGGAGCGTACGCTTGCGCGCAAAGAATGTACGATCGCGTTGAAAAATTGTGTAAAGACCATTTGAAGACGTTTGGCTCTAAGAAGGCTCGGATAAAATTAACTGGTCATTCAATCGGTGGATCTCTGGCGTATTTGCTCGGTCTGATGCTCATTCTGAGAAATGGAGTTCCTCGATACGCGCTCGATGATATCTGGACGTTCGGGTCGCCGTACGTTTTCGATCGCGGTGCGGAAGATTTGATGCAAAGGATTGGGCTGCAGCGAGATTTCATTAAAGGCGTCATCATGGGCAAAGATATCGTACCTCGATCGTTTTCGTGCTATTATCCTCCGTGGACGCGTTCTATTTTGGGCTCGGCTCCCTGTCCTCGGCCGTTCAAATGCGTGAACATGCCTACGCTCTTAAACGAAGAAATGATGTACGCACCTTTGGGTGACATGTATCTTTTACAACCCGTACACGGTTCGGCGCATCCACTTTTACCAGAAGGACCGGGATTCTATAAGCTCCAAGGAGAAGAAATGTACGACATAATCGCCGCTAAAGCTCGCGAAAGTAGTTCGATATCGACGATGAGTCTAGATGCGAGTTTCGACGAAGAATCGCATTGGCTCGATGCGCAAAAAGACGAGCGTAAACTTGATTTTTACGCCGATGAAGTAGCTCAAACGCGAGGGTCAACAACAACTTCAACGACGAAGACTCTGTCTGAGAATTTAAACAAGATTGCGTGCTTAACGCAAGCGGATGCTGCATTAACGGCGTCCTTGATAATTTCCCAGATTGATAGAGAGCTTTTGACCAAAGCGAAAGAAGGCGTCGGCGGTGATCTATCGGTGATAATGCGAGAACAAACTCGAGATGCGGCGCAGAGAGTGATACTCAACACGCCACATCCACTCACAGTTTTGTCGGATCCGAGAAGTTACGGCCACCAAGGAGCAATCAGTCGTCACCATAATCCGTACTCATATCAAAAAGCTTTGTCCAGAGCTGCGAAAGCTTCGGCGGGAGAAAATAAAGAATATTCATAAACACGTGAACAGTAGCAGTGAGCTTGTAAAATAAAATTTGTATGTACAACAGGTAATAATAGTATATTTACGCGGCTTTCGCGAAGCCGACTCTGGACCCGCCGTGATCAAATACCGTGTGATACGGTCCCAAAAACACGTCACCTAGAATCCACAGAGGACCCATTGGTTTAGGAACATCTAAACCCATGAAACCGCTAATGCACGTGTTTGAGTCTTGTCCATCATCAATCTCTAAGACGTACTGTTTCGGCGTCAATTCGAAGGATTTACCGGCAATTGTGAACGAAATATTTGGCATTTCATCGATGGCGTTGCAATCGACTCCGGCTTGTCCACCCGGCTGCGCCGGGACAAAGTCACAAACCTTCTCGAGTTCATTCAAAACAACCGTACGAGTCACGTTCGCTTGCAATAACTCCTTCGCGTAATCCACGGCCATTTCACACGCCGAGCACGCAACTTTACTCTTTTTCGTTTCTTTTTCCTCCTTCTTCTTTGACGGTTTGAAAAGATCGCCCAAAAGCGAGAGACCCCCGCGAAGACTGCGATGTTTCTTTTCCTCTCTCGTCGTCATCAATAATTTTCGAGACGTAGCCAACACCCCGGTTGGCTCACTTATTTCTTTTTCAATCGCATTTGTTTCAGCGGCAGCTGAACAGATGTTCAAACTCTCGCAGATTTGACTCGAATCGTACGTTTCGATGTCGTCCAAAAATTCTTCGCCGTAACGTTTAATGGCAATCTTACACTCTTGAATCATCAAGTTTTCGGCGCCGATTGCGTCGTTAATTTTATCGATGACGGCGGAAGGTCCGGCGAGCAACGATGTTCCTGTATCTGCAATCGCTTGATGCTTAGTAGAGGAGGAGGACGACACCGTCGTCTTGTCGTTTTTGTCGTCGATGAATGAAAACTCACCAACTTTCACGTCATCCAAATCGAATTGCCAGTAGCCTTTCTTCGTCAAATCCACCCAGACGTGCTCGCCGACGAAGTGCTTCTCGTCGACGCCACCAAAGACGAGTTCACCACCATCAACCACACCGTCCCCGTCTTGATCTCTGTTTAACCAAAACGAAAACTGATCTTTCTCGACTTGATTTTGCGCGACGGCGTTATCAAACACCGGCGTGACCCCGTCGACGGCGATTTCCTTAAATCCCAATCCTAAGATCCCGTCAAACTTAGCGAAAAGGAACGTCAATCCCGGCTCTTTCGTCGCTTCCGCAAACGTCTGATCTTTAATTTCAATCGAATTTCCCAAATGCACCGTATCCGAGCTCAAGAACCCGCTCAACGACCCAGATCCGTATTGAATTGCAAAATCCTCACCGTTCGGCTCGTACGACCTGCTCTTCTCGCTGTCGTACTTTTCGTGCGCGTCGCAGGGAATTTGAGAAAACTTGCACTTTGACGATGGCACCCACAAATTCGAGCTCCCGGTATCGAAACACACCTGAAATTTCTGCCCTGGCGTTCCAATTTCCACCGGACCGTAATATTGCGCGTCCATGTAATTCGCGATGGGCACCGACGACGTCGCTCCTCCTTCTCCTCCGATCGACGCGTCTTCAGA
>Ga0302114_10003191_pt1 | contig 10326 bp, 5 predicted proteins | sample AG5_Surface_MG_FD_203107 | JGI IMG/M metagenome (GOLD analysis project Ga0302114, IMG submission 203107) | Marine microbial communities from Western Arctic Ocean, Canada - AG5_Surface | ecosystem: Environmental > Aquatic > Marine > Oceanic | place: Canada: Western Arctic Ocean | collected...
ATCGCCAGCCAGGCAGGAGCCTCGATGTCTGTCTCAAGCCTCACGGGAACGAGCGTTGCGCTCACCGTTGACGCCGGCAACAGCGACGACCTCACATTGAGCAACATGGTCATAGAAGGCCATCGATTGATGCTCGCCAGCGGAGCGACCATGGTTTCAGGACACGACATCACCTTTGCCGGCAACCTCAACGAAACAAGAGCCACCATCGATCAGCGATGCAGCGGTGCCTGCAGCTGGTCACAAACAACGCTGACCAACGTCGTATGGGGCCTCGCCCTTTCTGGCGGGGGAACGCACACGCTGAGCAACGTCACAGCAGTAGCGACAGAGCGCAACCTCGATGCTTCTGGGACCGGGGCTGTTATCGCCACCCAACTCAATCTGAGCGGTTCAGATGCGGCAATCAGTCTCCGAGGCCCAGACAGTGACATCGATGGGGCATCAATTTCATTGGTTTCTGCCAACTCAATCGGTTTGGACGTGCTCGATGGTATTCATGAGTGGAAGAATGTTGAACTCTCGAAACCCTATTCTTCTCAGGACGCCACCTCCATTGGCGTGAAGGCATGGTACAGCACCATCGCTGTCCAAGCGCTGTCAATCACCCATTTTGCCACTGGAATTGATGCCAGCGATGCGACGATTACGGGCAACACGATCACGGTTGCCGACGGAAAGATGACCGGTATTGCCCTTCACGACTCCGATGTCACCGTCGACTCACTCTCGACACGGGTGTTTACTACGGGCGTCCACATGGAAGGCGCTTCAACGCTCCATGTGACAGATTGGCTTGCAGACCTGCACGCAACACCGTTGAACCTCGATACTGATTGCACAGCCACGGTTCGTAACTTCCAGCCTCAAAACACCCAAGCCTCGTCATCTGATGCTTTGGGCGATGGGTCGCTTTTGTACGGCGGTTCGACCACCGCATCGATTGCAACCTCTTCTTCTGACTTCTTCGAAGAAACACCTGTGACCTTCACCGACCTCGCAGGCTCCCCTGTGGAAGCCACCATCTTAGTGCACGGCTTCACGCTGATGAGTAACAGCAACGGAGCGGCAACGCTCCCCTTACTCGCTCAAGGCAGTACCGTTGACGTGAGCCTTGGAGGCGCAGGCATCCGCGTGGTCTTGTACGGGGCAACGATGGGTCAATCGGTCCAGGTTGCCGTGGTTCCACAAGGCGATTGGACCATCACAAGTGGACAAATTGTCTACCTCGGAGCACGACCAGACGGTTCGCCTCACGTTCTCAGCGGAGATCTCACCCTTGAAACTGGAAGTGGTTTGCAATTGGATCACACCACGCTTTTGCTGCCTTCAACTGGAAGCGTAAGCGTGGAGGGCACGGCCCAACTGTTCGGGGACGCCTCCATCATTTCTGCACAAACCTTCACAATGGGTTTGGACAGCACCCTTTCTTCTTCAAATGCCGAGGACGGGTTGATCGTGATCGGAAACGTTTCATGGGCATGCCAGACGCTACGCACCTCGGAGTATGTTCATATTCAAGGCCATTTGATGCTGCAGCCCGGATGCAAACTGGATCTGATTGCGGGAACTGTTTCCGGAGCAGTATCGGCTCTTACCGGTGCTGAATTGAACGTGCTTTCGAAACTGGCCATCCGAGTTCTCGATCAAGGCACGCCTGTTGAAGGTGCGTTGATTTCAGTGGATGGCGCCGTTGCATCCACTGGCACTGATGGTCGTTTGAGCACCACTGCGATCGCTCGTAAAGTCACCGATAGCAGTGAAATGGTTGGTGGTATCAAAAACATCAACCTTCAAATCGGTTCCTTTACAGATTTTGTAACATGGGATTCTTCCAGTTCTTTTGACCACACATTCATGGCTTCGAGGATCGATGGTGGAACGCTTGAGCAATGGCTTGTTCTGGAATCACAATGGAGCCCATATTTCTTGGATGAAGACCTGATGGTGGCCCAAACAGGTACGCTTACCATCGATGATGGGGTTTCAGTACGTATTTCCGAAGGTCATACCATCACCGTTGATGGAACAATGAACGTCGGCGATGCCACCCTTTCTTCAACCGGCCAGGGTGCGAGATGGGGAGGGATGCACTTGGGCGAACTCACTTCTTCTTCCATCGATTTGTCAGCGACCTCCATCTTTGAAGCATCACCAGCGCTTACGGTATCGAGCCTCGGTAGGTTCAGTGCAGATGGCTCAGACTTTGCCCGCTCTTCGGGAGCGGATCCCCTGATTATGATCGCCGCCTCCAGCAACGCAAGCGTTGAATTCCGCGATAGCAGCCTCTACGACGCCGGAAGCGGCTGCATCAAATCGTTTGCAACAGAAGGGCTCCTCCATCTGACCGACCTCATCATGGCTACATGCAATGGCGTTGGCCTCTGGGCCAGACAGGCCAACATTCATGTCGATGGTCTCACCCTCAACAACGGATTTACTCACGGATTTGAACTGACTGCTGTCAAAGGAAGCGTGGCCAACATCGATGCGACGAACTTCGATGGTAGTGGATACATCGGCTGGATAGAATCCATTGATGGCGACTTCACCTTGTCAAACCTCAACGGTACAGTTGGGGCTATGGGCGGTCTTGCAGGCGCTAACAATCGGTTCCTCGATCTTGAAATCATCCAAATAACCGGCGCTCCAGCAGTTGATTTCGACAACACAGCTGGTGAAATAAACGGAATGATCCTGAATGGATTAGGAACCGGTACAGCCTTTTCTAGCCACCATGGGCGCTCAATGGATTCGCTCATCGTCGAGGGCCTCAGTGCAGCAAATTACGCCGTTGCGGTCGATTTACACGCAGACGAAAACGATGGGGGGGTTGCTCCATTGATCCTTCGCTCTCCAGATCTTCTTGCTTCCTCTGTCCTCTCGGCTGAAATGTATCCTGCTCGTATTGAGGGGGGTCAACTTGTTGGCGAGGTCGCTGCATCAGGCTCAATCACGATTGACTTGGTTGATGTGACAGCCGACCAAACCTCAGTTTACAACGAAGCTGTGCTGAAGATGTGGAAGACATTTAACATCGATGCACAGGTCAACGGAGCCTCAATTGTTGTTGATTTTGCTATCGATACAATCGGGCATACACCCTCATATTCGGTGGAAGCCAGAGGTTCATCTGTCCTGCTTGAACTTCCAATGATGGTGGTTGAAGAAGGTGCTTTGACATCGTTGCAGTCGATCACGGTTATAGCTTCTACAACCGGGTTGCCAATTCAATCACGAACAGTGAATGTCAGCGAAGATATGAACACGACAATTGTGGTGGCAATGGCTTTGAACGGCGCACCACTTGTTGAGATTTTGAAACCATATTCTGGCCAACGAGTGATGGAAACTACACCGTTGGCGGCCGAGGTGACCTACAGCGACGACCTTGATTCAATCGAGGATTTGGTGGTTCAATGGATCATCACTGACGCTACAGGTGATGAAGTCACACAGGGTCCAAACGAATCCCAATTTAACATCACAGGTCTGCCTTATGGGTTCTATGTGCTCGAAGCAGTGGTCACCGATGCACTCGGTGCTTCCTCAAGCGATACCGTTGATTTTGAAATCACACAACTCGATACGGATGGTGACTGGAACAACGATTGCATCTACACCCAAGCAACCGAGGTTTGGTTTAATGCAGAACTCGGCCACCCTTGCGGTCCAGATCAACAAGACACAGACGACGACAACGATGGTTACCCAGATGCTCGAGATGACTACCCAACAGACCCTTGTGCTTGGATTGACACAGACCAGGATGGGCAACCCGACTCTGTGGATTGCCCTGCAGGTATGACGACATGGTTGTTCGCAGACCAAGATGACGACAACGACGGCGTCCCTGATGTCATGGAAGGTACGATTACAAAAGAGTCCGGTGACTTTTCCACGGGAACACTGCTTCTCATGACCTTGATTGGGGCCGCAATTTTGCTGTTTGTTCTTCGCATGCGCAACGGTGGCGGCGACGACATCGGCGAGCTCGATATCCGGCACCTTTGAGGTGGAATCATGGAACCATCATTGCCAGATCCGAACACCTTTGCGGCATTAGCAGTAGCTGTGCTTTTCGGCATTGTTGTTTGGGACGCTTATTGGCTCACTCGTCAACGCATCGATGTTCCGACACTGGGTGAATTATCCAATGGCGGGTTTGCATGGGAGAGTCAAGGAGCTCAGGAACTGATTCGGCAGTGGGGTAACCTCGGTTCAATGGCAGCGATGATGGTCTTGCCTTGGGGTCTCGTTGGTGCTTCCAACACAAGCCCCGCCTATGCCATAGCGTGGGACATATGCCTGACTTTGCATTTGATTTCTCTTTTGATTCCAAAGCGATACGCCGTGACTCGAACCCATGCCTTTGCCGACGGACAGCGGTACGACTGGCAACGGCTACGCCTTGCAGGCCGTCAACCGGCTCGCAGAATTATGCTGCTCAGAAAGGGCTGGGGTATCTTTGGTCCATTGCCCCTTGGCGGCGTCCAAAACGATTTGACCATCGCACGTGAGCGCATCGCTATCGCTATCGACCATACCGATCAATGGCCACAATTTGAATCCAAAAAGCAAGATGAATGAGCGTTATGCTCAATAATCGAGTTCGCTGTCATCGACTCATGGAATGGACACGAAGCAATGATGATTTATTTTTGGTGCTTGAACCGGGTGAAGAAATTCACGCCTCAATTCGAGCGCTTGCAGAAGAGTTGGACATCAAGGCTGCAGCGATTACAAGCGGCATTGGTCGAACCCGAATGAACGTTCATGGTTTCATGGATGACAAGCACATTTACCGCCGCTGGACCCAGGAAGGGCCTTGCGAATTGGTGAGCCTCCAAGGCAACCTTGCCCTCATGGAAGATGGAAGCCCATTCACCCACATTCACGCCACATTCGCTGACAACGACAACGTCGTCCATGCCGGGCACATGTTCGAAGCCACAGTCGAAGTTGTAGCAGAGATTCATTTGCGCATTCTTTCGAAAGCCATCATGACCCGCTGCCCAATGGCAGACAGCGAATTCGTTGCTCTCAAATTTGATTGAAGCGGCCTTAGGCGATGCTTCAATAGGTCTGGACCATCTGTTTGAATCATGGCGCAAACCGGCCCCTCTCCAAGCGATGAGGCGGCTCGCGTTTCATGGCTTGCAAGCCAAATTGCACACCATTCGCATCTGTATTACAACCTCGCAGCGCCAACCCTGAGCGATGTCGAATTCGACCGTTTGTGGGAGGAATTGAAACATCTTGATTCAGACCACGCTCAACTCAAGAACGTTGGCTCCGATGTCGATCCTGGTTCGGAGAAAGTGATTCATCAATTTCCAATGCAAAGCCTCGATAAAGCGACAAGCGATGAAGAGATTTTACATTTTGTCAACGAAACTGCACTGGGGGCAAAGCGCTTTCTGAGCCAACCGAAACTGGATGGTTCAGCGCTTTCTCTTGAGTACAGAAAAGGGCGACTTGTTCGAGCATCAACTCGAGGCAGCGGTACACGCGGCGAAGACGTGACGAGAAATGCACGCCGACTGGCCAACGTACCGGAACGCCTTGGCACGGATGTTGACGTGCATGTGCGCGGTGAGGTGGTCATGCGAAAGGATGTGTTTTTACAAAAATATCGAGAGGTATCCCCCAACCCTCGGAACCTAGCAGCCGGGGCGCTCCGTCAAAAGCGAGGCGAAGGCAAAGCCAAGGCGGAAGACCTGGTCTTCCAAGCCTACGATGCCAAGTTCCCAACCGAAGACAACCGCCACCCCGATTCATCACCTCCTCCAAACGACGCTTTCGACAGCGACCGCCTTCTTTGGCTCAGGGATACGGCCGGTATCGAGCCTGCTCCTTGGATTGTTCACAGCGAAGATTCAGCGGCATTAGTTGCTCAAAACATGATTGAAACAACGACCAATTGGGGACAACAACGGGAAACGTATGCGTTTGAAATCGATGGCGTTGTGTTCAAAGTAGATGCGCTTGAAACAAGGAATTTGCTTGGCATGACAGCCCACCACCCACGCTGGGCTCTGGCATGGAAATTCCCTCCCGAGGAAGCGACATCAATTTTATTGGAAGTCACATGGCAAACAGGCCGAACAGGAGCCGTCACGCCTGTTGCCCGCATCGCTCCCCAATCGGTAGGCGGCGTGACCGTGGAACACACAACACTTCACAACGTGGGCGAGGTTGAGCGACTTGGCGTCAACCTCGGCGATCGGGTTTTAATCGTACGCAGAGGCGATGTGATTCCAAAGATCGAAGCAAGTCTAGGGCCTGGTACAGCGAGCGATCTTACCTCACGTTTCCATGCCGACGGCGCTCCTTTCGATGAACCAATGCCGACACCCTCTCCAATTACAATTCCAACCCAGTGCCCTGCATGTGACGCCACCCTCATTCCGCTTGGAGCGTTTATTCGATGCGAGAACATGATGTGCGATGCGAGAACAAGTCGGGCCATTTTGTACTGGTGCAGGAGCCTTGAGATGGACGGAATCGGTGAAAAACTGGTTGATCAATTGCTGCATCTTGAATTGATTCAAACCATACCAGACTTGTACCGCCTCCAACAAGCAGAACTGGAAAACATCGACCGCATGGGTGAGAAATCAGCCCTCAATGTCATCGTCGAACTTGGTAAAACGAAATCCTTGAAGTTGGGTCATTTCTTACATGCCTTAGGGCTTCAAGGCATCGGTCCTGAACTGGCAACATCGGTTGCCCAACGGTTCACCTCCCTCTCCAACATGATGCTCTGGGTGAGTCAGGCTCGGGCGGTAGCGGGTGACGAAGAATTCGGGCCCGAAGTCGACGAAAAAGGAAAACAATACGCGGACAATCAAGCTATTCGGTCGCTGTGTGAAGTCGATGGCATTGGCAGCAAAGTCGCTCTTCAAGTGCGAGACGGCCTGCATCAACGCAGAAGCATGCTCGAAGATCTTGCCTCGATGATCGAGGTCGTGAACGAACCGAAAGCAGCAGAGAGCGGGCCCCTTTCAGGCCTGACACTGTGCCTCACTGGGTCGCTTGAGCGCCCTCGAAAAGAAGTTCAATTGGCCATTAAAGCAGCAGGTGGTAAAGTCGTTGGAAGCGTTTCCGCCCACCTCGATATTCTTGTTGCAGGTGAGAAAGCAGGGTCGAAACTCACCAAGGCTGAAACACTCGGCGTGACCATTTGGAGCGAGAAACAATTGCATGATGCATGCAAGTCACAGCCCGCACCACCAGTCGAAACACCACCAGTCTCGGCAGCCAAGAAACCCCAACAACCATCGCTCTTCGACTATGAGTGATTGACCCGCAAACGCAGTTTCTCCTTCCATCGAGGCGAAACCCTCTCATAGAGCACGGACAGCCAAAAGGCATGTTCAACAAACCAGCATCGATTTTGTTGGTGACTTTGCTGCTGCTTTCAGCAATCCCTCTCACCGAAGGGAACTCGGCTGGAAAGTACAACCAAAGTGCAGGTTGTTCTTGCCATGTAACAAGTGGCACGACCGCAGCGAACGTGGCAATAAGCGGCCATCCAAGCAGTTACACCGCCGGTCAAACTTACACGCTTTCCATTGCTGTAACAGGCGGCGTTTCAGGGAACGATGGCGGGTTTAGCCTCGATGTCAACAAAGGCAGTCTTTCTTCAGGAATCGGGTTTGCAGTCAATGTCGACAGCGCAGGAACAAGCGGTACACAATCAATCACAGGAAGCAGCCAGCGCTCTTGGAGCCTTGATTGGACGGCTCCCTCCACAGGATCGGGCCAAGCGACGCTCAGCGTGGCAGGCTTGACTGCCAATGGGAACTCGCAAAACGGCGGCGATCGCTGGGCAACCGCTGTCTATCAAGTTCCCGAAGCGGGTGGCGCCCCTAACACGCCCCCGACAGCCAGCAACGTTATTTTGGGTCCTTCTGGGGCAACGACCACCTCAACACTTTCACTCATTTACACGTACGCCGACCAAGAAAACGATGCAGAATCTGGTACAACCATTGAATGGTTTAGGGACGGAGCCTACACCACCAACTCTGGTTCGACGGTTCCACCATCGATCACCAGCAAGGGCCAAGAGTGGTACGCCGTCGTGACCCCTTCCGATGGAGCAGATGCAGGTACAAGCGTGACGAGCAATCTGCTGGTCATTGCGAATTCCGTACCAACGATGAATTCTCCTTCCATCACCCCATCGTCACCAGAAAGTGCAGATAATCTTTCTAATAACTACTTGGCTCTGTCTGTCATCGATCACGATCAAGACGAAATCACTTTCGAAATCCGTTGGTTGCTCGAAGGGTCTGTAGTTCCTGATTTAGATAACAGCCAGCAGGTTCCCTCCTATGCGACAAGAGCTGGCGAGAACTGGTCAATGGAAGTTCGCGCCAGCGATGGTGAAGCCACAACAGCATGGCAGACCTCTCAAACCGTCCAAATTGGTGGTGAAACGCCAAACACCCCCCCATCGGTTTCATCAGCCATTGTAGGCCCGTCAAATCCAGTTACTGGAGATAATTTAGTGTTCACTTATGGCTTCACAGATGCCGACGGCGATGCCGAAACTCGCAGCGAGATGGAATGGTACCGAAACGGCGCAATCGATCCAGTGTTCAAAGGTTCGAGTGTGCCAGCAAGTTCCACTGCAAAAGGGCAATCTTGGTTCGCTAAGGTCCGAGTAAACGATGGCGCAGCCTGGTCAACATGGACCCCCTCGAACACCGTGATTATTGGAAACACGCCCCCAGTGACCACTTCGCTCCAACTGAGTCAGACCAACATAACGACCCTTGAAGATGCAACGGTTCAGTTTTCTCAAAGCGATGTTGATGGCGACCTTCGGGCAAATTCTCAAATCATTTGGCTCAAAGATGGCGTGCAAATAAACGCTCTTGATGACAGCACGACGCTCTTCGCACAGCACACCTCAAAAGGCGAGGTTTGGACTGTACACGTGAGGGCTGGTGACGGAACTTCCCTGAGTGAGACCATGCTTGAGGCAGAACTTTCCATCATCAACAGCGCCCCTTCGGTTGAACTGCTGCTGAGCGAATCACCTTCGATCCTCAATCCACTCGTCATCACCACCACCACTGCAGATGTAGACGGTGACCTCCAAACAACATCGATTCAGTGGTACAGAAATGGCTTCCTTGAATCCTCTCTTTCGAATCAAACGACCGTTCCAGCAAACCTGCTCGGCCCGGGCCAGCAATGGTCGGTCGAGGTTACCGTCCATGATGGCACGGAATCCGGAACGGCGGCTTATGGCCAAGTTTCGGTTGCCAACCTCCCCCCTACTGCCTCGATTGAACAGCTCTCACCCTCTGTCTGGATTGGAGAAATTGTCACCCTGGATGCCAGCACTTCCTCTGATGTTGACGGACAGGTTGCATCCTATACATGGACATGGTCTGATGTTAACGGTGGTTCTGGTTCTGGGACGGGGGCCACGTTCACCTTGATTCCAACGGGCGCTGCCTCGGTTAATCTTCTCGTCACTGACGACCTTGGTGCCACAGCAACCACCAACCTACCACTGATGCCAGTGCAAGGGCCAATCGTCACTGAACTCGAAGCATCTGTTGATGGACAAACCGTTAATTTGGCGTGGGACTATGATGGACCAAACGCCACCTTTAACATCGAACGGAATGGGGCAATTGTCGCCACAGTAGCGACACAGGAATATTCGGACGAGCCTTTGATTTCAGGGCTGACCACATACACCGTACGCCCAGTGGTCGACGGGGTATCGTTGCAACCAGGTGCATCAGACTCAACCGTTGCTGAAGTGATGCCGGTGGTTGAAACCGTGGACAGCCAGGTGTCCTTTAGCGGCTCAATGATTGGATTTTTATTGGTCTTCCTTGGTGCTGCTGCCCTCGGTTTGGTTTTGTTTGAAAGGAGGGAATGATGTGCTCAAGCTCCGAGTAAAAGTCCTCCTTCTTCTGCTGGTCCTTCTTGGTTCCACAACCTTCGGAGCAGCCGAGCCGGGCGGCAATGGAGACGGTCTTCGCGACATGCAATGTGGTGGTGCCTGCCATGGTGACGCTGGACAAAATGCGACCTCTTCACTTTCTCTTTCTATTGAAACACCTGAACAGGTGTGGGCCGGCCAGCCCACACAAGTAACCATCGTGGCCGCAGGTGTTGATGTGAGCCATGACGAAGATTTAGTCGGGCTCTTCCTTTTGTCAAGCACAAATGCGAACGGAGACACACCGCTCTCGAATGGCTGGGAGATCCTCTCTGATGGCAAGGGAGGGACTGGTAATTACGTTGAGCGTTCAACAGATGGTAGCGGCGTCTCACTTCAACACACCTGGA
>Ga0302114_10003194_pt1 | contig 10324 bp, 8 predicted proteins | sample AG5_Surface_MG_FD_203107 | JGI IMG/M metagenome (GOLD analysis project Ga0302114, IMG submission 203107) | Marine microbial communities from Western Arctic Ocean, Canada - AG5_Surface | ecosystem: Environmental > Aquatic > Marine > Oceanic | place: Canada: Western Arctic Ocean | collected...
CTCCACCAACACGTTCAACTGTTCGTCCGTTTCCACCCAGTGCACTCGCTCTCGAGGCACGTCCGGGTACTGCGCCGAGGAGGACAAATCCGAACCGAATACCTCGAATAACGAGGACGATTTCTTTTTCTTTTTCTTTTCTTGAACTGCTGCGTTTAGGAGGACGGCGCTCTCCTCACTCGTCGTCGAGGAAGAAGAAGACGAAGAAGCGCTGAGTCGGCGGCTGCTCGATTTCCAATTCGTCTTCCTCTTCTGAAACGACGAGAACGAAAGAGGAGGCGTTCGCGTACCCAACGACGACGATGCGATCATCTTTTTGCGCTCTCCTCTCTCTGGCTCTCTTTTCCTTCCTCTCGATCTTCTTCTTTTGTCCTCTTCGACGACGAGTGAGATAAATAACAGGAGGAAAAAGTGATAAAAAGTGAGGATGAAAATAAACATGCCGTTATTAAAAAGATCCCCATCGTTGACCGCTACTGCTACTGCTACTGCTACTGCTGCTCCTGTCGTCGTCGTTCGCGTTCTCATCCATTCGCGCTCTGCGCATGAGTAAACGTTTCGTGACGTTCGTGCCTTCTCCGTCCGAAGCTTCTTTCTTGTTCGTCGTCGTCGTCGTCGCGTCTTTGTTTTTCGTCGCTTTGGTAGCGGTATTGTTTTGCCGCTTAAATCGACCAAAGCTTCCACTCTTACCGACCAACTTTTCGTTCATTTCAGCTTTCGACGAGTTTCTCGCCATCTCGCGAAGTTTCATCATTTTATCGCGCGCGGACGCGTCGCCGAGAACGCTCGCGCCGATGGAGGCTTTATTCTGCTTCGCGCCGCCTCCCCATCGCGCGTCTAAAGCGAGCTCTCTCAAAATCGCATCCTCGTCGCGCTCGGTGTCGCGAATTTCGCGACAAAAATTACCCGAATCGATCACGCGCGCGTTTGCTGAAGATACCGCCATGCGTACGGCGTTATCGCTCGTCACGACGTACACGTTCTTGCCGTCTTTTTCCTCGGCGAGAAGTTTCGTTTCTCGTTCGATGTACCCGTCCGCGAGTTGCCCGTTGCCGGTAAACACAACCGTCACGCCATCGCCTATATCCTCCGCCCGCTCTTTCTCACTCAACCCAGTGCTACTATTACTACTGCTATTGCTGCTACCACTATTATTCGTGTGATAATTATTGTTATCCCAAACGATGACGCACTCCATGTTCCTCGAAATCGCAAACGCCTTCACCTTCTCCACTAAAATCTTCCTCGCTCCATCCAAATCTCCCTCCACTAAAAACCTCCTCCGCAAATGCGGAATACCGCCACCACTGCCGCTTTTCCCACTGACGCGCATCCTCGCGTCGTCCTCGTCCGGTACTCCGCACACGTTGTACCCGTCCACGAAACACTTCGTCTTCTTCGACGAGGAATCGAAAAACGCTCCCAGGCTCGCGTCGTTGGCGTCCAGCGCAGTCTTCCGCAAATACGCTTCTCTTTCCTTCTCGCGTTTCTCCGCGGCTAAAACGCGTCGTCGTTTCAGTTCTGCCTGGTACGCGTCGTTTACGTGTTGGTTGCTCTTCGCGTTTGCTTTTTGTTGCGTCGTCTGAATCGTCGTCGATTTCTTACTCGCCGCGTTCGGTCCAGTTAACGACGTCAACTCGCTCTTTTCCGCGTTGTTGTTGTTCGCAGAATTCTTCCACCGGTCCACCAATCGAATCTGCGCGTGGACGCTCATACCGTTCTTTTTGCCGGTAATTCGTTGCGGTTGATTTTGTTCTCCTCCTCCTCCTCCTCCTCCATCGCTCTTCTTGTTCTTCTTGTTCTTCTTCGACGACGAGGCGACGACGACGTCAACGCGTTGTTGGTTCTTTTCCCGTCGATGATTTCGACGATTTCGATGACAAAAGACGACGGGTTTGGGGTCAACAAAACCAACGCAACCCCTCGACGAGAGAAAACGACTCATCATTTTGCGCGTTTCGTGCGCGTTGCATATATATTTCTCGGACTTCTCGCCGTGGTGTTCCGTTTAAGAAGCAAGAAGAGTGTTCACGAGTGAGGATTTTTTTCCTCCTTCTCGAGTGCCCGCTCGGTTGCTCTGAAAACGTCTTTTTTTCAAAAACAACAAATTAATCTTTTGTGCGTCGAATTAAACTCTCGTATTATTGCTTTTAGTAACATAGCGGTATTGATGACGAGAGAGATTTTCCAACACCCACTCACCCGCGGTGTGTGTGTTATTAGAAACTGAAAACAGGAATTTTGCGGTTATTACCGCACTTTGAAGCAATCGACTTTGTCAAATCATTCGAGAGCGAGTAGAGAAGAAGAATATAAAGACACACGAACGAACCAAAATCCACGCGCAGAGAGATCACAAAAAAGGGGAAAAAATATCTCTTTTTATTAGTACCACTACGAGCAAGAAGACGAAGAGTGTTTTAACATCACGGTGGTGTTTCGAGAGTATTCGTGTGCGTCACGCGCGGTACGCGATCTCATTCGAGCTTAAAATAGAGCAGCGAGCGATGCGCTCAAAATGGGAACACTTAGTGTCGTTCGAGCAGAGCGACGAAGAACACAAACACAGATCACGAAACCCCGAGAGTGATGAGACACAAAAAAGGGGGAAAAAATATCTCTTTTTTGTATTCGACAGCTTCCTTCACTTTTTTCAACAAACGTACACGGAAAAACGTTCTCGATACGTGATGTCTAACCCAGTTGTCTTTTTCGACATGGAAATCGGCGGCCAACCGGCCGGGAGAATCGAGATGACGGTAAGAGTGTTGTTTCTTTTCTTTTCTTTTCTCTCTCTCTCGCGCGTGTTATTTCCTTCTTCTCGCGCGGCGCCGCGTTTCTCTTTTCTCTCTCCGATGATGATGATGAAAATTCTCGATCACTTTTTTCCAATCATCCTCAACCGGCGGCAAAAGGCCGACGATTCGTTTTTTGTTCCATTTTGGCGAGCGCTGACGACCTCTGGTGGTCCTCTTCTTCTTTCATAAACAACAACGAAAACAACACAAACATATGTAATAAAAGCTCCGAAAGGACGTGTGCCCGAAAACCGCGGAAAACTTCCGTCAGTTGTGCACGGGAGAGCCCGGGTTTGGGTTCAAGCAATCGCCGTTTCACCGGGTGATTCCCGGGTTCATGTGCCAAGGCGGCGACTTTACCAACCAAAACGGCACCGGGGGTAAATCTATCTACGGGAACAAGTTCGAGGACGAGAATTTCACGCTCAAGCACACCGGGCCGGGCATTTTGTCCATGGCGAACGCCGGTCCGAATACGAACGGGTCGCAATTTTTCTTGTGCACGGCGGAGACGTCGTGGTTGAACGGGAAGCACTGCGTGTTTGGGAGCGTGACGAAAGGGATGGACGTCGTCAAGGCGGTCGAAGCCGTCGGGTCTCAAAGTGGAGCCACGAGTAAGAAGGTTGTCGTCGCCGATTGCGGACAGTTGTCGTAAGCGACGACGATTTAGAGGACGACGCGAGGAGAGACTACTTTTGGTCTCCTTCGCAAAATCTACACTTCTAAATACTTCTTCTCTAAATATACTAAACTACTACTATTACTGAGTCATTCACCGCGTATTACTAGTATCGTCGTCCCCTCTCTCTTCCTCTTCCTCTTTCTCTTTCTTTTCCCACAACCGCAACCCGACGGCGCTCGCCAAATTCACCGCTTGCGCGGCGACAATCGGCTCCGGAATCTCCACCCCGTACCCGCTCTTAAAATCTACGCCGACGATAATCTCAACGCTCGCCACGAATGCGACCATAAAATCTGCGATTGGTAGATTCTTATTCGCAAAAACTGCAGACATCGGTCCGCCGACGCACCACGTCGCGGTGACCAGTTTCGCCAGCACTGGCAACTCTTGAAACGAACTCACGGAGTTGAAACGAGAAAGCGGGCCAATGCCGACGACGTCCGGCGCGTGTAACGCACTCCCAAGTAAAAACAAAACGCTCATGACTTTCCGGTACCGAAATAACGCGTCCGAGCTGTTTGAGGGGAGTAACGAAAAGGAGTCGGGGAACTTCTTCGCGGAGACGAGGAACACCATTTTGCCCCCTATGTGACGCTTTGGTGTTGTTGTTCTCTTTCCTGAGCGGGAAAAAGAAGACGACGACAAAAACGCGTGGGCCTTCTTGTTGGAGACAAAACCATCGTCTCTTCCGTGAATGGCTTTTCTTGTCGTCGTCGCGGTTTTGGCGGAGACCAAGAGGAGGGGTCGTTGAAGCATTACAACGAGGAGGCAAAAAATGCGGATAAACTAGTTGAATACAAAAATGCTGCTATTCTCTTCTGCACTAAAACGCGATAATACACAGATGGTATCATCACTATGATCACCGCAAACCGAAAACGTTAAACGCGCCGTCTTTCGGAAAGAAGAGTGGGCCTAAAAGCGAATCCTCCAAGTTCCCCAAGACGGTGGCGTTCACGGCGCGTCCAATCTCGACTTGGGTTTCGTCCGCTCGGATTGGAATGACGGGATGTTTCTTACCTTCCGATCGACTCGGGCCTAACGTTTCGAGCAAGAGCGCGTTACCGGCTTCGATACCGCTGACGAAGGCGCGTTCTTGGCACAAACCTTTCGCGCCGAATTCTCGGTCGCCCATGCGGACCCAGTCGCCGGCGCAGACGACGTTCGGGACGGAGGTTTGAAGAGGCGGGCGTTTGGTGAAAGAGCCCGGGGAGAAGTGCGAAACGGCTTGCGGATATCGCTGGACGCAAAAGTCGACGACGCCGGCGTCGCGAAACGCCTCCACGGCTTCCGGTAATAAATCTTTCGTCAACGTTTTGACGATGTCTTCGTCGCTCAGCGTGGCGATGGCGCTCGAGTTATAGAAGTCACACGCGACGACTGAACCTTTTGGCGTTTCTTGGCCGCCCCACAGCTCGTTTTCGGTATCTTTTTGTAACTGGTCGAGCATGAAAAACGTGCCGCCGGCACCGCGGAGCGCCGGGAAGCGCGAAAAAACGTTCGCCGGCGTGTCCGTGGCGACGTATTTGTCCAACCACAAACGAACGGAAACGACATCGATGGCTCCCAACGAAGCCGCGGCGGTTAATTCCGGCGCGTTTCGCGCCAACTCCGGTGAATTTGAAACGACTGATTTTAAACCTTTCGCGCCCAACGCCAAGACGACTCCGTCCACGTCGTCAATGACCACCTCTCGTTTTGACGTCGTATCGAAATACGTCACCTTGTCGATGGCGTTCTTCTCCGAGTCCAAGTGTAACGATTTCGCAAAGCATCCACCTTTGACGTTTAATTCGTACTTATCCATCAACATCTCAGCCATCGGCGCGATGATCAACTCCCCGATGCTTTTGCTCTTAATCCATCGCACATCGAACGAATCCTGATGCGCCAACGCGTAGTAATATAACAATTCCATCGTCACCGCCGCGCTTAACTCCTCCGGAGGCTTGAACAACCCAACCAATAACGTCGGCTTCAAAAACTCCTCCACCAACCGTTCCGACAAACCGCACTTGGTAAATAACTCGTGCGCCGTCGCTCTGTCGTACTTCTCAAACACTCTCTCGTTCCTATTCAAATCCAAAACCGCGTATAACAACCCGACCATCGTCGCTCTGTCCTGCAGCGGTAACCGCTTAAAGTTATCAAACGTCGCGAACACTTGCCCGAGAGGCGAGGGCAGTTGCATCACGTCCGCGCCGCTAAACACCGGTGCAGTCGCTTCTAACCCGTCCGGGCTAAAAAAACTCGATCGCGTGAATTCCGTGAACACTTCGTCTTCGCGCAACTCGAGCGTATGCGAAACCAGATGGTTGATGTTTGGGTAGTCTTTCCAGAAGCCTCTCACGCCTGATTCGAACGGTTTCCCGCTCGCTGTCTTTTGCCCGGTTTTCCCGGTTGGGTCTTTCAAACCGTCCAGGAGTATAACTTCGCACTCGTTCGATTCTAACATAGCTTTCGCGGCGCCCCACCCGCCCCACCCGGCGCCGACGACGACTATCTTTTTCTTCGTCTTCTTTTCCTCCTCATCAGTCGGATTTGACGCATTCGTGATGAAAATGCGCGCACGGTTACTACTGCTACTGCTGCGGTGACTGCGCCGCCTCTCGAGGCTCGAAAGGCTCGAGGAGGAGACGTGCGTTAATTGACTGCTAAAATGCGACGCAAAGCTCACGCTTCGGGAAGAGGAGAAGGACATTTGTGCGCGCGAATGTGTGAATTTGAGTGACGTCGTTTTTGGATAAAAAGCTCCTCTGTGGAGATATTTCGCGGTGTACAACGACGCGGATCTCTCTCTCTCTCTCTCTCTTTTCTACGATGGCTATTGCTTTAAGGCGATGAATTTCTTCCTCATCTCGCTTTCCTCGGCTATGGTTTGCTTCAAATTCGTCACCAACCGGTGTCTCTCTTTCTCGCGTCTTCTCAGCTCCGCCTCGACGACGTTCTTCCTCTCCTCTCGTTTCGAAGCGTCCGTCTTCCTCGACTGCGCTCGTCTCTCTCTCTCCTCTTTGTGCGTTTTCCGCGCTTCCTCTTCTTTTTCTCGCAACTCCTCGGTGAGTTTATTCACTTTTTCGATGGCCGCGTTCGCCTCTTGCTTCACCGCGCGGACTCTTTGCATCGCTTCGGTGTGTTTCGCGGCGACGCGTTCGGCTTCGAACCGGGACTTGGCGCCGGCGAGCGTTTGCGCGAGCGCGTATTGTTCAATCTCGAGCTTTCTCCGCTTTTGTTTTCTCGCCAATTTCTGCTCCTTCTCCTCCTCCTCGTTTTTCTTCTTCTTGCTGTTGCTGTTCTTCTTCTTCTTCTTCTCGGATCCGTCCTCGTCCTCGTCCTCGTCCTCCTCCTCCTCGTCCAAAAGCTCTCGCAATTCCCCCATGCGTTTCTTCATCAAACAGTTTTTAAACTCCGAAAGTGTCATCGCTTCCGTCGGCGCTTCGAACGTTTTCAAAATCTGCGCTCTCTCGTTCGGGAGGATGTTGTTATTCGTGGTAGTATTGTTCTCATCGTTCAAAGTCTTCGTCGTCGTTTCCCCGTCGTCGTTCTTCGTCCCCGGCGCAGATCGATCTTTGTCCTCGTCTTCTTCTTCTTCCTCCCGCCGTCGTCGCGCGAATAAAGCGTTCTCGTCCAAGTCGTCCTCTTTTTTGAGCTGCGGACGAGAAAGGTTCAACGTCGGTTTCAACGACGACGTCATTTTATCGCACGTATCGCGCGTGTTGTTCTTTGAATGAGAGAAGAATTATGGAGACTTATAAGGGGAGACATGTCGCGATACGCTCGTTTAATAGCGCGGCGTTTAGTACACATTCGAAGAGGAGGAATAACAACAACAACAGAAAATATACACATCACCATTATCCCTCTAAACTTTCAAAATCTGCGAACGATTTTTCGCGCATTTCGGGACATCCCGGGACTTTTCCGATCGCGCCGGCTTTCTCCGCGGCGCGTTTCAGACCCACGGTGTACGACTCCGGGAACTTATACCCTAACCCGTCGTGGAACTGGTGATACCTTTCCGCCGGGTAAAACGGCAATTTGTCCGAATCTACGATCCAGACGAGATTAATCTGATCGTTTTCGGTCGGTTTGCCTCGATTGTCGAAATCGTTGCCTTCGCCTCGAACGAGTTTCATTCCGTTCGCGTTTGCCGATTCCATCTGTTTCATTAATTTCTCGTTCTCGATCCCTCCCGGGATACCGACCACGTTTCTGTATCCCGGCCCGCTATCTTGCGGGTCCACTCTTTGCATCCCAAACGGCGTCTTGTTAAAGTTCTTAAAATATACCTCGCAAAACTTCTTAAACTCGTCTTCGTCTTTATACGCTATTTGTACCACTTCCGCGTGGCCTAGACGCTCGTACACCGTATCCGCGGCGCCGTAGTAATAACACACGGTGTCTTTATTCTTCCCACCCGCGCCTCGTTTCCCTCCCGCGTACCCTGCCAACGATTTCACCTGTATATCTTCTCTGTTCAAAATATCTTTTTCCAAGGAGACGAACTCGTGTTGTCTTCCCCAGAAGCACCCGTTCCCGAAGTAGGCAAACGTCAAGTCCTCGTCTGACGTGGCAGCCATCGCCATCGAGGACGATATAAACGACGACGTGGGAACCTGAACCCCCAAAACGTTCGACGACGAGAGCGTGGTAAAAACCCCCAGTCCTGCGGCAGCCGTCAGCACGCCGGCTTTGAGAGAGTTCCGTCTGCTAAACGTCGTCCTCGTCCGTCGTCGTCGATGCTTTTCGTCGTCGTCTTCGAATGTGTTTTTTGCATCCTCGTGGTCGTGTACGACGTCAAAGTCCTCGACAGAAGAAGAAGAGACGACAGAGGAGGATTGGTTTTTACTATGGTGGTGTTGTCCTCGCCGTTGTCGTCCTACTCGGGAGGAGGAAGAAGCGGGGAGAATCATCGCGTTGGAAAGGTGACGGGAACCCATTTTTGTTGCGTGTGCAACTACTGTGGAGGAAAATGTGAAGAACAGGCTTGTTATGAGTAAACGATGATGACGAGATGATGATTTTTGATTAATACTTGCGAAAATTGAGCGAAAATCTTTGCTCGCTCAACGCTTTCCCGTAGGCGTAACAAAACGCCTGTTTCGCTTCGTCTTTGGTTTTCCCTTTCAACTTGTTCCACTCTTGGAACAACGCGCGACCGTTGTAATCGACGGCGCCGTTCTCGGTCCACATCGGCTGTTCTTTCGGCGGGTCGCCTTCTTCGACTTGTTTAATGCACGCTTTTAACGTGTAATAATCCTCCGGCTTCACCGCTTGGCCCCCGGGTTTCGGGAGGAGTTTCCATTTCATCGTCTTCGGGTCCTCGTACGACGCCGAGAGGCGGTCGTATTCCGCCACGTCGTAGGTTCGCCACGTGACTTCTTCTTTTTGCTCCTTGTCCTTCTCCAAAATATGCGGCGTCATCCCTGGTTTTGGCGAGGGGAGCTTTTCGCTCGCCCAGGCGGATTTAAACGTCGAGAGCGATCTGCGAAAGAGAACCGAAGTAAGAGAGAGAGAAAGAGAGAGAGAGAGAGCAGCGCGCTGGTGGTCTATTCTCACAGTATTTTCGATCCCACGAGGACAACAAACCAACACAAAAGGAAAAAAAACTACTCAAAACTTACGTGCACCCTAAAACTCGGAACAACGCCACGACGTCGGCGCGCCGAGCTGTTGGATCGCTCGACGTGCTTCGTTCGTACAGAAATCCGTGCTTTAAGCACGTCTCTTGGACGTCCCTATATCGTTTTCAGAGATCAGAGATCAGAGAAAAAAAGTCAGTAACGCTCGAAATACAGAATTGCTTAAAAAAGAGAGAGAGAGAGAATTTGCTTATAATAACGGAGAAACTAAAAAACGCACGCCAACGTGATCGCTTTAGCGGTAGATTTATCCCCGCTTTTCGTGAAATCCAAGATCATCTTATTCTAAAATGTGTATATAGTAACGTGTTTGCGCGCGCGAAAAGAGGACGGACGAAAAAGCTTTATGTAGTGAATAAAGTTTTGTGTTTTTGTGTGTCGTATTTTTTGCTCCAAAATCCAAAAAGAACCATCCTCCTCCTCCTCAAAACCCCGCATTATTGAGTTTACGCGCAAAGGAAACTTCTACGACGAAACCATGGCAGCAGATAACGAGAAAGAAGAAGAAATCGAGGACGAGGAGGTACGCTTTTCGTGGAAGAGATATTTAGGGATAGATGTTTGATTAGCGCGGTATGCGGAGAATGTCGCGCGCTGCGGCGCGTGCTCCGTGTTCGATGTTCGCGCGCGAATTTCGTGTTTTTCTCTCGTTTTGCTCTCTCGGTTTTAACAACAAACTCCTCTCATCATCATCATCATCATCATCATCATCATATCAATCTATTCACGATTAAATGATAAACAGGAAGAACATTCCGAGGAGGAAGAGGAGGAAGAGGAGCACGAAGATGGTACGTTTAAATTATGTTTCGTTCTCGTCTGTTCTTTCGTCGTCTGCGAGAGAAGTAGGAGAATAAAGAGAGAGAGAGAGAGATTTTGATTTTGGAAACCTCTCTTTCTCTCCTAGAAGGGTTTGCGTTAGGATTTTCCGTTGCGTCTGATTTAGGAATCATCGATGGAAAAGCTATTGCGTTAAACGCGATTCAACTCGGTCCCGTCGTCTGTTTTGTCCTCGCGTTTGGCTTTTACGTCGTTTATTACGTCGTCTTTCGCTGACTTTACGATCTTTACTACTCCTCTCTCCAAATATATAACACAGGTTCCATCTCGCGAGCGGAAAAGAAAGCGAGAAAAGCGATGTCCAAGTTAGGCATGGAAAAAGTTGAAAACGTGGACAGAGTCACCTTACGACGAGGCCGAAACTT
>Ga0302114_10003200_pt1 | contig 10309 bp, 13 predicted proteins | sample AG5_Surface_MG_FD_203107 | JGI IMG/M metagenome (GOLD analysis project Ga0302114, IMG submission 203107) | Marine microbial communities from Western Arctic Ocean, Canada - AG5_Surface | ecosystem: Environmental > Aquatic > Marine > Oceanic | place: Canada: Western Arctic Ocean | collected...
TTCTGGACGAGCCAACCTCGGGTTTGGATAGTTTCTCAGCGCTCGGCGTTGTCGAGAATCTGCTCGAGTTGGCAGTCACAGGCGGCACCACCGTTCTCTGCACAATTCACCAGCCCAGCTCCGAGATCTTTAATCTCTTCCAAAACGTCATCCTCATGAAGTCGGGAAGAGTCGTTTACTCCGGCTCGGTGAAGGCCCTCCCACCCTACTTCGAGTCGTTCGGCTTCTCACTCCCCCCCCACACCAATCCGGCCGACTTCGTGCTGAGCGTCATCATGCGCCACACCGAAGCAGAGCTTGAGGAGATTGGCCTCTACCAAACCCCACCTCCCCAGAAAGAGCAAACCACAGCAACCAGCAGCACCGAAGCTGCAGAGCTGGCACCTCCCCAGTCGCAGTCGCAGTCGCAGTCACAGAAGGTTAGCTTCGTCACGCAGCTCCGCGTTCTTAGCAGACGCGAAATGAGGTCCTATTTGAGGAACAAACCAGCTTTCATCATTTCCGTGGTGCTGCAGGTCGTCCTTAACTTGATCTTCGGTGTCATCTTCTACCAGGCTGCCGCTGAAGGTTACAGCACGCCTGATGGCATCGGGAACGCAGCCGGAGCTGTAACGATCATCTCCATTTCTGCTCTGTTCGGACCGGCGCAAGCGGCGCTCTTCAAGATCCCCGCTGAGCGTCCCCAGTTTCTTCGCGAGTTCAGCACGGGGACATATTGCTCTTTCGCATATTTCCTCTCGAAGCTGTTTGTTGAAATCCCGTCATTGTTGGTTACTGTGCTGATCGGCATGTGTTGCAATTACTGGCTTATTGGATACCAGGGCGACTTCGCATTGATGGTCGCCACTCTATGGCTGATGAGTGCTGCCTCGAGCAGTTTGGGCGTTCTCTTGGGTTGCAGCGTGGACAACGTCGACATGGCCGTGCAGCTCTTTCCACTAGTGGCCGTCCCTCAGATTCTGTTCTCGGGTGTTTTCCTCACCGTCGACAGCATTCCAGGGTGGATCAGGTGTAAGTTCCCACCAAATGCATTCAAAATTTTTAATGTCAATTTGCTCACAATATTTTGTAGGGTTGCAATGGATTTGCCCCCTTAAGTACGCGGTCAACCTCATGTACGTGCTGAACTTCAAACCTAGTTTGTGTGAAGCTCCGGGGGAGGCAGCACTCTGTACACGGATATTGGAATCCGTGAATGTCAACATCGACGACAAGTGGGAGTACGCCGGGATCCTGTTCGGGTTATTCATAATCTACCGCACCCTTGCGGTGTGGGTCTTGAAGAAGAGGGCCGCCACCGTGTTCTAATCTAACAATATGAACGATGAAATGAATTTTTCTGGCAAATCTTTGTTGTTGTTTTTAATTTGGCTTGAAATCTTTCCTTTTTTTTCCTACTCCTCGACAGCCACATCTTCGGCAACCTCCTCAACAACCTCCTCAACGGCCTCCACGGCAGCAACCTCGGGAGCAGTCACGCTCCCCCTGTCCAGCCTCTTCCACGACCTGCCCTTGTCGTCGACCTCGACACCCCACTTGTTTCTCAAAGTGTCCCTCAACTCATCAGCAAGGCGGTATTCCCTCGTGTACTTTGCAAATCCCCTCTTCTTGACGAGAGCGACAATGTCCGCCTCGACGAAGCCGTCTTCAGTTGCCCCCTCTCCAACGAGCGGGTTGCCCGTGCGGGTGAACTCCCAAATGCTGGTGCTGTAGGTGCGCTTGGCATCATCGACGATGACCTTGAACCGGTCCATGAGTTCCTCGGCAAGGCGGTCGGCCTTTTTGTAGTCTCGGACGGTTTTTGCCTGGGTTTGGGTTTGGGTTGAGGGGGGGGGGGGTTGTTAGTCTCCTTTTATAATAATAATAATAATAATAATAATAATAATAATAAAATGTACCCCATTCACTTTCACTCACCTTAGCACGCTGCTCAATGAGCATCTTGATGCCCGCCTCTTGGTCGGCCTCCAACTCATCGCTAAATTCCGACTTCGCCCAGGCCGAGTTGTTGTCAGCGACACGGTAAGTCATACGCCTATCGTCGACCATGACGTTGAACTCGTCCACCAACCTGGCTTTGATGCTATCCGCCGTGTCATAGTCCCTCTCCCTCTTGGCTTGGCTTCGCTCCCCAATCAGTTGCTTGACCATCTCTTCGTTTTCAATTTTGAAGCTGCCACTCTTCACATACTGGTTGAAGTCCTCCCCGTCCGCCCGCCACTGCTTCTTTCCATCGTGAAGCTCGATCCCCATGTCAAGCAGCTCAGCCTTAATGCCATCAGCCGTGTCAAAATCCCTAGCCAGCTTGGCCTCCAACCTGGCCTTGATCTTGTCGTTGATCTCGCCCATCTTGGCCTCGTCGATATCGGTCTTGTCGCCGTTGGAGCGCTCGTAGTCGTGGCCGAAGGGACCAAAGTCTCGCTCCTGCATGGGGTGTCCTTTGAAGGTTGAGCCACCTGCACCACCCTTCCCTCGCTTGAACTCAGGCGGCTCGTTGCCCTTCAAGCACCAAATGCGCTCGTAGTCGTCAACCATGACACCCATTGACTGGAGCTCGTTCCTAACGTCGTCAGCATCCTCGAAATTTCGCTGCGGGCCGTTGTGTTAATACAATTGTGTGTGGTGTGGTATGGTGTAAGGGGTGTCGGTTGTCATGGGCGATTTATTGAAATTGCAACCTTTTTGACTCACCTCATCCCTGTACAGGTTTCGCTCCACCAGCAAATCCTCAACAATCTTCACGTCTACAGCGGCAGAGTCAAAACCACCAGCATTCACATAGCCAGAGGCCGTTGCGGCCTCAGTCGAGTAAAGTTTTGATGATGATGATGTGGCTGGAGACAATCGTGTGATCACGCCGAATGGGGTGAAGGCCGTGACTGGCGATAGTAGTAAGAGGAGGGCGGTAGCTGATACCATCATTTATAGTTGAGGAAAGTTATGAACAACACTGGGGGAAATTGTTTCCAAGATTTCTATGGTAAAAATTTCCATAACATAACACACCATAACGTGATAACACACAAAGCAAAATGGCTGCGGACACCATCAATCCAATAATTTGCGGCGAACAACCTTTTTCAATTTCGTTCTCCCCCACCCATGATAAATTGGCGACCGGTTTGATAAATGGAAATGTCGAGATTCATTCTTACAACGAAAGCTCCACTTCCTCTTCCTCCTCCCACCCCACTACGATCCAACCCTACACGAACTCGCCAACTCCTGTATCGTGCAGAAGCGTTATATATAGACCCGACGGTTCTTTGCTGTACGGGGGGTTGAGCAACAGCAATAAGGGCGAGCTCTGTGGAATTGACACAACGACTGGCGCTGTATCGTTCCACAACAAGCAAGCGTCTGATCAGGGCGTGAACAAGGTTTACACGATTGAGAGAGGTGGGGGAGAGTTGCTCGCGTCGGGAGACGACGGAGGTGCTGTGAAGCTATGGGACAGCAGGTGAGTGAGCGTTTTTCGTGCGAGCCTTGAGGAAGACTAGCAGCGACTACTGAACTAACATATTCCCATTATTCCCATTATTCCCACGTTCGCTTGGCTCAGAATGTCGTCAAAATCAGATTGCCTTGCCGCTTACGAGGTGAACCAGGATTACATCAGCGACTTTGTGTCTTCCAGCGACGGCAACACTCTGCTCGCGACATCCGGAGATGCGACCTTGAGCGTCTTTGACGTTCGCAAGATTAGCAGCAATGTAAACAGCGGTAACGCGAAAATGAAAACAACGCAATCGAGGTCGGACGATCAGGAGGACGAGTTGCTGAGGTGAGCGAGTAGCAAGTGAAGCGAGCAGCAAGCGAAGCGAGCAGCAAGCGAAGCGAGCAGCAAGCGAAGCGAGCAGCAAGCGAAGCGAGCAGCAAGCGAAGCGAGCAGCAAGCGAAGCGAGCTAGTCACAACTAGTGTACGTGTACGTGCACGTGTACGTGCACGTGTACAGACGATAATACGAGCCACTACTAACCTCTTGGCACCTTCTTCGCTCGGCGCAGCTGCGTGATTATCAAGGGTGGCAAGAAGGTCATTTGCGGAACTCAGGAGGGGGCGCTGACAATTTGGAGCTGGGGAGACTGGGGCGACCAGAACGACAGATTCATGGGACACCCAGAGTCGATCGACGCACTGCTAAAACTGGACGAGGGAACGATCATCACCGGCAGCAGCGATGGGCTGGTAAGGGTGGTGGAAATTCAGCCCAACAGGTTGTTGGGGGTACTGGGGGATCACGACGGTTTCCCCGTAGAGGATTTACAGTTTAGCCGCGATCGAGGTTTGATCGGATCTCTGAGCCACGACGACATTGTGCGAATGTGGGACGTGAGCATTTTGCACGAGGAGGAAGGGAGTGACGAAGACGAGGAGGAGATGGACATTGACGTAAATGGGATAATGGCTGCGGGAGGGTTGAACGAGAGTGAGAATGAGAATGAGAATGAGGGGAGTGACGACGATTGGAGTGATATGGACGACGAGGGCGAGGAGGAGGAAGAGGAGGAAAAGGGGGGGAAGAAAAAACGGAAAGAAAGTATTGACAGCGACGATAGTGGTGGAGATGATAGTGGTGGAGATGATAGTGATGACGAGGATGACGAGGGTGATGAGGACTACGGGAGGGGTCGGAAAAAGTTCAAAACGGAAAGCGAGAAGTTCTTTGTGGATTTGTAGAGTGTGCATTTAAGAACGTAGGATCTACTCTTTATTTTCCTCATATCATACATAACACCTCAGTTCGCACAACATACTTCGTTCCACGTGTCACGCCCGCGCCTTCGTGGAGGACGGCGCCGCTGACATCACCGTGCATGAAGACAAGCGCGCTACCGGCCGTTGGAACGATTCCTTGCCGGTCCAGACCGCCCTCCGACCGCCCCGAGGGGCAGTAGAACTTCGTCTCACCACCGTCAAAGTCCTCGTTCAGGTAGATGAGGAAGGTCATTTTCGACAGCCTGTCGTTGTACGCGTCGTAAACGTAGTCACCGCCGCCATCGCCGCCATCGGAAGGTGAGGAGAGACCAGAGCCTGGCCAAGCGCCGTCAATATGAGGGCGGTAGGTGGCTCCTGGACGGTACCGGTAGCAACGGAAACGACGGTTGAGGCCGACTGCCTTGTAGGAGGGGGGGATTAGGTCTGCGCCGAGCGAGCCAAACGAATTAATTGGGTGGATTAGCTTTGCAGTGGATGTAGCAATTATGTCTGTAGCCATTTCGCGCACTTCTGATCGCGATTATTCTCGTCTTCCTCTTCGCTCGCTCACCTTTGCAGCGGGCCCACAGTGTGTCGTGATCCGCCTGGTCTATCAAGTAAATGAAAGCGTGAGCTAGGATCGAGTTTTTGTCGTTGATGGGGCTATCAGGGGCGAATTTTAGGGCGGTGCCAAGCTTAATGAGGTCGAAGGACTCATCAGTGGTGAGGAGGTTTTGTATGACAAAGGGAGGTGAGGATGATGATGATGATGATGATGGTGACGATGATGAGGAGGAACTGAAGGGCCCCTCGATCCGCTTCGTTTCTAGACTTCCGTTGTTGGTCGAGTCAAATATTCTACCCTTCTCATCTGAAGTGTAAATGTTGATGGGATGCCGATTCAACGGAGTCCGCTCGGCTCCCTTCTGGTGGAAGCAGACTCGGTAGTTCTTGATATGGGGGTGGGTTGATTGGGAGAGGAGGGGATCGGATAAGATCAAATCCTCCGAATCGGAATCGAAATCTTCGTCGGGAATTAGGGGACGGGAAAAGGGACACCAAGGCGGGTACTCGTGAATTAGACCGTTGGCGAAGGATGTGAAAGAGGTTGGGGTTTGTGTGGTGATTAGGCCGATCGAGGAAGGGTCGGAAATTCGGAGAAGCGTGTCAAGGGCTGTGAGAGGGTTGTTCTCGCCATCGAGGAGCTGAGGGGTGGAGTCCAGGTTGTCAAAGACACCGTCGCATTCGCGGACCCAACGGCAGAGGGAGCCAAGCTTGGGAGGCTTGGTTAGGTTGAGGAGGAATTCTACGGCTTGGGACCATTGAGAAGTTTTGAGAGCGTGAGAGATTTGCTCAATTGGAGAAGAGGAGGAGGAGGAGGAGGAGGACGAAGACGAAGAAGAGAGGAGGTTTGAGTTGACCAGATCATAGAGAACAGTTCGAAGAGGCTTTAGCTGCTTGGAATAAAATATTCTCTGGTCTGGAGCATTGATCAAGGAACGGAGGGTGGTAATTGTTGTGTTCAAGTCAGATTCGTTCAAGTCAGATTCAGAAATGGTCGTGCCGGATGTTTTTAGTGCCACATTGGCACGCTTCCGCTTCCGTTCTTTACCAGCTTTGCCCATGTTCAGTGATCTGATCCAAAATGCCCAGAAGAGTAGGATATGTGTGTATTTGCTTTCAGGAGCTCACAAAAAGAGTAATCACTCACAGAAATCACTCACGCAGCAGTTGGATGGACGCCCTCCCCCCCAGTCCCTCGAAGAAGCGCAAGCTTTCAGCCATCGATGGAAATCCCCAACCCAAACGTTTTCGCTGCCTCAATGCTCTCAAGGAGCATTTCAAAGGGAAGGGTTACACGAGCATGAGTGGGCTCCAGTATGGGTGTGATCTGGTGCTCTACCCAACGCGAGTGAAATCCGATGCAGCCGCAAAAGAAACCTTCAAGAAGGTGCACAGCAACTTCTGTGTGCTCCTTTTTTTCGATGGGGATGGGGCTGAGGATGGTGCCAGCAATAGTTACAATGACGTTGGGCTTGGCCCGAGCCTCGACTGGAGGTGCATTCAATCGCTTGGTCGGAGCATGCCGGAGGTCTACAAACGCCTCTGCTGCTGCTTCGTCGCCGAGCGCGTTGCCACTGTCAATACGGTCACTGCTGATGCGGACACGGGGGAGGTGATCAAGACGGAATCGGAGGAGTACAGGTACTCGGTGAAGGAAATGATCGTAGAGACTGACCACAAGCCTTTCAAGTCTGTGCAGAACAAGGGTATAGGTGTGGCAGGCGGTGAGAACTTGCCAGAAATTGGCATTAAGAAGGTGTTTACGGCTGGCAAGAGGGAGACGAAGGAAGAGAGAGAGAAGAGACAGAAGGACGAGAAGCGTAGAAGGAATAAGATCAGGTATTAACAACACGAAATGCAACCAACTTATTATTTACATGTAGTACTTCACAACACCAAAGCAGTTAGCAGAATCCCCATCCAAATCATTTGACAAATTCCAAAACGCGTACGTGTTGGTGTTGTCGTGAAATGGCCAAAGTTTGTCCGCAGCTCGCTCCGCCTCCGCCTCCGCGTCGCCGTTCTCAACCTCCGTCTCAAACCTGCACGCCAGGAAGGGGAACTTGGACGATCCGTCAGCGGTCAAGTCCACTTGAGGGCAGTATCCGAACGCCTCGGCAGCAGCGGAAAAATCGATCTGTTGATCTACTCCGCTAACCTTGTACGTTCGGGAGAAGAGCTCAACGATGCAATTGCTATAAATCCACCTGCAGATCACGAAGAAGAACGTGATTGCTAGAACGACGACAGAGAACCACGCAACGACCTGCACAAACGTGCGCTGCGCCGAGCGAAGAAGGTGTCACACGTTAGTGTAATTTGGTTTTTTTAAGCCAAGCGAAGACTCACCTGCTCGTCGTTCATCCACTCATCGCCGAACAAAGGGAGGGCGGGAAACTTGTGGAGACGGAGGAGGTCCTGAAGAGGAGTGTGTGAATGTATATTGTTAGTAAGGAGTGTGTTCGCTTTTTGCTTTTTTAGTGATTTAATGTATCACTAAAAACGACAACAACTCCATCGTATGGAGGTTTTAGACGCGATGAATTGGACACGGTGGCGCACTCACCTGATTGCAGTAGGTGTACTCGCCGTCTTCCAAGCACAGGTCGTCGAAGGGGAACCCGGACCACCAGTAAGAAGACATGACAACGTGTGCGCAGAGGGCAACGACGAGAAAGAAACGGGAGACTTTGGAGATCGACTCGCCGATCTTTCCTTGCTGCCGCCAAACGCGGAGAAGTGCGTACTTGTCCACGAAGAAGGTTGTGGCCAAAGAGGCCAGGCAAAAGATATACGCAGCTGGGAAAATCGCCGCGTAGAAGAAGGCGAGGAATAGGGTTTTGGTAATGTCTGTGTACCGCTCCGCAATGTTGTAGGCGGTGCCGTTGAAGTAACTGTCCATCTTCCCCTGAGTCTGAGCTTTTTTGGCAAACACAAACCGATTCAACACCCCCCCAATGTCCAAGAAGCGCATCAACGGCGTCGTCAAGAAGTCCGCGAAGAAGATCACGTACAGCTGGTCGACGAGGGTCTCCGTCAGTGTCTCAGTGAAAGGGGTGATGGCGAAAATCACAATCGCGCTGTTCACCCAGCGACAGATGACAATCTTGGTGAAAAGAGAGGTCTGCGCCGACCAAAATTAGATGAGTAGGTTAGTTCAGTAGTGGATGTAGCCGCGAGCGAAGCGGCGAGCGAAGCCGCGAGCGAAGCGGCGAGCGAAGCGAGCTAGTCACAACTAATGTATGGTGTTGCTGGCGAGCGAGCGGCGAGCGAAGAGAGCTAGTCACAACTAATGTATGGTGTTGCTGGCGAGCGAGCGGCGAGCGAAGCGAGCTAGTCACAACTAATGTATAGTGTTGCTGGCGAGCGAGCGGCGAGCGAAGCGAGCTAGTCACAACTAATGTATGGTGTTGCTGGCGAGCGAAGCGAGCTAGTCCCAACTAATGTATAGTGTTGCTGGCGAGCGAGCGGCGAGCGAATTAGCTAGTCACAACTAATGTATGGTGTTGCTGGCGAGCGAGCGGCGAGCGAAGCGAGCTAGTCACAACTAATGTATGGTGTTGCTGGCGAGCGAGCGGCGAGCGAAGCGAGCTAGTCACAACTAATGTATAGTGTTGCTGGTTCGCTTCGCTTCGCTTCGCTTCGCTTCTCTTCTCTTCGCTTCTCTTCGCTTCTCTTCGCTTCTCTTCGCTTCTCTTCGCTTCTCTTCGCTTCGCTTCGCTTCGCTTCGCTTCGCTTCGCTCACAACTAGTATATGGTGTTGCTGATTCGCTTCGCTCACAGTCGCTTCGAACTCCTCTATCGCAAGCTCGCTCGCTCACCTGCATGCCCCCCTTCGTTGCGTGTGATTCAAACGACGTGACAATTTTGAGCAGGACCGGGATGATCACGTTGAAAACTGATATCATTACTCCTGCGAACACGAAGCTGACATGCTCGTTGGACAAGGTCACCAACACGAACCCCGCAGCGATGACGCAGCAGGTGAGGAAGAAGGTAAGGAGTCGCTCGAGGATGAGGCGGGAAATTGGAACCGACAGCTTCAGGAAGTCGACAGCCGTAGGCTCGGCAGACTCGCAAACGTTGAGAATGTTCTGCTGGCGAAATCGGTGCTCGAGGGGGATGGTGGCTGACTTGTTGGAAAAACCTTGGAGGTATCCACATTGGAGGTAGGTGAGGGCCGTGCGCTGGGACGACTCCGTCTCGAAGCTGCGCCGAGCGAAGCGGGTTAGTTTAAGTTGTGGATGTGTGGGTGGGTGTAGCCATGAGCCATTTCGCGGGATCCATCGCGAGAATGTATGCCCACCTGCAGAAAACTCTGGAGGCGTGAAACGTTCTTTTTTGTTCAACAGCAATGATCTCCTGCTGGATCTTCAGCTCATTGTGGAGGTAGGGGAGGTCAAGGAGAACACCGAGGAACTTTTGAGCCCAGAACTGGTAGGCGGGCTTATCAGGGTCGGGCACCATGTAGGCTTGGGACTCATCGTAGCGGCCAAAGAGCTTCTCGGATTCCTCGCCAAGCTCGTTCTTGATCGCGGAGCGGAGGCGGCGCTGCGCGCATTTTTTATGGAGCAGGGGGGAGGCGAGCGAGTAAAATGAATGCGAATTTGAGTGAAATAATGTTAGTTTAGTTATGTAAATGTAAATGTAGTGGATGCTTCGCTCGCTCACCTGCTGAGCCAACGCTTTGAGTAGGACCTCGTTGTCGAGAGTCACGGTAATGGCGGCGACGCCCTTGTCGTCGTGATCGCAGAACTGGGAAAAGAAGTCACGCCACTCGTCCGGGGAGGTGGCGTCTGGGTCGGGGTCCTTCACGGTGACAGTGTAATCGGACCCTGTTTGCTTCGCCTCGTCGAACGCGACCGACTTCCGCTTCATGAGGAAGTTGAGGGCGAGGATTCCAATGCATAGGAGGAAAATGTTGGCCAGGTCGACGTAAGCAATAGGGATGCTGAGCCGAGCGGAGAATTAAGAATACGAATTGTGGGAAGTTGTTTATTAGATGAATATGGTGGAAAGTTGAGCGCAGCGGAGATGGGGGGTTTC
>Ga0302114_10003208_pt1 | contig 10292 bp, 5 predicted proteins | sample AG5_Surface_MG_FD_203107 | JGI IMG/M metagenome (GOLD analysis project Ga0302114, IMG submission 203107) | Marine microbial communities from Western Arctic Ocean, Canada - AG5_Surface | ecosystem: Environmental > Aquatic > Marine > Oceanic | place: Canada: Western Arctic Ocean | collected...
AACACCTCCTCGACAAAACCCAATCCAAATCTCTCTTCCGAACACAACGGCGTGGTTTCGTCCAGAGGCGCCTGGTCTTCCTTTTCGCTCGCGACGACGCACACGTCGCCGACGACGGAAACTATCTGACCCACGAGTTCAATCTCTTCGTCGGCACCAATCTCAGGCACGTCCGGCATCTCCGGAACGTGGTTTACGATTTCATTTTTGGTCCTGGGCGGCGAAATATTCGTCGCGTCCACGTCTTCCTCGTCCGCTTTTTCTCTCTCTCGTCCAGTTTCTTTAATATCTTTCAACCAATTTGGAAGCTCTGCGGCGTCTAAGATTTCCGCGTCGTCGTCCTCTGAACTCGACCATTCAGAACTCGACGACGAATCCCCACCTCCATTCCTTCTCTGTTCGTCTTTCGCCAATAATTTCTTCGCCATCACCGTCTCCTCGTCGCCGAATTCGTACCCGTCCGATTCTTCTTCTTCTTCCCCTTCTTTTTTTTCCCCGTCATCATCTTTGTCCTTAGTGTTTTTGTCGTACACTCCAGCCGCTTCCGCCGCCGCTAAAATATCCGGGGCCGCTGTTGATGGTTTTACGGTGGTTCTTCCTCCCGTCGTCATTCTCTTTCTCTCAATCTCTCTTAAAGTGTGTCTAATAAATACAAAAGTCCTCTCTCCCTTCTTTTGTGTCGTGTGTTCAGTTTTTGATTTTTCTAGAAAAAAATGTTTAGGGTTACTTAGGGTTTACGATTCGAAGAAAAACTTTAACTTCTTCACAAAATTTCTCTTGACATTTCTCTCCCTTTACTTACACTCGCGTTATTTACTGTTTTTCTTTCCTAGAGAGAGAAAACTAAACGCCTTAGCTGACTGTATACTAAACATTTCACGCGGAAGACACGTCTTTACGCGTTGCTGCATCTCTGTTTTCTTGACTTTTGTTGGAGAGCAAGTGTTGTTGTTGTTTGTTGTTTAAATCGAAAATTATTGGAGAAGAGATAATTAAGAAGAACGTTGGGAAAGAAGAAGACTCTTGAAGAAGGCAAAGAAGAACTCCCTTTGATCGTCTGTCTCGGAGATTTTAGAGAGATACAACGCATTAAAACGCACGAGAAGGAGGAGGCATTTACCACGATGTCGTCTTCCAACTCTTCGTTCCCGGGTTCGGAAACCTTGCTCGATTTTGCGCAACCGTTCGACGTGACCGTTTTGGATGCCGTCGTCAACGCTTTTTATTCCCCGGGGGGGAATCCGCAATTACGAGCGGAAGCAGAGCAAATCATGAAGCAGATGCAAGAGCACGAACACTCGTGGACGAGAGTGGATGGGATATTAGAGCACTCGAAGAGCGCGAACACGAAGTTTTTCGCGTTGCAAATCTTAGACTCGGTGATCAAGTTTCGGTGGGGATCGTTGCCGTTGGAACAGAGAGAAGGGATTAAGAATTTTATATCGAACTTGGTGATCAGTTTGTCCGGGGACGAACAGTTATTTCGGAAGGAAAGAGCTTACGTGACGAAGATTAATAACGTTTTGGTGCAAATCGTCAAGCACGATTGGCCGCACAGATGGCCGAGTTTTATTCCGGATTTAGTCGGCGCGGCGAAGATGAGCGAGTCGTTGTGCGAGAATTGTTTAAACATTTTGAAGCTCTTATCGGAGGAAGTGTTTGATTTCTCGAGAGGGGAAATGACGCAGGATAAGATTAAGAGTTTGAAGACGAGTTTGAACGCGGAGTTTGCGATGATTCACGAGTTGTGCGAGTTTGTGTTGACGAATTCGCAGAAACCGGAGTTGATTTCGCAAACGTTGGTGACGTTGCACGCGTTTTTGACGTGGATTCCACTCGGGTACATCTTTGAGAGTCCTTTGTTGGAGACATTGTTGAGATTGTTTCCGAACCCGACGTATAGGAACGTGGTGTTGCAATGTCTGGCAGAGATTGGGAGTTTGCTCGTGGACGCGCAATACAACGGGAAGTTCGTGGCGATGTATACCGAGCTGATGAACCATTTGGCGACGGCGTTGCCGAGGAACACGAACATTCCGGAAGCCTACGCGAACGGATCGGACGATGAACAAGCGTTCGTTCAAAACTTGGCCATTTTCTTCACGCAGTTTTTCAAAGCGCACGTGAAGTTGTTGGAAACCACGCCCGAGTTGCAAAGCGGCTTGTTGAACGGTTTGGAGTATTTGTTGAACATTTCGTACGTGGACGAACCGGAAGTGTTTAAAGTGTGTTTGGATTACTGGCACGCGTTGGTGTGCGACTTGTTTCAAGCGAGCGATTCTGGAACTGGCTCGGGTGGTCAGGACGGTTTCCCGAATGCGGTTGATTTCACGTTTGGCGCGCCCGCCGGCGGCGGAGCTCAACAAAACGGGTCTTCCTCTGGGTCGCAAAGACGCGCGTTATATTCCGCGCCGATGAGTAAATTGAGAATGTTGATGATTTCGAGAATGGCGAAACCCGAAGAAGTGTTGATCGTGGAAGACGAAAACGGAAACATCGTGCGCGAGACGTTGAAAGACAACGACGTTTTGGTCCAATACAAAATCATGCGCGAGACGTTGATTTACTTGGCGCACTTGGACCACAAAGATACCGAGCAACAAATGTTGGAAAAGTTGAGCAATCAATTGAACGGCCGAGAGTACACGTGGAACACGCTGAACACGTTGTGCTGGGCGATTGGAAGTATTTCCGGGTCCATGCAAGAAGACCAAGAGAATAGATTTTTGGTCACGGCGATTCGAGACTTGTTGAACTTGTGCGAAATCATGCGAGGGAAAGATCACAAGGCGGTCATCGCGAGTAACATCATGTACGTCGTCGGTCAGTATCCAAGATTTCTTAGGTTACATTGGAAGTTTTTGAAAACTGTGGTGAATAAACTGTTCGAGTTTATGCACGAAACCCACCCCGGGGTGCAAGACATGGCGTGCGATACGTTCTTGAAAATAACCATCAAGTGCAAGCGCAAATTTGTCATCACGCAAGTCGGCGAACACGAGCCGTTCGTGGAGGAGTTGTTGAGAGGTTTAACGAACACCATTCGCGATTTGGAGCCGCACCAAGTGCACATCTTTTACGAAGCCGTCGGACACATGGTTTCCTCGGAACTGAACTTGGCGAAAAAAGAGGAATACGTGCAGAGATTGATGACGCCGCCGAACGAAACGTGGAACCTCATCATGACGCAAGCGAGGCAATCGAGCGAGAGTTTGAAGTCGCAAGAGGTCATCAAGAACATCTTAAATATTTTGAAAACAAACACGCACTGTTGCATTTCGCTCGGGCAGCCGTTCCAAAACCAAATGAGTTTAATTTACGGCGATTTGTTGAACGTGTATAAACTCTACTCGGAGTTGATTTCAGCCGCCATCGCGGAAGGCGGACCATACGCGTCGAAATCCTCGTTCGTAAAACTCACTCGCTCTGTAAAAAGAGAGTGTTTGCGATTGATCGAAACCTTCGTGGAAGGCTGCGAAGATCCGCACTTGGTGGCGCAACAGCTGGTCCCGTTAATGTACGATCCGATCCTGGGCGATTACGCGAGAAACGTCCCGGACGCACGGGACGCCGAAGTCTTATCACTGTTCGCCGCCATCGTGAAGAAAGTAAAAGGTGCGATGATTGACGAGATCCCGAAGATCTTTGACGCGGTCTTTGAGTGCACGTTAGGGATGATTACGGTAAACTTTGAGGATTATCCGGACCACCGTTTGAAGTTTTTCTCGTTACTTCGTGAAGTGACCAACCATTGCTTCCGCGCCATCGCGACGTTATCGCCTGAGCACTTGAAGTTGGTCATCGACTCCATCGTTTGGGCGTTCAGACACACAGAAAGAAACGTCGCGGACGAAGGGTTACACTTACTCCTCGAAATGATGAAGTACTTTCAAATGTCCGAGTTTTGCAACGCGTTTTATCAATCCTTTTATCTCACGTTGTTATCTGAGATTTTCGCGGTGTTGACGGATGGGTTCCACAAACCCGGGTTCAAGTTGCACGCGTTGTTGTTGCAAAACTTGTTCGCCGTCGCGGACTCGCCAGAGAGATTGGCGGCCTCGTTGTGCCCTCCGGAAAAACAAGGTCAATACTCCTCCAACGCGCATTTTATCAAAGACCACGTGGCGACGTTATTAGCCGGCTCGTTCCCGAACATGTCTGCGGGCGACGTCGAGCGATTCGCGAGTGGCATGATGGAATATAAAAGCGATTTGGTCCAGTTCAAGAACCACTTGCGCGACTTCTTAGTCGCGAGTAAACAGTTCTCGACCGCAGATTTCGCAGAAGAAGAGAAAGCTAGGTTGGCAGAGGTGGCCAAGGAACGCTTAGCGGCGGTTCCGGGGATGATTGCGCCGAATGAATTAAACATGGACGACGACGAAGATTAAGAAGAAAAAGAAAATCTAAGCGGCAGCGAAGCTTACATATACTACTACTACTAATACTAATACTAATAATAAAAATAAGATTGAATAAATAGACGCTGCTAAAAGCTACGGCACATTCATACTAATATACAAACTAATTCACAACACTTTATCGTACTTCTCCATCAAGTCTTCTGCGGCTTTGTCGTACGTTTGCTCCTCTAAGTTTTCCAAGAACAACTCGTCCGCGCCGCCTTGATCGGCCCCTTTTCTTTCACCGCTCTCCTCGTCGAAATCGTTTGGTCTCGAGCGTTTCGACGCTTGGTCGTACGCGCGATCGTAGTGGTACACCAAAATCTCCTCCACGAACTGATCCCACTTCTTCTCCGCGACTAGACTTCTCCACTGATTGACGCGTTCGTTCCCTACTCTCTTCTCCAACACTTGCAATTTTTCCAACAGTCTCGGAACTTCCGTCGTCTCGAAGTGTTCGTAATTTTGCCTAATCCATTTGACCCGGTGTTCCATCGGTATGCTCAATATCGTCGCTTTACCTTCACCCATTCTCTTCCAAGTCATCGTCGGTATTTGCACTTTACCAATCATCGACGACTCGCCTTCCACGAAAATAACTCTCTTCTCGTCAAACTTTCGCATCTTATGCGCCAACCTCGAATCGAACATTTTTTGACTCGGTTGCCCGACGAATCCATTCTCTGGATCTTCCCCTAATACCGACCCTCTGTGTTCAGCGAAGCGCTCTAAATCAATCACTTGAGCACCCCGTTTCTCCAACGCGTCCAACAACTTTCCCTTCGCGCACCCGGTCTTCCCGGCGACGACGTGGTAACGAAACTTTGCCGCTTCCTCTTTGATATACTTCAAAGTCGTCTCTCGATATTTCTTATACCCGCCTGGAACGTAAGACACGTCAAAACCAATTCTCGACAGCACGTGCGCTAACGAGAGCGACCGTTCCCCGCCTCGAAAACAATACACGCACACCTTCGTCGTCTTCGGAAGATGTAAAAAATGCTCCTCTAAAATTTTACTTAGATTTTCGCTCGTCAATTTCGCGCCCAGCTTTTTCGCCTCGAACGGGTCGACTTGGACGTACATCGTCCCGATTTCTTCTCTTTGCTGATCGCTTAAAACGGGCGTGGAGATGGCGAACGGGACGTGGTCGTCGCTGTATTCCGAGGGCGATCGGACGTCGCAAACCAAATCGTACATTTCCGGGTCGAATTCCGCAGTCTCCACGAGCGCTTTTTTGATGCGAGGACCGAGGTCGAGGTACTCCGGCGGGTAGGTAAAGTTATCTCGGCGAAGAACTTCTTCTTTGCCAGAGGAGGCTGTCGTCTTTGTCGTCGTCGTCGCAGCTCGTCTCGACCACCACGGTAGTAGGAACGCTCGGTTTCTCTCGCCGTTGTTGTTGTTGTTTCCAATTCTATTGTGCCGCCACGACCAAGACGACGACGACGACGATGACGATAAAGAACACGTCGTCATCGACGGGGCCATTCTTAGTAGTGTCGTCCTCGTCGTGCAATAATAATAAGAATAATAAGAATTACAGCTCCTCGGGACGATTTTACCGCGTTGCAACCACCCCCAGTGCGGCATATAAAGTGAAGAGAGAAAAGAAAGAGAGGAGGTTTTTCCCTACGAGTAAAACAAAAATAAAGCTGAAAAAACGCCTTTTTTTTCAGATCATCAGTTCAGTTTTGTTTGACCAACAACAACGAAAATAAAAATGTCAGCAGACGCCTCCGACGACGAGGACGATGAGAAATCGGCAACCGTCGAGGTCGACGGAGAACAGGTGATTGTTCGAGTGCGATGCGCTGAATGCGTGAAGAAAGGCCTTACGACGGAGGCAGATGAAAATGAAAATCTTGGACAGTTTTATGAATCTCAGTTGCGAGATGATTTGCTCTGCGCTTCGCATTACTTGGAGGAATTGAGGACGTTGGAGAATAATTACGTCATGAAGATTGGTAAGAATTGACAAAATGAGTTGTTGTTGTTATTGTTAGTGCAATTGTAATAATATTACTCGTCGTCGTCGTTCTCGTCGTCGTCTTCTTCGTCTTCTTCTAAATCTAAAACGATGAATCGGTTCGCGCCGATGCGCACGGCGGCTAAACCTCGAGAGGTCGAACATTCGATTGGACCTACGGCGTTCGGAGGAAGGCGGCGACACTTGCGCTCGTCGTCGTCCTCTCCGTCATCGTCGAAAGTAGCCACACCGTCGGCGAGAACGAGAACGGCGGCTTTGTGGCGATTAGGATTTTCGCCCTCCGCCATGTCTTCTTCTGCTTCGTCTTCTTCTTTGGGAACTAATAAAGTGAGCGCGCGACCGTTCGTGTATTCTAAAGCATCGAGAGGTTCGACGGTTTCGTAGTAAAGCTCGTTGGTATCGGTACCCATATCGTCGCTACTCATACCAAAATTAGAAGCAACGACATCTTTACCGAACTGGCATCCGTTTCGAACGGCGTCTCGAAAGCTTTCTTGAACGGCGAGAGATCCGGAACTTATAAACGTGGCGTTGGCGCTCAACGTGTCGCACTTCTTCGTTTGGTCGTCGACGTCGCCGTCAATCGATGAATTGCTACCAGGAGTTGCGGGGGTTGCAACAACGTTTCCTTCAATCGTACCGCTCGTTTCGCGAAGAAAGTTTTCGTCCCATGTTTTCAGGAGCGTTTCTAAGCAGTCTCGCAAGCCGCCGTAGCGAATACCGTCGTCGTCGCCATGTCTCGACAACTGCATTTCCAACCGATCCGTTGATAACTCTGAGCTTCGTCCCAGCGCGTCCATTACATTTTCTACATTCGCTTCCGGTAAGTTCGGTACCGCTGCTAATGGAACGCCTGTTTCCATGCGTTTCTGCGCGCGCATCAGAAACGCGAATATCGCGCGATTCCTACTACCAACCATCGTACACGCCGTCGTCGCGTCGTGGCACGCCAAACACGCCAGCTCGACTTCTTCGCACAGCTTATCCAACGTTTCTTCTCTCAAACCGAGCGGTTTCGCGTGTTTTTTCCACCTGGACAACCCTCTTAATTCTCGCAAGCGACTAAACGCCACCGACAACGCCGGAGCGACTTTCTTCACCAAAACGTCGTGCGCGACGTTCGTCTCGTGGTCTAAGCGCCTCGCGCGTTTCTTTAACTCGCCCGACTTACACCTCACACCGAAAAAATCTTCTAAACCGCGATCTATGATGCCTGTTTCGTACATTGAAAGTGCGTCTTTACAAAAAATATCGCAAAACTGCGCGCGGAACTTCTCGTCCGCGATGATTTCACTCATGGATGTTTTCTTCTCGTTCTCGTCGTCGTCGTCGTCGCCTCGCAAATACGACGCCCCGGCGCTTAGTTTACCCACTCTCTTCGGTTTCTCCGTAACTATAAATCTTTGAAAGTCTGGGTCAATCGACGAGATGGCAAAATCAACCACCGTGTGGTAAAACGCCGTCTTCAGCGCCGCTTTCCATCGTTTCGAAAGCATCGCGACCGAGCTCAAACACGCGCTCAAAAGCTGACTGGTGTGCGCGGCGTGTAACGCGAAATCGTACGTCGCTTTCACGCGATGTTGTGAGAGCAAATCAAATGACAACATCGCGTACGCGTTGCCATTTACGCGAGCGCAAATGGCGTTTTTCTCTTTCGATACCGACACCGCTTCCACCGTTGATTTCTCTTCATCTTCGTTGGTCGTCGGTACTTTTTGCCAAAACAACGGAAACGCGCCAAAACCAAAACACGCCACGTTCCCGCTCACATCTCCAGCCACCAAAACGTTCATCTGGCTCGGTGGTGCCTTGTGATCTAAAATCTGGTCTCTGTTCCAAGCCTGTTGGTCTTCGTCGATTTCCCAACGCTCCTCGTCCTCGTCCTCTTCGTCCTCGTCCTCCTCGAGCAAAACGTCGTCCTCTATCATCTCCTCCACGTCCACCCCTTTATTTCGTCGCACAAACCCAAAACTCTTCCCACTTTGACCGCTGCTCTTCCCACCTCGCATCATCGCCAACGCGGCGTTCGATACGCTCAGCTTTGGCCGAGCGTGAAATTTGCTCGCCGACGAGTCGTCGTTGAAAAGCAGCGCGGCGGTGTTGTTACTCCCGGACGACCCACTCGCGTGGCTTCCACTCCTCGCCAACGCTTCGAACTCTTTCGTCAACTGCGTGTCCGTTTCTTTGTCCTCAGCGCTTATCCCAACGACGTTCGTCCAACACAACGCGGATATTTTCCTCTTCCCGTCTTCTTCCTCTCCTCCTAAATCGTCGCAAAATCTCTCCGTCATCCGTTCCACGGTCCAGCTCGGATACACCGCGCCTTCCCCACCTGCGTGGTTGTTCCCATTCTCCACGTGAAATAACTCCACGTCTCCGTTTCTTCGTCCCACCGCTAAAATCTTCCCGTCTTCTCTCCACGTTAAGCACGTGCACTCGTTCCCCGGGGAGACCGTTCGCCACAAGCGTTGCCAGTCGATGCGATGTAAGGACAAGGCGCCGTCTTTGGTGGCGACGGCGATGACGTCGATTTTGGGGTTAATTTTTATGGAAAGGATTGAGGAGTGGAGGGAGACGTCACGGAGGACGGTGAAGGCGCGGCCGTTGTTGCTTCCACTCTTCGGCATAGAGAGTGCGTAGTATTACCCGTCGTGATTGCTTCTTTCCATAAAAATACTGCAGGGAGACTTTTTGAATTTTTTCTCTTCTTTTCTTTTGAAAAAATACGAGACTCTCTCTCTAATAAACTGTCTCACAGGGACGGGTAAGAATACTTGGACGGGTAATACTACGGACGGGGAATACCTTAACTTGAACGGTACGTTAAGTTACGACGTAACTTGGACGGGGAATATTACACACTCGCTCTGTTCTATAATACTGGACTTAATTTTTTTCGATTTTTTTCTCTTTTTTTCTGTTGTCGCATGTGTGTCTCGCATGTAATTAAAAAAAAGGCGTTACGTATTTTATATCATCTATTATTCTCTCGCGAAAGAAGAAGAAGACATGGCTTCATCGCGAGTGAAAGCGACGACAACGATCGTATTGAGCGTGATCGAGGACGTTTTGACGTTGGCGACGACGATAGTGGCGTCCTCGATCGCGTTTTCGATGCGATCGATCGGTTTTGTTCTTCTGAAGTCCCCACACGTTGTGCCGGTGTTTAAGAGGGGAGCGAGAGAGAGAGAATACGAGGAGATCCGCGACGAGGAGAAGCGGTTGTTGGAAAAGGAAAAAGAAGAAGAGGAAGAGGTCGACGCTTCGAGTTTGAGGTGGATATTTTTGGAGTTTGCGATTCCGAGAGCGCCGACGGTTGTTGGAAAAGCGAGGGAGATTTTCTTCCAGGAACAGAACCAAGAAGACGCAAAGCAGCTCGAGGCAAAGTTGGTGAGCGAGTTTGCGATGTCGGCGAGCGTGTTTTTTCCTGCGGATGCATCGTCTTCGTCGCTTGAAAATACCGTAGTTCTTCTCAATTGTACTGGTGGTACTCAAGAAACTTGGCGAGCCTCTGGTGTTGTCGAACGATTCTGCGAGAAAAAGAACTGTTCGGTATTGACGTTGGACATGAGAGGTCAAGGTTTGGAAACCGATATCGTGGATTACGACTCCCTACGGGTACTCGCGATGGACGTATTGGACGTTCTACGAACGGTTCAAGAAGACAAAAAGAGGTATAAAATTGGCGCAAAGATGCACGTCGTCGGATATTCCATCGGAGCAGGCGTGGCGATGTGGATAGGAGTTTTACTCAGTCCCAATCGAAGAGGAAGCGAACGACTGACAAGGCCGAAAGTTGACTCGATTTCTCTGTACGGCTTTACGTCCAAAGGCGTCATCGCCGGTCGAAAGAACTTCATCGATCGAGTATTAACGCAGGCATTCGCTACGGAAATGTTCGTCCG
>Ga0302114_10003218_pt1 | contig 10282 bp, 11 predicted proteins | sample AG5_Surface_MG_FD_203107 | JGI IMG/M metagenome (GOLD analysis project Ga0302114, IMG submission 203107) | Marine microbial communities from Western Arctic Ocean, Canada - AG5_Surface | ecosystem: Environmental > Aquatic > Marine > Oceanic | place: Canada: Western Arctic Ocean | collected...
AGGAGGAGGAGGACTCCTGTGCTATCTCACGCTCAACATGGAGCGGACACAACAACTGAGCCATATGGACCACGTCCTCCAGCACGCTAGGGATGGAAATTTTAGGGATTGCATTTGATAAAGAATCGAGAGCAACATGCAAACACTCAGGAACATTTGTGAGGGAACGATCTACTATTGTTAGTTCAGTCAAATTGGAGAGGAGAGGCTTCTTCCGCTTTGAAGATGATGATGGTACTGATGATGAGACTGCCATTGCAGGCACTGGGGAGTTGACTTCTTGTGAAGAAAATTGCGCAAAAAAAAAACATTTAAAAAAAAAAACATTTTAGCACGATAGTTAAAATTTAAAGATACGCTAATACTCAACCGAGCGGACCATGATGGGAGCCGACGAAGAACCATTCAGTGCGCAAGAAAACTCTGCAGTCGACCAGACCCTAAAAATAGCCTCGTCTATCGATACAAGCACCAACAGCAAGAAGTTGGCAACTGCTTCCCCCCTTGCCCAGGGCAAGAAGCACGTTGCCAAAGGTCAACAGTCAACCACAGGCTACTACGCAACAAATGTCCCTTGCGGTCACCAAGAGCTTATCAATTTCATCAACATGGAGGCACCTTCCTCGGACTTGTTTGACAGAGTTGAGGAAGTCTTCAACGATCATCACCAGATCAAGTATTACGCCATGTCATTCCGCAAACCAGTGAGCGACCGGGAATGGCGCGTATCAATTATTACCAAGAAAATTGACAATGAAACAATTGTCAAAGTGTGCGTCCCCTGCTTCATCGAATCGAAAGAGAGAAACGTTCACCCTGACCGAGTCCTAGCGGAGGGACGGAGTATGTACAAGCTGACGAAGATAAGTGATATCACGACGAGAGTTGAGTTCTACGCCCAGCTTGAGTTTGGAGGGTATGCTCCGAGATGGATCATTAACCGCGAGCTTCCGAAGTTTATGAGCACGCCGACGAGGTGGCAAGAGCATTTTCAGCACCTTCGGGCTTTGCGAGAGCTGGGACCCGAAGACGGCGTAGCGATGGGAACCATGCTCACGCTCGTGAAGAATATGAAGTCCGTGGAGAGTAGGTTGACGGCGTTTGTCAGTAAGAACGTTGCGCTGCAGAAATTGAAGACGACCTTTCCGCAAGCCGAGACAATGATGTTGGGAATTCTCAGAAACAAAATCGTTCACGTGAGAAAGAGGAAGAGAGCGGCGGCAAAAGTGGGAATTGATTTGGGTCCCGGACAAGCAACAACGTTGCAAGCAGGAACAGCCACAGTCACTGCTGGCTCCACCTTGAGGGAGCTCAGCGAGAAGGACGCGGCGAAAATCGGCAATTCGTTCGCCATGTTTCTCCTAACGTCGATAGAGCCAAAGCTTGCGGTGGATGCTTGGCGGCTAGAACACTCCGTTCTACAACCGCTCTTCAACGATCACCAGTTCTTCGAGCCGATGATGCAAACGATCGCCAAGAGGCTGCTTGCGAGCGGCAACCTTGGATTGAAGATGCGGGTGTTTTTGGGGGCGTTTTTGTCAATTGGCGATTTGGTGAGCGACACGACTGTAATTATCTCGTATTTCCAGGAGGGCAGGACAGGTCAGGCGTATGCGCTCATATCCATGGTCATAATGAGCTTGTTTGTACAAGCCATATGTGTTCTCGGACAAAATATCAAAAAGAGCCGCTCAGAAATCCTTCTGGAACTTTTCTTCGTCATAACGTTTCTGAAACCGGCCATCGACGCCTATCGCGTTGCCACTGGCCACGAAGACGAGCGATTGAGCATCTCACCGCTAAAGGAAATTGGGTTCTCCAAGGGGACGGAACTTGCATGTGAAAGTATTCCAGGCAATGTCCTCCAAATCTACGTCTTCATCACGAACCCCACCAGATCCACCCTACACATGGTTTCGATACTCATATCGACCTTCACAACAGCTTTTGCCAGTGCGATGATGTCGTACGACATGGACACCAGCCCCGACCAGCGGAAGAAAGTCCCCGACTTTTACGGCTACATGGGCGACACAAATTTCGAGCGGACCGCAACATTTCTTGTAATGATTCTGCTCGCGGGGCTGCACAATTTAAGCAAGAGCATTGGCGTGGCGCTATTGCTAGCGGTGAGCGGACAGACGACACTAATCGTGTTGGCGGGGGAAATGATAGTTTACCATTTGGCGAGGCTCTTTCGTCGAGATTACACGACATTTGCACCAGGTGTGGAAGGCGGACTTAAAATCTTTATGGCGTTATTCATGCACGTGACAACGAAGACCGTTGTAGATTACGCGGGTCTGATCCACGCAAGAGGACCAAAGCTGGTGGGCGGCGCAATGTTCCTCGCCCTCACGATTGAGGCGCAGGTGCTGCCGTTCGTGGCTTTCGAAATTTACAAGAATAACAACAATGTGGAGAACAAGCTCGACCTAGAAGAGCTGAACACGGCATTGAAGGCATTGCTAGGGGCGTGGGCTACCTGCGTGGTACTGTTCTTCACGCTGATCAAGCGGAAATATCGCAACACATTTTGGGATCCGCAAACTGGCTGGCAGTGTGTTATCGCGACGTACGAGAACTCAGATGACGCACAGCTGAAGATGACCGCGATCTTCACCAATCATATTAGCATGAGTCGGCGGATCAAAAATGACGTTATAGAATACATGGCGGAGAACTGGGCCGAGTGGGAGCGGACGAAGCCATCGTGGTTTACGCCTGGCTTCATCAGCAAGATACCCGACGAGTTCATCCCGCAGGCGAACTTGGAGGCACTTGGAGGTGCAAGACGGCGAAGATCGTCAGTCAACAGCGTGATAGAGCTGCTGCTGAACGAACATCAACACAAATGATCATATTTGAATTCCATTTTGATGTTTTTAAATTCTCCTCTCTCCCTCCCTCCCCAATTATATGTATGCTTCAGTGCTGCTGCGTCAGCTCTATATCCTCCTCCGGCACTGCTGCAGGAAGCGGAAGCACATTCATCTCTTGAGCCACCTTGACCGCGTCTCCAATGCTCCAGAAGTCCACCGCGATGAAGTTCACCCTCGCCCCTACGTACTCCTCGCACTGCTTAACCCTGTCCCCCAAGTAAGGGTCCCAGTTGATCTTCTGCGCGAACGACGGGCTGGCAACAGGATTCGTCATGAAGTGGTTCATGATGAAGAAGTTGTTTTTGTTAATGGTTCCTCGGGGGGGTTCGAGGATCTTGCAGCCCTCCTTTTCCAGGTTGGTGGTGTTCTGGATGTGGTACTGGGTGTCGTAAGTGTCGTCACTGGCCGAGTAGATACCCTTATCGGGGCCACACCATTCGGAAGTGGCTTCGCAGTTTGCCATGGTGATGAAGATGATTCTCTTGTTGGCATCAATGGATTCACGCATGGTTGGCCACGTTCCATCTTCTTTCTTCTTGATGAGCCCGGGGGCCTTGGTCGTGGCGTCGTCGCCGACCCAGCCCAACTCCTCCATGTCCTGGTAAACCCACTTGTTCAGGTCCGAATCTGCGCCACGAAGGGAAGGGTTAGAGTCTTGCCCCAGTCGTAAAATATTTTTTCTCGCTACGCAAAATTACCTTCATTGTACGTCTCAAACACCATCATCAACACTTCGTTGCTGTTCTCGGGCTCGTTGAGCCAGTTGGTGATGTTCCTGAACTCGTCAAGAGTGCGCGTGTTACCGAACATGCAAAGTCCGTGGCAACTGCAACGAGCGAGCCAAACGAATTGAGCGGACTAATGTTAGTTCAGTAGTGGATGCAGCCATAATGTCTGTAGCCATTTGGCGCTCGCTCACCTGTAAACTTCGCAGTTGGACCCTGGGTTAGACCCGGACGTGGTGCAGGAGGCACCGTCAGGGTCGAACATGTACAAATCGATCATCAGGCCGCGGTAACCCTTGTCCAAGGCGCCGATCTCCCGGTAGAAGTTGTTGGGCGCCAGCCAGTTGTCCTGCGCAGAGCTCATGGAATTGTGAATTCCGGCGAAAACAACGTCGTTGACAGGCTTGTCGCAGTTCTCCTTCAGCCCGTTGCAGCATAAGTGCTTCTCGTCCTCGGAGCACTTGTTGAACTGCCAAGTTTTGGGAGCATTGGCCTCAATGTCGTCCTGGATTTGTTTGAACATCATGCCCGCGCCGGCGGCGCCGCCCGCAAGAGCGATGATGAAGCAGACCTGAAACCAACGCGATGCCGTCAGCCTCTTGACCTTGACGCGAATCTCTTGCATTCCGCTGCCTCCGAGCCCGTCGGTTCGGTGTCCGCCCATGGACTCGATCATCTTATTCTTCGCTCCTTCCTTGGTTCCCTCGGTGGATAGCTTGAGCATGGTCTGCGCAGGGAATTGAGTGGGTTAGAAGCGGGCGTCGAAGTGAGCATGTGCATGGGAAATTAATTTTGTCACTCGCTCACCTTGCGGACCGTGTCGGTCATCATGTGGTTTCTCGCGCACAGGAAGCACAAGCCGGCAAGGAACGTCAGCAAACAAAGCAGCATGCAAACCAGGCAGAAAATCGTGCTCTGCACGCTGTCGGTGATGCTCGCAAAGTCGCAAGCCATTCCGTTGGAACCGACAACTCCCTGAATCGCCATGGCCGAGGCACTGGCAGATTGCTGAGGAGCGTCGTCATCGGCAGCGGCAGCATTTGCAGCAGCGGCTGATGGGGGAATAATGTTAGTTGTGAAAAAAGGCAAAAAAAAGGTGAATCACTGAATCGGCCGTAACTCCAACGTGGCAGGTTCGGCCAAACGCATCTTTTTGTGCGAGGGAGTTGTTCAAGGACGGTCCAAAACACGCCATGCGCATGCGCATGTGTATGCGCATGTGCATGCGCATGTGCACGTAAACGCTTCGCTCACAGCTCGCTTCGCTCGCAAGGTAGCGTCTCGCTCCCTTCCACAACCCTCACTCACTCACCTTCAGCATTCGCCTGCTGCATGAGCTGGAAGCACTCGTTGGTGTCCATAACCTCGACAATCGCTGCGGCAGCGCACAGCGCCGCCGCGGCCAAGGAGCACAGCACAGCGAACCTGTTTTTTGATAAATCGGGTTAGAAAAGGAATGACTGACTTCGCTTATAAAACCAGACTCACATGCAACCCAACAGGCTCACGCAACTCTTGCTCATGCTCCACGTCGTGCTCAAGCCCACGAAGGACGTCGCCAGCAACGTGTACGGGACAACGTCGGGAACGCCCCGGAAGCCGCTCCCACCCAAGGCCATGAAGGCGTTTGGAATGAGCAGGAACAAACCAATGTGGAACACCAATGCAATTTCCATGGCGATGGACATGAAGGAGAAGTGGGGAACGGGGACGAACCTTAACAATGGGTTAGAGCATAGTTGTGGTGTGACATGATGTGCGTTTTTCACTCACTTCAACAGGTCCCCAGCTCCGAACTTCTTCTTCTTGTTGAGGAGGGTGACGTGGGCCTTGTAGGCGGCCTTGAACCTGAACCAGCGGCCAGTTTCGAGGCAGCAGAAGAGCTTTCGGGGCCGGTCCAAGATGTACGCGGTGAAACGCGCCAGGCAGAAGAGGGCGCCGAGGACGAACGCCAGCGTGAGCTCGGCGGTGGCAATGCTCTTGAACGTCGTGTTGGCCTTCTCGTCGAGGATAACGAGCATGCGCTGGAAGGACTGGTAGGCGACCTGCACCGAGCGAAGCGAGGTGCAGGTGCATTTTAATGGAGCAGGGGGGAGGCGAGCGAGCCAAAAAAAGGAGATATGTTAGTTTTGTAGTTGGCTCGTATTCTCGTCTTCCTCAAAGCTCGCTCGCTTCGCTCGCTCAACCTTGCAATCGATAATGTCGATGATGTTCCCCACGGCGGAAAAGATATTACCGATGATCGGCAGCATGTTCGTTCCGGCGCCCATTGCATCGAGGAGTGATTCGCTGCCGAAGATTGTCTGCGCCGAGCGAAGAAGGTGCGAAGCGAATTGAGTTTGAAAGGTTAGTTTAGTATTGGCTCGTATGATCGTCTTCCAAAAGGCTCGCTCGCTTCGCTCGCTCACTCACCTGCTGCGTGGCACTCATCTGAGAGGACGCAAGACTGATTTGCTGCTGAATCTCGCTCGGGGATATGCAGTCCGCCGCGGGGCAGCCTGATGAACCATCATCTGCTGGGGGTTTCTGTTAAAGCGAAGGGAAGTGAGTAAATCTAAATGTGACTAGCTCGCTTCGCTCCCAGCTCACTCACCTTGCAAGTGATGCTGCTCGCCAGCTCCGCCGCGAACGACAGGTCGATGGACGAGTCGCACGCACCATCCTCCTGCGGCTTGCAGTAGGCAAGGAGCTGGACCATGGGACTGTCCCCGTCCCCCTCGCCATCGTTGGCCTTCTTCAGGGCTGTCACGGCCTGGTCCACGAGCTTGGCAATAATGATGTTAACCGAATACGAGAAGAGAACGATGATCAGACCGATAAGCGCCGTCCACCCGCCAGACTTGATCAGCTTCTGCTTGGATCGGAACCCGCCTGCGGCGCAGAGCGCCGCGGCGACGAGCGAAATTTGCATAACGAAGTAAATCAGGATCATTCGAACCCTCATCAAGGAGCTAATCGCCTGCTCGCCCATGTTCGCGTAGCTCGCCGAGTTTACGCTCTCCTCCCCGAGCTTCTGGAGGAGGGCTGTTGTGGCCGGATCGTCCTGCGCGCCGAGCAAGAAGCGAAGGGAGGGCGGATGATATGATTGGTATTGTTATTTTTCGGCCCAAAACACCTCTCCTTTCCTTTCCTCTCCTTCTCCTCTACTTACCTTGAACGCAGCCTCCTCCCCGACGAGCATGCTGCTCAGCTTGGCAAATAGGATAATCTGCGTCGCGCAGAATCCGAACTCCTTGTCCTCGATGTCGGGGTAATTGGGGCACGCGCTAAGCTTTCCCTCCAGAACGCCCGGACTCCCCCAGTGCCACTCCCCATCGTTGAATTCGCAGTTCACCTCGTTGGTGAGCAACTTGCTCGTAACCTTGTCTTTCTGCAGCTCCCAGCACTCGTACTCGACTATAGCCTCCCCCCCCAACTCCGAATCGTACTCGTTGTTAACCACCGGAATCCAGTTCCAGCTGCTCGAAGTCTCGCAGTCCTCCTCCGTACTAGCGGTGGGATTCTTCTCGCTCCCTTTGGTGCAGAAGCTTTGCCCAGGCAGCACAACAATGCTCCCGAGCGCAACTCCCAGGCTCCCGCTCGCCCCGCCCAGCTGCTCCGCGCAGTACACCGCCAAGCCAGACACCTCCTCCATGACGAGCTCCATCGCGTTGCCGTTATCGCCGTAGGATCCCCAGGCCCACATCACCACCCCGAAGACAGAGAAGCTTAGGAGGCAGAGTGCGGTGCGCATGTTCACGTGGGTGGCGTATTCGAACCCTCGACCGTACGAGGATAGGGGGGTGGGCTTTAGCCAGGAGTAGAGGCCCATTAGGGGGGCGACGACGATCATTATCGTCGCGAGGGTGGCAGGGACCCTGGAATGGTTGTACGCAATGTCCTAAGAAATTGAATTGGAATTGAATTTAGCGAGGCACAATTAGAGGAACAATTAGAGAAGTCTCTCTGACTCTGACTCTGACTCTGACTCTGACTCACAATCACAACTGAATCACAATCACAATCACAATCACAACTGAATCACAACACAATCACAATCACAAACTGTCTCACCTGAAGGTTCTTTATGTTCCTCGCGGTCGACTCAGCATTATCCTCGAGCTGGTTCTCCGGCGAGATCCCGTTCATGTTAAGCAGCGCCGCCGTCCCGACCGCCGACCCGCCGATCAGAACGCCACCCAGGAGCCCGAATTGGAGGAGGGACCGAATCACCGTGTAGCGAAAATTGACCTCGGGGGTGGAGCAGCTGATCTTGATCACGAACTTAACGTCGCCGTCGAAGCATGTTACCCTGTAGGTTCCCAGCTCGGCGAAAGTGTGGAGGTATATTCGAGTGTTGTCCGGATCGTTGAACGCCTTGACCTCGGTCTTTCCTTTGTGGACGGTCAACGACCGTCCCTTCTTCAGCCACGAGAACTTCACCGTGTCGCCCTTGGCGATTGAGAGGGATCGGACGGACCAGGCGGCGTAGGATCCACCGCAGGTTCTGTGGGCTTCGTGCTCGGTTACGGAGAACTGGAAGTCGTCGTTTATTGAGGTCAGGGCCTTGGATAAAGGGGCGTGTTGTGGAACTTGGGCGGATGCTTCCGGGGCACCGACCATGTCTTCAGACGAGTGAGCTTCATCTGCCGCTTCTGGAGAAGCGGCAGCGGTAGCATCACCGGCAACCGAGGGTTCTGGGGAACCATCAGCGGCCGCAGTAGCGGTAGCATCACCGGCAGGCTCATTGACACCATCAGCTGGAGCAGTGGCAACCATCTCTACGGTGGCTGCACTGTCCACGGGGGGGACTGGAGCTTCTTCTTCGTCGGCTGAGCAAGCGGAGCGGAGCGGCAAGGCGGGGGTAGTGAAAAATCGAAAGAAACTGTTAGCTATGATGATGATGACCTTGACCGACTTGATGACTCGTAAATTTTTGGCGAGTGAGATGTAAGAGCATTCTATATTTTTGAGGTTACTTGCCCATCAGGTTCAATTTTATCGAAGGACCCTGAAATCTGCGTCTTTACGAGGGTTTTTGACGATTTGACAGTTGAATTTGAAGTAAAGTAGTAGGAAAAAAAGAAAATCAAGAAATGGCGATTGCGAAAGCGTATGCTATAGCATAGAGGAACAATTTATAGACAAACTTTCGCACGATGGTGGTGGGCTCTACGGTCTACAGTTGCAGACCAACACTCTGCTTACTAATATTTCTGCTAGTGACATGTTCTTTCTCAGATGGCTCAAGCTCAACCCTTGTAACTTCATTCTTTCGATTCTTTTGTGTTTTGGGGAAGGGGAAGTTTGATGACGCGATGCAATTCACAATTGCAACAAGCATCATTCTAGAAGCAACATTTTGGTCTATAAACGCAATTCTGGCAGTTATATACAAGTTTGATCTGTTTCCAAATTACAAGCTTCATGAACAATACCCCCCAACAAGATTATTTTAGAATGCTTGAAAGACGTTGCCTTGGGCCACTTTGTGTTTCGACCCCCGCTGCTATACTATGGGTATCCAATCTTTCAGAAGTGTGGCATGTCCACAGAGTTGGAAAACGTCCCCTCCCTCAAGATCATTTACCTCCAGATCTTCTTCTGCATGTGTGTTGACGACTCTTTGTTCTACTGGTCTCATCGGCTGCTGCACCACCCAAAGCTCTACAAATACATCCATAAGCAGCATCATATGTTCAAATACACGATCGGCGTAGCCACTGAGTACTGCCACCCGGTTGAGGACTTTTTGGGCAATACTCTGTCGACCATAGCAGGGCCGTTAATTTTGGGTTGTCACTTGTCAGTTTTCTGGTTATACTTGACGCTAAAACTGTGGCAAAGTATTGACGCTCACAGCGGCTACAACTTTCCGTTCCCATTTTCCCCTTTCAGTTTCATACGTAGCATGGACTGCGCCCCTGCCCACGATTATCACCACTCCCATAACGAAGGAAATTTCGGTGGTTTCTTTATCTTTTGGGATTGGGCCTGTGGAACCGACGATTGGTACGGGAAATTTTTGGAGAAAAGGAAACGCGAGAAGCATTCGGCCTATCAGAATGTGATTCGGAGTATATTGTATTTGATAGAAAAAGTCTTGTTGCTTCTTTACGAGGTTCTCTCTACATCTCTCTTTTCATTTAACCCCCACCCCCCCCCCTACTCAGGGATCAAGCCATTGATCTCGTTGTTCGACCTGAACGCCTCCGTGCACCAAATTCTCCCCTGGTGGAACATGCTCAAACTAACAATTGCCTTGGCCACCCCGATTCCTTGCCCCCTGAAAATTCCCCTCAAGCCGAAAGTTTTGCTGTCAGTGACAATTTCCTTCACCGCCTGGCCGATGCTGATGCTCTTCCCGCTGATCGCGCTTGTCTGCATGATGACCTCCAACCTGCTGAGCGGGTTGGTCATAACGACGTAAATTGGGGAGACCATGGCTGAGGAAATTAGGTTGGTGGTGAACTGGGAAAAGGTGCCCTTGGCACCAAGCTCGGTTTGGATCCACTTCTGGAGCTGGGGTTGTCCGACGAGCCCGGTGGTTGCCGAGGCGAGGGAGTGTCCCATGAGGGGCACGGTACCACGGAAGAGGGGTTTGTAGTTGGCCTTTGGGGTTGGGGTGGGGGATGGTGAATGGGTGAGGAAAAAGTGTTCACTTGTAACTTGTAACTTCTGTACGGCAACTCACCT
>Ga0302114_10003221_pt1 | contig 10277 bp, 8 predicted proteins | sample AG5_Surface_MG_FD_203107 | JGI IMG/M metagenome (GOLD analysis project Ga0302114, IMG submission 203107) | Marine microbial communities from Western Arctic Ocean, Canada - AG5_Surface | ecosystem: Environmental > Aquatic > Marine > Oceanic | place: Canada: Western Arctic Ocean | collected...
AATAGTTATTAAACTCTAAATATTAATGAAAAGAAATAACCAGTGCAGTATGATGATGCAAGAGTGGACATTATTGTGCTAAAATGTTGTTACTTGGGCAATTCAGAGCAGTGAAATGTAAATGTCGCAAATAGATGAAAAAATAATTGGAAGTTCGGAGGCTGCAAATAATTTGAAGCAGATGATAACTTTGGTCGCTCCCTCAGACTCTGCAGTTATAATTAATGGCCCAACCGGCGCGGGCAAGGAGCTGGTAGCAGAGGCTCTTCACGACGAGAGCCGTCGAAAAGGCAAGTTTATAGCGGTAAACTGCGCAGCAATCCCTAAAGATTTAATGGAAGCTGAACTTTTTGGCTATGAAAAGGGCGCCTTTACTGGTGCCATAAAGACAACCCACGGGAAATTTGAGCAGGCAGATGCGGGAACGCTATTTCTTGATGAAATTGGTGATATGTCTCTCGACCTCCAGTCAAAATTATTGCGTATTTTAGAAAACTCGCGGGTGACACGTATCGGCGGGAGTAGGGAAACCAAGGTAAATGTTCGAATAGTCTGTGCCACACATAAAGATTTAAGTAGCTTGGTCGCTAATAATGAGTTCCGTGACGATCTTTTCTTCAGATTAAATGTATTCCCAATTCAAGTCCCCAGCTTAGCGGATCGTTTGGACGATATCCCCGCGCTGATTGAGCATCTGCTCCATAACAGCAAATCTCAACATTTCAAAAACTCCAAGACCAGCTTTTCTAAAAGTGGCCTAAATGCATTAAAAAAATATGATTGGCCTGGCAATATTCGTGAATTACGAAACATCATCGAGCGCGCAGCAGTGTTTTACCCTGGACAAAAAATAGATGAAGATAAAGTTAGTAAGAGCCTCCTAAATATCAACGCTGGTTACGTGCTAGACAGCCAGGAGGAAGCCAATGACATTTGGGAGACATTAGACACCTTAGGGGGAGCCCTTCGTGGAAATACGGATCAGATAGCGCCACCACCATCTCCAGCTGATTTTGCAACTCTTTTTGAATTCAACAACAGCGTAGATTTAAGGAGACTTCTCCAAGACATTGAAATCGTATTAATCGAGAGCGCGATGAGCCGGAATGCGGGCAATACAAGTGAGGCCTCTAAGGACCTAAAGCTGCAGCGGACTACTTTGATTGAAAAAATCAAAAAATTTGGGCTTTAGTATCTTTTATCTATTATTCCATGAATCCACTACGCTCGTCAGGTAGCTACCAGTAGATTTGAAATCAGTAACCATTTCTTCCATCCGTTGAAATTGTTCGTTGTAGGTGTGTGCTAGGGTATTACTGCGGAGATCTAAGCGAGCTATACGCTCTAATAACATCTCATTCTGCAATTCGACATTTTGAACCTGCCTTCTATGAATGTATGTGTTGTTCAGTATGTCATCATGAAACTCTGCAAACCGTGTTGCAAAGCTTTTACCAAGGTGGACATTCATTGGCACGTCATCGCCAAGATTGTCCCTCGTCGTGCGCAAGGAAAGTCCTGGGAAATCACCTGTGCTGTTAACAGTTGCATCAGAATAGGTATAGAAGCCACCAACTGCTGCACTTCTATAAAGTTTTTGGTCATAACCTCCCCTGATTTCACGAGAATAGATTACATTGCTGTCGCTAGGGTCAGCACCAAAAGGATTATCATCATCTGCGTGATGAAATTCGTAAATTCCTGCTGGTGTGTTATCTTCGTTGCCATCCCAAACGACCGTAATCTCTGGATGCTTTGAGAACGCGTGATCCTTGGTTAAGGCATCAAAGTTTCCTGGCGCATTGTTAAAGGTTGTGTCAAATGCATTCTGATCCAGTCCGTAAGTGCCATCCTTTTGTGTCTTAAAGCCCAGCTGTGACAGATAAACGGGACTATCTTCAGTAAAAGCTGTGGTCGCGGAGCTGCCCCCATTTGCTGTCTTGTCCAGTGAGGTGTAGCCTGGAATTGGCTTTAGCATAAATTCTGACAGAGCCCTTAGCCGGGACTTGACGTAGGGATTTCCGTATAGTTCTCCCAGCTCGCCACCCGTCCTGTCAGAGCGCGACAAAGCTTTTAAGTCAGCTCTGTAGGCATTTACTTCGTCAATAAAAGATTGAACGGTCTTCTGTAGGGTTTCCTTGTCAGCCCCAGTTATGATTTCCGCGCCAATCGTACTTGTTTTTAAAATCTCAAAAGATGCTCCAGGCACCACGTCCGTGACGATGTTAGTTTCACGCTTCACTTCGAGACCGTTTAAGTCAAAAATTATGTCTTTTGCATTCAAATCTTGAGTTCTTAGCTGACTACCGTCTCCGTTTCTATGATCTTTCCAAGTATCAAAAATACGATAGTCTGTAGTGCCAAACACATCTTCGGTGTTTAAGGTGACCCTGCCGCCCCCCTTAAAGGGGGCCCCTGTGGCCGTAAATTCATTTCCATCATTAACATTATTGGCCGCACCATAATCTACCTGAAAGTTTGTATATGGCCTGACCGTTCCCGAGCCTGTAGCGGCGGTACCAGCAGCAGTGGCCTCAAACACGTGTCCACCTGTGTTATTATCTGCACCATAGTCAAGGTCAAAGTTCGTGTATGCTTCTACGCGACCTGGCCCTGTATTAGCACCACCATTATTATTATTATCAGCACTTGAACCGGAACTGCGATTTTTTCCAAAGATAGTTCCTACGTTGTTATTAAGCGCATTAAACTCATCTACGTAGTTTGTGAATGGTATCACCCTTCCAGGCCCTGTGAGGGCGACAGTGGTGCCATTTGCAGTAGCTTTGAACTCGTTGCCGCTGATGGAGCCATAATATTCGCTAAACTTTGTGAATGGTATAATTTGTCCATTTCCAAAGGGGGGGGGAGTATTTGTAATGCCGGCCTTGAATTCCGTATTAGGGGCGTTGCTCGACGCACCAAACATTGTCATATAGTCGGTAAATGCCTTGGCCTTACCGGTACCCGTGCCTTGGGCGTTAGCATTAACCTTAAAAGTCCTCCCCACGGCATTATCAACAGCATCACTAAAAGCCGTAAAGTCAGTATCGCCAGTAGTGGTAATCTTATAAGTGCCGCCTACAACAAAATTACCGTCATCAGTTACCGTGCCATTATCAGTATTGACAATTTTATACCATGCATTGTCTTGAATAGTAGTTCTACTTGCCTGCCCGCCATCAGTGGTTGCGATCCTATACCACCTACCTGCAACCATGTCCGCCGCATCGTCTTGTACGCCACTGTCTTTACTAACAATTTTATATTCTCGGTTGTTTATAATATTATCAGCGTCCTGGGCGTAGCTGTCCGTATCAACAATTTGGTACCAATCCCCAATTACCATAGTTGAAGCGGGTGCAGTGTAACTTGTGGGCGACGAAATTTTGTATTTAGCACCATTTACCATATCAGATGCATTTATTGTTATGGGCAATGTTTTTATTTGAAATGCATTATCTAAACCAGTCTCACCCGTGATCATTATTTTGTGGTCATTACCATTTGTGTTAACGACCTTGGCATTTAGTCCCTCTATTTGATCCAATTTAACTGAGACCGCTGAAATGGATTCACCCTGTGAAAACGAAATGTTGGTGGTTGTGGTACTAGCGTCATGCGTAAATGACTGGGCGCCCGCTGTTAGATCGTAGGTCCCAAATCTTATTTCTAAGTTGTAGTCTTTAGGGAGTGTAGCAGCAGCCCCAGTAAAAACCGCTCGAGTACTACCCGCCGCCGGAATGGAGTGTGAGTGCGCCTGTGCAAGCTGAGTTATAGCAGTGATTTTGGATACACCCACCTGCAGCTCAGACTGATCAGTTACAGAAACTGTGAGGACATCAGTGTCAGTTGATCTCGTTGTGATCGATACGTCAGTAGTTTTGAAATTTGCTATATTTTTGTTTGTTAATTCAGCCGATTGCTTAAGTTGAGACAATCCTGAAATATACGCCGCAACTTGTTCTTGTTGCTTAACGACGGGAGCCCTAACAGGCGCGATTTCAGCATCCACGATCGCACCCACAATTTGTGGTATGTTTAGGCCAGATCCGTTCTGATTGATCTGGCTGATATAGTCATTTGATGGCAGTTCATTCATTTAATCGCTCCATTAATTTTAACGACTAAAAGCCAACAGTTTTTAGGTTTAATACGTAATTTCAATTTCTATGCGCCGATTTTCTTCTCGACCCTCCGCAGTAACATTAGCCGCTAGTGGATCCATTTCGCCCTTACTTACCGCAGACAGTCTATTTCCTGCCACAAGACCAGTTTCCTCTATCGCTTGCACCACACTCGCAGCGCGCCCCGCAGCCAGATCCCAATTGTCTCTAAACTGACCATTCCTGATAGGCACGTCATCCGTGTGGCCAGTTACCGTGATCTCACTGGTCGGGCTCATTGCCGTTAGGGCAATGCGATCCAAAATACTTTGAGCCTCAGGGGTTAGATCAGCCGTCCCAGATGGAAAAGCACCACCAGATCCAACAGTAATAAACACGCTGCCCTCACGCTGCTCTATTTCAACAAGACCTTGGTCAATTTGCTGTTGCAGTGCGACGGTGAGTTCTTCCGTTGCATTTGACGCATTTTCTACCTTTTCACTAACTTTTTCCGAAGAATTTCCCTCCCCCTGCCCGTTTTCAGGCAAACCTTCCTCTAGAGAGGCGGCAAGCTCTTGTAGCTCACCCTCAAGACCTCCAAACAATACCTCGCTCTCAGCTTGGCCAGTTGCCTGGCGCGCCTCTGAAAGTGCAGCCATCGTCTCCTTAATCATAGTTTTAATGTCTTCCTGACTTTTTTCCTGTTCAGGAAAGTTGATCACAACATTTTCGCCTAAAGTTTCAATTGAGACCTCACCCGAGTCGATTGCCTTCTTGAGTTGTTGCGCAAGTTGGTCCGCATCTAGTGAGGCATTACTATCGCCCCCAGCGCCATCAAAGTCTGAGGTCTTGGTCTTGTCACTTTCGCCACCCTCAGGGAAATCATCTTCCTTTGTTTTTAGATCCAACACAGGGTTCTGAAGTTCCGTGGTGTTTTGACGAAGATTATCAGTCACAGAAGGCGTTGGGTTTGGGCTGAAATTTAATTCAATCACTGTTGTACCCTTAGGTTGCTCAACAACTGGAACAATCTTTTGAACACCGAATGAATCCTTCAACGAGCCCGAAATCTGTTTAAACTTGGGCACGTTAAAATCTGCAAAGGAAAGAATGAGAACGAAGAACGCCATTAGTAGCGTCGCCATATCGGCAAAAGTGGACATCCATGCCGGCGCCCCAACGGGCGGACATTTTGGACATTCCTCTTCCTCGGCTTCTTCCTGGAATTCTTCTTCGGCCATGGTGCCCCTCAGAGATTTGAATTATTAGGCTGCAATCTCAAATTTAGCTTGCAATTTTGGTGGCAAAGTAGCGGCCATTTGGTCCTGAATGTTTCGAGGACTTTCGCTTCTTGCAATGCCCCTTAGACCTTCTAATACGACCTTACGGTACACGATTTCATATTTAGTGTAGCCCTCTAGTTTTGTCACAATTGGAGCAAAAAGTACGTTGGCCACAAATGCACCATAAAGAGTAGTTAACAATGCAACCGCCATGGCTGGACCGATAGATTTTGGGTCACCCATATTTCCGAGCATTAAAACCAGACCAATCAGTGTCCCAATCATGCCCATCGCTGGAGCCACATCGACCCAACCCTTGACGCAAGTTTGATTTTCTTCGTGTCGCGACTTCATCGAGCCAATCTCAGATGTCATTTGCTTGACAAGCTTCTGTTCATCAGCCCCATCAACCAGCATCTGCATTCCTTTTTCAAAAAACTTGTCTGGTACCGGCTGACCTTCTAGGGCCATCATACCATCTTTACGCGCCATGCCAGCTAATTCCACCATACGCTCAACAGTCTCATCTAACTTTTTTATGGGTGGCAGGAAAGCCTTACTCATTGCTTTGAAACTACCCAAGAAAACCGGGAGGGGCGCCGCGTACATAACCGCAAAAAAAGTCCCGCCAAAAACGATGAGTATGGATTGCGTGTCGATAAAGGGTGCTATTCCCCCACCCGCAATCATCGCCGCTAAAATTGCGCCAATAGCGCCAACAAATCCTATAAGTGATGCCAGATCCATGTTACTTCCTCCAATTGTTGTCACTTGCTATTCAAGATATGTACCATTCATTATATGATTACATAAAAAAATGGTATAATTATTGCTGATTAAAGTAGCATTAACCTTTGAGAGGGCAACATGAACATGTACATCATCCGGTTGATTGCACTTCTATTCATTACATGCGGGTCAGCACAGGCTCAATTCTTTGGTTCAGATCACACTGTCAAAGATGTAACAACAGGCGTCACTTGGCTGCGATGCTCATTGGGCCAAGTCTGGGATCCCAGCGTTGAAACATGCACTGGAAAGATAGTTAAACTTAATCACGAAGAAATCGCCATCGCTCTGACACAAGCAAAAGAACAATTAGGGGGTGATTGGCGCCTTCCCTCTCGTGAAGAGCTTGTGAGCCTCGTCTGTGATGACTGCTCCTCCCCTAAGATTAATTCAAAGTATTTTCCAAACCTTTCATCTGAAGCTTATTGGACCGGAGATAAAAATTGGATGAACCCCCGCACTTATTGGACAGTAAACTTTATGACAGGCCACACCTATAATCGATTTTTCCCCTATCAGAGGTTACCAGTACTATTGGTACAAAAAAAATAAATCTGTAATATTGATCAAATGACAAAAATTAGTTGGTCAACAGCGCCAACGCGGTGATTACTATTATGGAAACACAAACCACAGCGGCAGACACTTCAATCACTTGCGCTTTTGCATTTTTAACTGCAGCTAGGTAAGATGTCCTAATCTTTTCCGCTTTACCATTGTAAATTGTTACGGCTATCTCAAAAGCAGTTAACATTTCAGGTGGCAAATCAAGCAAGTGAAGGTTGTCATTTCCAATATCATTACTTGCCATAATTTTTTCTTCAATTTCTGTAAGCTTCTCTTGTGTCAAGTTGACAGACTTAGGAACAGCAACGCCCTTAAAGATCAAAAATGCACCCTCAGGATATACAGCAGCAATTGGGCTCAAGGGAACCGACCGGGCGAAGATAATTAAACAGGAAAGCTCCGCCTTAGTGGTAAATCTGTTTATAGCTTCATAGCTGCTGATCTCATCATTATTTAAAGAAATCAGTGTTTCCACGAGCTGTATTGCAAAGTCCGTTTCGGTCTGTTTTGTGTCAACTTCAATTTTAGAAGCTTGCTCATTCTTATCTACTTCGGTTTGGTTTGATTTTCTTGTCACCAGCTCATCAGAAGCCATATCTTCCACAATTAGTTTTTCTTGCTCTGCCATGACGTTATCCTAACCCTCATCAATCCTGTTAGCAAACTTTCATATTTAATACTAATTGTTTAATGTGAGTTTTATGTTCATGGATCAGCGCATTGCACGTAGGGATAAAAGTCACTGAGCATGATAGAAGGCGGTTAATTATTTTACTATCAAAAATACGCAGTCACCTATGTATTTGGTGACTGCGTAGATTTACTTTAGGTTTGTAAAAGTGCTAGCACGCCTTGGCCTTGTGCATTTGCTTGGGCCAGCATTGCGGTTCCAGCTTGGGCGATAATTTGGTTCTTTGCTAATTCAGAGGTCTCTGCGGCAAAGTCGACATCGCGATAACTACCTGCTTCGATCTTTGCGGCTGACAGGTGGTTGGAGGCGTGCAATGAGTGCCATGCCACCAAATTGTATTGGGATGCAGCTTGCAGACGTAATGTATCAACTGCTAGCTTGTCAGCTTTTAGCGTTGTCGTTGCGCTTCCTGCGGAAACCTTGGTTCCCGTGGCTGTTACTGTCGCTCCTACCGTTCCAAAGCCCAAATTAGCTTCTACAGAGCCAAATACCGAACTACCTACTTGAATCTTTGTGGAAGCGGAGGAGCTTGCTACAGCTAAGTCAACATTCTTGTACTTGATATTATCACCAACTAAGCCGTATTCGGCATTGAGATCAGCAAACTCAACCTTTAACATCGCCTTGTCGTCGGCAGTCGTGAACGCATTTCCCCCGATCTGATTCATTTCGTAAAGACGTGTTATGATATCTGACAAACGAGATAAGTCAGCAACGGCCATTTCCAGCGCGGCAACACCGGCCTCAGCATTTAATTTACCGTACTCCAGTGTTGCAATACCCGCCTGCATGGAATTCACAATAGCTACATCGCCAGGTCTCGATCCAGCTGAGATATTTTTTAAACCGCTAGATAGACGTTGCATATTTTCGCCCAAATTCATCTGAGTGCGGGTCATATTATCTTGAATTCGGTAGAAACTACCGTGTGCATTTAAAGTTGCCATGTCATTTCCTTATAGTTAGTGTCCGACATCAGCTGCCGTCAAAAAACTTAACGTCGGTAATTTGAAAATGTTTAGGGCCAGGGTCTCAAACAAATAATATCTGTCAAAAAAATGACATTTATATGTGTCAATTATATTTTTTGGTACTAGGAAAAGTTCATGCTAATGTCATCTCAGCAAAGGATGATTAAAATGAAACTTGATCTAAACATCGGCATTGGTCAGAAGCAAGGCTTAAATCTTACCGCACAGGTACAGCAAGCGATTAAGCTTCTTCAGATGACAAATCTTGAATTAACAGAATATATTGAAGAAAATTTTGTGCCAAACCCATTTGTTGAATTAAAAGATACGACTTCCAGCAAAAAAGTGGAGGCTATGGAACCCATGGCAGCGGAAACCAAGTCCACAGCAGACTCCATTCAGGATGCCCCTTTCGCAGCGGAGCCATCAAAAACCAAGACCGAAGTAGAAAATCAATTTGAGACTGGCGAGAGCTACAGTCCGAAGAGCACAGTTTCTAAAGAACAAAGTGATTTTGATCCGGTACAATTATTAAAGTCACAAGACAAATCATTATATGTTCATTGTTCAGACTTTGTGACGCAATTGGACCTCAACCCACAAGAACAACTAATAGCGTTTAGGTTTATAGAAGAATTGGAGCCAACGGGTTGGGTCGACGTAGATATGTCAGAAATAGCACGCATATTTGATGCAGATATAGAGATGGTGGAGGGCGTTTTAAAATTAATGCAAAATATTGAGCCTGCGGGTCTCTTTGCGAGAAGTTTGGCAGAATGCTTAACCTTACAAGCGAACGATAAAGGGTTACTAACAGAGACTTTAGCCAGTATTTTGGATAATTTGCACCTTTTGGGCAGTGGTAAGTTTGACCTATTAAAGCGTCGTTGCGGCTGTGACGACGAGGTCCTTGCCGAAAACCTTAAGTCAATTAAATCATTGGATCCAAAACCTGGTCTACAATTAGCATCACACCAGGTGTCCATTAGAGAGCCCGATCTTAACGTTAAAAACCAAGATGATGGTTGGGTTGTAGAGCTTAATAGATCAACTCTGCCAAGTGTATTCGTTGATAAAGATTACGCACGTGACGTGCAAAAGCGCACTAGCGATCCTGATCAAAAAGAATTCATTCGAGAAAAAATTTCTGAAGCCAATTGGCTATCAAATGCGCTTAAGAAGCGTAATGACACGATGCTTAAGGTTGGAACGGAAATTGTAAAACGTCAGAGAACGTTTTTAGAAAAAGGGCCAAGTCACATACAGCCAATGGTCCTACGCGATATTGCAGAGGCTGTTGAGATGCATGAGAGCACGATAAGTCGAGTCACTACAGGCTCACTAATGGAAACCCCACAAGGGACTTTAGAACTTAAATCATTTTTCAGTGTAGGCCTTCAATTAAACGATGATAACAGTTCTCAATCTGCGGCATCGGTAAAATTTAAAATCCTCAAGATGGTTGAAGGAGAAAACCCTCATAAACCCGTCAGCGACGATGAAATCGTCGACAAACTGAAGCAAGAGGGCATCAATATAGCAAGACGCACAGTAGCCAAATATAGAAAATTGCAAAAAATTCCAGCGTCGTTCATGCGAAAAAGGCAAAGTACACTAGCCGGTATGGTCTAATTTTTAGAGAGTAATGTAGTTAGATATTTTTCAAACTTAAGTTGTATTAAAGAGTTGGTCCAAAAGCGTTCTCCCTACTCGTTTATTCTGGCACAAATTTTGCTGTTCTTGATTGGTATCTTCCGAGGTTTTTGGATTGTCAGTCATGGAACTAAACTCAACAGAGGCTGCTATTGCAGCTATCTTCGATAAGGGCCTGCAGGCACATAATGCAGGCGATCTAAGTATTGCTGAGCAG
>Ga0302114_10003222_pt1 | contig 10276 bp, 11 predicted proteins | sample AG5_Surface_MG_FD_203107 | JGI IMG/M metagenome (GOLD analysis project Ga0302114, IMG submission 203107) | Marine microbial communities from Western Arctic Ocean, Canada - AG5_Surface | ecosystem: Environmental > Aquatic > Marine > Oceanic | place: Canada: Western Arctic Ocean | collected...
GTAATCGGGGTCATAAGCGCCGAGTTCTTGTTGCGCTCGCTTCTCAGCCTGGATCTTGTCGTGCCACACCAGCATGATGCTTGCAGCGATGTTCGACAGGTGTGAGCTTCCGATGAAATCGTACTTGCCTGGGAGCCTCTCCTCGCCGTCCATACCTGATGGCTTGCGAACGTGATGCACCAGAAGGATTGTCACGCCGAAACGCTTGGCAACGCTCGCCAGGGTTTGCGTGAACTGCTGCTCGATAGTCGGATCTCCGCAGACTCCCATCATCATTAAGGCGTCGAGGACAATGAGATCGCAGCCGCAGTATTTGGCGAACGCAATGCACATCTGAATTGATTCTTCGGGGGTGATGGCATCCATGCGGTCGTAGATAAACAACTTATCCTTTGCCCACTCGCTAAAACATTTGACGTATTCGAGGTCGGCGTGAGGCTGGCACAGGGACAGCTCGGTGTACTGCTCGAGAACATCCTCGGCAAACAGCTCCAGGCTTGCTATCCCCACCCTGTAGCCTTGGCGTAGAGCGCGCAGCCCGATCTGACTTGAAATCGTCGACTTGAAATGGCCCGTGTAACCGCCGATCAGGTTCAGCGAACCCTTGTGCAGCAAGAAATCTGTATCCTTCAGCTTCTCGAACGGCAGCGAGATACCCTCAGCCATCGTCGTCCTGCGTTTCATCATGCGATCAATCAGATCGTTCGGCGTGACCATATCGGATAGCTCACCGTCGGCCAGCTCCTCATGGACATCGATGTTGCGAAAGTCAGGTATATCTTTAATCCATTCGTTGCTCATGCTGCGTAAACTCCTGCGACCTTTGTCGACTTTTTGGAAAGCCCAGTATTTAATTTTGCCCAGTCACTTCTCATCGCGTTCTGAAATGCTCTATCCCAGTCGGCGTACTCGTACCCTTTCGCCCCAGCTGCATCGCAAAAATATTCGTAGTGTCCTTCGAGGTTGCGAATATCATTTTTTTCAGCCCAGGCTCGATGCCTATCCGACAGCACAAAATCGTCTGGCAGAGTTCGTTTTTTTGTCTGGGGTTTTGACGTGGTTTTTGGTGCGGATTTCTTATTGATAGGTTCTTGATAGGTTAATGATAGGTTAGTGTCCCGTTTTCGGTACTGGTCGAGTCCCGTTTTCGGTACTGGTGGAGTCCCGTTTTCGGTACTTGTCCCGATACTGGTACTGGTGCCGTTTTCGGTACTGCTTTTTTGAAGGGTATTTAGGTTGATAGAATACTTGTTTCCAGCTCCACGAAGACGCGTTACTGTGATGAATCCAAGCGCCTCTAATTTAACAATTGAGGTCATTACGGCCTTACGATCGAGGCCCGTGTCGGAGACAATTTTGGCGACAGAGGGGAAGCATTTGCCGTCCTCGTTTCCTGCGCGCATAGCAAGCGCAAGCAAAACAAACTTGCAGCTCGATGGCTTTAGCTCTAAATTCCAGACAAGATTTTGAGCCGAGTAACTCACGACATCGCTCGACGTAAAAGCGCGTCTTTGTAACAAGCCTTATCTTCGCTAGTGAATCGTCGACCGTTAGCCAGATCAGCCTCGGCGATTAAGATGAGGGTTTCGTGATGCAGGGTGAAGACTGGTTTGGCTTCAGGTTTCCAGCCTTTATCCCAGTTAAGATCCTTTCCCGTAAGCCCTAGACTGGCTAGGCCGGACATGATCTCTGACTGAGAGCAGCCAGAACGACAGTAGAACAAGGCTCGACTGTCGTCTTCAGTGATCAATAGGCTAGGGTCTTTGTCGTCGTGACCAGGGCATTTGGCAGCCCAGTTGTTGCGACCCCTTTTGTCCGATCCTCGAGATCTAACGCCATCGAGTCTTGCTAAAATGTTGTCCATATACCCTCCAAGGATGAAAAGGGTAAACCCGCTAGGGATATATAGTCAACACTATATTGGTTTTTTTATCATTTACTACATCTATATCCCTATTCGGTGTTATACTTTCAACCAATAAAGGAACGCTAGAATAGCGCAATCACAGGGCTAAAGGATCAAGCTAATGGATAAGAAATGAGAACCTCCCAAGAGATCAGGCGCGAAAACCTAAAATACTTAATTCAGACCAAGTACAACGGCGTTGCTAATCGAATGGCAAAAGATACTGGTATCGCGCAGATGCAAATTGCCAGGGTGTTCCTGAAAACAAAAAACGCCCGAGAGGTTGGCGAGGTATTGGCGCGCCGAATTGAAGAAGCCTGCGGACTAGAGTCTGGATGGATGGATCAAATCCACGCACAAAGCAATGACATAATGAATCGCCTGGATATGCTCGATGTACAAGACAGGCAAGCTGTTGAGGGGGTCATCGACGCAATGCTGCGCAAATCCCAAGAGCTAATAAAAGAAGCCTAGCCGCACTGCCCCCTTAAATGGGGGCTGGGGCCAGCAACGCACAGAGCCTCACGACACACGCCTTTTCCCGCGCACTAAGAAGGTCTACTTTCCCTCTTAGACTTATCTTCTTTCCCATTCCCTCGCCTTCTGCGCTCAGGCTATTGATCACACCGTCCAAATTTGACGCACTTCCAACAGCTTCAACCATCTTTAAGTCTCCGGCTGGCTTACTGCTCCCAGTAAGTTTGGCGGGTTTTCCCGCTCGTTCATTTTGTATTTATCTTTAATTTCTTTTGAACTTATAGCACAAAATGGATCATGGCAAGATAAACAACCATTAAGTAAAATATGAATTATACTTAATTTTCTCTTGATTGCAATCCAAACTGGGTATAGGATTCATCCATGCCGCCCATTCGTGGGCCGCAAATGGAGGCTATATGAGCAACGCAAAATTCTTACCCAAATGTATTAACCAGCAGCCACCCGTGCTGCACGACACCTGCGTCAACCTACTCGAGTACCTGGGTTCCGACGCGAAAACTCAATTCCTTACTTACGCAAATCAAATGGACATCCCTTCGATGGAATTTGATGTGACGTTATTCGCGTGGATGGATGGCTACCTGGCTGAGCAGCGAGGAGAGCAATGCTCTTCGACCAGTGATGCTTATGATTCTGGCTATTCGTTCAGCTATGCCAGCGGAGCCGTCGCCACTAACTCTTTGGAGATGACCTATGAATAGCATCGCAACTGACATCGCTTCGGCAGACTTTAGAGTCGAGGCTGACTCGAAGGGTGAGTACAACACTTTTCAAAAGCTGTACTCAGTCAACGTCGAGAAGTATCTCAAGCAGAAAAAAGGCTCTTATCTTCCCTGGTCTATGGCCTGGGCCTTGTTCCAGCATTACAGGCCCGACGCAGTGTTTGAGTTCGAGGCAGATCGTATCTTCGACAGCGGAGAGGTTGAGGTTGTCTGCACCGTGACAAGCCTGGGCCGCTCTATCCAGATGATCTTACCCGTTCTTGGCAACACCATGCAGCCCGTGATTAACCCATCACGCCACGCAATAAATACTGCGCGAATGAGATGCTTGACTAAAGCAATTGCCATGCACGGACTAGGACTTTCGTGCTGGAACTTTGTCGCTATCGATGAGATCGATAATCCTGGCGACAGACTGGATTCAGCCAAACCGGAAATCTCGGAAATCCCGGAAATCAAAGCCGCGCCCAAGATTCAAAAAGAAGCAGCTAAGATTCTTCTTTCACCAGAGAAGCTTGAAGCTCTGACCGCAAAAATTAAGACTGGCGAGTACAGCTTAAAGAAAGCACATGACTGGTTTTCGGCCAATAACATAGGGCCGACCAATGACCAAATAGCTGAAGTCGTCGCAGCCGATTCGCTGCGCATACAAAACGAGGAGCAGAACCGTGAAACGCATTGATATAGAGCAGGGAACGCCAGAATGGTTGGCATGGCGCAAGCCTTTTAAGACCGGATCTAATGCGCCAAAAGCGTTAGGTGACTCGCCATACCAGAGTCGTCACGCCTACATGACCGAGCTTTTGAACGGCACTTCTAAGCCCATTCACAAAAAGACAGCTGAGATTTTTCAGAAAGGTCACGACGCAGAAGCCGCAGCGCGACCCATTGTCGAGCAGATCTTTTCGCAAACTGAAGGCAGGCCAATCACCCTGGCTCCAGCCTGCTGTGAGATGGAAGAATCTGACTGGCCGAAAGAGATTCCTCGCCCTATGCGCGAAAGCCTGGGCGGGAAAATGGCTGCAAGCCTCGATGGGTTAAGCGAGGACGGAACTATAATTTTCGAGCACAAGCTTTGGAATTCTAAGCTCAATGAGTCAATCGACAAGGGAGAACTTCCCAATCATATCGTCTGGCAGCTCGAGCACAATATGTTGGTGACTGGTGCTAAGCAGGCGATCTTCGTTACGTCCGACGGTACAGCTGAAAAGATGTCTCTAATGATTTACCAGGCCAATCTATTTACACAGGCGGCCCTGGTCGCTGGCTGGTATCAGCTCGACATTGATTTAAAAGAGCATCAGCCAGTCGAGGTTATAGACGGCAAGACAAACAAGGAATGGGTAGAGCTTGAGAATTCTCTTGATGCGATTGATACCCAGCTTCTTGAGCTTACCGAAAAGAAAAAACAGCTGAGAGAACAAGCTGAAGAATTCTGCGCAGGCAGGAAGGTGGAGGGGTCTGGATGGACAGGATCGCCCCAGAAGATGAAAGGCAGTGTGAATTGGGCAAAGGCTATTAAAGGCGAAGCGCCAGAGATAAACCTTGAGGATTACCGAAGCCCAGATAAAGAAATTTTCGTTTTAAGGAGAAACAAAAAATGATTAACAAACAGATATTAGTAGGCCGTGCAGCTAAAGATCCAGAGATTAAAGAGTTCAGCAGTGGCGATAAGATTGCCAACCTTCTCTTGGTGACTTCTGAAACGTGGAAAGACAAAAACAGTGGCGAAAAGAAGGAGAAGGCTGAGTTCCATTCGGTTGTTTTTGGCGGAGGCCTATCAGGCGTGGTCAGCCAGTACGTCAAAAAGGGAGACCTGCTTTACATCGAGGGGAAGAAAGAAACCCGTACTTACGAGAAGGACGGTGAGAAGAAGTATGTGGTAGAGACTCGAGGCCTGAATATGCAGATGCTTGGCGGTGGTGGATCTAAAGATGGTTCAGCACCTAGTCGCCCAGCCACTCAGCCCGAGCCAGAATTTGCTGACGACATTCCGTTCTAATGGGTATCTCATTCCTTCTACATAACGCGGAGGCCGCTCTCGATGAGCGGTTTTCCAAGAAGCTTAGGAACGCTAGGAGGCGGCAGACTATGGCTAGAAAGAAAGTCCAGACTATTCTGGATGACAAACCCGCAAGTGATCTTGTTAATCACCCCTCGCACTACGCGGTAATGACTTGCAGCTGCGGAAAGACCATTGAGGCCAGAGATATTATAGCCTCTGTTATTAAACCGATGAGCGGCGCGTTTGCTCACGATATTGCTTGCGGCCTGAAATACATTTTAAGACTAGGCAAGAAAGATGACGTTAAGCAGGAGCTTGGCAAGTCTTTGAGGTATCTGGGCTGGGCCAGGGATCGAGCGGAGCTTGAGCAATTTAAGCGCGGCGAGATTACCGAAGCAGAGCTAAGTAAACCCCTTAGTCAATACGACGAATGGTAAACAGGAGCTAGAGATGAGCAATTTAATCTCTCTTGAGATGTGGTGCGAGAGCACTGGGTTCCCTAAGACAACCTTTAGGGGATGGAAATCCAAGCTTGAACTTGGAACGCATTACTTTAAGATCGGGCGTGTAACGGCAATAGACCCGTTGGAGATAGAGAAATGGCTAAGGGAATCAGGTGGCGACACGGGAGCTGGCAAATCGAGGCTATGCTACACGGAAAGCGCGAAGCCACAAGCGCCAATTTCCCGCACACCGAAGCTGGTCTCAGAAAGGCGATAGCCCACAGAGAGCGGTGGATTGAAGGCCTAACCAGAGGGTTTGAATACGCCGGAAAGACCACATTCAGGGTCATCGCGCAGAAGTTTATTAATCAGACCGACGTCAGACTGTCCACGCATAAGAGCTATATCCAGCTTCTCAATCAATACTGGATGCCAGTCTTTGAGAACAAACCAATAAGCTTGATTAGACCCTCTCACATCCGTGAAGCACTTGCCTTGCACAAGGTAACAAACAAAACTAAACGCAATGCGCTAATTCCACTGCGCGGCGTATTCTCTCTAGCAATAGAAGAAGAGCTGATTATCGCCAACCCCGTGAATGGGGTTCGGCTGAAGAAGCACCAAAAGCCCCCGATCCTTAGATGTACTCCAAAAGAGAAAGAAAATTTGCTATCAAAGCTCAGTGGAGAGGCGCGCTTTTTCTATACGATTGCTTTTGAGACTGGCATGAGAACAGGCGAAATACTTGGCTTGAAATGGGAGGATATAACTAACGACACAATAACCGTTACCCGGTCGATAGTCAGGCGCGAAGTCTCAGGACTAAAGAATTCAAAAATCCGATCCGTCTTTATTGCGCCCAAATTAAAGCAGGTGCTTATGGATCAAGGAGGAAGGTTTGCCGGAGGATATGTTTTCAAGCGTAAAAATGGCGACCCATACCTAGATGCGGATTACTTCACCAAGGCATGGAAAGAGGCTTTGAAGAAATGCAGGATGACTTATAGAAGAGGCTACACTTGCCGCCATACTCGCGCGGCAGAGATGCTTATGGCTGGAGTCGAGCCTGCTTTTGCTGCAAAACAGCTAGGGCATACCACTCAGATGTTCCTAAACACCTACGCCGACTGGGTGTCTGGCGTGAAGGATAAAGACCAGGTTAATCTTTTAGCTAATATCTGATCTTTGATTCATGCTAGCCTGCAATTGTCGGACGTAATAGTGGTTCAATTCCACAGGCGTTAATCTATCGGAGCCTTGCTAGGTAGCCGTCCGACCCTATTAGCCAAGATCTAATCTTTCGCTGCGGTGTCAAAGTACAGACAAATTTAAAACGATTTTAACGACGTTAAGGCCACCTCGCTGCGGTGTCAAAGTACAGCAAAACTTAAAACGATTTTAACGACGTTAAGGTCACCTCACAAAAGTTATGATTGCCGCTCAAAAAGAGGAAAATCTGTACGAATTACGGCTGATTTACGGCTAATTGCGTTTCTTTTATCGCAACGTATTGATTTGCAAGAAGATAAATGGGGTGACTGACGGGGTTCGAACCCGTTTCGTAACTGACATGGCATAACATAGAGCCTCATGATCCGTGGCTTTCCGGCGTGTAACGTCACCCGGCGACATAGAGTGACATAAAATTACGGCTAAAATTTACGGCTAAAATTTGCGGCAGTCTCACACCAAGCAAGCGGCCACCAAAAGCACTGCCGCACCCAGAGCAAAGAACCCAGCCTGGGCCTCGCTCATTGTCTGAACTCTCCATCTCACAAACTTGCCTATACTTTTAATCATCTCAATCTCCTGTGTTGCAGCCCAATAGCTGGGCATTAGCTGATAGCCTTATTGCTTCTCAGCTCTGCGTGACAAGTGGTTTCGGTACTTGATGTAGAACCGATCTATCTCATCATCCATTTTCTCTCGAAGCTCTAAGAGCTTATCGTCGCGCTCCCTGGCTGAAAGCCTCTTACTGTCTCGCGCCCTATCTTCCTGTTCACGAAGCCTGCCAAGCCGTTTATCCACTTGCTGACTGCTTCTATATAGAAGGTGTAAGCCGTTGTGAATTTCAACTGCCTCTCTCTTGTTGTCGGAATTCCTGTACTCAGTGCGAGCGTTAGTAATTTCCTGCCTGATATCGTAGTAATTAGATCGATCAGAGAAGTCACTGGAATCTCTTCCAAGGACTCTTCTAGCGAATGGCACAGCCGCTGCATCCACCTCTCTGTCAGAGAAGAAGCGGTTAAGTGTGTCAGTTATGCCCGTTCCTGTTCGGTAAATGCCGCCGAGAGCATACTCCATAACGTGCTCCATCGCGTCAGGACTAAAGTCCAATGGGCTAGACTTATAAGAAGAGCCACCCCCAACAGTTTCATTTAAAAACTTAGCAACCGCTATATAAGGCGCTTTCGTTGATGCCCAGTAATTATCCGCAGCTGCGCGCTGCGCTCCGTAGGGGTTTGGCTCCCTGACAATATCACTGCCAAAGAAATTCGTATTCGTAAGCCCTTCTGCAACAGGAACCATTATTGTCGGGGCAAGAGTTAGGACGCCCTTCTCAAAACCACTATTCGCTGCATGAAGAGATAACGGGGTAAATGCAGTAACTGCGCTCGATACCGCTTGACCCAATAGCTTCGGCTTGCGCCTAGCACTACCAAATAAAGAGCCTTCAACTACGTCGCCCATGTTATAGAAGAAATTATAGCCATAAGGCAGAGGGAACTTATAATATTCACCGCCCCCGCTGGGCTTCATAAGGATAAGGTTGCGTTCTCTAACAGCCGGACTTATTTTGTCCCAATAAGCTTCGCCATCATCATCTTCCCCGCCGACTAAACGATTCAGATTTGCAATCACTGCCCCGCTTAATATCATGCCTCCTGCTATTTTTTGCGCTCTCGTTGCTTTGCCCTTCTGCAACTTAAACTTGCCTTCACTGTTTAACTCAAATGGACTCAGGCTTACTGCCAGGTTCGCCGTTCCCTGAACAGCTGAATTGAAGAACATATACATCTGGCTTATGGTCTGACCCCAGTCTCCTTTGCGATTGAAATTTACTGTCAGATTCTTAGCTAGAGAGGCAGCTCTCTTTGCGCTTAACCCCTCTTTCCTCGCTTCAACATAAGTGCTTAATCGAACCCCGTTCTCAACCGCATTGTTATAATCGATCACGAAGTCTAAAACGTTCTTGCCAACTTCTCTTGAGCGCCCAAACGACTTATCTGATCTAAGCTTTCCGTTTAAGTCTTTAGCAATTTTATCCAGGTCGGGACTATCAAAGAATCCCGTCTTACCACCAGTCTCAATAAATTCACGGTAATATTCTTGCAACTCATCACCCGATCTGGGGACTACTCGTTTGTTTCTATGATAGTTATAAATCGCTGCAATAGCGGAGGCAACTCTCTTGGGGTTCACGGCTTTGCCTGCTATATTCTTTCCTTCAATCCGTCCACCTTTCTTGTCCTGCTCAGCTAAAAGATTCACGCCAGCAGCTTGTAAATCTCGTGTGAAATTGGTGGGGGCAAATTCAGGACTGCCCGACGTATTAACAAAGGATAAGTAGCGAACCACAGACCCCATTACCTGCATTGGCAGCGATGATGCCTGAGGGCCAACTTTACGCATTGCATCGAGGAGTCTTTTATCTTCGATACGAATGTAATAAGCCTTCCCGTTTCGCTTAACGCCGAAGTAACGATCATCACGCGCCATATCTACTGGCCCGTCTATCACCTTGTTAGCTTGCGCGTTCCATGTAGCCTTTGTATCTGGGTTATCGTCAGTAAAGACCGTCCAGAACATTGGGTCAGGGTTATTTTCTGCCAGGGAAAGTAGCGACTGCCCAACTTCGTTCTTACGATTACGGATCGTCTTTTCGGTCAGGTCGGAGATCACTTGAACCAGAGGACTCTTAGCTTTTGATTTTCTACCTAGCGCGCGACGGGTTTCTTTGCCTTGTATTTCATAGCCTTTTCCAGTGCGAATAGAATAGCCGTCTTCGTTTAATTCATTTTCTGCAAAACCCTTTAAAGGTACATAGAATTGATATTTAGAATCCCACGAGCTGACCTCCTCATCACTGATTAACCCGCCATTAACTAACAACTCTCGCGTTAGCGTGGTCATCTCATACACGCGACCCGCAAGTCTCTCAAGGTCTGCAAGCTTCTGAGAATCCTCTGCGACAGACGCAAGATGCTCATTTGCTTCGCTGGTTGTTAATCCTGAGCCGCCATCTGGGAGTGCCGCGTTAATCTTCGCCACTTCTCGGTTTCTCTCTGGCGCGTGTTTCGCCATCAAGAAATCATCCAGCTCTTTTACAGAAATGCCAGACGACTCTAAGTCCTGCATCAAAGGATCAATGAGATCTATCTCGATCTGCCTGAGATCCTCCTCTGTTTTTCCATAAAACATTTCTTCGGTTAAGTAGGTGTCTTCATCATCAGAAAGTTCTAGGCCCGTCTCCTCGAGGCTTTGCTGAAGACGCTTCACAGGCAGGAATTTATCCTGTATTCCCTGGATGAACTTATCTACGCGTGTTGCTTCTGGCCTCTTCGGTATCCCAATGCGTCCCTCTTCAGGGCGCAAACTAAACATAGGCAGACCTTCGTACTCAATTTCCTCGCGCAGCTCTGGGGTAATCTCGTAGCTCCAGAATCCCTCGCTTGTGCTGTCATCAATCTCGCCATTA
>Ga0302114_10003226_pt1 | contig 10269 bp, 10 predicted proteins | sample AG5_Surface_MG_FD_203107 | JGI IMG/M metagenome (GOLD analysis project Ga0302114, IMG submission 203107) | Marine microbial communities from Western Arctic Ocean, Canada - AG5_Surface | ecosystem: Environmental > Aquatic > Marine > Oceanic | place: Canada: Western Arctic Ocean | collected...
TATGGCTCATCCATCCACCCATTCCGCTGCGACGTGCGATGTCTTGTCGCTTAACCACCAAAATTTCTTTGAAGGTGGTCACCAGCTTGAAAAACTGGAATTCGCGCTAGCAGTTGCAATCACGCGAGGAGATGCCAGCAGATGCGAAATGCTTCGTGGTCAGATTGCTGAGCTTGGAGGGAACATCGAAGAACCAGGAACTTGAGTTGAGATTGGTTATTCATTCATTCGTTAGACTGTTGATATACAAGTCAATTTAGTGTTGAATTCGGCCTTCGATAGAACTTTAACGATGGTGCAACCTGCTCCCAATCAAAAACAGGAGCATCTTGCCAAAGCTGATGTGTTTTTTCAGAAAGCACAATCTGCAGCTGAAGCTGGCGATGTCTCATGTTCAGGATCGTTCATTTTGAAAGCACTTGAACAAGAGCGACGCGCAGGCACCGTCGGTCCTCAAGTGATGCAACTTATTAAGCCTAGATCCTGACCAAGCGGGTGACCGGATTCGAACCGGCGACGTCCAGCTTGGGAAGCTGACATTCTACCGCTGAATTACACCCGCATAGGCGTGATTCTATCTCACGCCCAATGCTTTAGTTGATGATTAATCGCTCTAATCCTTGCTTAAGACGGCTGATGCAGCGCTAAGCCCAGCACCCATCTGGGCCTTGTGGAAGCCGAGTGAATGCAATACGGATTCAATGGCAGCTACTGCTGTCAATACATCTCGATCGCAGACAAAGCCGAGATGGCCAATGCGGAACACCTTGCCTTTGAGATGGTCTTGACCGCCAGCTAACAGAATGTCGAAGCGATCTTTGATGGTTTTACGCAGCAGCTCCGCATCCATTCCTGCAGGGGCAACTGCTGTAATCGCCGGACTTCCATGGCCTTCGGCTGCAAATAGCTCCAATCCGATCGCTTTCATCGCAGCTTGTGCTGCATCGCGGTGACGCGCATGGCGGTCAAAAATCGCTTCAAGACCTTCCGCCTGCATCATCTCCAGTGCGGCGTCGAGAGCGAAGTACAAATTCACGGCAGGCGTGAATGGATTGCTGTTTTTGGCTGCAGTTTTCCGGTAGGGACCCAAATCCAAATAAAATTTGGGTAGATCCGAGCGTTCGTAGGCCGTCCAAGCTCGCTCACTCATCGCGACAAAACTGAGCCCTGGAGGCATCATGTACCCCTTTTGGGATCCGGATGCGACCACATCCAGGTTCCATCCATCCATGGGCACGTTGGTGGCGCCCAGACTTGTGACGCAGTCGGCGATGGTCAGCGCTGTGCCGTGGGCTTGGACGTGGCGGCTGATCGTTTCAAGATCGTTGATCACCCCTGTGGATGTTTCTGAATGGGTCAGGATCACCGCGCGGATCGTTTTATCCCTGTCGCCTTCCAAAGCGGTCCGGAAGTTCTCCGGGTCAAGGGGTTGTCCCCAGTCCGCCTTAATGACGTCTACCTCAAGGCCGTAAGCGCGCGCCACCTTGACCCAGCGCTCGCCAAACTTGCCGTTGTCGCCACAGATCACCCGATCTCCATGACTAAGTGTGTTGATGATTCCGGCTTCCATGGCAGCTGTGCCGCTACCGGTGATCACCAGCACGTCGTTGTTGGTTTGATGCAGCCAGCGCAATTGAGCTGTTGTTCGTTCCACCACCGCTTGAAACTCTCCGCTGCGGTGCCCGATGGGATGGCGTCCCATCGCTTTCAGAACGGTTTCTGGCACCGGGGTGGGTCCGGGGATCATCAGGGTGAGCTTGTCCTGCACGTCCGGAAGAGCGCCAATCGTTCATTCTAAAAAACGATCCGCTTCCCATTCGGTATCACGCAATCCCTCACAGATGCCCCACAAGGGCTGACTCTTCCCGTCTGGGTTGCCGCCGCAGCTCGAGCGGCCACGCAACTGCTGTGTGGTCAGACCGCTGAAAATCCACAATCGCTGCAGATTCCAGGCCGAGATCAGCCGCTGAATGTGCCGATTCAGTCTTCAGCGCCCTTGCTGGCGGGTGAGCAAGCTTTGGCGATTAGCCGCTGTGTACCAGGTCCAGGTCTCGATCTCACGCGAGATTTAGAAATTTGGGTTCAGGCGCGTTGGGGTCAACCGCAAACAGGTTGGTTGGAGATCGTGCCGGGGGAGGGAATTGGCAGACAGGGTCGTGAAGGTGATCTGTGCGCGTCTGACTTCGCCCGCCGTTTGCTGGAGGCCAATCTGCGCGGTCTGGTTCCTTCTGGTCGATGTTTGCAGTTGGAAGTTGTGTTTCCGCTCGGCCGCGAGCTGGCCCAGCGCACGAGTAATGCAGCGTTTGGTGTGGTGGATGGTTTGGCCTTGATTGGCACGCAAGCTGAGGTGCAGTCGAGTGCATCACCCGATCAGCTGCGCGCCAGCCTTGATGCTCTGCAGACGATTGCCAGAGCAGCCGATTTCTGCGGATCTATCACCTTGGTGATTGGTGAAAACGGGTTGGATCTCGCCCATCAGCTGGGTCTTGCTGATCAACAGCCTTTGCTAAAGGCAGGGAACTGGATTGGGCCTTTGCTTGTTGCTAGTGCTGAAGCGGGTGTGAGCAATCTGCTGTTGCTCGGGTATCACGGAAAGCTGGTCAAATTGGCTGGGGGGATCTTCCACACCCATCACCATTTGGCAGATGGTCGCTTAGAGGTTCTTGCGGCGATTGCCCTGCAGCAGGGACTCGGTGTTGATCTGATCAAAGAGTTGCTGGGTTGTGCGTCGATGGAATCAGCGCTTCAAGAGCTTCAGAAGCGCGATTACGCCGTGGCTGATCGGGTCTGGCAAGCGATCGCGCAGGCGGTTGAACTGCGAAGCGAGGCTTACCTAAAGCGTTATGGCACCTGGCCTATGCGGGTAGGTGCGGCGTTATTTGATCGCCAACGCCAGCTGCGCTGGACCGGATTGACAGGACACTCCCTACTCGCCCGCTGCGGACTTGGCATTCATTCGGAAGGGGAAGAGGCTGGCTTTGATCCTTCTCTACGCTGAAGGAACTGAAGGTTTGGAAGGCCGTTCTTTTGACGGTCCTAGTGCGGTATGTCATCAGTCCAGAGCGAAGGTCAGCGCAAACCGGCCATCGTCATTCTTGATTTCGGTTCCCAGTACTCGGAACTGATTGCACGCCGAGTGCGTGAGACGGAGGTGTTCTCTCTGGTGTTGGGCTACAGCACCAGCGCTGAAGAATTACGGGCTTTGGCTCCCCGTGGAATCATCCTCAGCGGAGGTCCAAGTTCGGTCTATGCCGATGAAGCTCCCCTCTGCGATCCAGCGATTTGGGATCTGGGCATCCCTGTGCTGGGGGTCTGCTACGGCATGCAATTGATGGTTCAGCAGCTTGGTGGTCAGGTGGTGGCGGCCACGGGTAAGGCCGAATACGGCAAGGCTCCGCTCGTGGTGAATGATCCCACTGAACTTCTCACGAATGTGGAGAGTGGTTCCACGATGTGGATGAGTCACGGTGATTCCGTGGAGGCCCTGCCCGAGGACTTCGTGCGTTTGGCTCATACAGCGAATACGCCTGAGGCGGCGATTGCAAATCACAGTCGACGTTTATACGGCACTCAATTTCATCCTGAGGTGGTTCATTCCACCGGTGGAATGGTGATGATTCGCAATTTTGTTTATCACATCTGCGGTTGCGAACCGGATTGGACTACGGAAGCTTTTATCGATGAAGCTGTCGCCAACGTGCGTGAACAGGTTGGTAAAAAGCGTGTGCTGCTTGCCCTGTCCGGTGGCGTTGATTCTTCAACCCTTGCCTTCTTATTGAAGAAAGCGATTGGAGATCAACTTACCTGCATGTTTATCGATCAAGGCTTTATGCGTAAAGGCGAGCCTGAATTTCTGATGGAATTCTTTGATCGCAAATTCAATATTCACGTGGAGTACATCCATGCCCGCGAACGGTTTATCAAAAAGCTTGATGGCATTACGGATCCAGAAGAGAAGCGCAAAATCATTGGCACGGAATTCATCCGTGTGTTTGAAGAGGAAAGCCGACGGCTTGGGCCTTTTGATTACTTAGCCCAGGGCACGCTGTATCCAGATGTGATCGAAAGCGCTGGTACCAACGTGGATCCCAAAACCGGGGAGCGTGTGGCTGTGAAGATCAAGAGCCATCACAACGTTGGTGGTTTACCAAAAGATCTGCGATTCAAATTGGTGGAACCACTTCGCAAGTTGTTTAAAGACGAAGTACGCAAAGTTGGTCGCAATTTGGGGTTGCCAGAGGAGATCGTGAGTCGCCATCCATTCCCAGGACCTGGACTGGCTATTCGCATCTTGGGAGAAGTTACGGAGGAAAAGCTTGATTGTTTGCGTGATGCCGACCTGATTGTGCGCGAGGAGGTGAATGCGGCGGGTCTCTATCACGACATTTGGCAGGCGTTTGCGGTTCTTCTCCCCGTGCGTTCAGTGGGTGTGATGGGCGATAAGCGCACCTATGCCTGGCCGATCGTGCTGCGCTGTGTGTCGAGTGAGGATGGTATGACCGCTGATTGGTCGAGGCTTCCCTACGACCTCATGGAAACGATCTCCAATCGGATCGTGAATGAGGTGAAAGGAGTGAATCGTGTGGTGATGGATATCACCAGCAAGCCTCCAGGAACGATTGAGTGGGAATAGTTCAGGGGGTAAAAACCTTGTCTATCACTGAAAAAGTTAGTTTCACCCAAGTTTCACCTGAGATTTAGGTGACGGAGTGACAAGGGTTCTCGGGTGGTGTGTTTCACCTCCGTTTCACCCGTCACCTTGTCACTGTCTCTATGGAGATGTCGTGGAACTCCTGTTTTCTTTACGGATGGTTTCTGTCCGTTTGTAGAGATGACGTAGAGAAAAGACCCGCAGAACTGGTGCCACAAGACGACTCAATAGCACTATTGGTTTATTGATTCTTAAGGGCAGTTCAAATAAAATGTGGTCAACTTCTTGCGTTCCATACGAATCCAATTGCATCAAGGAGCAGCGTGGATTGAGGTTTGATGATGACTCATTCATGACTAGCATAAGGTTCTACGGAAAGAGCACTACAGCGCCTTCAGGAGATCGAAGGATTGAATATGCCCTCGCTACAACCCAAGCAAAAGAGGACGCTTCAAGGGTGTCTGGGACGCTCAGGGAACTATGCAGACTTGGATTGAATGGGGAATAAATATCATTTGCTAATGGTAAGATCCAATCCCCCCCCCCTAAGAAATGACCTCGAGGGTGAGCGATATTCAGGCAATTTCTCCATCAAAGGCAAGTCACTATCGACCATCAATCTCGGGTCGATAGCGACTAGTTTTAGGTGTTCTATTTACATCAATGTTACCTTGATCTGCTGTCATTCTTGTTGGCATTAATCGACGGAGGTGAGCATCTAATATAACATTCACGCATGCTGATATTGATGCGTATAGCCCTAATTAATGTGCGACGGTTGTCTTTGGTTAGTAATTCGGGTGCCTACTCAGGTGATTTGGCTTCTCTATTGATCAGTAGATCACTGCCATTGATTTGTTCCTAAGGCAAGCAGTCACCCTGTGCGAAGGCCTGGTGGAGGTGGTACCCCGACTTTGCGTGGAGCATTTTTTCTATGTGCATGATTTCTCTTTTGGTGGTTGGTCATCCACGAATACTGGTATGGACTTCCGTTTGCACCACTTGATGCCCCCGTGAATCTCTGAAACGTCCTCTTTCAGTAGGGTTGCGACCACTGAATTTCTGAATAGACCTGTTAGGGGCCTTGTGGTGTGGAAATTAGGCTTATTGAGGGGCTGGTGGATGGGCCAAAGCGTCGATACGATTAACGCCCGGCATCAATTCCTTGACTGCTGCTCAAGGGCAGAGCCTCCAGCTTCAGGGTCGTCTACATAAGGACAGCATTTTGTTGGCATAAAAAACTATCTACATCAACCCCTTCCTGTATCGACGTCGTTTGATAGCAATTTCGCAGGAGTTTTACTTTTATTAAACCGCACATTTTTGAAAACTTCTTCTGCGAATAATATTGAGCCCTTAGAATTTAAGTGAATATCTTTTTCGAAATAGTAACGTTCTGGATTTGAAAATAATTCGGAAGGAGCGTCGATAAATTCTACGCCTGCGAGATCTGCAATTCGCCGGAAGCAGCTGTAGTTAGTCGATCTTGCCTTGCGAGAGTCAGCGGGAATGGCTGAAACAAGGTAGTTTGCACCTATTGAGTGGGATAAATCTTTTAAGCTTTCAATATACTTGCTTGTGGAGGCCAAGTCTTCGTTGCTTTTTTGGCAATTGTTATTCGGCGAAAATCTTTTGGCTCTAGCAATATCTGATCCAACACTTCTGTCACTTTTTGATAGTGCTTCGAGAGTTAATTGAAATCTTCTAAGAAGTCTCAGGGTATATGAGTGGCGAGAAGCGATTTGAATGGGGGACAGCGTTTCAGTGGCGCCAATAATTGGACATGGCGTTGATTCCACAAGTGAAACCTCGTACATGCGATCAGCTTGAATATCATTGTCGTACAGGAAGTGTATGATTGTGTTTTCTTTTGTACTGTCTAATACTATTTCTTTGTTGTGAATTCTGTGGTAAAGTTGTGCGTATGAGAGCAGAGGGGAGTAGCTTGAGACTCCTAAGTTTTGAACTTTTACTCCTTGGCTGCATGTTAGCGATTGCAGTTTTCCGGCGATAGTATCAGGGTCTTGAACCTGATATCCTTCTATGAAGGAATCTCCCAAAAGGATTGTTTGACCAGATTTGATCTTGCTCTTACAGGAATCTTCAACTCGATCTCCAAATTGGTTCGTTTTAATGGCAAAGCCATCCCATTCTCCTTGTGGTGAATACGCGATGAAGGAGAAGTTTGAAGGGTGTTTATGGTGAAGTGTGTCGCTTGGAGTTAACGGAGAGTTGTTATATCCAAGCCGCACCACGCGCAAAAAAATCTCAGTTGCGAAGAAACTTATGACAACGCTTCCTGTAAGCAGAAGCAAGTCTGACCTCTTTATTGCTTTAAAATATTGAGTAAATGAACGGAGCAACTACTGATCCTTGAGTGAACACAATGAGTGCTCCCATAAGAACAATTGTAATGATCAGTGGCGCCAACCAATACTTCTTGCGGATCTTCATGAAGTCCCAGATGTCTTTGACCAGATCAAAAAATGCTTCCATGGTTCAAAAAATGCGAGTGAGGTCAGTGTGGTGGTCTTGTCGGTTTTCCCTGTAACTCTTCTCATCGTTAAGTCGCCTCCTTAATGGGTCATACCCTGTTAAGCGCATGATGTATGCAATGGGTTGAAGGACAACAATGAAGACCAGCCCCAGGATGATGTGACTATTGACCCATCCAAGGGCATGGCCGAGTGCCATCCAACATTTGTATGGGTAGTAAAGCAAGCATGGTGCTGTGAGTCCAAGAATCAATCCTGGAATGCCTACCCACAGAGTCCACGCCCTAAACCCATGTCCCGCGAGCGAAGGAAGCACCCAGCCAATCAGGAATGGGAATCCAAATCCAAGTAGAAGACCGAATTCGCGAAGTTTTTTTCTAGAGATGGTTTCTTTCATGATCAATCGAGTTCAAACTCCTGCATCCAGGTTTCATCTTTTTCAACTTTGGGTTGTTCGCTCTTATAAAGGATTTGGTTTTGAAGAACCAAAACATCCATCTCCGTCCTCATGAAACATCTGTAGGCATCCTGAGGGGTACAAACGATTGGTTCACCTCTAACATTGAATGAGGTATTAACGATTGTGGGGCATCCGGTTTTTCTTTTGAAAGCACTAATCAGATCGTGATATCGAGGATTTGTTGTGCTGCTTACCGTCTGAACTCTTGCTGAATAGTCCACATGGGTAATCGCAGGTAAAGAGGATCTTGGAATATTAAGTTTTTCGATTCCAAAGAGTTTGTCTTGCTCTTCTGTCATCTTCTTACAGAGTTCTTTCTTAACAGGAGCAACCAAAAGCATGTAGGGACTTTTGGAGTTCATTTCGAACTGGTTGCTGACCTCCTCTTCAAGGACTGATGGAGCAAAGGGTCGGAAACTTTCTCTATACTTGATTTTCAGGTTCATCACACTCTGCATCTTCTGATTGCGTGGATCACCAATAATGGATCTCCCACCAAGTGACCTGGGACCAAATTCCATTCGACCATTGAACCAACCAAGCACATGACCTTTCTCTAGTTCTTCTGCCAATCGTTTAAACAACTCAGGGTCACTGTGAGTGTGGAAAGGAGCATTGATCTGATTCAGATATTGGGTAATCTCGTCATTGCTGAACTCGGGACCTAGGTATGTCCCCTTCATGGAGTCCTCTCTGTTGACGACTCTCTCTTGCTCTTGATGTTGATGCCATCCAACGAGTGCTGCTCCCAGTGCTGAACCTGCATCCCCACTAGCGGGCTGAATCCAGATGTCGTCATAGATTTTCTCTTGAAGAAGTTTTCCGTTGGCGACGCAGTTAAGAGCAACACCGCCAGCGAGACAGAGGTTCTTAACCCCCGTTTCTTCCCTGAGTGACTTTGCCAACTTAAGGACGATTTCCTCTGTTACGGCCTGAATAGATGCTGCTAAGTCCATGTGGAACTGGGTGAGTTCTGTTTCTCCCTTTCGTGGTGACCTCTCAAAGAGTTTGTGGAATTTTCGCCCTGTCATGCTAAAACCACGGTGATATTTGAAATAACTGATATTCAGACGGAACGTCCCATCGCCTTTGATATCAATCAAATTGTCTTTGATCTTGTCGACGTATAAAGGTTCACCATAAGGAGCAAGACCCATCAATTTATATTCACCAGAATTGACTTTAAATCCGCAGTAGTAGGTAAATGCTGAGTAAAGAAGACCAAGGGAGTGAGGAAAACTAATCTCCCACAGAGAGTTAATTTGGTTTCCTTTTCCTATCCAGGCAGAGGTTGTCGCCCACTCTCCTACACCATCCATACAAAGGACTACAGATTCCTCAAATGGACTTGGGTAGAAAGCAGCAGCAGCGTGTGAAAGATGGTGCTCTGAAAAAAGTAAGTTTGGGATATCTGATGACTTGGCATTAAATGATGCCTGTACTTCTTTCAGATTCTTCTTGAGTTCGGATTTGAGAAACAGTTTTTCCTTTAGCCAAACTTGCATTGCTGCAACAAATGACCTCCCGCCTCTTGGAGCAGCACCTAAATATGTCTCTAGCAGTCGCTCGAAGGTTAGGAGGGGTTTCTCGTAATAAATGACCTCATTGACGTCTGAAAGGCTAATTCCATGAGATTTTAGACAGTATAAAACGGCATTCTTGGGAAATCTTGAATCTTGCTTCTTTCTTGAGAATCTCTCTTCTTGTGCTGCAGCAATTATCTCACCATTTTTTAGAAGGGCGGCAGCGCTGTCATGATAGTAACAAGATAGGCCGAGAATATATTGATCCATTGAGAAAAGTATTTGTAAATATGCTTTTGATGTTGGCGATGCCAGTACTGTACCTTGAAATCCTCTGGCAAATCGCGCTGACTCGCTCGAGACCTTTAGCGTCCTTAGTCCGTTTTGATTTTATGCGTTGGCTGCACAGATCTTTAAATAAGGACTGCTTGTTCGACTGGGAGTTGAAATTCTCTGCTTTTGAATCTTTTTATCATCAATTGTTTTTATTGTAAGGCGGCATTCTGAGGTCAACAAAATTTCTACTATCAAGTCTTGGATGTAATCCATTGTGCCTTTTCTTCAAGCCAAAGATGAGTGTTTTCGGGGAAAAGCCCTGGAGGAAGATCTCCGCTCCCTTTGACAACTTCTCTTGAGTGATTGTGTTGGAGACAGCAGTAACGATGTCCAACTCAAACTCCGCGCTCCAAGACCTCCACTCCAGCGTTGGACTTCTCGGCAAGGATGTTGATGGTCTGATCCAATGACTGTTCAGCGTTCGTCATTCTCCACTGGTTTGAAGCACAGGAGTTGATAACGGACTTTCTCGCTGAGATCTATCGGTATGACTGGACTGCACTCGCACTGCACACGTAATCCACGTGGTTGGATTCCCGCTTTGCGGGGCCCAAGCCCATTGCGCCGCAGCAGGTCTTACAGGATCTTCCAGTAGGCACGATTCATCGGGAATGAGAGTGCTTCAGGGGCTGGTGGATGAGCCTCAGCGTCGATATCCTTAGCGCCCGGCATCAATCCCTTGACCGCTGCTCAAGAGCAGGACCTCCAGCTTCAGCGCCGTCTTCAGCAAGACAGCATTTTGTTGGCAGGGAAAACGATCTACATCAACCCCTTCTTGTATTGGCGTCGCTTCGACAGCAATAC
>Ga0302114_10003228_pt1 | contig 10269 bp, 10 predicted proteins | sample AG5_Surface_MG_FD_203107 | JGI IMG/M metagenome (GOLD analysis project Ga0302114, IMG submission 203107) | Marine microbial communities from Western Arctic Ocean, Canada - AG5_Surface | ecosystem: Environmental > Aquatic > Marine > Oceanic | place: Canada: Western Arctic Ocean | collected...
AACATATTTAAGATAGTTGTAAGTTTCTTGTTTGCTTCAAACTAAGCCTTTAATTAAATATTATCTCAAATTTCGAAATTTTTATTAAAGTATAAATCGAATTGATTTCCATCAATAGGATATGTTTCCGTCTAAATGGTCTATCTTGAGTTTGATAATGTCTCGCTACTAAGGCGTGACTTTTTAAAATAAAAACACACAATCATGGGAAAAGGTAAGGATGCTAAAAAAAATGTGAAAAAAGTGGCAACTAAAACTGCAAAAGAGAAAAAAGCTGAAAAAAAAGCAAAGAAGGCCTAATCTCATAAGTGAATTTAAAATATCCGGTTTGAAATTAGAAAGCTGTTAAAGCACTCAACTTAGTGATTCAATTAATGGGCGAAAACAATAGCTATGACAAGTCTAACTATATGAGTGTCTCTTTTATTTAGTCTTGGAAGTGCTAGATTTTAAAGAATAAGACATCTTTAATCCAACAATTGAAATAAAAAACAACAAGGTATTGTCACTTTGAAACTAGGTTCTTTTCCAGTGACAATTCCTTATTACCTTCTCTTTTTATTAAAGTTATGAAAATATTATCTTGGACTATAATAATCTCTGCAGTCGTCTTAATCGTCAGAGTTGTGAACTATTTGAGACGTAAGTGAATTAAATAAATTATTCCATTAAACAGCTAGATGCGGAGTGATTTGTTATCATAATAAAGTTTTTTCCAAACGTATTATTTATTTAGTTAATATGCTTAAATATTCTTATTTGAGAAATGAGGATATACCTATATTAGAGATATGAAAAGATTATTTTTTTTAACATTGCTTTCCTCAATATTTATTTTCAGCAGTTGTACCTATGGTGAGCTAGATGACGATATAATTCTTCAGTATATCGCTGATAATAACTTAAATGCTGAACCAACTGGAAGCGGTTTATATTTTATAATAAATAGTTACGGAAATGGTAAAGTTCCAAACAGTAATTCTATTGTAACAGTAGCATACAAAGGAACATTAACAGATGGTACAATTTTCGACCAGTCCGGTGTGGATGGAATAACATTTCCTTTGACAAATGTTATTCAAGGTTGGCAAGAGGGAATTCCTTTGTTTAGTGAAGGGGGTTCTGGTATTTTACTTATCCCTTCAGCTCTGGGCTATGGAAATCAAGCTGTTGGAAGCATTCCGGCAAATTCGGTGTTGATTTTTGAGGTGACCTTGCTAAATGTGGACTAGGTAGAAAGAAACTCTTTAAGATTACGTCTCCTTTTAAATGTTGAATAGTAACTCCCAATTTTAGAGACGTTATTTCGGCATATCAGAATACTTAATCTTTAGTGCAATTTCGATGTAAGAGAAATAGTTCTCTCAAATTACCGTTTTAACTCAGAGTGTATAAAAGTCTTTAATTTGATCCTGGAGGCTATCCAGCAGCAAATGCTGAAGAAGCTCCGTCAGCATCTTGCCTTTGCCTTATGATAAACATTGCGCACATCATAAGAGCATAATTTTCCTTGTCAATAAATTCTAAGTGTATTTCTTCTTTCCAAAATTTCTTATAAGAAAAATTAATTTTCAGGACTGGTGAATTTAATTTATTTGTTAGAGTATATACCTTATCGGGTGATAGCCAACCTTTAGACCTTTTGCTTCTTAATCGATATTCTTGAAATTCATCATCAATTTTTTCTTTAAACTTAATTGTATTTTCTTTTCTCCAAATCAGCGACATTTCTGCAATTATTAAACCATTAATAAGGCATTCAAAGGATGTCCCCCAAAAATTATTTTTTCTTATTTCAAAGGATTTATCTTCAAATCTAAATTCAATTCTTGACGAATACCAATTAGGTTGAACTCCAAAAAAAAATTCTTTTTGGTCTTTTAAAACTTTGAATTTTCGTTTACTCTGTGAGTTGATAAACTGCATTCCTTGAATTTAATCAAATTATTTGCTACGGACATATTTCAAGGTCACAGAAGTATCTGATTGGAAAGAAACTAAAGTTTAGTTTAACCAAATAAATACTAATTTTATAAACTTCGAGAATTCGATATTAATAATCTTTGCCCTAACCATGATCCATACGTATGACATTACAGGAATGACCTGTGGAGGCTGTAAAGCTTCGGTAGAGAAATATTTAGGCAATTTGGATAACGTTACCAATGTTAGCGTTAACCTGGACAAAGCGGAAGTTGAAGTTGCGATGAGTAGTAAAGTTCCTGTAGAAGCTCTTAAAAAAGCTTTGCCTGAAAAATATTTACTTTCGGAAAAGGATGACAAAAATGACTTTCAAATGGCATCCCTTTCTCGGGATGAAATAAAGCAAAAATCGAAGCTGCAACAATTGCAACCTTTATTGATTATCTTTTTATATATATCAATTGCAAGTATTTTAATGCATTCTAAAAATCCGGATATTAATGCAATAATGTTAGATTTTATGGGCCTATTCTTTATTGCGTTTAGTTTTTTTAAGATGTTAGATTTAAAAGGATTTACTGAATCGTTTAGTATGTATGACCCTTTGGCAAAAGTGATTCCAGTTTATGGAAGGATTTATCCTTTCATAGAAATTTCTTTAGGCTTAATGTTTTTAATGCGAGTTAAAATTAACGTCGCAGTAATTATTACGCTTGTTATTCTAGGAATCACTACGATTGGAGTAATAAAAACACTATTAGATAAAAAGTCCATTCAATGCGCTTGCTTGGGAACTACACTAAAATTGCCAATGACCGAAGCAACACTTATTGAAAATGCTATTATGATTACAATGGCGATAATCATTTTATTTGCTTAGTGTTTTAAAGCGCTCTTAAAAAAAGAAAGTGAATAAAATAAAACAGTTCTTTCTCAATCAAAAGTCACAACCCTTTTGGAGGGTAATTCTATGGTCATTAATTTGTCTTTTTCTAGGAATGAATATAGGAGCAAGTAACTCAATCTTTGAAATTTGGGTATTTCTTCTCATTGTCGGCTATTGGGGTTATGACTTACTCTTTAAAAAATCAAATTGAAATACCACTCGCTTAAATGGTAACAGAAATTGTTATTAAAAATGTATTAATTAGATCCATGAGAAATCTTACAATTCTTTTTTTTTATGCTTTTGTAATTGTCTCATGCAGAAAAATACCAGAGTATTCACCATCATCTTCAAACCTTATGGTTACAGGAGAACCCAAACTAATTCCTGGACATTTCTGGGTTGCGCAGTTCGATTTTCCAGAGCCAATGGATTATTTCCAAGCGAGAACATATGCTCAGGCACTGGGTCCACGTTGGGATCTACCATCAATAAAACAGGCGAAAGTAATGATGGTTTATAAGGACTCACTGCTCGAAATGAATGAAGATGCATACTGGATCCGTTTGTCTTCATGGTCAGATCAATCATCAAATAATATTGGAGGTTCTGCTGATATATTGGATCTACAAAACAATGAGATACGAATAGCTCCCATTGGGGCTAATCATTCTATTCGAGCAATATATAGATAATAATAAGTATTCTGACATCTCTTAAACCCTGGCTATAGTCTTTAAGCTTAAATTCACGAAATGAAAAAATTAATAATTCTATCCGCATTAATTGTAAGTTTCGTTACCGATGCCCAATCTTGGGTGGCGAAAGCAGATGCACCTGCTGGTAGACATCATCCAATTTCATTTGCATTGAACGGAAAAGGGTATGCTATTACGGGAACAGATTCCACTGGTCAACCAACTGACGATGCGTTTGAGTATAACCCTATTAGTGACACTTGGAATGTTTTATCTGATTTTCCCGGTTTAGCCAGGAGTTATGGAATTGGAACAGTAGCAAGCGGCAAAGCATACTTAGGCTTTGGAGCAACGGACACTGCTTATCTCAAAGATTTTTGGAGTTTCGACCCTTCAAATGGAACTTATACTCAACTTACTGATTGCGGTTGTTCTAGCAGAAAACACCCGGCAATGATTTCAATGGGAAATCGCATATATGTTGGACTAGGAAACGATTTGACTGGTGATAAAAATGATTGGTGGTTGTACCGTATTGACGATGACACTTGGACACAAATGGCCAATCTACCAGGTCTTGGCCGTCACCATCCTTATATGTTTAATGCAGGGGGTGAAGTATTTGTTGGATTGGGTCATGGTGGTCCAACAATATTTAAAGATTGGTATAAATTAGATACCATCTCTAATACATGGACGACAATGAATCAATTTCCTGGAGAAGGAAGAGTTGCGGGTACTCAGTTCAATATGCATGGCTACGGCTTCATATTAAGTGGAGATGGCGACGATCATAGTTCTATGGATACCGGAGAAATGTGGCGCTACAATCCAGCAAATGACACTTGGCTTGAATTCCAGCCTCATCCAGGGAATAGCAGATGGGCGCCAGGAAGTTTTGTGATTAATAATGAGGTCTTCTTCTTTGGAGGAGTAAATAGTTCGAGCAATTATCCAAACGATTTATTAAGTTTTGATATAGCCTCTGCTACGGTTGGTTTTGACGAAAAAGTACTGGGAAGTATCAACCTCTATCCAAATCCGGCTAAAAACTATATTTCTTGGGAATTTGCCGAACCTTTATCCGAGGTTGTTTTAATTAACACTCTAGGCCAAGTTATTAAATCTTGCAAGGCAGAGTTAAAACAGATGAATGTGAAAAATTTAGATCAGGGTGTCTACTTCGTTCAGTTTTTCTCTAAAGATGACATACTTAAAACGGCAAAGGTTATGATACAGCATTAAATGTCCTTCAAATCTCATAAGAGGCATAGAATATTCTGATTTGAATGAACATGCACCTACCTTCACTAAAACAATAAGGAATGAAATTACACTGTTTACTAGCTGCTACATTAATCACATTTGCACTTGGTGCTCAAACTGAAGTTTCAAAGTTGTCTTTATTGTCTTATTCAGACGCCAAGGTATATAAGGGAGATGAGTCCATTAAACTCGATGAACTCAAGACACTTTTAAAGGTTTCAGGAGTGAATATGTACCGATTAAATAGAGCTACCAGGCAGCTGTACAAAAGCGCAAACCCAAGACCTGTTAACTTAAGGAAATTAATAGAAATCCCTGTCGGCTTATATCTTTTTTTGGGGGGAGGGGTTTATTGGATTATCGAAGGAGATGACCTTTGGGAATTGCCAATTGCTCAGGGGCTTTTGAGTTCAGGTATTATTCTGACTTCTGATGCATTTACGATAACAACTTCAAAAGGGTATAAAAAAAGAGCAGAACGCAACATTGTAAAATCACTTCTGCTATATAATTATAAAAACTCTATGAATAATTCGATGGATATAATTGGTAAGACAGATTCGAATAAGCCAAATTCAGAGGTAAATTCAAAGTTGGCTTCTGGGAAATTAAAAACTTCAATTATTCACTATAACAATGGTCAAGTATTTCGAGGAGAAGAACCGATAAGTTTGAATGAGTTTAAAATGCTTTTAGACCCGAATGGGAAGAGTGTATATTTTGTCAACAAAGCAAAACGACAAATTTATAGAAGCATATTTCCAATTCCTGTAAATGTGAAAAAAGCAATTGAGTTATTTGTGGGTTCAATTCTTCCTGCTTATGCGGTGAATCAACCCAAGCCAACTCTTGGTATTTCCCTTCTTGCGGTAAGTACTTCATTGCTTCTCAATGGCCTTACTATAACGAATTATGAAGGATATAGAAAAAGAGCAGAGCGTAATATGTCAAAAGCTGTATACCACTACAACAATAAACTATTATTGAATTAAACCTCTGTGAAAAGTCCAAAGGTCATAACATATGAGTCTCAGATAAGAATAGCTATGATGGTAATCAACTTGGTGATTCAATAAGATTACCGAAAAGCAATAAGAAGTACTTCAATATGCGCGGATTTTTTAGTAAAAGTCTCTGATTTTAAAGAAGGGCATATCTCTATCTTAGTTAGATGAAAAATTTCGTTTTACTATTCCCGCTATTGCTTTTGAGTGTTTATTTAACTTCTTGTACTAAAAAGGATAGGGTAGAGGCTATTCCATTTTATCTAGCGGAAAACGGAATTACCGTAAAGGCAAAGGATTCCGTTCTTGTTGGGACTCAGGCTATGCTCAACGGGATAACTTATACTTTGGTTAACGACAGCTCAATACAAGAGATTAGAGGTCAGCTAAAGAGTGATGATTCTTTTATCAATGACTCCTGTCAAATAGTTACAACATTAGTAACAGATATGTCGGAATTGTTCTCTGATGCAACCGAATTCAATCAATATATTGGAAGTTGGGATGTAAGCAACGTGACTAATATGAGCTATATGTTTGGAGGTGCAAGTTCTTATAATCAAGATATTGGGAATTGGGATGTGAGCAATGTGACTAATATGCGTTGGATGTTCAATAGCACATCATTCAATCAAGATATTGGTAGTTGGGATGTGAGTAATGTGATTGATATGGGACAGATGTTTAGTACAAGCCCATTCAATCAGGATATTGGCGATTGGGACGTAAGTAATGTGACAACAATGGGTTATATGTTCAGTGACGCTAGTTCATTCAATCAGGACATTGGTAATTGGGATGTGAGCAATGTGCATAGGATGTCTGGAATGTTTTTTGATGCTAAATCATTCAATCAAGACATTAGTAATTGGGATGTGAGCAAAGAGACTGATTTGCGTTACATATTCTCTGGAGCAAGTTCATTCAATCAAGACATCAGCAGTTGGAATTTGAGTAATAATCAAGGAAAAAGTACAACTTATGATTCTTTATCATATCAGATAATAACTACTCCCTGGAGTGAAATATCAGGATTTGACGAGGCGATGGGTTCAGAAATAAAATATTCAAAGGATGGCCAATCGTTTCAATTCGTCGGAGATGTAAATGATGAATTTGAATTTGCAGGATTAGTTCATAATTATATGATTCTTAGTTATGGAGGTATGAGTTCAGCAGAATCGAGTGATCCTTTTTGGATTTTTGATTTAGAAAATAAAAATTATGTTTTTCAAAGCAATTATATTGGAGGGCTTAGAATAGTTGACTCTAAAATTGAGTATGTCCGAGTAGTTTATAATCCATATGAATCTTATGACTCAACATTCATTAAAAAGGTTTCGAACTGGTTGCCCAAATGTTCAGATGAAATAGAAAAATTACGAATTGAATATCCTGGAAGTATTGGGTATACCGAAAAATTTATTTTTGACGTATCTACTCTAAAGTCAGAAGGAACTGGTGTTTACGAATGTCTATATTTTCAATAATGATTGTATAGTGCTTCTTTTTAAAGGCCAAGAAGTCTATGATTTGAGAGAAGGTATATGCCTGTTCTTAGATGATATTCAGAATATTTGATAGATAGTTTGCATTAATTCGAATCATAGATAAATGGTCATGATTAGACTTGAAATGAATGAGATTCTTCTCATTAAATATTTTACGGATGAAATAATTTTCATTTAATTAATATTTTTTCAATTCCTAAAACACTACCATAACCGTCAAATGTTTGAAGTATATATAAACCTGATTTTAACGTTGAGATATCCCAAATAGATCCTTTGCATTCTAGTGAATTGATGCGACCATCCATTGAGATTAAGATCGCATGAACAGGCTGCTCTTCAAATGTAATATAGTCATAAGCGGGGTTGGGGTATGCTTTAGAAGAATTAACCAACTCATTAATGTTACTTATGGTGGCGCTCACGGTAAAAACTAATGACAAATCCTGCATCAAGTAGCCATCAGATAATCTAATGGCTAAAATGTATGGAGTGCTGCGAGTTTGAGCGGCACTAGGTGCCCAGAGTATATTTGCAGAGATGGAGTCATTTACTCCAGAGCCAACGGATGTAAATACTGCTGGATTAGGCTGAGTAAAAAAAGGTTCACCATATGCCTCAACGTACAACGGCTGACCTGAAATCGAATATCCTGAAAGGTCTAGCTGAAATGAAGAGTTTTGGATAAGGTTTACATGAATATTCCCAAGGGCATCAACAGGCAGATTCGCGGTATTCCATTGTGGTCCAATATTGTTAGTGGTAACAGTGATAAATTGCATATCTCTTCGGATTGAGCCTATTTTAAATCCATTTCGGTATTCCTCTACTAAAACTGTGGTAACGAAATTGCCCAATGTATTCGCAGTCCAAGTGATAGTTCCAGTGATGGGGTTAATTGTCATTGGTCCTGATGAACTGGATGGTGGGGTTGTAAATCCTGGGCATGCAGTATTCCAATTATTCAAAGGAAATGATAAGCTCCAATACAAAGAATCGCCATCCGGATCGAAGGGGAGAGGATTATATTGCCATGGAGTGTTTATCGGCAGGAAAATAGCCGCTGGTACTAAAAAAAATGGAGTCGAGTTTGATAAGCTATCCATAGCTGTCATTTCTGTTTGCAAAAACATACTTTGGTTTAGAGGATTGGAGATATTTAGTATTGCACCATTTCTGCAACAGTTGGACCATCCTATCGTAAACATACCCTCATGCGGTAAAGTGATTGTATCAATGAAGAAATACACTTCAACTCCATAAGGATACATCGGGAGAGTATTACCACTTATTATACTATCATAAGTCGTTGAAAAAGTCATTATCACAATGCCACTTGTGTCCTTTACCGAAAAATTTGCCGAAGGGGCCATAGCAATCCCTATAGTGTCTCTGTATGTGGTCAGAGTAATTTTATATTGAAGTCCTGAAATTTGCTGGGCAACTATTTCACCTCCCATTAAATGAGTTGCTGATATATTTTGAGATGATATAGCTACAAAGGTTATCGCTAGAAATTTGAGAACATTCATATTCCAATTTAAATTTGTTCCATTACAATGTAATTATAAATAAACAGACTAAGCTTCTAATAATGAATATAATAATTAATTATTTGACTGAAAAAATAAAAGTTTTAGAACTTTAATATGAAAATAATTAAATGCTATTTTTACAGAATGAATAAAATCATAATTCTATCCGTATTAATTGTAAATTTTATTTCAGAGGCTCAATCGCTTCCTTTTGATTTTGAATCTACTACCTCAGGAATGCTGGGGTATGATGGTGCAACCTTTTCTATAGTCTCTAATCCAAGTACTACAGGAAATGCAAGCACTAAAGTGGCGAAGATTGTAAAAGTTAATGCTGGAGATTTGTGGGCAGGAGGTAAAATAACAAATGTAACTTCGCTCAATTTTTCAAGTGCAGCTGCAAGTGTTCTTTCTATGAAATTATACACAACGGAACCTGTCGGCACCGTTATTAAGATTAAACTAGAGAATCCATATACTAGTGAAGTGGACGCGGTAACAACGGTAAGTGGCGCATGGGAGACCTTGAAATTTGATTTTGGCATACCCGCACCATCAGGAAGTGCTGATCTCGTTATAATGCCGCAGCCATTCACAGCGGGAGGGGGAAATACATTTTTCATAGATGACATCAAACAAGTTGCTGGAGTTATTGCTACTCCGCGCGCATCTTTGCCTATTACATTTGAATCAGGCACTACAGGAAATCATTTCTTTGATTTTGAAAGTGCGATTATGAAGAGTGTCCCTAATCCCGATATAGATACAGATAATAACAGTGCTAACGTCGGTAAAATTGTACGATACCTGGGTGCGCCCTTCGGTGGTAGCAAGATCAAATTTTCCAATATAATTGACTTCGCTAGTCACCCCGTGATTACAATGAAGGTTTGGACTTCGGCCCCTACAGGTACGAATGTTACACTCAAAGCAGAAAAGCCATTTTGGGGTGAGGAACGTAGTGTCACAACAACAAAATCTGAAGAATGGGAGACCCTTTCTTTTAACTTCACTAATGCACCAACCGATATGCCTACACTGACATTTTTATTCGACTTTGCTGCTGGTACTAACAATGTTGGTGATGGAACCGCTGCATCAACCTTCTATTTTGATGATGTAAAGTTTGCAAACGTAGCGCTATCAAATCAAGAAAATAATTCTTTAAGCCCTGTTGTTGCTTATCCTAACCCCACTTCAGATCAGTGGATACTTTATGGTAGTCAAGGGAAGGTGGAAAGTGTCCAGGTTTATAATCTAAGCGGTCAGTTAATGGGTAGTTTTAAATCTAGAAGTGATGAGATTTCAATAGATGCCTCCGCGTTTGCACCTGGATTGTACATCGCTAAAATTCACTCAAGCATTGGCGATTGCATGATTAGGTTGGTTAAGCAATAAATAGTGCATTTGATATCTAAACCATTTTAAACACTTATATATTTTGCT
>Ga0302114_10003233_pt1 | contig 10261 bp, 4 predicted proteins | sample AG5_Surface_MG_FD_203107 | JGI IMG/M metagenome (GOLD analysis project Ga0302114, IMG submission 203107) | Marine microbial communities from Western Arctic Ocean, Canada - AG5_Surface | ecosystem: Environmental > Aquatic > Marine > Oceanic | place: Canada: Western Arctic Ocean | collected...
AAGCGGAAATCTTCCCGCCTCTCGAGTGCCCGATTAACAACACCTCCTCCGAATCTACAATGTTCGATAGAGTCCCGCTCCCGTAACTCGCCCACGTGATCAAGTCCTCCAACAAAGACGCACTCACGACGTCATCTAGCGTCTCATTTATACTCTCGCTCTTGTCGTATCTCAGAACGACGTAACCAAACGAACACAATCTCCGAGCGAGGAAATCGTACGATTCCGCGTCGACTAAAAATCCCGGCGTGAACACGGCGAGCGGGAAGAGCGCTTTCTTCGTTATCTCCGCGGGGATAAAGGAGTCTTTTTTCGCGGCACTACTATTACTCCCTTGCACGGGAAAGAGCTCGTCCGGATTCACCGGAGGTGGAAATGGCACCAACGCTTTCACCGACAACCGACAGGCGATGCCCGTGCACAACGGATACACGGAAGCGGAGACGTGTTCCACTTTCGGTAACTGCCGAACGGAGAACGGTCCTTGTTCGAAGTATTTCTCTATATGTGCCGATGATGACGATGTGTTTGTGTTCGTGTTGTTCTCTTTTGCCGTCGTCCTCGACGCCGTCGTCGTCGTCGTCATCATCATCGCGACCGCCGCTCGTCTCGTCCAAAAAGCCTTCGGTTTCAGTCTGTCTCGTAACACTTTTTCTCCCGTCGTCTCAATCGTCATCGGCGGCGGTCTCGTCGTCGCCCGTGCAAAAGTGGTTTCATCCTCGTTCTCGTCGTCGTCGATGGTAGTATTATTATTAACGAGTAAGAATTCCTCCCTCGAAGCTGCTCTCGTCGTCGTCGTTTCCCGTCGTCGTTTCCCATCGATGGTTTCGCCGCCGCTCGAGGACAAACTCAAGTTCCCTAAGGTGCAGGATGACATTCGTCTCATCCTCCTTTTCCTCCTCCTCTTCCTCGCATCAAGATCAGCAGTAGTAGTAATACTACTACGAGCAGTAGTTGTGGTCGCATTAGCAGCTGTAATAAATGGTGTTGATGTCATCGTCGATGTCATTAATATTGCGCGTGCGTTGTTGTGTTGAAATCCCCCACAAAACAATTTAACAACGAGAGAGAAAGAGAGAGAGACTAAGGAGACTAAGCGCGGTTTTCAAGGAACAGTCGCGGTGATAAAAGATTACTAAGAAGCGTACTAAGAATGGGTTTACACTTAATCGGCCTAGGTCTTGGAAACGAGAAAGATATCACCGTCAACGCGTTGGAAGCGATTCGGGACAAATGCGCTTACGTGTACCTGGAAAATTACACCTCCGTTCTAGCCGCCTCTCCTTCAAAGCTGGAAGAGTTTTACGGGAAGAAAGTGACCATTTGCGACCGCGCGTTCGTCGAATCGAACGGCGTGGACGGGATGTTAACTCAAGCGGAGAAAGAAGAGGTGGCTTTTTTAGTCGTCGGCGACTGTTTCGCGGCTACCACGCACTCGGATTTAGTGCTGAGAGCGCACGAGAAGAAGGTGAAAGTGAAGGCGTATTACAACGCGTCGATTATGAACGCGTGCGCGGGGTCTGGATTACAGCTGTATAATTTCGGTAAAACGGTTTCGCTGTGTTTCTTCACGCAAACGTGGAAACCGGATTCGTTTTACGATTCGATCAAGATGAACAAAGTAAACGGCGGTTTGCACACGCTCGTGTTGCTGGATATTCGGGTGAAAGAACCGACGGTGGAGGCGTTGTGCACGGGGAAGAAGATTTACGAACCGGCGAGGTTTATGAGCGTAAGCACCGCGGCGAGACAGATGTTGTACGTGGAAAACGAAGTGAGGAAGGAAGGGGTGTACGACAAGGATTCCATCGTGGTCGCCACGGCGAGAGTCGGTCAAGAGGACGAGCGGTTCATCAGCTGTACGCTGAAAGAGATGTGTCGAGTGAACGCCGGAGGGCCGTTGCACTCTTTGATTTTAGTCGGGACGGAAGTTCACGAGTTGGAGGAGAACATGTTGAAATATTACCGAGCGAAACCGGAGGATTTTTATCCGGAAGGAGAAGAGCCGGAAAGTCAATATTTAGAAGACGGAGTGTTGTAGAGAGATCATAGCAAAGTAGCGGCAAACAATAGAGAGCACAATAGGAAGAAAATGGGAGGATGCAAGATAAATCCTACTACGATAATAATGATACAGATCCCTATGTAATTAAAACAACAACAACGAGAGACCTTCTTCCACATTCAATACGACTACGAGATGAGTGAGCTTATCATTTGCGTTCTTCTACGCCGCCCGACCTCTCAAACATTCCGATTTACACCTATTCGAACACTGATCGTTCCACGCCGGCACGGAGTGCGGATTCGCACAAATCACCCTTTCGCACGCCTCGGCGCACGAATCTGTCGCGGACATTCCGCACACCGTCACGCACGCGTTCGACGTCGGTTCCTAATACATATTGTTTGTATTCGTTTTATTAAAGGTCAGTTTTTGCGTGTTTTGAGAGAAGGAAAAAAAGAACAAAATTTCCCAAATTTCAAATTTTCGATGTGATGATGATGCGCTTTTGCAATCATCATCATCATCATCATCATCATCGCTTTTGACGATCGATTCGATTCCATTCCGTTCCACTTTTTATTCATCGTCGTTTACGTCGTTCGATCTTTTTCATCATCATCACTCAAAAAGAAGACAAAGAAAAACAATAATAATAATGATTTTTTTTACCTTTGCTAACCCCCCCATTCGTTTCAACAGTCGATCCGACGCGCACACGCGTTCGCACGCGAACGAGGCCTCGTCGTCGGTCACCGTGCCTCTTCTCTGCTCTTTCTCTCCTTTCTTGTTGTTGTTGTTGGTGTTATTGTTCTCTTTGTTTTTGAATATGGATTTGACGACTAAGAGCGCGCCGGCGCCAGCAGCCGGGGCACCGACCAAGTAGGGGTTCACCATGTGTCTGTTTTGTGGCGATTCTTTGAGGAGAAAGAGGAGGAAACTCTGTATTTATCGCTACTTTAATGACGACTATTAGTATTACTAGTAGTATTATTATTATACCCTCGCTATTCGACAACACGTTTTACTAATGCGTTTTAATATTGCTATCATCTAATATATCTAAACACGCGCGGCGATTCACATAATATCTATCGATCGATTATTATTATAAGATGCCGTTGGAAACGCGTTGGAAAAAATCGTATTGGCGAGTACTCCACGCGTCCATAGAATCGGAAATCATAGCTAACATGATTTCCGCGACTTGCTCTTCCGTTCTGCCGAGGTTGAATCGTTTGCGTAAGTTTTGGACAACTTTTGGGCCGGCTTTGAAGCACGGACATCCCGAGTGCGCCATCATTTCTACGAGGAGTAAGATGCGTTCCGCGTGTTTGCGACAGGCCAAGTAGCCTTGGATGCACAAGACTTTGTAGTAGTTGAAAGCTTCTGAGGCGACGCCGTCGGCGTCAGAGTCCATGAGTTCCAGATATTCTTTGGTGAGTTTAAACGGAGAGGATTCAAAGTTAATGCCGCCTGGGGAGGTGGAGAGCATAAAGTTGAAATCGATGTGAATCAATCGGCCGTCTTCTCGCAAGAGAATGTTCCCGTTGTGACGATCTTTGATTTGGAGCAAATACGTCAAGATGGAATAGCCAGCTAAACTCTCCACGAAATTTCTTTGCGCGACTCTGAATTCTGGAGACCCGTAACCGTTGTAGATGGATTCGAAGTGTTGTTTCAAAGTAGAGCCTCTAGGCGCTCTCGATTTCACGGCGTGTAAACTCGGCGCGTCTGTCACGGCTTCGATAAACGCCGTGGTCGTCGAGGTGGTTAAAACTTCGTAATCTTTGATCCACAACGGTAAGCCCGCGTCAGCGTAGATACCCGCAAAGGTTCTCACGAGCTGAATCGCAAGAAGCTCTTGGCGACAATTATCACCCGCTTTGACAATGATTGGTTTCAAACACCACCCAGGTTGGTTCCCGTACGGCGACGCGCGTCGAATGCGCTCGACTTTATCGATCCATCGCTCGCCGAGACCACCGGCGGAACGTTTGTGAAACTGCAAAGAAGTTGGCGATGTTGGCACTGATCCCAACTTAGACTGATTCGGCTGAAAGCTTTCTTCGAATTCGTCGATTTCGTTGTCATCATCGCTTCCTATGGTCCCTAAGAACGGAGCAAGCTGCTCCATGATTGACCCTCCCCGAGGATTTCTCGTAACATCTCTCGCCTCGGCTTCTGGCGCCCAGTTCGCATCGTCTGATCCGCGACGCATGCGTCGGGCCATTTGTACTAAACCAACATCCGAAGGCGTTCTTGCATGTCTCGAATTCGGTTTCGCCGAAACTTTCGCCGGATCGACGATGTCCGCGACTTTCGGTTCTTTTTTGGACCAAGACGTGCTAAAAAACAAAGACTTCTTGTGTTGTTGTTGCTGCAGTTTCAATAAATCCTCCTCTTTTTTCAAATGTGGAATCTCCAGGGCGACATGGACGGTGCCCGAGTTTTCGTCGATATCGAGATGTACTCGAACAACAGCGGTAGTTTCGTCCCAAACTTTCGCTAACGCGCTATCGATAGCCTTGGAAACCGAATCGTGGTGACTCGTCATCTTGTCTATGCTATGAATACTGCTAAAGCCCATGGGCACGCACCCGTCTTTCACAGGCGAACCGACTTCGTTCGGCGAAGCCACCGCGGAACCGACCTCTTTTATATCAGGTAAAAGCATCGGCGATAACGAATTTGAAATGAACGACGAAAAACCTCCGGCGAGAGATTTTGGGTTCCACGAGTTCTCTTGCTGCTGACCTTGCGGGGGTTGCTTTTGCGGCGTAGTCTCTGCGCTCGGTGGAACCGACATTGCTTGATCTTTATGCATCCGTAACACTGGTCTCGGCTTATCGAACGAAAGCCTTTGCTCGGCAATTTTTGAAGCCGCCAACTCTAACGATTCCTGCTCTCGTAGAGATCTCGCGAGGAATTCCTCGTCCGGTACCGGAAGCGTCGAGGCATCGTACGATCCCGCGCGACCGTGGCGACGTCCACCACCCATTGGAATATCCAAAGCACCAGACTCGCCGAGCGAAAGCAAGGCGGAATTCTTGCGTTCGTGACCTTGTGCGCTCATCTCCGAGGCACCGTTATCATCAGTGTTGCTCGCGTGCACGAATGGATTCCTTCTCGCGTTTGAACGAGATGAAAACGAGTTATTACTACTCATACTATCGGCTCGGTCGTCTGCTCTCATTCCTTCGCTGTAACTATTTTCTCCCCCGGTATTGTTGTACTCCGCGTTTGGTCGAATGACTTCGAAACAAATCAAATACGGCGCTTTCTCGCGCGAGTTGAGTAACATGGCTTCTTGCGCGGGAATTCGAACGATTCTATACTCTCCAATAGCACCTAGTGGGTACATAACACCAGTTCCAGACGGTACGTTGACCAACTTTTTGTTCACCTCTTCGATGCCAGTTCGTAACGCGTTTTGTCTCGAATCCACCGGAAACGTCTTTGCCAACTGACTGGAAAGACCGCAGAGATTCTCCGCGAGATCGGACGTTTGATCGAACGTCGATTGTCGACGCTTTTTTTCGCGTTCGCGGACCTTTTGCAAAGCGGCGCTTTGAAGCTGCGGCGAATCTGTCCTTGAGTCGCCTCCAGAAGCGAGATTGTTAGCCTTCGAAGGAGACGACGAATAGCTTTTGTCGTGTAGCTTCGAAGAGCTGGTGAGTTTACCAAAGAGCTGATGAAGAAATCCTGTGCTCGAGCTGTTACTTCCGTGCCCTTTTTCTAACGATTTTTGTTTTTGCGGAGGCGAACTCGGAGGCGTTTTCAACAATTTCTCTTCGGCATTCTTGTGTCCAAACAACCAACCCGATTTACTCGGCGTATTAGGGACGCTCAGAAGAACATCACCACTTTTTTTCTTGCTATTGTTGTTGTTGTTGTTGTTGTTGTTGTTGTTGTTATGGTGGTGCTGCTGCTGCTGCTGCATTCCTTCTAAATTTGGTGGTGTTGAGGCTATATTTTGCGTGTGTAAAGATGACTCTGACGTTGTATTCCCCACAGCTCCTCTTCCTCTCAATGCCACACCGTCAGTATTATTACCGAGCGCATACGCCGAATCGTCGTCGTCTTCGTCGTCGTCGTATTCCTCATCCTCATCGTCTTCCGAACCCGACGTGATCATATTATTTCTCGAAGACGACGGTGAGGATAGAGTGCTTCTTTTCAAGTGCCGGCTCCCTTCTCGACTCGTATCAAAATCAAAAATCTCCTCCTCGTCCTCCATCTCTTTGGTTTTCTCGTCCGGCAACCCGGGCCACTTCTCGAATGGTGAACGCCAAGTTCCACTTTCAATCGCGGCTTTATAACATCTAACTTTCAACTTTATCAACGGTTTCGGATGCTTCACGTCCCCAATCGCCGCTCGTAACAACCATATCGTCTTACTTGCCAGCCGCGCCGACCGCGAACAATACGCGCAGACCACGTTTTCCAACTTTGGCATTTTACGCTGCGTCAATAAGGTCAAAATCTGGGACAAATACCTCTCTGCTCTGTCGTCGTCAAACATCAACATCTTGTTGCACAAATACTCGACTATATTTTCGCTCTTCGCTCTCCATAAATAGGAAATCGCGATCCATTCGTCGAAAAATTCCGAGTCAAAGAAGCGCAACAACAAGTCGTTGGCGTTCGCCGGAGAGCTCATTTTCGCGTTCGGAGACGAAGGTCTGTTGTTGTTGTTGTTGTTGTTGATGATGATATTACTACTACTGCTCTGATGCGTTATCATTCCCGCGATGTTACTGTTCGACAACACTCGTCCGGGAAATCCTTCCGTTCCTCTCTCTTTGACGGATAGATGTGAACTCGAAGGCGCGTTATTCTTCCTAGAAGAAGATTTTAAAGTGTTTTCGTCTTCGGTCGACCCGAGAGGAGGACGAATCGTCGCATCTTCTTCTTCTTCTTCTTCTTCTTCTCTGGATGGGTTGTTCGGAGGAGTGTTCAGCGACGATCGCACGGAATCCGATTGGAACCACCCCCCGGTCGTCGTCGATGATGTCATTGAGAAGAAGTCAAGAAGAAGAAGACAAAGAAGAAGACTTTTCTTTCGTTTGTTTGGTGTCAACAAAACGCCGTTTTCTCTCTCAAACGTAAATATAATCTCTCTTTCTCTCTATTCTCCCTGCTCGATGTGAGCAGTATCAAACGACTTTCGGGTGGGGTAAAGCAATACTACTAACGATTAAGAAGTTGTTGTTGTTGCTCTTAAATCCGAAACGCGCGCTTTCCAAAGGTGTTGTTGTCACGAGCAGCGATAAGTCGTAAATCTCTCCAAGAGAGATACAAAACTATTCTTCTTTTGGATGAACGTTCGTCTGGTCAAAATTTCTCTCTCTCTCTCTCTCTCTCGTTTGTTTCTCTCTCAAAAAAACATCATTTTGCTCCTCTTTGTGGGTCCGTTCGTTCTGCTTTCCGTCGTCGTCACTTTTACCACCATTTACACACAAACCACAAACAAAGAGAGAAAGCATACTTTATTTACATCTGTCTAACGATGATGATGCATTCTTGTTCTGCGAGGACTCCCCCAACGGTGGTGGTCGATACTACCAAAGTACGTTAAAATTCTCTCTCTCTCTCGTCTCTCGTTTGCGCTTTTGTTGTCGTCGTCGTTTACGTCGTCGTCTCTCGCGTGTACACGATCGCTTTTTGTTTGTTTGGGGGCTGAGATACTTTTTAATGGAGAGAAAGAGATGAGCGTTGGAACCACCCCGCGACGAGAGTAAGCGTTCGTCGTTTACGTCGTCGTCGTTGAGGTCTTCTCTGAACCCTGTTCTTCTATTCTTCGAGAGAGAGAGAGAGAGAGAGAGAGAGAGAGAGAGTCTGCGTTTTAAAGAAGAAGAAGACGGCGCGCACGAATGCATTTCGACTAAAATTTCTTTCACTAATCTTTTGTCTTACGTCAACACACAAATTTTTCTCAAATATAAAAACAGGCGAAGAAAAAATTGCACAACAACAACAACATCAAGAAGCGAACGAGTGTGGTGGCTGCTGCTCGCGCCGACGATGAATCGAAAGCGTCGTCGTCGTCTTCTGCTGATGAAAAATTCCAGAAGAAAGCAGTCGCGGCGGCGGCGGCCGCTGTCCTCGCTTTCTCCTCGGCGGAAGGCGGCATGGCGGACGGATATGACGACTACTTGGCGTCTTTGCAAGCCGAAGGCGCCGCGCCAAGCGCGGTCGTCGTCGAAAAGGCGCCAGCTGCGACGACTTCTGATACTCCGGTGACTATTGCTGCGGAAGCGATGAGTGATGTGGCGGCTCCAGAGGCTCCAGAGGCTCAACTCCAAGCGCCGCCGGCGATGCCGAAGCAACAAAAGCAAGTGGACAAAGAGTACGAACGCGCGATGGCAAGGGCGAGAGCGCCGAAGAAAGAAAAGTTTGAAACGAGAGGCGAGAAAGTGAAGAGAGAGAAAAAAGCGAAGGGTGCGCCGTCGCCGGCGAAGGAGCGACCGTCGTACGCGCCGAAAGCTACGAAGAACAACGACGCCGAGAAGGATGAGTTTGATTTCTTGCCTGTATTCGCGCTCTCCGCGGGCGCGGCTGGTGTCGTCGCGATTGGCTTGAACGCGACGGGGAAGAAACAGGAAGAAGAAGAAGAGGAAGAAGAGGAAGCGCCAGCGCCGATTAAGAGAAAACCGATGTTCACGACGAAGAAGACCGCGCCGCCACCGCCGACGCCGACGCCGACGCCGGTGAAGAAGGCCAACTTCTCTGTGTTCGGGGGCAAGGCGAAAGAGCCGACGCCACCACCGCCGCCTCCCACTCCGCCAGCGAAAAAGCCGATGTTCAGTTTCGGCGCGAAGAAAGAGTCTGCTCCTCCGCCTCCGCCGTCGCCGCCACCGCCGCCGGCGAAAAAACCGCTCTTTAGCTTTGGCGCGAAAAAGACCGAAGCTTCGACTCCTGCCCCCGAACCGGAACCGGTGAAGAAGAAACCGTTTACCGTGTTTGGCGGCGTGAAGAAAGAGTCTCCTCCCCCGCCGCCTCCGCCGCCAGCGAAGAAACCAAGCTTCGGATTCGGCACTGGAATTAAGAAAGCGACTCCGACTCCGCCCCTGCCGCCGCCGCCGCCGGCTGCCAAAAAGTCTGCGTTTGGAGGCTTTGGTACAGGGTTCAAGAAAGCGACGAGTACGCCGACTCCACCGCCGCCGCCGCCGCCTCCAGCTGCCAAGAAATCTGGATTCAGTGGATTCGGTACTGGATTTAAGAAAGCCACTCCACCGCCACCGCCACCGCCAACCCCACCGGCCGCTTCGCTCAAAAAATCGGCATTCCCGAGTTTCGGCGCAAAGAAATCTGCGGCGAACCTGGAGATCGAAGCAAAGTCTACTCCGGTAGCGGTTGCGGAGAAATCGGCGATGCCAGAACTCAAAATGCCAGAAATGCCAGAAATTCCGTCTTTACCGGGTAACTTCAAATTCCCGGAGATGCAATTGCCGGGTAGTTTCGAAATGCCGGAGCTTCCGGGGAACTTTGAGATGCCGGAGTTACCGTCTGCGTTCGGTGGTCTCAAAATGCCAGTCATTCCAGGAACGCAAATTCGAACCGCAGAAAAACCAACGACTCCGCCAACCCGCGTTCCAGTGCCGGAGGTTAAATCTGAAGCCATCAAAGCGGTCATCGCCGCCGTAGATAAAGAAATTGCAGCCATCTCGAACGAAGCGAAACGATCGAACGCGAAGAAAAACCGCGACCGAACTATTCTCTCGCGTTTGAACGCAAAAGATCGTAAGGAGTACTCGCAAATGACCGAAGACGCGTTAAGATCGAAAAAAGCTGTGATGAACATGAACCCAGCCGCGAAGGATCCGATCCCGGATACCTTCGTCGGCATTGAAGCGTCTGGTGATTTTTCCAATCTGGCGCTCGAAAGTGACATTCTCGCCAACATCGAAGCCGAAAAAGCCGCCTCGGCGAAAGCGACGAGAGATAAGAGACAAAAAGCTGCCGCCGCGGACGCCGCAAAAGTTCAAGCTGAACTCAAGAAGCAAACCATGGCCTCGGCGAAATCGATGAAAGCTGGCTTGGATGCCGGCAAAAGCGAGAAGAAAGCGGTGAACGAACCAAAGGTAGTCCCGGCAGCTAAACCAGCTGCTGCGGCTCCAAAACCGACGCCAGTCGTCGCTGCGGCTCCGGTCGTCGTCGCAAACGACAAGAACGCCGAAGAAGCTCAAGCGTGGATTGACGCCTGGAAATCCAACGGTTCGAAAAAAACAACCGCGGCTGCGGAAAGTAGTA
>Ga0302114_10003240_pt1 | contig 10241 bp, 5 predicted proteins | sample AG5_Surface_MG_FD_203107 | JGI IMG/M metagenome (GOLD analysis project Ga0302114, IMG submission 203107) | Marine microbial communities from Western Arctic Ocean, Canada - AG5_Surface | ecosystem: Environmental > Aquatic > Marine > Oceanic | place: Canada: Western Arctic Ocean | collected...
TGCGATATGGGCATACATCATCACTGCCTGTGGGAGCCGTGCGTTCTTACCTGCGGGCACACCGTGTGCAAACATTGCGCGACGAGTCACCTGACCTTTGGCGCCGGGTCCACGAGCGTGTGCCCGCACCCCGAATGCTGCATGAGGATCGTCGGAGACGAGATGCCGGACGTGTGCAAGCTGATGCAGACCGTCATCGAGGCCAGCCCACTCGCCGAAGAGGCGCGGAGTGCGGCGGCGGCGCGAGAGGAGGCGGCGACACGGGGCGAGAAGCCGCATCGGTATACTTTCGACCCGAGGTCGCACTTATCGGAGGACGAGGAGGAAGCCCTTGAGGTCGAGTACGGATCAGAGAGTACGGAAGAGGAGGAAGAACACGAAGAAGAGGAGGAAGAACACGAAGAAGAGGAAGAGGAGGAGGAAGACGCTTTGCCCGGCGCGGTCCCCGAGGGTATCGATCCGAATACCATCCCGAGGCCGGACCCCGACACCTTTGTGCACGTGGCGGTGGGATGCGACGCGTGCGGCGTATACCCGATCCGGGGTCGAAGGTTCCGTTGCGTCGACTGCCCGGAGCGCATGGGTTTTGACCTGTGCGGCGCGTGCCACGGCATGGTCCAGAGCAGGTTCGATAACGACGAACGTCACAATGACTTCATCGCGGGCCGGTTCAACCAGCGGCACAGGCCGGGGCATCGGATGAAGGAAGTCGTGCCGGTCCCCGACTTCTTCCACATCCTGCAACAGAGGCACCCCGACTTGAACCCGAGGCAGATATTGGACTTTCTGCAGGAGCACACGAGGATGGACCATGAAGGCAACGAGGACCCGATCACCAACGCGGCGGATAACATAGTGGCTGAAATATTGGACGGCATCGGAGCAGGCGGCGACGCCGGCAACGAAGTTCTCGAGGCGATGGAGGAGGGAGGGGCGGGGGGCAGCGTGATGGAGGGTGGACATGTCGAGGCGGTGGTTCGGGCGGATGCCGATGCCGAGGCGCTGCTCACCAGACAGCTGTTCGAAGATGAGGAGGACGACCCGATAGGCGGAGGTGCCGTGACCCGGTCGCGCTCCTCCGGCGCGAGACAGAGCGGCCCGGACGAAGCCTAGAAACGATGGATTCTAGAAACGATGTATTTCATCAAACTAAAACTACTCATCATCCCTTGTCGGGCTAGAAGGGGGCAGGGTCCAACCAAAGTCCGCCAGTTCCGACACCGCCTGAGCTACCGACTCGGCCAGCTCGTGTCTGTGCAGCTCAGCCTCGGCGCGCGACATCTCGACCTCGTCTCCTGAGAAATCACCCAGCTGCGCCACGACGTTTGACACGATATCCGCGGTGCGGTGACGAAAAACCTCCTCGGAAGCCTGAGCCTCGGCGAGCTCATCCGGGGAGAAGTCACCCAGCTCGGCGACCACGCGGCGCACCGTCTCCGCGATGTCGCCGGTGGAGAGAGAGGGGCGACGGACCACGATCGACGACACCGGGTTGATCTGCGAGCCCGGGCTCATTTCGCCATCCCCGGGCGAGAGCGCGGGCGCGGGTGTCTCCTCCTCGAACTCCGCCTCGAGCTCCTCGGACACGAACGCCTCCACCTCCTCCCTCGCCTCCCTCGCCGCAGCCTCCCTCGCGCGTGACTGCGACAGCGTGGCGATGGCGTCGGCGTTGGCGGTGAGCGTCTGAAGGATACGCTGCAGGGACGCCTCCTGAGCGTCGTGTGCGCGGTCCATGTTCTCGGCGCTTTTTTCCAACATGTTCGCCGTGCGGTCCGTCGCGTCGGCGGCGGCGGAGAGGACGTCCGCGGGGGAATGGTTCGTGTACTGTCCGGTCATAGGTACCTCGGCGGGGGATATGCCAAACGCGTACGCGCCATCCTCGGAGGTGCGCCGCGGGGACGCGAGGAGGTTTTCGGGACTGATGTAGTCGTCCTCCTCGTCCTCCTCGTGTGCTTCGTCGTCGTCGTACCCGGCCACGTGCATTTGTCTGATGTCGTCGAGGTATTGGTCGGTGGAGTGGCGGCTCGCGCTGGAGGACATGCGCAGCGCGGTGATGGCCTCCACCGCCGCATCCGCCGAAGCCCGCTCGTCGTCCGTGTCCTCATCATACTCCTCATCATCCTCCTCAACATACTCGCCATCCCGGGGGTAATTCCCCGTCGCGATATCCTCGGCGGTTGGGACGGCGTCGTCCTCGTCTCGATGTTCCTCCCGCTCGGCGCGCTCCGCCGCCTCGATCTGCGCGATGGCCGCGGCGATCTCCGCGTCCTCACCGTCAGCCGGCTCCCCTTCCTCCCTCTGCTCCTGCTCCTGCAGGGACAGGTAGAGCGCCTCCATGACCATCAAGTCCTCCATATCCAGGTCCCCTGCCGCCATGAGCGCCTCGTCCGGCGCGTTGTTCAGTAAGTGCGCCGGGACGAAGTCCTGTATGCGTCGAAGGTACGCCGGGTCCATGGCGTCCAACGCTCCTTCCGCCTCCCGCTGCCGCCTCATCCCGGAGCGCCCCCGCCGCTGTCTTCGATCCGCGAGCTGCCTCATGAGCTCGCGTTCGTCGACCGCCGCGTCGCGCGCAGCCTGCTGCCGCGAAGAGATCCTTCCGCGGTACTCGTGCCTCGCGCGGCGCAGCTCGTCGCGAGTGGGCGGCGAGTTCACCCACCGGCCCCGCCTCGCCTCGGGGTCCGGAACCTGCGGCGTCATGGCGGCGTATTCCTCCTCCCAACCCTCGGGAACGTCCACGGCGTCTGACCCGTTCCGTGTCCGGCCCCGCGGCTCTTGGGCTGACGGGGTGCTCGGACCCTCGGTTCCCGTGCTCTGACGCCGCTCGAGGAGTCGCTTCTCGCGGTCGCGTTCCTCGGCGAGAAGGTGCTCGCGATTCCTGGCAACCGCCGCGGCAACCTCCGCCTCCTCTTTCTGCTGGGCCACGCGTTCAGCCTCCGTCTTCTGCCCCCTGAACTCCACGCTGTACCCTGGTGACTTGCAGAACGGGCACTGAACCGACTGGCCTTCCACCGGCGCCTTGACCTGCAGGAAGCACTCGGTGCATATGCACGCCTTGCAGCATCGGCTGACGTTGAGGTACGGGTAGTTGAGGAAGCAGATCGGGCACTCGTCGAGGACGATATCGCCGTAGCCCCGCGCCGCGTACGTCCCTTTGGACACACTCGCGCGGGATGCGCCCTTATCGGACCCCGCATCCGGCGCCACCTCCGCCCCTTCCTGCCCCGGGTAGCACGGCGCCAGCTTGCCCGCGAGAATCAGCTTCTTCAATTTCTTGAGATTGAGGTTGTGCGAGCTGTACAGGCCTTGCGGGCGGCAGTACTTCGGGTCCACCGAGCTCTTCTTCTTCATCAGGCCCATCTTGGTCATGACGTACGTCGACGTCGACATCTTGGCACCCTGCGTGGTGAGCGGGGGAGGGGAAGGTGGGTGTCAGCGGTGGTGTCGTGAGGATCCCGTCGCGTCGCTCTTGGCAGAGTCACCGTGTACCCCCGCGGGGGTCTCCGGGTGAAGATTAGGGGTTCAAACGCGAAGAGTTTCCCATCACGGGCCACTCAAACGCGACCAGTGGGGAAGGGGACGCGAAACCCCGCGCCCCAACCACCCCCGGGACGAGCCGAGCGTAGAACGTCATGCTCGCAATTCTCTCGGAAAATTACTCACCATCTTTGCCGGGAGGCCAGCCTTCGGTCCTCCCCGCCTGTGCCGAGTATAGACGGCCCGGTGCCCAAGCCTATACGGAGTCGATATCCTAGAAAGGCGAAATCCCGCAGAGCGAGGTGTCAGACCGAGCTCTGCGTCCGGCTCTCTGCGCTTCTCTTGGTTGTGTGTCACCGGTTGTTATGCGTCAGATCTCAGACCGAGCACCGAGTTTTGCCGATACCAAAATTTTACTGCATCCGGGTGCTCACTCTCCGATGGGCGGGGCGTCGCTCCTTCGACCCCAGTGTGATCGCGTCTCGACGAGATCGAAACTATCGCGTACGAGGACGGTGACGCGAGCCGCGGCGATGGATCCCCCGCCGAGGCGCGATGGCGTCTCCAAAGCGGCGGTTGGCCAGATGACCGCGACCAACGATCTCGACGCTAACTTTCAGACGTGCTCGACGCTCGCCAAGGAGGCTTCTTCGCAGGGTTGCTCGATCCTCTTCCTCCCTGAGTGCTTCGCGTACATCGGAATCGCGGGGACCGACGCGTTGGCGGTCATGGAACCCCTGGACGGTCCACTGATGGGCAGGTATCGAGCTCTCGCGAAGGACACCGGTGTTTGGCTATCACTCGGCGGGTTCGCCGAGACCGGACCGGACGCGGATCACAGGTACAACACGCACGTCCTACTCGACTCCGACGGGGAGATACGCGCCAGTTACCGAAAGATTCACCTGTTCGACGTGGATATTCCAAACGGGCCATTACTCATGGAGAGCAAGACGGCGGCGCCCGGCGAATCAATCGTCGCGGCTGAGTCACCGGTGGGGCGTCTGGGCATGACGGTGTGCTATGACCTGCGGTTCCCCGAGCTGTACTCGCGGCTTAGGCACGAGATGGGCGCCCAGGTTATGCTGGTGCCGTCCGCGTTCACAAAACCGACGGGTGAGGCGCACTGGGAGGTGTTGCTGAGGGCGAGGGCGATCGAGACGCAATCTTACGTCGTAGCCGCCGCGCAGTGTGGGGTTCACAGCGATAAACGGGAGAGCTACGGGCACGCGATCATCATCGACCCGTGGGGAAAGGTTGTGGCCAAGTTGGAGGATCCGGACAACGGAATCGGCATAGCGACTGCGGATATTGATCTCGGGTATCTCGAGGACGTGAGGGGGAGGATTCCGGTGGACAAACACAGGCGGGCGCTGACGACGTTTCCGGCTAGTGTTAAGAAGTAGCGATAGATATATCACTTGAAGACGCGATCAATTCATGTGTAACACTTAAAGGTATCATCATTCATCTTTCATTTCAACATTCGTTTTCACAAGACGGGGTGCAGGAAAGCAAGTCATAGCGTTGGCACAAAAAGCCTGTGCTGCGAGAAAAAGGGAAAAGGGGATGGAACAACACAGCAGCATGTCGAAAGAGGTCTGCAGATCCGCGGCAGCACTCGGTGAAGTTTCAGCCAAACTTGTGAGCTGAGTTTCAGGTTCTTCCAGCGAGCTGTCTATGTTCTCGCCGCTTTGGATCTACTGCTTAGTCGAGTGGCTTACTTGCCGAGGCGCGAGAGGATGGTCTTGCCTCCTCCTCCTCCTCCTCCTCCTCCTCCACCACCACCCTTTCCTTTGCCGCTACGTTTTTTACCACCACGATTGCGTCGCTTCTTGCCGCCACCCTCGCCGCCGTCGGGGCTACCCTCGCGCGAGCGATCGTCCGCCCGCTCGGGGGATCGGGCCCGCTTGCGAACGACGACGACCCTGCGCGGCCCCGAAGGTTCCGGCGACCTCTCCCGAACGTTACGATCGCGGCCGCGGTCTCTCTTGATGACGACCCTGCGAACCTCCCTCTTCTTGGGCGGGGATTCGTTGTCGTTGTCGTTGTCGTTGTCGCCGCCGTCCCCGTCGTTGTGGCCGCCGTCCCCGTCGTCGTCGCCGCCTTCGTCCCTGTCGCGGGGGGCGTCCTCCTTTTCGCGGTCCTCGTTTTCGTCCCCGGACCTCTTCCCGGCGTCGTCATCCTCCCTCCTCTCGCCGGTGGGTCCGACGCCCTTCTTGCGAACGACAACCTTGATGGGTTTGCCCTTGGCGGTGCCCGGTCCCCTGCCGGAGGGTGAGGTGGCGCCTCTTCCTCCTCTGCCGCCGCGGCCGCCCATGCCCCCTCGGCCTCCCGGACCCAGGCCCGCCATCGGGTTCATCATGATGTCCATGCCCGGCATCCCCATCATCCCCATCATGGGATTCATCATCATCGGGTTCATCCCCATTCCCATTCCCATGTTCCCCATGTTCATCATGGGATTCATTCCCATGCCACCCATGTTCATCATGGGGTTCATCCCCATGCCGGGCATGGGTGGCATGCCGTTCCCCTGCTGCGCGTTCGCCTGCTGCGCGCCCGGTGGGGGCGGCCCGGGGGGCAGCGGGGGCTGGAAATGCGCGCCCCCCGCGTCCTCCGCGGCGTCGCCCTCGGTCACGGGTTGCTCCTCACCCCCAGCCGCGGCACCCTCGGCGGCCTCCGTCGCGCCCTCGTCGCCCGGCGCCGGGAGCGCGGCGGGGTTTTCTTCCCCGGTTTCGTTCTCATCCCCGGGCGCGGGCAGCGCGGTGCCAGCCTTGGCCGCCTCGCGCTCGGTGAGGAACCCCATCATCCTCGAGAACTCGTCGTCGTCCGCGGTGAACGTGGTGGACTCGCCCGTGGGCGCGACGAGCACGCCGCCCTCCACGTGCTCCAGTCGGTTCTGGGGGATGCCGTACGCGGTTTTCATTCGCACGACGTCGAGGTTATTGTCGCCGTTCGTCGGGCACTGGTTGATCCAGTGCCCGGGGATGGAGCACCTGAAGCAGATGTACCCGGGCGGGGGCGGGCCGTTGGTGTCCATGCCGCGCCCTCGGCCGCCCATTCCCCTCCCGCCGCCGGCGCCCGCGCCTCGGCCGCCTCCCCGCCCCGCGCCGCGGCCCATCGCCGACGCGGCGGCCTTCTCTGTCTCCCACGCGGACGCCGCGCCGCTGACGAGCGCGGCGATGGAGGGATCGGCGCTCGCGTCTCCGTCAGCGGCGCCGTCCGCGCCCGCCGCCCCGGGCGCGACGTAGGTCATGTTCCGTCGCGGAGGCGGCTTTCTGAATTCCGTCCCGGTCGGGATCTGGGGCGGCGGCACGTACACCGTCTTCTTCACGGTGGTGGAGCCAACCTCGGATCCGACCGCCGCGAGCTGGTCCCGCGGCACGCGCTTGGCGATGACCGACGTGTTCTTCCACACGAGCACGGCGTCGTCCTCGTACTCCTCGTTGGTCTGCGCGTTCGTCAGCTGGAGCTCCATGGCCTGATCGCGCCCGAGCCCGCGCTTGTCCGTGACCTGGCGCTTCAGATCTCCCACCGAGATGAACATCCCATCGAACTCGATGGAGTCGTAGTCCTTCTGGGACTTGAACTTGTAGTGCACCGTGGACGCCATCTTTTCAACCCTGCGATGAACGTCCCCGCGGTGTCCCGCTTCCCCGCGCGTTGCGCTGTGATCGTCGAGGCACGTGGACGATCGGAAAGGTAATTCCCCGGAGCCTTTGGCCTGCTGTGAAATTTCGGCTCGGCTCGCAGCGCGTCACACGCAACCGGTCACAGCCGCCGCTCCACCGCCGCCCCCCACTTTGACGACCGCGACGCTCGTGACTCGACCGGCGTTGAACGACGATGGCCGCGGTTCTGAACGAGACGGAGAAGAAGAAGGCGAAGGAGGCCTTTATCGGCATCGGCGTGTGCGAGGAGCTCGCCACGGCGGCGGCGGACCTCGGATGGAAGACGCCGTCCGAGATTCAGGCGCAGTCCATCCCGCAGGCGCTGCAGGGCAAGGACGTCATCGGTCTGGCGCAGACGGGCAGCGGCAAGACCGGCGCATTCGCGCTGCCCATCCTGCAGGAGCTCCTGGACAAGCCCCAGGCGTTCTTCGCGCTCGTGCTCTCCCCGACGCGCGAGCTCGCCATCCAAATCAGCGAGCAGTTCGAGGCGCTGGGCGCCGGCATCGGCGTCAAGACCGCCGTGCTCGTGGGCGGCATCGACATGATGGCGCAGTCCATCCAGCTGGGTAAGCGGCCGCACGTCGTCGTCGGCACCCCCGGGCGCGTCGTGGACCACCTCACGAACACCAAAGGGTTCACCCTGAAGCAGCTGCAGGTGCTCTGCCTGGACGAGGCGGACCGGCTGCTCAACCTCGACTTTGAGCAGGAGATCGACCAGATCCTCAAGGTTGTCCCGAGGGACCGGCGCACGCAGCTGTTCTCCGCGACGATGACGAGCAAGGTGGCTAAGCTTCAACGCGCGTGCCTCAGGAACCCGGTCAAGGTGGAGGTGAGCGCCAAGTACAGCACCGTGGACTCGCTCAAGCAAAACTACCTCTTCGTCCCGGCCAAGCACAAGGACTGCTACGTCAACTACCTCTTCAACGAGCTCAGCTCGTCCACGATGATGGTGTTCACCAGGACCTGCGACCAGACCAGGAAGCTAGCGCTCGTGGCCAGGAACCTCGGCTTCGGCGCCATCCCCATCCACGGCCAGATGAGCCAGCCCAAACGCATCGGAGCGCTCACCAAATTCAAAGCCGGCGAGCGCAACATCCTAGTCGCCACCGACGTCGCCTCGCGGGGTCTCGATATCCCCGCGGTGGACGTGGTCATCAACTACGACGTCCCGCAAAACAGTAAGGACTACGTGCACAGGGTCGGCAGGACCGCTCGCGCCGGCAGGAGCGGCCTGGCCGTCACGATGGTGACCCAGTACGACGTGGAGCTGTACCAAAAGATCGAGCGGCTGATTCAGAAGAAGCTGGACGCGTACGACGCCCCGGAGGAGGCGGTGCTGCTGATGCACGAGCGGGTGAACGAGGCGCAGAGGATCGCGCAGCAGCAGATGAGGGAGGCGGACGCGAAGGGTGGCGGGAAGAAGAGGAACAGGGACGGCGACGGCGACGGCGAGGACAGCCAGTTGATGACGATCATGGGGAAAGGCAGGGGCGGTCGCGGCGGACGCGGAGGCGGGCGTGGAGGCGGGCGGGGCGGACGACGCTGAGCGTCACAACGTAGCTAGCTAGGAGTGGCGACACGAACACCACATGTGAGATAGCCGACAGTCTCACAACTTGGCGAGGAAACCCCCGTCGACCCGCACCGTCGTCCCGGTGATCCAAGCCCCGGCGTTGGATGACAGAAACAACGCCGCTCCGGCCATGTCACCCGGCGCGCCTTTCCGTCTGAGCGGAATACCCGACCTCGCGATCTCCTCGCTCTCTTTGTACATCGCCAGACTGTCGCTCATCGCGGAGGGTACGTACCCCGGAGCGATGGCGTTGACGGTGATGGAGTGCCCGCCTTTTTGCCGCCTGTCCGCGAGCTCATCCGCGAGTTTGTGAGTCAGGTGGTGAACCGCAGCCTTGGAAACATCGTACGAATAAGTGGGAAACACCTGCGGCCTCTGTCCGGCGATGGAGCCGATGTTGATGACCCTGGCTGGGTCCGTGGCGGTGGACCCTGCGTCGAGCGCGGGTAGGAGCTCGCGTGTGAGGAAGAAGATTCCCTTGACGTTCAGGGCGTACACCTTGTCCCATCCCTTCTCCGAGTGCTTCTCCAGCGGCGCTCCCCACGAGGTGCCCGAGTTGTTCACCAGCACGTGGAGCCTATCCTCCTTCGCCCTGAACATCTTGGCGAGGTTCACGCAGCCGGCCTCGGTGGATAGGTCCTCACTGAGCGCCACGCACGTTCCCGGGCCCTCCTGGGTGAGCTTCTTCGCCGCCGCTTCGCACACCTCCTTGGAGCGAGAGGCGATGTACACATTGGCTCCGTTCGCGACGTACCCGGCGGCTATCATGAGGCCGATACCCTTAGCTCCGCCGGTGACGATGACTGTCTTGCCCTTCACGCCGAAGAGCTCGCCCACGGAGAGGTCGCGCATGCGCATCTCCTTCGCCATCGTTCCTATCGGTCGATGGGACGCGCGCTGAGTAGTGCCTGAGTTATCCATCCGATCGCGAAGTGTATAATAATCGAGACCTACAGTAGCTAGGCTCGGACCGGTTATTCCTGAGGGTGCGTCGCGGTAAGCGGCGTCGCGGGACTGGCGGCTGAGTTATCAGCTCCCAGTCTCAAGTCGGGACTTGGCGTTTTTTTTAAGGGCACGTGGTCCTTACATTACAAGCGTGTCGAGAGGTCCCGAAGCCGCGGTGTGTGATGCACGCGTCGGCGTCGGGCGCCTCGATCAACCGAGGGTTGACCGCGAAAGGAGAGAGAAGGCTAACTACGGAAAAACTACAAAAACCGTCGTGTCGACTCATCACAGTCAGACGGACAGGCGTACCGTTTAGTACTCCTCGTCCTCGCCGTCGCCCTCAGCGGACTCGGCGCCAACCTCTTCGTAATCCTTCTCGAGGGCGGCGAGATCCTCGCGAGCCTCGGAGAACTCGCCCTCCTCCATACCCTCACCGACGTACCAGTGAACGAAGGCACGCTTGGCGTACATGAGGTCGAACTTGTGGTCGAGGCGGGAGAACACCTCCGCGATGGCGGTGGAGTTGGAGATCATGCAGACAGCGCGCTGCACCTTGGCGAGGTCACCGCCGGGGA
>Ga0302114_10003242_pt1 | contig 10241 bp, 10 predicted proteins | sample AG5_Surface_MG_FD_203107 | JGI IMG/M metagenome (GOLD analysis project Ga0302114, IMG submission 203107) | Marine microbial communities from Western Arctic Ocean, Canada - AG5_Surface | ecosystem: Environmental > Aquatic > Marine > Oceanic | place: Canada: Western Arctic Ocean | collected...
AAATAAAAAAACAAACGTCGCAAAGCTTTGTCGACGAGGATGTTTATGGCGACGATTTCGAGGGCGGGGAGGAATTTCCGGTGGTGATTTCAAGCTTCGATGGAGGGGGAGGGGAGGAGGGGGGTGGGGAGGAGGAGGTTGGTGACATGGATTTCTTCAACTCAGAAATTGTGAGTGACCTGCCCATCGAGGACGAGAATATTGACGTCTACGGGGATGATTTTGAGGGCGAAGACGCCATCCAGGAGAACGACTTTGGAGAGGGGAAAAATTTAATTTTGGCTTCGGCGCCGCCTCCAGGACATTTCTCGGGAGGCAGTATTAGCAGACCTAATACTTCGGGTGGTTCTGACGGGAGACCTATGAGCACGGAGCGGTTGAGGCATTGATGAGGTATAATATTTTGTGGATATAAAGGTATTATTTTGGCGCATATAGAAATTTCATTTTAATTTCAAAACCATGTCGCCAATTTCTCCCAAAGCTCGATTGGAATCCTCGCGGACAAATCCACCACCGAGGTCGACGTTTCTGGCGCTGCCAAGGCTGCGATTTTGTCGCGCATGTAGCAGGAAAGCAGCTCTACGTTCAAGTCGTTGCTGATAGCCTCAGCGTTGGTGGGGTTGAAGGCACACGCAGCTATTAACGTCGGGAACAGAATCTCCTTGAGGGTTGAGTCGCAAAAGTACTTGAATGGGAGGCTTGACAATCTAGAAAGGTGGGTTGTTTGGCTCGTCCCCCCCCAGTTCAGGCGCTGCTGGTTGTCGACGTTCTCAATGACGGATAATCCAAGCAACACGATCATCTCCTCCAAACACTCCTCAAAGAAGGTGTGCTTTTTGTCGCCGCAAAATTTGCCCACACCGCCCAGCACGACGCCCGCCACATAGTTGAATTCCAAGTAACCACCGCCTCCCTCCCAGCCCGTAACGGAGGAGGAAGAGGAGGAGGAGGGGGAGGAGGACGAGGAAGGGATTGTTTTCATTTCACCTCTGCATAGAACTTGGAAAGAAGGAAGGTCAAGTTTGCAAATCTTCACGAGGGATTTTAGAGCGAGAGCAGAGAGCTGGGCGGGAAGCGAGTCAAGTCGAGTCGAGTCGAGGTTAGCGTTTGGTTGGGCGTGTTTGTAATAAATTGGATTTTTTCTCACCTTCGCACCCTCTTCGCAAACCTCGAACGAGGCAACGCCGTGCTTGGACTTGCCAATGCCCTCCTTGCTGTTGGCTAGGGGTAGGACAGACGCGACAACTCCAATCAAACTGCCGCCAATCTTGCCCAACAGCAACTCCTTCAACTGGTGGGCGGTCGGGTCAGTCGTTACGGAGAAAATGTCGGCGACGGTTTTCACGAGGGGGGGGGTTGGGGGGGCGAAGAACTCGCTCAGGGAGTTAATTATGGGCAGAAGGCCGGTGTAAAAGACGTCCTTGGAGCCGGGGGAGAGGAGATTGAGGTTGATGGCCGACCGCAGCAGCGCGGAAATGCTGTCGCAGAGAGGTGTGAGAATTAAGTATTTCATCAAGTCCACTTGTTTGTTTTTGATCTTGGGCTGCTGGTTGGGTTGGAGGAGGTGGCGCAGCAGCCGGAGAGGGCTGCCGTCGATCGTGTTGGTGTGATTGTAGTCCTCTTTTGACAGAGCGTAGGCCTGGAAAATATGTTAGTTAAATTTAAGCGGTGAACAAGGCTCGTTCGCAGGATTATATTTCGCTCGCTCACCTGGTGCGAAATCACACGTACGCAGCCGTCAACAACCGTTGCACCCCCATCCGAGAGGAGGAGGAGGAGGGTGTCGTTTTCGTCCGATGACGAGATAACTTTTTCCAAAGCAATGGCAATGTTAGACAAGGACTGGGAGAAATGGAGTCGGTGGTTTAAGGAGAGGAGGTAGCTGTAAAGCTTCAGAAGGAGTTTAATTGCCGAGGGCTGGGAGGACTCATCGAGGGTGGAGGTGGAGAAATACTTAACGAGGTGAGAAAGCTCGAGGTCCAGGGGCTTGGATTCTAAAATGGAGAAGGGGGAGGGGAAGGACTGGGAGGAAGAATCGTCGTTGGTTTCTAAGAACTGGGTGTTGAAGTTGGTGACGATTTTTTCCACCCTAGCGAAAATGGAGGTGAGCTGGGTGGAACTGGAAGTGGTGCTGAAACCCTCAATCTCGCCAAGCTTCTTTCGGGCATATGCGAGCCGCTTTCTACGCTTTTTCTTCTCCTCTCGGGACAAATTTTGGGTGGCCGCGTCAATCTGAGCCACCAGGCTGCGAGCTTTCTGTTCGCATGGGTCCGACTGGGAGGCGGGGGTGGATTTTTTCTTCTGCTTGTTGGGTTTTGTTTCCTCGGACTCGGGGGGGGTGGAATCGTTCAGTGATAGGGCTGCGACATCCACCTCGGTTTCGAGGCGACACAGCTCGTCGATGTCGTCGTCCTCCTCGTTGTCCAGCTCGGTGGAGAGGTCGAACGAGCTTCCCCTGTTCCGGTACGTCGGGGAGGGATTGCTGTTCACACTGTCGCTCCTGTCGTAGGTTAAGTCGCCGCTGCGCCTTGCCTCGGCCAAGCTGCGCTTGTTGTCCTTCTCCGCCGATCGCTGGATCACAGCGTCATCCAGTGCCTGCCTCGCCTTGGCTGCCTCGAGCATTTTGATTCGCTTGATTTCGGCCATTCGCTGCGCCGAGCGAAGAAGATGCGAAGGGGTTAGTAGTGGCTCGTATTCGAGTCGCTGGCGCGTATATATTTCTCGTCTTCATCAACCCCCCCCCCGCTCCGCTCGCTCACCTCGGCTTCTTTCATGCGCTCGGCTCGCCGCTCGCTAACGGCCGTCATTCGAGTCTGCAGCATTTCCAGCCGTAGTTGTTGCTGCTCCTCGCGCACCACGTCCCTCTCGTTGAGGGCCTTCGAGTTGTTGGCGCGACGCGTTTCGTTTTTGTTGTTCGCACGAGTTTGAGCAGCCCTCCTCCTTTCCCTGGCATTGTTGATCCGGGTCTCGGTCTCCAGGAGCTTTTGGTTCAGCTGGTCGGCCAGATCCTTCTCGTTCAGTGCGTTGATGAAGGAAATCTCGTTCACCTTGGAGTTCTCCCACTCGGCCTTTCGGACGATTGCCTGCTTATGCCTTTGAGCCTGCGCCGGCGCCGAGCGAAGAAGGTGCGAAGTAAGTTGAGTGGGTTAGTAGTAGTGAGTAGTGGATGTAGCCATTAATGCAGTAGCCATTTCCGCTCACCTGCTCCTCGGCCAAACGCATTTTAACCTCCAGGCTAGCTGCAAAGTTCTGGTGCTTGGTTTCGAGAGAGATTCTAGCGTTCTCAATCTTCTCCGCTGCCATGGCCAGCTTGCGCTGCTTCTCCTGCTCCTGCTCAGCCCGTCTCATGGCGGCGGCGGCTGTGCGCTTGTCCATCTTGGCCTTGGTTTCGGCAGGAGAGGGCCTGCGCCTGTCCGGCGAAGAAAGCTTGTTGTGGAGAGAGTAGTGGGTTGTGTACTGGTTAGACGGGGTTGAGAATGGACGGGGGGGGGGGTGGTTATTGTGGTGGGGGGCGGAGGACTGCGCGGCTTGCTTTCGCTGCTTTCGCTGCTTCTGCGGCTCTAGTCGCTGTTGGCGGGGGAGACCACGCTCGTCCTCGTCCTCCTCCTCGGAGGAGGAGTACCACGAGGATGAGGCTGGTCTAGGTGTGGTGGAAAGTTTGGGTTGGGAGAGAGAGGGGGAGAGGGAGGGGGAGTCATCGTCCTCGATTATCGAAGAAATCTCGAGCGAGAGTTTCGTCTCGTTCTTGTCGTTGTTCAGGAACTCCTTCCACGCCTTCTCCTCCGCCTTGGAAATGCGATCGACCCACTCCTCAGCCTCGGCCCACACCTTGTCTATGTCTCGCTGCGTCTCGTTGTCAGATGAAGTGTCGAGGTTGTCATTGTCGGAAAGTGGGTCGATGTTTTCATCAGCACTGTTGTTGGGTTCATCGTTGGGGGTGGCGGCGGCGGTGGCGGCGATGTTCTCCTCGTACTCGTTTAGAACTTGAATTGCCTCGGCTACCTTGGCGTTTAGCGCCTCGGGGTTGTTGAGATAGTGGACTAATTCAACCACCTCAAGCTCAAGCAGCATGCCGGTGATCTTACCGGCACGGTCCGATTGGCTCGGGTACAGGAGCGTGTAGAGGCGCTCGCCAAGCTCGAACTGGGTGAGGCTGTCGGCGGCAGGCGGGAACACGCTGGCCGCCTCTTGTGTCACGTAAACAGGAGGGGGGTTGGGGTTGGGATTGGAGTTGGGGTTGGATGAAGATTTGGGACGAGGGGGGGAGAGAGGGGCGGTGACAGAGTCAATATCGGCGTTGGCGTCATGGATCTTTAACTTTTTGCCACGGATGGCTAGCGAATTACGCGCCGGCTGCCCGTTGGGGGCATTGAAGGCAAGTCGCTTCGACCAAGCGTTGTCGGTGGGCAGCTTCGAAACGGGAGAAGGCTGGTCGGATTCTTGGTCGTCGAGAAATTGGTCTTCTAAATTGTTTTCCGTGTCGAGGGGAATCGTGCCGTGGACCAGGTCTATTTTTGCCTCCTCTAGGGAGGAATCGTCGTCGCCAAAGTTCATAGGGTTGGTTTCACGCTGGGCCTTGGCGTCGCGTTCCATCCGCTCGATGGAAGAACGAACGACACTGCTGTTGTGGGTTTTTGACTTGTCGGTGGAAGACTTTCGAACGTCCCAACTAACGCTGGCCATCATGTTGGACGTGAACGTGTTAGGGGTGGGAGGAGGGGGGGAGGGGGGAATGGAGGTCTTGGACTTGTTCTTGCGGTTGTTGCGCTGGTTGTTTTTCCTCCGCTTGGCCGCTGCATCAGCATTCAGGAATATATATTCGCCCTGGACGCGGATGCGCTGGAAAGGGGAAATTGGGATTGGGAATTGGATTAGTTGTGCAATGAATGTGAATAATGTGCTGCTGCCTTGAGCAAAACAAAAACTCACCTTCTCCAGCTCATTGAAATCAGTAGAGCACTGCTTGAGAATTTTGGAAGCATCACGAGCAAAGTCTTCCTCATTCTCGGCCTCACACTGGGAGTAAAGCTCGTCCACAGCGTGGTTCACGTTGCGGAGGAGGTACGAAAAAAGACGATTCTTGCTATTGACATGGGCTGGAGAAGTGGGTTTTGATGAAGATTTGGATGAAGAAGAAGTTTTGGTGGAGGTCGGGGGTTTGTGCTGGGGTTTGGGTTTATTCGAACTGTTGGAATTATTCGAGGTAATGGAGTTGGTGGAGCGGGAAGCCTTGGTTACAACCACTTTGGTTATATAATTTTCCTTCTCCCCCTTTTTCCTTGAGACAACCTGGAAATCATCTGCTGCCGGGGAAGAAGAAGGCGTGACACTGTTGTTGTTGTGAGTGTTGGGGAGGGGACCCATTGGGGTTGGAATCATCAAGCAACGTGATATAGATTTTAAATTTAAATTTAATTTCAATTGTAATTTCGGCTTGGACATTCAACATCTAGGACTTTGACAACAGCTGCAGCAGCGTCGCCGTAGTGAAGGAGGTTGATCAGCCAGTCGCCGGAGCTGTTTACTTTGGTTACGTCTGGTCATAGCCAGTACGAATATAGATGCATGAAACGTTTCGTGAGCTCCTTTCAGGTTCAATAGCTGGTAGCTCAGGTATGCTAATCGGGCATCCATTAGATACCTGCAAAGTTCGAATGCAACAATCCCCTACTAAATTTCCTACTTTGTTGCAAAGTGTTCGATCAACATTGAAGGGCGAAGGGGTTGGTGGTTTGTTCAGGGGTATTATACCACCATTTTTCTCAGTTGCGTTGTTCCAAGCCGTTTGCTTTGCGTCGTTCAGCGAGGCACTCCCGCTGGTGACGAAGAATAAAAATGTGAAGGGAGAAGATGCTTCGACCAGCGAGCTTTTCCTAGCAGGCTCAATTTCGGGTACTGCTACCGTTTTCGTGACCACTCCTACTGATCTCTTAAAAATCCGCCTCCAGCTACAAAGCGGCGCTCGTGAGACTGGGTTGCGGGAGTTTCTGCAATGTGGAATTGGAATACTGAAGAGGGATGGATTTTTTGGGTTCTACCGAGGGTTCTCAGCTACAGCGATTAGAGATTCATGGAGCACAGGCTTGTACTTTGTCGTGTATCACGAGCTGAAACGAAAGCTGAAGCGGGCGGATTATAATGGAGCTGCCGTTGAGGTCACTGCTGGAGGAATTGCGGGTGCGACTGCTTGGGGGGCGTGCCTGCCATGCGACGTTGTCAAGACACGGATGCAGGCGGTGGAGGGGGGTTCGAGGTGGCTTCCAACGCTGAACAATTTGGTAGAGCGAGAGGGGGTTGGAGTTTTGTATCGAGGTGCTACTCCGTTACTGACGAGAGCATTCCTTGTCAACGCAATTACATTTTATGTGTACGAGGAGTGCCACCGTTCATTCACGTAAGATAGGTTTGGAATGGCATTCCAATAGTTTAGTTACAAATTTTAGATTTTTTATAGGTCTTCTTTTGCACTCTTCAAATTCTCCATCGCCAAAAATGCGCGAAGAACTGTTGTGAACAAACTCGCCAGTACCGCACCGCCCAATTTGAAAACGTTCTCGCTGGTGAGGGGTATCTTTCCAAACATCCTCATGGGCGCCTTCTCGAAAATTGCTGTTGCCAAGGAGGTTAGCAGAATGTTTGTTTGTTCGAGTTTAAAGTCTCGATCCTTGTCTAGACCGTCGTCAGATTTGCTCAAGCAATTGTAGTGAATTTGTAAGTGGAGACCTCTAACCACGCCCTTGGTGATGAACTTGTAACTGACTGCTATGATCACGAAAATCCTGGTCAAGGCGAGCAAGACGAGACTCCCGAACATGAACAGGACGGAATTCCAAACCGTTACTTTGGACCCGAACAAGGAGCTGATTAGAACTCCGATGGTTGCGAGCACGCAAATAACCGAGCCGATTTCGAATGCGCTAATGTGGAAAGAATTCTGTATTATGTGTTTGTGTTAGTAGTGACTAGTTCGCTCGCTTCACTTCAACTTCACATCGCTCGCACTCACAATGCTATGGAGTAATGAAAATTCAAACTCGTACAGGGCCTCAAAGGCGCGCACTTTTCCAACGTCGTCAAGCCGAAATTTAAGTTCTAGGTGGTTGTCACCGTAGCTATCAGACAACAGGCCGAATGGAGCTAAACCCGGGCTTGATTCATCCAGGGTCCAACACAAAAATTTCGCCAGCTTGTTGCAGCTTTGTGACTCCTCGTATGCGTCCGTGATCAATATTTGGAGCGTGAATTGCCCACAGAAAGCCAGTATGAACATGATTATGGCATCGACGACGTAGTCGCCGGTATGGTGGTCAAACCCGTTGAGGATAGAGGATTCACCGTTAGCCCAGTTTATAAAATTTGGCAGAAATGCGATTGACAATGCAATAAGCTGCATGAGAAGGTGCATTAAATTAAAACTGAATACGCCGTACTTTGCATCGAAGTGCTCGGAGTCATGTTCGTCCTCGCTCTTGCTGATATCCAATTCAATGTCCTCCTGCGCCCGTGGCAGCCGCCCACCGAATCTGCTCGTTACAAATTTTTGAGAGAAAAAGTGGGAGTGGGCCGATGGTTGGACTATTTGAGTCTTGAACAAGTCGTATGCCGCGACACACTTCAGATGCTCAAGGAAAACCTTGAAGCCGTTGGTTTGGCGCTCTTTGTCGAAAGAGTAGTAGAAGAGGCAGAATCGTCTGAACATCCATTGCTGACGGTTTCGCTGGCCGGCGATGGAAAATGCGCTGGACTCTCGTGCTGCCTGGGAGCCAAAGCAGACAACCATGCTGCACAGAGAACAGACAGCTAGCTCTGACCACTCGACTGTATTGAATTGGGTGAATTATAATGTTAGAATGTGCGAAATGGCAAAAAAAGGCGAATCACTGAATCGGCCGTAACTCCAACGTATGGAGGTTTTAGACGCGATGAATTGGACACGGTGGCGGGTTCGGATAGGCGCATCTTTTTGTGCGAGGGGGTTGGTTCAGGGACGGTCCAAATCAGGGGTATGTGGAGGTGGATGTGAAATCTCGAGAAAACTAAAAAAAAGGCGAATCACTGAATTGCTTTTGACACTCATACTTGGACACGGTGGCGGATTCGGCCTGGCGCATCTTTACTCGCAAAGAGATTTTTCCAAACGTAACTACAACGGCACACTCCATTCGCTCACCTGTTTTCGCTTGCCCTGTGAGGATCAGGACCCACGAGACAACCGTGCCCCAAAAAACAATCACGCTGACGAAATAGAGTGGCATGGTGACTTTTTGGATGCTTATCTCGTAAGGGGTGTAGCCTGGCAGAAAAAACTTTGTCCAAGCTTTTGGCAGCATTCGGGGAAAAAGAAACTGACCGAGACGATTGAAAAAATACGTCCTGTAAGGGAGAAATTGGAAGTTGTCTGGTCTTGGTGTTGTGGCGTGGAACTTCCAGTGAAGTAAGCACTGTAGTAGGGGGGGGTTCTGTTAGTTTGGTTTCGTAAAGTTGTCTCCTCAAGCTGTGCGTGCTCACCTCCTCAACAGCCTCATACTTGCTTTCATATTTACTGAACAGCTTTACAAGACGTGGATAAGATGACTGATCCGATTCTTCTGTTTTCCGACCGTAATTTTTTCTCCGGTGCTCGGTAAACTCTTTTTCAACCACATCGAATTCCTTCTGTGTGGGCTCAAAACCAACGCTCCAGATTGCATTGAGGACGTCGTCCTTTCCAATGAAATCCTTTACATCGTTGGCAGATTTCCTCGTCAGCAGAGTGTCCCACCGGTGGGACATTCCAATTTCGATTTTTGAGCCTGAGAAGTGGCTCATGCTAGTTTCGGATAAGGCGATGCTACGATTTTGTTGGGCCATGGTTGATTCTAAAAGGGAAAAGTTCACGTGATCATTGTTGAAGGAGGAAGCTTTCAGAGACATTTTAGTTGAGGAAGATTTGGAGTTTGAAGACTTTGATTCGGAACCTGAGTCGGACTTTGTTTCGGTTTGGTTGGAGTTGGAGTTGGAGTTGGAGTTGGAGTTGAAATCAGGGGATGAAGGTTGACATTTGGGTGTGGAAATGTCGGTCTCATCTACTGTATCCAACGCCAAGACCTTAGAAGAAGAGAGGCCGCTAGAAGGGAACCTCATTATCATGATTACACTTTGCGCCTTCAAATAAGCCTTTTTTTCCAATCTAAAAATTATTCTTTGCCAGCAACCCACAACACACATTAACTCAATGAAGAACTTCACCGTCGTCATCTTCCTCTTTTTACAATGCTCAACCTTAAACATAAAGCTCTCAGCAGCCTGCTCTTTCCTAGTCTTCAACTCCCTCACAATGCCAAAAGACGACTCCGTGGTCGCGTTTGCGAACTCCATCCAGGCCAGGCGAGGCCCTGACCTTACCACCAGGGTGACCCTCGGCGGAAACATAACCTTCATCCACAACTTGCTCCACATGACCGGGGAAATGACCCCCCAGCCCTTCGTTCAGGCCAACATAGTTGCGATTTACAATGGGGAGATTTACAACCACAGGGAATTGTCGAGCAATAATACCGCCAGCACCTCCGACGGCCACTCCCTCATCCCCGCCTACCTTCGGCACGGACCCTCGTTCCCGCAAGTCCTCGACGGCGAGTTCGCCGTTGTTCTGTTCGACCTTGAGAAGCATTTGCTCGTGGTGGGGGCCGACACCTTTGGCACCAAGCCCATGCACTACTATGTGAATGGCGACACGGGAGAGTTCGTATTTGCGAGTTATAGATCTGCAATTACTAGGTTGTTGGGGTTGGAGGGGGGAAAGGGGGTGGAGCAGGTGAGGCGGGCGTGAAGCGGGCGGGAAAAGGCTACAGACATCAGACATCAGACACCAAGAAGAACTCCTCCTCTACTAAGCTTACTCACAATCCCAATTTCTGGTCCTCCATTGAAATTCAATTCGCAGGTCCCCCCAAACACAATCCTCACCTGGTCCCTCGACCCCAGCAACACCCGGCTCACCTCCAGCCACCCTTCCCATACCCTCCCCACGACAACCTTCGACGTGTCCAACCAGCACAAGTCCCACACGGGCGACTTCGTCGCCGCCTTCATGGCCGCGGTCTCGAAGCGGAGCAGGGACCTGCGGGTCCCTCCCTTCGTCGGGCTGAGCAGCGGCTACGACAGCGGGGCGGTGCTCTGCGCGCTGAGCGAGCTGGGCGTGGGGACCTACGCGTACAGCGTCGTGGGGATGGAGAACGCGACCATCGTCGAGGAGA
>Ga0302114_10003243_pt1 | contig 10240 bp, 5 predicted proteins | sample AG5_Surface_MG_FD_203107 | JGI IMG/M metagenome (GOLD analysis project Ga0302114, IMG submission 203107) | Marine microbial communities from Western Arctic Ocean, Canada - AG5_Surface | ecosystem: Environmental > Aquatic > Marine > Oceanic | place: Canada: Western Arctic Ocean | collected...
TTTCGATTTTGGTCGGCGGTAACGCGAACGCCGCGTCGTCGTCGACGCCCATGTCGTCGGAATCCGCCAGGGAGATTTCATCGTCCTCTTTCTTTGAAGTCGTCTGAGGTTCTGCGATCGCCATTTTTGATCGTGTTGTTGTGTTCAAAGTGTGTGTTAATCTGAGGACATAAGCCCCAATTTTTGACTTCTGAGACACAGAGGAAAAGAGAGGAAAATCGACATTTTAGGAGGAACTTTATAGGTTCACTTTGCGCCAGATTAAGGTACACTTTATGTGTATAATTATATGCCTTTCTTCTCTAAAAATAGTAGTGCTAGTATCACGCGTTTTGTTGTGCTCTTCTTTTTCCTTTTCTTCTTTGACTTCTTCTCTTCTATGCGAAGTACGCCAAGTCGCTCTTCTTCTTCGCTTGGACTTGAACGATGCCTTCGACGAAATCTTCGTGGTTGACCGTCGTCCCGTCTCTTCGCAACGCTAACATCCCAGCTTCCACGCAGACGGCTTTTAATTGCGCACCGTTGAAATCGTCCGTGCCTCGGGCTAGTTCGTCGTAATTTACGTCCGGGGAGACGTTCATTTTGCGCGCGTGGATTTGTAAGATGTGCGAACGAGCGTCTTCGTTCGGGTGAGGGAACTCGATTTTTCGATCTAAACGTCCAGAGCGCAACAACGCGGGATCTAAAATGTCCGCTCGGTTAGTCGCGGCGATAATTTTCACTCGATCGTCCGAACTAAAACCATCTAATTGGTTCAACAATTCTAACATAGTTCTTTGCACCTCGCGATCGCCGTTGGTATCGGAATCGAAACGTTTCGTACCGATGGCGTCGATTTCATCGATGAATATAATCGCCGGCGCTTTCTCTTTCGCCAACTCGAACGCGTCTCGAACTAATTTCGCCCCGTCTCCGATGAACATTTGCACCAACAAAGGCCCAGCTAACTTCAAATAACAAGCGTTCGTTTGCGCCGCGCACGCTCGCGCCAACAGCGTTTTCCCCGTTCCCGGAGGGCCGTATAACAAACATCCTTTTGGCGCTCGTATGCCAAGTTTTACGAAGTGTTCTCTGTGCGTCATCGGCAAAACAATCGCCTCTCTCATCTCTTGAATCTGCTTATCTAACCCCCCGACGTCGGAGTAATCCTCGACTGGTTTCTCGTCCACCTCCATCGCTTTCACCCTCGAGTCGTACTCCGCCGGCAGCGTGTCCAAGATCAAATACGAATCTTTATTCACGCCGACTAAGTCGCTCGGTTTCAAATCCTTCGCGTCTACTAACCCAGCTATCGGGAGAAAGATAGTCTGTCTGGTGGTTGTTTTCAAAACCACCGCTTTCCCGCTCCTTTGCGCGTCCAAATCCGCTTGCGCGTCCGCCTCCTCGTCCTCGTCTTCCGGTTGGAGATCTAAAATTTCCACGATCGAGGCCACTAAATACGGAAGCTGTTTGTTCAGTTTCACTTTCTCCATGTTATCTTTGACTCGTTCTCGTTCGGAGCCGACGTCCAGTTGTAATCGGTTGCTTTCGTCTCGTAGGACTCGTATTTCGTTTTCGAGTAAACGGACGCGCACGAGGACGTCCTCCGTGGTGGAATTTTTCAGATCGTTGAGGACTTCGGCGGTGCCGTCGTCGTCGTCGAAGACGCCGTCTAAATCCATATTTCTTTATCACCAATATCGATCGACAATACTATAATAACTTAACAGAAGGTGGTGAGAAGAACTCTTCTCTCTTTTGTCTTTGTCTTTGTCTTCTTGCGCGTGCTCTGTTAAATGATAGAATCTGACTGACGTTTTTTGAAAGAAAATGTGTCTGTGTGTTTCAATTATTCATAACAACAAAATATTGTCTCTCTCTCTCTTTTTTTTCTAAATCAATGCATCGATGAACTCTTTCATCAAGGTGGACGTTCTCTACTGATGGTGTTCTTCCTCGACAAATGCGGTGAATTCTTCGTCCGTTGGTTCCGGGAACCCTTTTTCGAGCAAGTAGTTTCGCACTCGGGTTGCTCGTAGTACCGAGCGAAAGCGACGTATCGCCAGTTGTCAAGAGGCACTCTCGCCTCTTCGACTAAGTATTTGAGGCAATTGAGATAGCCAAACCTTGTAGCGGTTGCCACACAGTCGAGTTTTACTGCATAAAATATCTTTCGTTCTTCAACGAAATATTTCAAGATGTCTGTGTGACCCTTTCCTGCTGCCTGATGTGCCGCATCTTCTTCCGTATCTCGCGAAGGTTTCACTTTGTCGAAAAGAAATCGAACACAGTCGAGGTGTCCTCCAAGAGCAGCTTGATTACACGACTTTTCTTCATCACACGGGCAATTATTAGAGAAGCAATACTTCAGCATCTCGAGATTACCAAAACATGCCGCCTCGACAATCGTCTGTTTATCCCACTCGCACTGTTTCACTTCTCTCGCCCACTTGAGCAACTCGAGTTTGTTCGTGAAAGCAACTTGCCAGCAAAACCAGGCTTGATCTAGCACTCTTCCGCTTTTATCTCTCTCTCCCCAGGGAAAGTTATTCCACACCATTTCCAACGTCGAAATCGATGAACATTCGTCAACAGTCAAACTTAATTCCGATACGTTTACCCCGGCATACTTAAGCACATCCCAACTCTCTTTATTCGCATTTGAAAAGAAACACCGATCAGTCCTATTCAATTTCGGAATCACATGCGAGACAAACACATCCTTATGATGCAACACCAATCCCGTCCATAACTTCGTCGGACCAAGCTTTAAACGCTCCACATCTACCACAGCTTCCGCCATGACGACCCGCTCCTTCTTCTTCTTCCTCAAAGAGTATTATACTCTATTATACTCTATTTTATTATTCTTATTATTCTTCTTATTTGAAAAATGTGCGGTCATGTGTCGTTTTTTGCTTCAGATTTTAAATTTTAATTGTGAGCACACAGACAACAAAAAAAACCCTGCAGAAAAAAAACGGTCTGCTGATGAACAACATGAACAACACCATGTACGATCGTGGTGGTGGTTTTGGTGGTCACAACACTACTTCTGCTTCCTCGTCATCTGCGTTACTCTCGGAGTGCTCGATACGAGTTGAAAACAGATTCGAAATACGCGTGGACACTTGGGGAAAAAAAAATGCATTTTCAACAAACAACAACGACATCCTTCAAATCATCCCAACGTTTTACTTTTTAACGCACATGCACCAAGATCACTTGCGAGGATTACGGGAAGATATGTTCGAGAACGATAGTTACGCAAGGATATATTGCGCGGAAATCACGAAGATTTTATTGGTGAAACGATTTCCGAGGTTGGAATCGAAAGTCAAAGTGTTGGAGTTTGATTCCGTGGAGGTGGTCAAGGTTGTTTCTGCTTCTAAAAACACGAAAGAAGAAGATTTGAGGTTCAACGTGTACTGCTTGGACGCCGGGCACTGTCCCGGGTCCGCGATGTTTGTCTTCGAAGGAACGTTTGGGAAAGTTTTACACACCGGGGATTTCCGGAGGGAAGATTGGAGCGGGAGTTTGCCGAGCGGGAAGAGGATGAGTCTCCCGACTCCCGGGAGCGGAAGCGGAGGGAGCAACGGGTTGAGGAAGAATTTTTTTAGCATGTTGAACGACGTGCCACTTTCTGCGATGTGGTCTTCGAGCAGTCCGAGTTTGACGACGGGTTCCCAGGACCTCGGGTACGACAACAACAATAACACAACTTTGAAGAACGCGACGCCGTTGCCGAAAGTGCTCGATAATTCAAAAACGCAGGCGGTGGACGTTTTGTATCTAGACAACACGTACAACAATCCAGAGTACGATCATCCACCCAGAGCTGTCGCTTTGGAACGCATCGTAAAGTTAGTCACGGAAATCGAGCCGGAGCGTCCGGTGATTCTTTTGTTAGATTCTTTAGGTAAAGAAGACGTCGTCATAGCGCTGAGCCAAGCGACGAAATCGAAAGTCTATTTGCACAAAGATCGATACAACGATTGGTTAAAGTTAGGATTTGAGAAAGAGTACGCGTGTAACAGTCTCGGAGAAAACGAAAGCACGAGAGTGCGTGTACTCTCCAAGGCCATGGGGAGACACAAAGAGAACGTGTGCGGACCGTTGGTGGCCGGGTTGAAGAACTTTAAGGAGTGGGGACCGTTGGTCATCAGTCCGACGGGCTGGGCGCGCGTCACCGAACAGATGCGAGAGGAGGACGAGAAACAAGAGATCGATACGGAACGACGGGAAAAGATGACGAACGAGGAGAAAACAGACTGGGTTCGCCGATCGGTTCCGTATTCTTTACACAGCAGTTACAGCGAACTGGAAACGTTCGTGAAAAGAATCCAACCGAGGAAGATTATCGGCAACACGAGGGACGACACCGTGAAAGAGGCGGAGAGGAAAGGGTTATCAGAAGTTCGCTCGGTACACGTGAGGAGTCTGGAAACGTTTTTGCGGCCATCGTCGCAATCGGAAGAGAACGTAGTATTAAAAGCAGTTTTTGAAACAGAAAGAAGACGCGAGCAAGCGACAGCGACGACGACAAAAATGAACACGACGAAACTGTCGGTCGATTCGCCTAGAGACGACATTTCAGACGTGCGACTGCTTTTGGCGTCGTCGCCACGAGGCGTTAAAGGCGACGTGAAAGAAACGCTTCACAAAATGAGGATCGTTTCGCCGAGCAAGCCAGCGACGAAGTACGCGCTCGCGAATAAAAAGTTACCGCTACGTTTACAACGGTTTCAACAAAAGGAACGAGAAAACGACGCCACAAAGCCGCAAGAAAGAGAAGAAGAAGAAGAAGAAGAAGAAGAAGAAGAAGAAGAAACTCCGGAAGAAGAAACCCCGGAGGAGATTTCTGTGCTACCTCTACCACCGAATAGAAGAAGGCTACCGTTACCGAAGAGCTTATCGACGACTCGGGATGTCATTCTTCATTCCTCGGACGAAGATTTGTACATCAAGTCAAACCTCAAATCGCAGCCGTCCGTGCGAGGCCCATCGAAGGAACAGCCAGTCAACCGCATACCGCTCGTGAACAATCAAAAAAGCGACGGATTCGACGTGCTGAACGCATATCTCGAACAGAGAATGAGACAAAAAGAAGAAGAGCGCCTCGAAAGAGAGAGACAACAAGAGCTCGGCGACGTCAGCGCCGACGCAGATATTGAGGATGAAGACGACGAAGAAGAGGAAGAAGTGGAAGAGAAGGAGGAGGATGAGGAGGATGAGGAGGAGAAGGAGGAGGAGGATGAGGAGGATGAGGAGGAGAAGGAGGAGGAGGAGGAGGAGGAGGAGGAGGAGGAGGAGGAGGAGGACGCCGCCGACGATATTGTTCCTACACAGTCAGCTGACGGAGCCATCGGGCACGGAAACGAAGAAAAAGAGGTGACAGCAACGCTCGCGAGCCCTAGTAAATGGTTTTCATCCTTCATAGGGCCGGTGAAACGGTTGTTCTCGAGAAATGGTGAGAAGAAAACTCCTTTGGAAGAAAAGTTACCAGAACCGAGAGTAAAAGAAGAAGAAAAAGAAGAAGAAAAAGAAGTAGATGATGACGACCGCACAACAATAATAGATGATATAGATTCGGATGAAGACAGTGAAATCGTGGACGAATCTGAAGATGACGGAAGTGATCTTGAGGACTTTATTGTCCCAGACGACGAAGTTGATGGGATGGTTATACCACCACCAAACCATGCTACTTTTGATAAAGAATGGAACGATTGGGAACCCGGAAGCCCGGGTTCAATGCGTTTCAAGGAAATAGTAAATGTTATAGAAACACACGCAAAAATACAAGCGGATATCACTGCGAAAGTCACTGACATGGACGAAAACGATGGCGAAGCAGAGCATGGCGGTGGCAACGACGCGATTGCCGGTACAAATACAAAATCAACCGGAACCACCGCCGCGCGTGGTAGTGAACCGAACCCTCAAGGCGGTCCTCGACGTTCGAAAGATTACAACCCGTGGGGATTAGACGAAGTTCAGGCTTTGATTGAAGGCGTCTCCATATGCGGCGGCGGTAAATGGGCCGATATTAAAAAGCTTGGTTTTCCGGAAATTGAACATCGCACTGCGATTGATTTGAAGGACAAGTGGCGCACCTTGCTTCGAACCGCAACATTACCGACGCCGTCTGGACGAGAAACCGCTGGTAAGTCCGACGGCGACAAGAAACGAGAAATCCCGAGAGCTATGTTGGACCGAGTTCGAGAACTCGCCATGCTTCACGCGAAGCTTAAAGCGCGCGACGCAGGCCACACTCTCGAAGACACCGTCGATGACGGGAACAAAGAGACGTACACGAGTCAATTAGAAGCAACATTTCCAGCATTAATCGATGGCGCGCATTTGAGCGTGAAAAAGCCAAAAGAAGATGGTGCGGATGTTGGCGAAGAGGGAGAAGACGACGACGACGACGACGCCGAAGAACTCGATAATGATAATAACAACAACAATAATAATAACAGTGGCGATGCCAACGAAGACGACGACGACGATGACATGCCAATTCGGGGAAGTCATCATCGCGCGCGCAAATCTGGATCACCGCCGACTGAAGAAGAGCTGAAGGAGGCAGTGTTCGAGATAATCGTACGAGTCAAGGAGGGAGGAGGCAAACGAATATCGACCAAGGAGGTTCGCGAAGAGCTAGAAAAGAAATTCGGGTGCTCTTTAAAGGCGTACAAGGAAAAAATACAGGACTACATTTACTTCAAGATAATTGACCGAGACACAACCATAGTAAGGAAGAAGCGCAACAATTCACCGAAGGAGGGAAGTCGATTAAAGCGTAAACGCGAGTTGAAGACAGAGCAAGATGAAAAAGACGATGTCAGAGAGACAGAAGGAGTAGCAGAAGAAGAAGAAGTAAAAGAAGAGGAGCGAGAGGTAAAGAAGCGACCGCAACGAAAGAAGAAAGTAAAAAAGCTTCGGAAATTAAATCCTCTAAGATATGCGGATTCAGATGCATCATCTGAAGACGACGACGACGAAGAAGAAGAAGAAGAAGAAGAAGAAGAAGAAGAAGAAGAATATAACGATGGCGACGACTCCGACGATGATAATGAAAACGAGGACGAGATGGACGACAAGGAATCCAAGTCAGTAGAGAAACCGCACAAAGAGCGAAAAACACCAGCCTCGATATTCTCCAACACTGGAGTGTATTCCGTTCCCGGGAAAGTTCGATGGCAACCGACGACAGCACAGTTTGAACGTTTAGAACAGCTCTTCGCGATTGATACGACGACGCCGCGGAGAGAACAATTGAAACAAGTGACGGAAGAGTTGAGCGCGCTCGGCCCCATTCAAGAGTGCAACGTGTTTAATTGGTTTCAGAATAAGAAAACGAGATTGAAGAAACGGGAGGAAGATGCGGCGAGGGAAAGAATGGAAGCGGCAGCGAATAAGAGATCGAGAGACTCTGACGATATGGAGAACGGCACCGTAGTTAAACCCGAAATAGAAAAAGAGGAGCAGGACTCTGAGATCGATAACGATGTACGGTTGCTGTGGGAAAAAATGAAAGTAGAAAAGAGAAAACGTCCGCGGACTTAGAAAGAATCGCAGCGCAAGCAATCCAAGTAAGGGCGAATAATAGCAAATTTCTGTTGTTGTACTAATAGTAGCTAAAGCGTAGCTCGCAGTAATGTAGAATTTTTAAAGATATCGTACCATGGTACCAGTATACATTTTCAAAGATGTGTTTTATCTCTCCTACAAGCTGCGCGCGCGTTATTTTTGTTTTTTTTCATTTTTCGCTATTGTTATGTATCTAATCCATGTCGCTCCTTCGTTGCGCCTCAGTCGACGCGGCTGCCATAGGCGGTTTCGTCGAGTCGTGTCTACAGGTGGGGCAAATGCGAGATCGTAACAACCACGTATTTATACACGGCGAATGATAACAGTGACCGCACGACAACCTCTTCATATTTTCTCCGCCTTCAATATCGGACAAACAAACCGAGCAACTCGCACACGCACCATTATTCTCGTCACCTTTAGCGGTAATGATTTCCATGGCGTCGATTTGTTGTTGCGTCAAAGGCGCTTCGGCTAAATTTTCGCCTCCGTTGGCGTGCTCGGCGGCGAAGCCGTGCATGGCTCGTAACAAGTCGTGGAAACCTCGGATGGAACCAGGCATAAATCCAGGCGGCATCGCACCATCACCCATCGTCGCCGCGTTTTCCTGCTCTATCGATTGAAACATGTTCCTAAACGCCCTCTCGAATCGATTGTTATCGTTTAAAACGTCCTCCCTTGCCTCGCCCGGCGCGCGTTGTCCGAGCACTTCTCGCATGATTTCTAAGAACGGATCGCCTCCTGGCATCCCGTTTTGTTGTTGTTGTTGTTGTTGCTGCTGTTGCTGCTGCTGTCCACTATTTCCACCGAGCATATCCATCATACCCGGACCACCCATGACGGATCGAAAAACTGGTCCATTTGGCCCTCCGACTTGTATCTCGATCCTCGTTTGCCTTCGGCGAACGGAATCGCCGGGCCTTTCGTTCACTTCGTCTCTCCTTCGAACTCTCGACCCTCCTCCTTGTTGTTGTTGTTGCTGCTGCTGCTGATGCGCCTGTCGTCTCTCCACCATCCTCCTCTGCCTCGTCTCTTCCATCCTCGCCTCTTTCATCTGCCACTTCCTCGCCAACACCTCGTCTTTATATTCGCTCTCCAACTGCTCCGGCGCCTTCCCGGTCTTGGCGCACTCCATCGCGAGCAAATGGTCGTCGGTCAGATACGACGGTTTCGGCAACACCTCCTCGTCTGCAATGTCTTCGTCGTCTTCTTCTTCTTCTTCTTCATCTAAATCTTCATCTAAATCTTCTTCTAAATCTTCTCCGCCCGGCGGCGTAGAAGTCGTTCCTTCTTGGTGCCTTTGCTGCTGATGCTGCTGCAAGTGTCTCCCTAACGCGTGCCTCGCGTGCGCCATCGCGATCCCAACGTTCAACGCGCCCGGTATAAAATTTGGAATCCCACCCATATGAGTTCTCTGTTGTTGTTGTTGTTGTTGTTCTCGCGCGGGCGGTTGTTGTCGTTCGTCCTCCTCCCTTCTCGTCGTCGGGAGCGGAGGAGGCGGATTTTGCACGACGGAATGATTCCTCGGTGGTAACGGTAAAGCGCGTTCGTTTCGAAACCTCGCCGCGTGTAACGAGCGTATCTCTTCCATCTGTTGTTGTTGTTGTTGTTGCGTTCTTTCTCGATTATTGTGCTCTCGCTCCGTCATGTTTCTCGCGAGAATGTAATCGAAAGAGAAGAAGAAGTAGACTCTCTCGGGGAAATGAAGGATGAAGAAAAACTTCAGAGAATGTCTCACAACCGGCCGGAAATTTCCAAGCTTGTGATGGATAACTTCCTTTCAGAATGGAAAACAAACAACAACAACAACAACAACAACAACAACAACAACAGTAGTCGTTCCTATCGCTCAAAAAAGTCGTGACTCTTCAAAGTATTCTTCACTTGCGACTCGCGTTCGACGACCTTTTAGAGCGAGCAAATGAAATGAAGGATGAAGAAAAAAAGTTCAGAGAATGTCTCTCCCCCAAGAAACTGTTTTTTTAAAGATCGATTTTTGACTCCTCCTCCGGTGTTTTTTTGAAGAAAAGGAAAAAAAGACGCAAAAGAGTCCACACTTCTACTCTCATAAAAAGAGATTCAGACGATGCGATGATGACGATGATGATTTCAGCAGCGACGGTGCACAGGCAACAACAACGCTTAAATTGCGTGCTCTCCTCCAAATCTTCCTCTTCGTCCTCGAAGAAAAGTTTTGGTGGTGGTTTTTTATGCGGTGGCGACAGATGGTACAAAGACGGATTCGGGTGGTCTCCTCACGGTCGTAAGAATGGATCTTTTGCTAATGCTGTTGGGAAAAGTTCATCACGCGTAGTTTCATTAAGAAGAAGAATAAAGAAAAAGAGCTTTTCGTTAAAAGCGCAACACGCAACGACTGTATTTTCTTCCTCCTCCTTATCCTCCTCCTCCTCGAGCGTCGGCTTTTGCGCGAAGAAGAATGAGTATAATAATATCAAAAGAAGGAAAAGAAGAGGCGATGTGACCGCGAAAACGAACGCGATAAATATATATTCGATCGAATCGAGTTTAAACACGCTCGCGAACTTGTTTCCACTGTGGATTGTCTTGGGCGCTCTCGTTGGGCTTTTTAACCCAACTGTGGTCGCGCCGCTCTCGAAATCGGAAATCGTGACGCCGGCGTTGGGAATCGCCATGCTCGGCATGG
>Ga0302114_10003249_pt1 | contig 10227 bp, 7 predicted proteins | sample AG5_Surface_MG_FD_203107 | JGI IMG/M metagenome (GOLD analysis project Ga0302114, IMG submission 203107) | Marine microbial communities from Western Arctic Ocean, Canada - AG5_Surface | ecosystem: Environmental > Aquatic > Marine > Oceanic | place: Canada: Western Arctic Ocean | collected...
GGAAATATATATATATATATATATATACATATATATATAATTATACGGTTTAATTACCTAGAAGGGTTCTCTTCTCATCGGTTGTAGGCCGGGGCCACATCCAATCTTAAATACATCCAATATTATTTCTCTTCTCTATTAATTATTACTACTACTACTACTACTACTACTACTACTACTACTACTACTACTACTACTACTACTACTACCATATATACATCCAATAGTATTTCTCCACTAATTACTACTACTACTACTACTACTACTACTACTACTAATTACTACCACTACTAATTACTACTACTGGAGGAGCACGGGGCCCCCGGAGGAGCAGCTGGGACCTTCTGGATGTCTGAGCCCCCCGGGTGTCTACTAATACGAATCATACAAATTATAGATGTATAATTTATATAATATATATATATATATATATAATTATACATATTACAAAAAAAACCAGCCCCCGGGTGTCTGAGATGAAACTAGGAAGCCATTGAATTTTGTATTATAAGTTCGCTGTGTGTAATTAATTTTCCTCACATAGAAAGTCGGAACTCAAGTCTCTCGCTATGCAATGGCGCGAAGCCGCAACACATGTAAGGCAAGGCTTTTTAACACGAGTAATTAATTACGACGAACACGAGCAGGTTTGTCTTTACGGTGTCGCTCGCGAGGCCTGTCTGCAAGACTTCTTTTGTAATAAGCCGGAGTGAAAGTCCACCCCGCAGCCTTCCCTTCCCCTCCCCTCCCCTCCCTTCTCCTCCCTTCCCTTTAATTACCCACTCCTCACTCCCTGTCCTGAACCTGCAAATGCATTCTTGTTGTATAAGCCTCGGCATACGTGCCGCTTGTATAATGCAAGCTGTTTATCTTTTCCAATCTCGCAAAGTTTGTGTCTCACCATGCCGTGCTGACTTGAACGTACTGCCTGAAACACAGGAAGTCAGCAACGTGCACTTGCACGCTTGGGCAAGGTTTTTCTGAGTAAACCCAAGCGCAGCCAGGTAAATACTTGATCGCACGGCGTTGGAGCCTAGTGATCAAACGTCGTGCAGGATTATCGCGCGAATCTGCGTACTTGGGCACGAAGAGCACTGCATCTCCTTCAATCAATGTCTTGTTGTGTTCGAGAACGTATTTCATGAGCGTCGTTTGGTAGGAGCTTTCAAGGTGCTGCTCATCTCGGAACACTGCGTCAATTTGCACTGGCCCCTGCATGTGAACACCTACAGTGAGATGCTTAACGAAGACCATGGGTGAAGGATCGCCGCAACCTAGGACAGCAACAGCTCCGTACAGTTTCTCCTCTAGTATCTCTGGCACGGCGTTGGGCACCATCACTGCAACTCTGCGATTGGCCCCGTATTGCGCAAGACATTCACTATTGCTATGCAGCCCCGGATCAGGCGCAGGACACACCCCCACAACCACCCAGCAAGCATCAACTGGAAGATGTGTTGCTAGTTCTGCCAATTGGGGGAGATAATACATGGCCTGTTGATCTTGGGACACACCAGCAAGTGGCATCATCATCGCTGGCAGAGCTGAGGCGTGGCAGTGAAACTGTGCAACTGAGCTTGTGCAATTGTCGAACCTTGTACCAAAACTAAACATGGAATAATTGTCGTGGGTGTGTGTCTGCCTTTTCCTATGAATCTGTTTTCGTTCGCACAACAAGAAGATTCAGAAATGGCTCTACAACAAGGTGTTCTATTTGCAAACAAGTCAGGCATGGCCTAAAGGGTTCTTATGTTCTCACTGTTTCCTTCTACTTTTTACTTCATGATGACAACTGTCAGCACACAATCATTCTCACTCCCGAAGTTGGTGAGCATTTGACAGATCTTGATTGTATCGTTGGAGCAGATCTGTGTTTGTTTACAAGGTGGGGTTGTGTAATTAATAAGTGTTCTTCGGCTCGTGCATGTGTGTGTTTTTCAAATCATGAAACTAGGAAGCCATTGAATTTTGTATTGTAAATTCGTTGTGTGTAATTTTCCTCACAAAGGAAGTCAGAACTCAAGACTCTCGCTATGCAATGGCGCGAAGCCTCCTACCTCATCTATGGAGTGGCGCGAAGCCTCCTTGCCCTTGCCTCATAATTACCTCCATTCCTTTGATGTTGCGGTTCTGGTGCGCATTGTTGTTGGCGCTTTGAAGGCAGCCTCGAACTGAGCAAGTGGTGACAGAATACTGCTGTTTCCGTCTAATTACATGGTCGTTGCTGCGTCTGCCTCCGCTTCCGCCTCTTCCTCTTCTGTTGGCTCCTTAACTGGCTCTACGACCTCCTCAGCTGGATCTTCGGAGACTGCTGGTTCCGTCTCCATGGGCGGTGCTGCGTCTGCCTCCGCTTCCGCCTCTTCCTCTTCTGTTGGCTCCTCAGCTGGCTCTACGACCTCCTCAGCTGGCTCTTCGGCGACTGCTGGTTTCGCCTCCATCGACGCTGCTGCGTCTGCCTCCGCTTCCGCCGCTTCCTCTTCTGCTAGGTCCTCAGCTGGCTCTTCGACCTCCTCAGCTGGCTCTTCGGAGACTGCTGGTTCCGTCTCCATGGGCGGTGCTGCGTCTGCCTCCGCTTCCGCCTCTTCCTCTTCTGTTGGCTCCTCAGCTAGCTCTACGACCTCCTCAGCTGGCTCTTCGACGACTGCTGGTTTCGCCCCCATGGACGCTGCTGCTGCCTCCGCTTCCGCCGCTTCCTCTTCTGCTAGGTCCTCAGCTGGCTCTTCGACCTCCTCAGCTGGCTCTTGGGAGACTGCTGGTTCCACCACTGCTTCTGCCTCCACTGCCGCCTCTTCCTCTTCTGTTGGCTCCTCAGCTTTCTCGTCGACCATTGCTGCTTCCGCCTCCCTGGGCGCTTCTGCTTCTGCCTCCACTCCCGCCTCTTCCTTAACTGGCTCTTCGACCCCTGCTTTTCTTTTCTGCTGCTGTAATTGTTTCAGTAATTGTTCGGTGGACTTCTTGAGCTTCGCGACAACGTCCTGTGCATCGCAAGCCTTCTTCATATCGGACCAAATCTGGTGGAATTTATTCTCAGTCTGAAAAAAATGCTTTTCTGCATCTTTGTGTGCGACTTGCGTTTCGGAGGCGTATCCGCTGGCTTCTGTCGCCGCAGCCTTCTTATTTTCCATATTGATCATGGCAGTGTTAACAACAGCAAGCTTTTTCGTCCTGCTTGCGGCCAACGCGCTTAATGTATCACTGTTGGCCCTGATCTTCTTTTCGATCTCACCCCTTACGTGTGTGCACATCATGCTTACGAACTCTGACCGAGTACTAGTAGATGGCTCATTCCAACGGTTCAGTGACAATCCCATCAGAAGAGTGTCATCCAATTTGCACTTCTTCCCGCATTTCACGAGTTGTCTCGCAGCCGACTCGCCTTCTGAAGCGGTGCCGTTGAGCAGTGTATTACACTCGTTTACAAGCAAGCCTGAGAGAACCTTGTTCTCGTAAGCAGGTGCCTGCATCTCTCTCTCGAAACCTGCAACGTCCTTCTGCGCACTTTTCCAGGCAATCTGCGCATCGTGGAAGGCCTTGCGGGCAGCACTTTGCACTCCTCTGCTTGCTTCAAGCTTTGCTGTCGCTGCCTCCAAGCTTTCTTCGGCAATCTTCTTCGCCTTTGTCCTTCGTTGATGCTCTGCTGGTGCGGTCACCTCGTTCTGAGCTTTGAGAGCCTCCGCATGCTTTTGTTCAAACTCTTCCTGCAAACTGATCAAGGCCATCTCCGCTCGATCAACAATGTCGTTATGATGTGGTTGGCGGTGTGTGTTGTTAGGCTTCAGGACTATCGGCCATGCTACCTCGAGCAATTTCCTCGTGTCGGTTGGCAAGGCCCCCGGATCAGTGAACGCGTCCAGGACAGTTAGCACGGGGTCGTCGGGACGTCTCTTTTTTTGATGTCGCCCGGAGGGGTCCTTGGATGGGCGCTTTTTCGCCATTGCTGAGGAGCGAAGGCTGGTGCAGAGAGCGGTCTGGAGCTTCAAAGTTTGAGCCAAAATGGATACGGAATAAATTCATCAATTATAGAGAATTACATGAAACACCTAAGACGCATGAAGTTCACAAGAATCATTTTTAAGACGAGTGAAAAGACTGGCTCGTAATTACTAATCATATGCAACACGGCCACCACTCTTTAGTAAATCGGTAGTTGTACTTAGTAAATCAATGATTTTACTTAACGAATCATCGTTATATATGGAAGATATTGCAATGTGTAGAAAAAATATGTTTTTCCGTGGAGAACTGTACAAGTCTACAAAACTTCCCCCAAGGTGCGCCAAACAACCACTGGGGCAAGGGGGTGGGATGAGAGAAAAGCTGAGGAACTCGTGGAGTGATCTGTTGTGCCTAGAAAAACATGTTTTTTGTCTGTTCGAAGAAAGTTCCTCCCGAACAAAACATGTCCACTAGCGGAGGGCCTCAGGCATTCGTACCAGCCTCGCCTCAAAAACACTTCTATTTACCTCACTGCAGCCGCTGGGCGCTCGAAATGGCCGCTCGCGCCCGCTCGGATCCGCAGGAGCGCTCGAAATGGCTCCTCGAGCCCGCTCGGAGCCGCAATGGCGCTCGAAATGGCCGCTCAGTGATAATCATTTTTTATTCGAAGACAGGATTGTCTAGATTCAATAGAATTCCGGTCGGGAGGCCCAAAGGCCGACGTAAAGAGAAGGAGGGTGTGGGGGGGCGGGAGCCCCCCCCATGTAAATGGGAAGGTCTGGGGGGGCGCGGGTGCGCCCCCCAAGATTGGAAATCCATCCGAAATGAAATCGAATTGAACTCGAAGTGAAATTGAAGTGAACTCGATGTGCAATCGAAGTGGAATCGAAGTGAACTCGAAGTAAAAGACATCTAGATCCAGAAACTGGGTGGGGTGGGTGGTCAACTGGTGTCTCCAAGGACCATTTTGCGAACATTTTATGCACGAGTAAATTTTCATTTCAAGAAATCTCATAATCATAAAGAGGGAACTGTTTGAATGTTTCTTGTGATGAGTTTTCAAGAAGATCGGCACGGTCTAGGCGCAATCAGTTTTCTTACAGCACACAATTGTTATGCACCAAAGCTTTTAGAGTGCCAGTTAGTGACAACAACAGTTGCAACAGTCAAAATGGACATCCAAGATTAACAGTAACACATGACTTTCTGTCCATTCCTCTCGTATGAGTGGGAAATTGCACGAAGGGTCGCATCATCTGTGCTTATGTTGGTGGTTCGGATTCGTCTCGGCTTAAATCAAGATGTTGTAAATGTTGCAGCTCTCACCCGTTCCATCAATGCATTCCTGAAGCGCACACGCATAATCAAGTAGTATGACAATATAACAGCGGCACACCATTAGTTTGCACATGAATTCACAATCATTCATGATCGTTTAGTTTTTAGAACGTTCGGGTCCTGTGTTGTGACGCATCTGTCTACGGCGCAAGCGTTCTGCATTTTCCTCCCCTGCTGAATACTGAAACATCCAACCCTGTCTGGCCATAGATGGTGTGTCCTCTGACACCAATGTCTGCAAAAGTAAGGGTGGGAGCATACGTGCTAAACTATGCTAGGGTGGGTGTAAGAAAAAACAACGATAACATGTTTTGCCTACACAAAAGAAGCCACTAGTGGATACGGAGAGAAATATAGAGATATGACCACAAGTGAAACTAACTGTGCTAGCAATGAAACTGGACACATGCCTTCGACGTTCTAAGTTTTTCTCCTGGCCAGAGAAACCGAATAGAACGTTCGGGTCCTGTGTTGTGACGCATCTGTCTACGGCGCAAGCGTTCTGCATTTTCCTCCCCTGCTGAATACTGAAACATCCAACCCAAGGAAACCCTAGGGAAATGCCAACAAGAACAAAACAAAGGCACTCGGCTGTAATGTAGTTTTTGGTACGACATGAAATGCGTTTTAGAAATCAATTAACGAGCATATCGAGGCCTCTGTAGATTTAGGGCTTCAGACAACAACGAATCCATACACTTGGACTGCGCTGGATGCCAAGTAAGCAAGCTTGAACAAAGAGAGTGCCGGAAGTCTTCCTTCCGCAAAAATCGCAAACCCATTAATTTGGAAGCGCGTTGAAAATTTGAGAAATGTGAACAGAAATGGTTATGTATCCACAACGCAAGACTTGGTATCTTGATCTTAGGAAGATTTTCCGAGAAACAAAGAAATTAAGTTACAATTAAAGGTGTGTGACACGCCAGAACTGACAATCCGCTGCAAATCACAAGCAGCGGTCATACGCGGGACATCTGGAGAGAAGAAACGTGTTTCGCGGAGTTGACGGCTTAGTATATAAAAGGCTTAGAATACTGCAAGCATCATACATCAATAAATATCTACATATGTGATATTTACATATGTATATATATATATATATATAAATCACAGAGTATATGAAACGGCTACACGACCTCGGCCTTTTGCGCCGGGGGGAAGCGGAAAGACCGGGCCTGAGACGCTGCTCAATCATGGTAATTACAAAAGACTAATGTACACCCTGCTTGCGCTGTTGATTTGCTCCACCCACCCGCCGGCCCAAGAACGGAGGGGATAGTGGCCAGATAATTCATGATCAGGCGTGGTGGGAAGCTAGAAAAAACGCGCGTCGAGGCAGCCTGGGGGCATTCACCACCCGACTCGAGCGGAGAATTTACCATATAATATATACATATAATGGGCATATGTAATTATGTTATTATACAGATACATGGTTTTCCGTTGTTTCCACAAGCAAGATCAGCAAGGTGATTTGTCATCATGGCACGAAGCCGAAGCCTCCATCGTCTGTGGAGTGGCACGAAGCCTCCCTTGACTGTGAAGTAGACGAACTCTCCCTGGACTGCGAAGTGGCACGAAGCCCCATGAGTTGCAACGAAGAAAAAGGAACAAACAGCCCCATAACACAAAACACCGCGAGAAATCAGCCAGGACGCAAACCACTGAGGTCCCATGTCCTTTGTGTCGACCGAATCATCCAGTGGCCATCATGAACTGAAAGCTCAAAGCGTGCTCCCCTCTTAGGATGGAAGCTTTGAGAGGCAACATCAAACAGGCGCGCCTCAGTGTAGTTCAGATGCGTCGCAAGGTTTGCGATCCACGCGTAGCCTCTGGCATTCATTTCCCTGATGAAGCCATAAGCGCCATGTCGCAAGCGGTTTGTCATAGCTTTACTGATTTGTTCATCGTCTTCTTGCCGTCCTGCTTGATTTGCTGGAGCTGCCTGCGCCGCTGGCCTTTCGCGCCTCCACGGATCATGATTTGGCTGCTCCTCGCGGTTGCCAGGAGGTGCCCGGTCGGCCCCAGGCCCATCACCTGGAGCGTTCCGCTCGGCGCAACCCCGTTGCTGCTGAGGTGGTTGTCCTTGGCGCCCCTCTCGAACGTGCCTCGGCCTTCGTTGCTCATCGGCATTGACTCGAGCAGGTGGATTTGCCTGAGCACCTGCCTGCTGCCCAGCATGCAAAGGAACCAAATTGAAAACACCTTCATCGATGGGAGCTTGTTGAGCCTGCCCAACGGCAATCCTCTGCAGGAACAGCTCGAAGTCCCCTTCAGGCATTCCCATTTCTGGTGCATCGACCCAAAGCGCCTGGCCATCCACATCCAGAGCATTGACATTTGCTTGAGGCCAGGCGTCTTCCTCGGCATCCACACCACACTCTGCAAATTGAGTTTTCATCTCCTCGCGTAGTTGTTGCTGCAACGCAGGAGGAAGTGAGCCAAGGTATTCTTGCACCAGGCGTCTTTTATGCCGCTTCTGGGCTACTTGAATTTCCTCTTTCGTGCCAAAGAATGCATCAGCACCAGGGGGTTTTGCCTTGCACTGCGCCACGTGATCATGAGCGTCGTCTCCAGCACCAAGCCCGCACCAGGCGCAGAAGGCCCCTCCACAGCCGCTGCACTTAAGGGCAGCGCAACCATTGAAGTCAACATACGCTTGCGCACAGTGTGGGCACATGAGATTCAGCATCTCTTCAATGTGCTTGCGGGCCTTATCCACGTCTGTCTGCATTGGAGCCTGAGTGTTCTGCATTTGCTGAATTTCCAACTTGACTTCAAGTCTGACTTTGCGCTCTAGAACTTGCATTCGTGCGTCTATAAGCATGTCAAAGACATCTTCGGGAATGTTCCTCGCCACAGCAGCGTCAGAATAAGGGATAGCAGAGCAGCTCATTGCTGGACACTTGAGACGGCCATCACTTCTCCCAAGCAATGATAAATCTTGGCCTGCGAAGGCCCTTGCCAATGGGTCAAGGCACTCTCTACACACAAATTCACCACAAGAACACTTGATACCATGTGCAGGTTTGTTCTCAAGGCAGATGCAGCAAGGAAGGCAAGGAAGGCAATGTGGCTCTTGGGCATCACCATAAGTGCCGAAAGAAGCGCCACTAGTCTGGGTGGGAATCATGCTGCAACGAGTGCAAAGGGGAAGCAAGCACTGGCGACGACAAGCAGAACCAAAATGAGTCGTTCCAAATGTTGGTTGAGCCAAGGTGGATACGGATATGTATATTTACAATTGTATGGTTTGCACTGTATACAAGGTATGTGCGTTATGCGTGGTTTGTACAGCATACAATATATACATATATATATATATACAAGAAAGAACCCCTCAAACGCAAGCGTTGTTTGGGAAAATTATACCAGCGCGACCCTAACTAGGTTTTTTTCGAACCTTCGCTTTGGATCTTTCGATTGTGAATTTTAACTTAATACCTTTAGCTTTAGGAACTTTAAATGAATTCTTGAAATATTCCTGGTCAATGCTTGATGTTTGATGCATGCTTGATGGTTCATGGCTCAATGCCCAGGGCTCATGGCCCAGAAAGTGGCGATGGCCCTGGACCTAGGCCTTATTCCAAGGAGCCCGGACAAGCATCAAGCGTCTATCATCAATAATAAGTAATTCATAAATAATTATAATGCTAAGTGGACTTGGAAAAAGTTGCCCTACGCCCTTCCAGGTTCATGATAACGTGAGTTCAAAACCAAGACCCCACTGCCACAGGAGAATAATTACTAATTACTTTTGGAACCCATCCAACACCCCCAACCCATTGCACGTAATTACACAGTTGCATTCTGACCAGAAGAAGCAACTGTGACCACAAATTAAAGCAACTGTGGGGACACTCGGATGAAAGCAAGTGCGAAATGAAATTTTGGGCGAACCACAAGAATCTATTCCACTGCAAATTGCAGCAAATTAAAACAAGCTGCACATACGACAAACAAGACTAAAAGAAGCGAGGCCCAATTGCAGCTGTCAAGTGCAGCTGCCTCCTTGGAGTGGAGCGAAGCCTTATTTTTACAAACTGCCCACCCATGTGTATCCAACCATTGCTCACAAGGCTGAGTCCACTTGTCCATATGATCAGGCGTGGTGGGAAGCTAGAAAAAAACGCGCGTCGAGGCAGCCTGGGGGCATTCACCACCCGACTCGAGCGGAGAATTTACCATATAATATATACATATATGTAATTATGTAATTATACAGATACATGGTTTTCCGTTGTTTCCACAAGCAAGATCAGCAAGGTGATTTGTCATCATGGCACGAAGCCGAAGGCTCCATCGTCTGTGGAGTGGCACGAAGCCTCCCTTGACTGTGAAGTAGACGAACTCTCCCTGGACTGCGAAGTGGCACGAAGCCCCATGAGTTTTCTATTTTCCTACTTAATTAAGGCCTCGGCCCTGACGAGCACCTTGCCTGTACCAGACTCATGCATAAGGTCAGGATGACGGCCAAGCATCTGGGTCAAATCATCCTGATGCGTCAGGATGATGGTCCTGGGACGCCTGGTGAACATGCCCATCATCTGAGAACTCGTGACGCATCGATTGCTGTAGAAGAGCAATATGATAAAATTCATCATCATTGTAATTACAGACAGCATGCAACGAAGTAATTCCGTACTACTGTCCAATCCGGCTCCATACACAAACAACGATTATATATGGAAGATATTGCACTGTGTAGAAAAAATATGTTTTTCCGTGCAGAACTGTACAAGTCTACAAAACTTCCCCCAAGGTGCGCCAAACAACAACTGGACAAGGGGGTGGGATGAGGGAAAAGCTGAGGAACTCGTGGAGTGATTTGTTGTGCCTAGAAAAACATGTTTTTTGTCTGTTCGAAGAAAGTTCCTCCCGGCAACAAAACATGTCCACTAGCGGAGGGCCACAGGCCGACTAAAAGAGAAGGAGGGGGTGGGGGCGGGTGCC
>Ga0302114_10003250_pt1 | contig 10226 bp, 19 predicted proteins | sample AG5_Surface_MG_FD_203107 | JGI IMG/M metagenome (GOLD analysis project Ga0302114, IMG submission 203107) | Marine microbial communities from Western Arctic Ocean, Canada - AG5_Surface | ecosystem: Environmental > Aquatic > Marine > Oceanic | place: Canada: Western Arctic Ocean | collected...
TTATTGTTTTTCTATTAATTCTGTTATATAATTCCATACTTGTAGCTCTGTTTTGTAGCCATCAAGTACTTGTTCAGCTTCTTCGTAAGTGATTCCGCCGTAAGTTCCTTGTTTTAAGCTTCTTTTGTAGTCTTCAATATCTAGTTTTAGTATTGTTTGCTTTGCAAAAGCTTTACTGCTTGCTCTATTCTTAATATCTGCAAGTGTCCATTCACACATTACCATTAGTACACTTTATTGAATGCATCGCCTAGAAAATCTAGATCGCATGAGTTCATAATGTCAAAAGCATCGCCGTATTTTACTTCAGTGAAGTAGTACTCATCGCTAAGAGCTCTTATTAAGGCGTCGTGTGAATGATGTCTGTTTTTAAAATTTTCGCTGATACTTGTTTTGTATTCAGGTTTAAGTTGTTCGTAAAGATTTAATTTGTTCATAGTTTGTTATTTGATTACATTTATATTATCCGTTAGTTGTCGTATTCTGCTTGTAGTTTTAATTCTTCGTTAATATTTTCAGCTATTTCATAGAAATTAACTTCAGATATAAAAGCGCTTGCATAATCATACATTAGTGAGTTCATGCCATCGTATTGGCTAAACACTACGTCTTCTGTGATTTCTTTTAGGTCATCTGCTGACGTTTTGTCTTCAAATGGTATGTCGCCTAGTATTTCTAGGTTCACTCGCCATGTGGCATAGTTAGTCCAGCCATTGTATTCGTTATTGTTCATATTATTAGTTTTAGTGGAGGTGGACAGATTCGAACTGTCTTCCGCAATAGTTCCATATAGGCTTTCTATCACGTCAATACCAAGTCACCCCCGATTATTTACGTCGCCAAGCACGGTGCACGGATGCACTTACTTCTTGGCTGACAATTTGTATTGTGTTGCCGGTTTTATGTTCGATGATAGGAACATATGAATAGGTCTGGGTTGTACTACATGGCATACAAGTTTTATAGCCTAATTCAATTCGTACAGGATGTACATTTTTGCCGCATTTACAATACATAGTTTATTTGTTTTTATTTGTTACATTTATATTATCCGATTAGCTTCGTATTACGTTTGTAAATACATTTTTTCAATTGCTAATCTCATTACTTCGGAATGAATATGGTTGTATTCATCGCCGTCCAGATTGTAGTCTGACAATTGCCAGTCAATTGAGTCATACATTAATTCTTTAGTGACGTCCGCAATACCTTGTGCGATCTCGTCTAGTTCTTTCATTTTGCTCATAAGTTATAGTTTAATTGAATAATCTCTCCATCGGCCAGTGTAAGCGAACGACTTACCTTTACGGAACGAAGCTTTTTGGCTTGTAACGAGACCATTCCACTCGTCATTTGTCAGTCCGCCACACTTTTGATGTGAGTGGGCACGCCTATGCTCGCGACCACGGTTTTGTTGTTGTTGTTTTGAATAGAGGCATAACTCTTTCATGTTAGTTGGATTAGACATAAGACCAGATTGAAGGGTTATGTTCAACATAGGTTAAACCTTTGTAGTTGAAGAATTCAGTGATACCATCTTGGTCATTGTCTGCATTGTAAATGAATGCAAATCTTTTAGGTAAGTCGCCAACAGCATAGCCTTTGTACTTTTTGTTGTCAAGCATAATTGTTGTTGAGTTAATTTTTTTAATGTTTTTCATAGTGTATTTTTTATTAGTTACATTTATATTATCCAGTTACAATCGTATTTTGTTTGTACTCCATACTTTTAGCAATGTTTTGTCTAAACTGCCATTCTTGTTTTCTGTAGTTGTAGTCAGTACACCATTTGCGCCAAGATTTACTTGTTGCTTTAGGACCGTACTTAGCTTCGAACTCGTCAATTTGTTTTAATTTAGCCTGTATTTGTTCGGCTGGATAGTCTTTAAATTTAGTAGAAGTCATAGTATATATTTAAAACGGTTGATTTTTGTTCGCTAGTCAATTTAGAATAGCATTTATCATATTTTCTGTAGCTTATTTTAAGCAAAGTAGTGTTCATGTGTGACATATTATTTATTATTTAGTAGACATTATGAGAATCGAACTCACATAAACCATTATGTCTTGTCTATCCAGTTTGTGTATTAATCTGGTTCGGATAGTCACCATTAGTTGTTATTTATTATGTAGATGACAAAGTTGAGTAGTGTTTTTAGTTTTGTTTTTACACTTAGCTTTTTTCTTAGTTATGCCATTACAAACTTTAGAAATTACTTTAGTTTTTTTAACATAGTTAGGATTATGTAAATGACACAACTCAATATTGTCTTTAGTTTTGTTTTTACATTGCACATCAGATTTAGTTAATCCGGTACATTGAGTTTGACCAAACGACATTAATGCGGCCGTTAGCGTGATTATTGTTAATGATACTTTTTTCATTTAGTTTAAAGATTAGTAGATTTATAAAATTCAATTCTTTGTTGTACGTCACTTCTAGTTATATCACCTTCGAGTTGAAGAAGAATGTAGTGAGACATATCGATTTGTTTGCCGTTTTGACAAGTTAGTATATATTGCATATTTAGTTATTTTTACAATCTGTTAGTATTTCTTGTAATTCATTTACATCAAAAGTTTTTAAGTCTTCAAAGTCTTTGTCATTATGAGTATGTTTTACATATTCCCAGATTTCATTTATTAATTTAGTTTTCATAGTATTTATTTTTAGTTACATTATTATTATCCAATACAATTCGTATTTTGTTTGTAGTTTGTATTAACATTCTTCAATTTCTTTTATTTTGTCTAATTCATAGAAATCAAATATTTGCATAAAGTTATCTACTTTTAAGTATTTAATCCAATTTCTTGTAATTCCATTGTGTTCCCAAGTTGATTCTAAAGTGATTTTGTACATAGTATTATTGTTTATTTGTTACATTTATATTATCCATTGAAGTTCGTATTTTGTTTGTAATTACCAAGTAGTTTCGTCTAAACCTTTGATTTCAATATTTTGAATGAATGTTTTTAGTTGTGTAAATTTTAATAGTAATGTGTGTGTGAATTTTCTCATAATAGATTTTGTTTATAGGTGTATAATTGTTTATTGGTTTAATTTATAGTTAAAGTGTTGCGTCATGACAATGTGTCAGTGACATAGCATATGACATTACGTCATACTATTTCTGTGCAATTACTAGTTTTACTAGAAGATTACTCGGAAGTTCTTTGTTCCACACTTCGAGATGAGTTGTGTGAGTCTCCATCGTTGTTAGGTAAAGATCTCGAGCATCTTCATCGTGATCATTCCGGTCAAGGTAGTCGAGGAATACTCTGTCAAACGTAGTTAGTTCTTGTAAAGTCATGTTAGTTATTTATTGATTACATATATATTATCCACGATCGATCGTGTTATGCTTGTAAATAAAAGCGTAAACGTACAGGAAAAGCGTAAATTATGAGCGAAAAATATGCTGGAAAAGGCCGATATATAAGAAAAAACCACTGAAAAAGAGGGCGGGGACGGGTAAAAAAATTGGATTTTACTTGAAATTTAGGAAAAAAATTACAAAATTCAATGCAACTGCCAGTAATATGTAATACTTTTTATTTTCAGGTGTGACGCTAGGCACTTAAATATAATAATAGTAGGCTATTGTCGCACTATGCTGTTATATAGTAAGTTTGCTCTTATATATGTAAGTATATATACATATGGAAACGCAAGCATTTATGGGTACCGGGGAATTGATCCCTAGATTAATGGCTCAAGTAGGTAGTGCTAGCTTTGGAATGGCTTTAGCTAAGAAAAACGGCTTCCTTAATAACAATGGTAGCTTATCTGCTAAGGGCATAGCAAGAAATGGTATGACGGCAGAAGGAAGAGCTATTGATAGAGCAGGTGGTACAGGCATATACAACAAAGAAACTAATAGAGTAACACAATACTAAAGATATGGGAAAACTAATTATAAAAATAGGTGAAAAGATATTAATGTTTGAGAATTTCCTTAAAAGAAAGTGGAATTCATCCATTAGCATACTAATGTTTAAAAAAACTAAGTAATGGCTATAGCAAACAGTTACCCGATGGGTACACCTAAATCAGGAGATTTACTGTTAGGAACGTCGGTGCCTAATGTAGGGACAGATGAGCAAGCAACAACTAGGAATTTCGGCTTAGACTCCATAGCAAACTTTGCTCAAAGCGGTTATGCAGAAGTAAGTAAAACCTTAACAAAAGCGGAATATCAAGCACTGCAGGCTACGGATATAACTTTAGTACCAGCACAAGGGGTGAGTAAATATATCAAGGTACTGTCTATAACGGCTACCTTTGCTCCTGAAGTTGGGGGAAATCAAATGTCTTTTGATACGATAGATGTGGGTACTACAAAATCTATAGCAGGAACAAAAATACAAGCCCAAATTCCCATAGGCATTTCAGGAGTCACTACAAAAACAGTTTACAGTATGGCTACTATAGGCTCTATTATAGATGCGAACTTACCTTTAATAGTAGGAACACAAGTAGCTGTAACCGGCGACGGTACTTTACAATTCAGTATAAGATATCAAGTAATATAACAGCACATGGCTAGAATAAGTTCATACCCGTTTGACAAGAACGTTACTGACAATGATGCCTGGATAGGCACCGATGCAAGTAACAGACAGACAAAGCAATTTACCGCATCCGCGGTGGCAAACTATTTAAACATTAATGCTAAGGTTAACATTGGTGGTCAGATGTCTTTCAAGTGGTCAGACACACAAAACGGGGGTTTAGCTACCATATCTAAAACCGGTGGTGGTGGATCAGGCACTAACTTTAATACGCTGACTGAAATAAGAATTTCAAGAAACGAAATTAATGGACAGCGTGTTGTTGAGTTCCTTGAATACTTAATAGGTACTGATATATTAATAGGACAAGGTAATGAGATAAGTCAATTTGGCCATTACAAACTAGATACATATGTTGTAGACCCTACCACAACAAGCTACTATATAGCTGGTATTACTTTTATTGGAGGTAATGGAGTTATTGCAGAAGAAGGCACTCAGTACACGGTTATAGACTTTAATATAACAGGGGGTGGTGATGTTAACTTAAAACAAACATTTACATCTTCCAACACATGGGTAATTAACAATACAACAGGGAAAGCTGAACCTTCTGTTACTTTAATAAATCAAGCAAACGACGAAATAAACGGCGAAGTAGTATATACAAACGCCACAACTATAACAGCCACCTTTAATACGAATGTAGCGGGTGCATCAATCTTAAACTAAAAAAAAAGTAAACATGGCAGACATTAATTATTACGCTAGTATTAACATGATCCCTAACGGGAATGATATACTTATGAACCAAAATGAGTTGCAGTTGCCTGTCATAGACAACGAATCAACTCCTCCATCAACACCTGTCCAAGGGCAAATGTACTTTGATACAACTGCAGGCGACAAAACAATGTACTTCTATAATGGAACTGCATGGGTAGAAATGGATGGATCTGGATCTGGTGTAGCAACTATAGTTGGAGGTGACGGAATTCTCGCCACTGCAGCAGGTACAGTGGTTACATTAGATAGCACAGCTTCCTTATCAACATCTCCCGGTAGTTTTGTAGATTTTACAGGCAGTACTCTTACAGCTGCAACTGGAGCTATAGCAATAACTGGAGATCTTTCTGCAACTGGAACTCCAAGTGGCACTACTTTCTTAAGAGGTGATAACGTATGGGCAACACCTTCTGGATCTTATACTTCATGGGAGATATTATCAGGTAGTGGAGCTGGAGCTTCAGCAGATGTAATTGATGATGCCACAGTAACATTTACAAGCGGCAATAGTACTATCGTAACAAGCAACTCTGGAACTAGTATTAGTTTCAATTTAGCAGACACCGCTGTAACCGCAGGTTCTTATACAAATGCATCGTTAACAGTAGATGCACAAGGTCGTTTAACAGCTGCTTCTTCTGGAACTGCTCCGCTAACTAACATAACAGCTGGAGATGGTCTTATTGAAACTGGAGCCGCAACTACACCAACAATAAGCGTTGACTACGTAGGTTCTGATAACTTTATAGCTTTAAGAGCTATAGGTACACCAGCTACTAGTGATCAAATATTGTTCAATGATATAAGTGATGGTAATACTGTAAAAAAGATTAGTCTTAGTAGTCTACCATTAGATAACTATTCTGGATGGGTTATACAAGGTGACAGTGGTCAAGCAAGTATTAACTCAGCTGAAATATTAGATATATCAGGAGCTTCAGGCAGTAAAGCTGGAATAGACACTAGTGTTGCAACTGGTAATCCTAATCAAATGACGGTTAGTCTTGATTTAAATGAAATAACTACAGTTACCGCGATGGCCTCAAGCGAGTTCTTAGTTGGAGTAAATTCGTCAGGTGCTAATGAAAAAATAACAATAGCTAATTTACATCTAAACCAATTTGGTGATGCTGAAGCAGATATTGATCTTGGAAACAATAAGCTATTAGATGTAAAAACTGGTACCGCTGGAACAGATGGTGTTAACTTAGCACAAGTACAAGCAATAGCAGCAGGCGTTGGAATATTTCAAGGTGGATATAATGCTATAACTAATAGTCCAGCTTTAACTGGCGGAAGTAACGTAGCTTTAGATCAAGGTGATTACTATGCTGTGACAGATTCAAACAACACTTCATTCTTAGGAATTGTGGTAGAAGTTGGGGATTTAATATTTGCAAATAATGCAATCGCAGCAAGTTCAACACCAACTGCTTCAGATTATACTATTGTTCAATCAGGACAAAGTATAGCTGGACAAGGTGCTACTGATGGTGCTACTGTAAAAGGTGTAGCTGGTTTTAACTCAGCGCATTTTAACGTTACAGGAAACGGTTGGGTATCTTCTGATATATATTCTGGCGGTTCTACATTGGGTATTGTACCTAGTGGAGGTGCTAATACAACTTTTCTAAGAGGAGATGGTACTTGGGTAACTCCAAGCGATACTCAAAATACTTATGATTTAACAGGTGTTGGTTCTTCTAACGGTACCGCTGGCGTAAGATTAACTGGTTCTGGTGGTCCTGATGATGTGTTAATTGTTGGTTCTGGAACAAGCACGGTTACACGTTCAGGAAATACTTTAACGGTAACAAGCAATGATCAATATGATGGTACAGTTGAAAGCGTAGCGTTATCTATGCCTGCAGCATTTAGTGTAGCTGGTTCACCAATAACAAGCAGTGGTACATTTACGGTAACAGGCTCTGGTACAACATCGCAATATGTTGATGGTACGGGTGCTTTACAAACTTTCCCATCAATACCTCAAGGAGATATAACAGATGTTTTAGCTGCAACTCAAACAGATGAGGTAGGTATTATAGTATCTGCGACAGGAGGACCTCAACCAAAAGTTGGTCTTGATATTAAAGGAACGGCTAATTTAGGTGCGGCGCCTGCTACAGATGATGAGCTAATAATTTACGATACTTCAACCGATACAAACAAAGCGGTTACTATTGCTAATCTAGCAAGCGCTGTTCAAGGGAACAATGGCTATGCTACTACAATAACTGCATGGGGAGGAACGATAACACATGGCTTAGGAAGTTTTGATGTAACTGTGCAATTATATGATGATACAAGCAAAGAAACGATTTATGCTGAAATTGACAGAACCGGGACAAATACAATAGTTGTTGACGGCAATGGAACTTTTCCTTCTACAAACGTTAGAGTATTAGTCAGCAAAGTTTCGTAGCTAATTTTAATTTAAATTAAATTTTATGGCAGAAATTAATTATTACGCAAATCATATCATACAAGGCACGTTAAGTACCTCCGGAACTATTACGTCAGGAGGTACATTAACTGTTCAAAATGGTAACATAAACTTAGGTAGTGGCACAGGCCGTATTCAAGGCGTAGACACGGTATCAGCTTCAACTGACGCAGCAAATAAAGCTTATGTTGATGCAAGTGTACCATCAGTTGGTAATGGAACGTTTACCGTAAGCGGAAATACTGGATTGTCAGGCTCTGGGTCAATGACTGCTAATCAATCTGGCAATTCAAGTGCTACACTAACAAATACAGACAGAGGTTCATCACAGGCTATATTTAAAAATGTAGCTGTATCAGGACAATCAACAGTTGTTGCTGCTAGTAACAATGACACACTTACTCTTGTTGCAAGTGGCGGAATGACTATTACAACTAATGCTACTACAGATACAATTACATTTAATCCAAATGATAATAATGATAACTTTTATCTTAATGGCATAAGTAAATCAGGTAATACACTTACATTTAGTGTGTTAGGTGCGGCAAACCAGCCGTATACATTTGGCTCTAATGCTTTTAATAGCACTACAATAGCAACAAATAATAATCAACTTACAAATGGGGCAGGATATATAACTTCTGCATCTTTACAGGGCGTACCTGCTATATTATCAAATGGATCAACACCATCATTAAACTCAGGGATAAGTGCTGCAGAAGTAAGAAATCTTATTGGAGCAGGTACAAGCTCAAGTGCAGGTGTAACGTCCGTTGCAACAAGTGGTAGTGTAAATGGATTAACTTTAAGTGGAGGGACAATAACTTCGACAGGTACTATTACTTTAGGAGGAACACTTTCAATTAACGGTGGTGATTGGTCTGGAACAGACTTATCAGTTGCTAATGGAGGAACAGGTGCAAGCACAGCGTCAGCAGCTAGAACTAATTTAGGTGTTGTAAATGATACAGGTACACCTGCGATTTTATCTAATGGTACTGTACCAAGCTTGAATAGTGGAATTACAGCAACAGAGGTTAGAAACTTGATAGGTGCAGGAACATCAAGTAGCGCAGGTGTAACATCTATAGAAACAAGCACAGGATTATCTGGTGGTACAATAACAAGTACTGGAACTCTAACTAATACAGATAGAGGATCATCACAGAATATATTTAAAAATTTCACAGCAAGCTCAGGCGGAACGGCTACAGCAAATAGTAACAATGATACGTTAACTATTGCCGCAGGTACTAATGTTACTACGGTTAGGTCTGGTGATACAATAACTATTAACGCCACCAATGATGGGCAAGGTGTGACATCCATAGCTACAGGAAGTGGAATCACAGGAGGGACAATAACTTCAACAGGAACATTAACTGTAGAAGCTGGTAATGGTCTATCACAGTCAAGTACTGGGTTATTAATGTCAGGTTCTTATACAGGGGATTTTACAGCAAGTGGCGATATAACAATTGGCGGTAGAGATTTAATTTTTAGTAACACAGGTACTAACGATGCCAATATAACATCTAGCCTTGGAATTAATTTTATAGTTGGCTCATCAGGAACAATTAGTGGCTTAGAAATTGACACTTTTGGAGGAGTAACTACATATAACGTATTAACAACAGGTGGTAGTATAATTGTAGGAGGCGGTGGCATACAACTAAATGGTACAGGGCGTATAGAAGGTATTGATACCGTAAGCGCTTCTACTGACGCGGCAAACAAAGCTTATGTAGATGCTCACCCAGCGGGTACAGTAACAGGAACTGGTGTTGCTACAAGAGTTGCTTTTTGGAGTGGAACTTCTTCTTTAAGTTCAGATTCTAATCTATATTGGGACGATAGTAATAATAGGCTTGGCGTTGGAACCTCAACTCCATTAGTTCCGCTTCATGTGGTAGGCAACTTAAGAGCTGGAGCTGCTGCAGATTATGTTGAATTAACAACTAGTGGTAATGTTGTGTTTTCAGATGGAACATCAGCAATCTTACCTACTACAACCGGAACACAAACTTTAAGTATTGGCGCTGGAATTGGATCTACGTTATGGAATACTATAAGCCATCAATTTAGTAATGAAGCCGTGTGGAATCCTGGTATTTTGGGTGCAATGGATGGAATGAGTCTTTCTAACACAGGGGATCTACTTATTAAAGGCGACGTCGGGATCGGCACAAGTAGTCCTACAGAAAAATTACAAGTTGCTGGAAATGCTGCTATTTACGGTGCTATAAAAGGATATACAGGATCTTCATCAAATCAATACCTTTCAATCCTCCAATCCAGCTCCCTAACCTACATAAGCACAGGTACTACAAACGAAACCATATACTTTGGAATTGGACCCGTAAGTAATGTAACTAATATAAATGTAGCTGGTACAGCAACCGCTACAAACTTTATATTGTCTTCTGACAAAACTTTAAAAGACAAAATTAAGGATATTAAAACTAACCACGTAGAT
>Ga0302114_10003251_pt1 | contig 10224 bp, 7 predicted proteins | sample AG5_Surface_MG_FD_203107 | JGI IMG/M metagenome (GOLD analysis project Ga0302114, IMG submission 203107) | Marine microbial communities from Western Arctic Ocean, Canada - AG5_Surface | ecosystem: Environmental > Aquatic > Marine > Oceanic | place: Canada: Western Arctic Ocean | collected...
TGCGCGAGACAAATCTCCCTCACAATATTATTCAAAGCAGCGATCCCTGACACGATGAGCGCCTCGTTTTCATTCCTCTCTTCCTCCTCTTCAGATTCAAACGCCTCACACAAAATATCACACATCTCGCACACGCACTCCTTCAAGATCTTCAGTGGAGTATCTTTCCACTTCCATTTATCGTCCTCGTCTTTCCGAGCGCCGTCGTCGCCCTTCCACGAGCCGTCGTCGGCGCGGACCACCGCCGCGAGCGTTCGATCCGCAAATTCGCACACTTTTGCCATGCTGTCCCTCGGTAAGATGATCTTCGAGTTTGTATATAATTCCTCCAATATTGGGAGCAACACTAACGCGCACTCTCTCGAGCCGGCGGCTAAACTCGCGCAGACGTTGATGCCTAGACTTCTTTTTTGCATATTTTCCGGTTGATTGATGTTAAAATCCTTTGTCTTCTTTTGACGCAAACTTTTGCTCTCGTCGTCGTCTGAATCGTCGTCGCCATCATCATCGTCATCCTCACGAGGAGGACTTATCAGCGAGAACAAAAAGTCGTCTCTCATCGCCGCTTGGCAGACGGAGAGAAAGACGTCGTCGTCATCGTCACGAATGAATTCGGAATTCGATTGGTCTTCTTCTTCCTCAAGTTTTTGTAACAACTTCACGGCTAACGCTAAACCGACGTATTTCTTCGTCGTGGATGGATCGTTCAAGTGATCGAGGACGGTATTTTGGAGGAGTTTTGGTGGAGGAGGCATTTTTTATCGTGTGAATGATTATGATGATTTGCGCATAAGTTTCGGCGGCATAAGCGTGTTGTGTGTTGTATTCTTTTTATGCAGAAAAGTTTTGTGGTAAAGGAATTGAATTGAAAAACGTTTCGCAGACAGACGCGAGAATGATGATGCACCATTAAAACAGATGAAATCCAACAGAATTTTATTATTACCTTCGTCTTGGCGAGCGAGATCGAGATCGGTCTCGCGTCGTTCTCCGATGACCACCGTGGTCTCTCCTATTTCGCGGCGGCTCGGGCGACCTGGAAGAACCGCGGTGGTGGTGGTGGTACTGGCCCCGGCGACTTTTAGTATTGCGATCGTCGTATTCGTCGTAATCGTACTTTCTTCTGTTGGTGTTATTGCGTCTTCGTTTCGAAGGACTGTAACTTCGACTGCGACTAAAGTCTCGGCGGCGTCGATGAGAGTGGCCACGGTCTCTTTCCCGGCTGCGGCTACGGCTGCGACTGCGACTGCGACTTTGTCTTCTACGGCGGCTCGATTTATTACGATCCGAGGAGTCTCTTTCTCGGCGGTCTTCGCTGGAGCGAGAGCGTGAGCGGCGTCTGCTGCTTCGATGATCACGGTCGTCGCGATGATGATCGCGGTCGCGCGGAGAACGACGATAATGCTCGCGATGACTGTTGTAGTCGTCTTTCTTTTTCATAGTGTTATCGTCCACTTTTTCCTCTTCGGATACGTGCGTCATCGTCGTGTTTGTCGTGGTAGTCGTCGTTGTCGTCGTCGTTCCCGCGGCTGGAGCGCCGTCGAATGGTCTCGAAGATGGAGGAGGAGGCACGTCGCTCAGAATGTTCTTCTCCTCCGGCGCCTCGGGTTTTTGGTCGTCTTCCTTTTCTAACTTGCTTTGTCGCTTCACGACGACCAGCGCTTCTTTCTTCTTCTCCGTCTTCTTCTCCTCATCCTTTACTTTAGGTACTTCTTTTTCTTCTACTGCTACTTTCCTGTACTTTTCTTCGCTCGGCGGTTTCACTTCCGTTTCCGCTTCCGCTGCTGCTCTGTCCTCTTCTTCTTCCTTCTCTTCGTCTTCTCGCTTCCCGAGAGGCTTCGAATACACCCGATCGTTCTCCTCTCCTCTCCCTTCCGCGCGTTTCCTCAAAATATCCGCCAAACGTTCCTTCAACTCTCTAATCCTCTTCCATCCTAAATACTGCTTTCCCATCTGGTGATCTCTCACCCGTTGCTCGTTATCGTGAGTGTTCAAAAACACCCCGCTCAGCGGGCACACGATCAACCGCTTCATCGTCTCCACGCGTCTCTCGCACTCTTTCTCCACGACTTCCTCTAACTTTTTCCTCCTTTCGGCAATCTCATCCAGCTCCTTCATCGCTTTCTCCGCACCATCCACGTCTCCAATAATCCCCAACTGTTCGATTTTCTTTTGCATGCACTGCGTCTGATCGGCCAATTGCGCCAACGCTTGTTTATCGTGCACCGGTACCATCCCGTATACTCGCGCGCGTTCCGCGCGTTCCATTTCCACGCGTTCCGTGGCAATTCGAATCCGTCGATCGCAATCGGACACCAGCCGGTCCAAAATTTTCTTCGTCCCTTTCTCGTAGTTATATTTACTTCGCTCTCGATCGGTGAGAACTTGAAATTCTGTGCGTAACTCCATCGACTGCACGCCGCATGGATGCTCTTGTTTGCTCGCTTGTTGGACCGGCACACGCAAGGCTCGAGCGATTTCGTCCGCAGATTTTGTGTTTTTAAACATCGTCACGTCGAAGCCGCAGAGGAAGTATTTGTCCACGTCTTCGTCCTGTTTACGAGAGAGAGAGAGAATAGAGAACAGACAGAAACGTTATCAGTGAGTATAATAAAACTCTCGCTGCATCCTCGTCGTCGTCAACACCAACACTTTGTGTCGTCAATCCATTCGGGAAAAAAAAAGCGGATTGAAAATGTTAAAAAGAGTAGTATAATATTAGTATTAGTTTACCGTAAACAACTTCTTCCTGTTCACTCTTTCATCTAAAGGGACGTCCCGCTCGGCGCCCATGAGCTGGTCCAGCATCGCCCGCATTTCTGCCGCCATAATGTTTACTTCTTAGTATATAATATGTTTGATGAGTTTTTTTCTTCAATTTTATAAAGCAGCCAGAGAGAGACTTTTTGTGCTGCCATTTTGATTTTTTTTTTCTCTTCTTTCTTTCTTGCTTTGCAGTCGTATAAAGAGCAACAGATGTTGAAGGAAGAGTTGAACTACGCTTTGAATATCGGGGACCAAACGAAAGCGGAAAAGTTAAGGAAGAAGTTAGAAGAAGGGGATAAAGGTGGCGCGATGGATAATTATGGTTGCATTTATACATATTGATTCATTTATTAAAACAAGGCTAATAAATTCAGCGTTTATACACTATTCGCAAACGCGTCTAACTCATCTATAATGCGAGTTCTCTTAAGTTTTCGAGTGCATTTCGGTTTACTATTTTATCTGAAACTTAAAAAAAAGAGACAAAAGCACTAGAGAGACTTTGGACTTTGTGCGACGAAAGTGGTGTTCACATTTAAGAAGACCCGATGATGTGTTGATCTCGTCTCTCACTCTCTTTCTCTCTCTCTCTCTCGACCGAGGAAAAGGAAGAAGTAACTCAGATGATGATGATGTCATGAGAACAACAACGAATTTGACGTCGCGAGGATGGCGTCGAGGCTTCGTTTACGCCTTCTCTGCGAATCGTACATCGACCATTTTTTTTTCGCGAGACGTTTGGATTTGATGCAATTGACTCGAGACTTTCGAGCAAAATCGTCCGCTTTTTTTTCCTCTTTGCGCGCGATGGCGAGTAAATCCAATCGAGCGCGATTGGTTTCTTCCTGTTTTTGTTGGAGTTTAAGCTTTTGGCGTTTTGTTATTTTTACCGTCGTCTGAATCGTCGTCGTCGTCTTTTGTGGGATTCTGTTTTGAGTACGCTTCGTCGGGCCGCGACGAATGGTGTCGGCGTCGTTCTTGTTGACGACTGCATTCGATTTCGATTCGCTCGCTTTCTCCGGAGTGTTGACGTTTGAAGAAAAAAGCACCGGGTGTTTTTTTATGGGAGACATCGGTGGAGTCGTTAAAATCCGCCTGTTCCAAAATGCTTTCGCGTCGTCATCGTCGTCTGAATCGTCGACTCGAAGACGCTTCTTCTGCGAATCTGTTTCCAATGACGAGAGTATTTCAATAATCGCGTCATTACCTGTCTCGTCATTGGTGCTGTTGTTGTTCGCGAGTCTCGCGATGATCACGTCCTCGCTTTTCCTCTTCTTCTCCTTCTCCTCCTGACAAAAGTTGGCACCCAACAAACATTCCTCCAATTCTCCCCTAAAACCGTCTTCGTCCTCGCGTCTTTTCCCCCCCTCCTGAGAACAACAACAACAACAAAGCGAAGAAGAAGAAGACCAAGAAGATAAACAATAATTCAAAAACATCTCCCCGGCGTATTTCGCCGTGATCGCGTCCGCATCGATCCCTAATTTCTCGTACGGTTGCAAGAATTCCTCCAATTTCTTCTCCAGGGAATGATGATGAAAATTATCATTTCCTAATCTTTTCTTCCGTCTTCTCGCGTACTCCAACAACGGATGATGACGACGATGACGATGATCACGACCCCAATGATGATTCTCGGTCGTCTTTTCCTTCTTCTTCGTCTTTGCTCTCTCCCCTGCTGCTAAATTCATATATTTTTTTTCTCTATATACATATGTAAGAATAAGAATCTCTAATTAGAGAGAGTTAGTATTCTCAAGAGTGCACACAAACAAACAAACACGAGAGTAAAAAAAAACTCAAGTGTCAAAAAACTCAAGCGTCAAAAAAAAAGAAAATTTTGAAGAAAAAAAAAGAAAAAAATCAAGATTTTCTCTCACATTTCACAGCCTCCCCACTGCTTAAAAGCAAACACAAAAACACAAAAGAAACTTTTCACGAAAACTTTGAATGATTACTCCTCTCGTGCGATGATAGTTTTTGCGAGTCGTGACTTGTGAGTAAATTGTTTCATTCTACAAAGACAAGAAGTTGTCTATTTTTTCCTGAGATCTGTAGAATTGCACATTTGTCTGGTGGTGCGATGACGGGAAAATGATGAAAAGAAAAGATGCAGACTTTGAACGCGCTTTGGGTGCAGAAAAAGAAGATGAAAAGACCAAAAAGACGAAAAGGAGCGGTGGTGCAGAAGGTGGTGGTGATTCTTCGTTGCTCCGCGCATCCAGGGAACAAGTTTTGAACGTGATGAGAAAGAAGAAAAAGAGGAACAAAAATCTCGTAACGAACGAGGAGGAGGAGGAAAAAGAGGCTGAAAACGCTTTCATCGCAAATCCGTGCGGCATGCCAGCGAGAGACCGGAACGAAGAAGGTCCAGATGATTTGACGTTTTCTTTGTTATCGGATTCGAGCGAAGTGGAGTGGGAAGACGTAGAAACAGAGGAGGAAGAAGAGGAGATTGAGGAAAATGAAAGCGCGGCGAACGACGACGACGCGAAGGAAGAAGACGAGAGAGACAGCGAGTGCGAAATAGTGGACGAGATCACCGGGGACCCGAACGAGATCAAGGTGAAGAATACAAATAAAAGGAGGATAACGAGACAGGAGAGGAACAAGATTAAAGAGCTACATCACGCGGAGTTGTTGTGTCGTTTAGCGAGGGTGCATTTGGTCAATCGAGCGCTCGAAAGCGACGCGTTGCGATGTTTGGCGCTCAGCGTGGCGCCGAGAGGATTGGTGGAAGGTATTTTAGAAAGACCTGGGAAGAAGGAAGGAATACCAGTGGTGAGGGTGATGTTGCATTTCGCGGTGAAGTTTTTTCAAGACCACGTGTTAGGCCCTTCTCGTTGTACTTCTGATAACGAGGAAGAGGAGCGTTCTTCTTGGACGCCGTACGTGAGCGCGAAAGAAGCGCGGGCAAGTAAGGCTGGGTTCGCGGGAGGCGTGGCGTGGAAGTTGAGCGAGATGTTAAGAAGAAAAGATAAGAACGTCAACGCAATGAGACCCTCTTCATTTTCGAACGTTTCGGAGATGAAGGCGGCGCTTTTGTGTGCTTTCTTACGCGCTTTGGGTATTCGCGCGAGACTGTGCGCGAGTTTAAAACCGTTGCCGCACGACGCGAAAGGACCGGATTTAGATAGAAAAACAACCTTGCGATCGTTAGATGGTAAACCAGCAAATGTTTTTAAAGCGATGGAGAAGAACGGAGCAGCGGCGAGGAATAATGGCGAGGAAGACGACGATGCGGCGGACGAGATTACGCACTGGTTGGAAGCGCTCGTGCGAGAAGGCGGGAACGATACGACGACCGAGGAATCGACGCGGAAGAAAACAAAGAAGAAGAAAACGACAGCATCATCTACCCCATCGGCGGCAAATGCGCAGAAGAAAAAAGAATCCGCAAAGTTTGTGCCAATCGCGCTCTCTCCAACCACGCATTCTTTTACCATCGGTGACGTCGACGATATCGTGAAAACGTGGTCGACGTACCCGGGATACGTCGTCGCTTTCGACGAATTCGATCAAGAGAAGAACGGCAACGTTTTGTCCTTCACGGACGTGACGAGAAAGTATTCACAAAAGCAGTTTGCCATAAAAGCTTTGAAGAAACGCATCAAAGGTGATCAGAGATGGAACGAGCTCAGCGCGGCGCACAAGATTGATCTCAGCGGCATTCACGATAACGATGAGGAAAATTCCAGTCAACTGTATTTGAAAAAAGCGTTAATCGACGAGCGCGACGAGATGGCAACGATGCAAAAATCGGAGCGACCGCCAAAAACGCTCACGGAAATCAAATTGCACCCTTTGTGGTGCTTAGAAGCGCACTTGAGGCAAAACGAGTGCATTTATCCGAAAACGGGCGTCGCCGGGTGCGTCGACGGGAAACTCGTTTACCCTCGCGAAAACGTTCAGACGCTTCGGACCGACCGGCGATGGAAATCTGAGAAGAGATTGATGGTGAAACACGTGGAGATTGATAGTCCGATCAAGAAGTTGCTTTCGAACAAAGCTCGAGCGCACTTGAAACAGTACGGCGGCCACCCGGAACAGTTCGCGGATATTTTTTTATACGGCCAGTGGCAGTGCACCACTTACCACCCGCCTAAAGCGGACAAAGGCGTCGTGCCTACGAATAATCGCGGTAACGTCGATTTGACGAAGAATGGCGACGGGTTACCAGACGGTTGCGCGTACATTGAGGACAAAAATGCGTTAACCGCGGCTCGTAAACTTACCAATCCACAAATTCACGCGGTCCCTGCTCTGATTGGCTTTGAGTACAAGCAAGGCGGCACGACGCTTCCCGTCTTTCTCGGGTGCGTCGTCGTCTCGGAAAACGAGGAAAGGGTGAGGAAACAATTGCTCGAGGACGAGCAAGAACGAGTAAAGAAAGAAAAGTTGAAAAAACTGAAAGACGCGAGTTTGAAATGGCGCACGTTACTCGGCGCGATGTTCATGAAGGAAAGGTTGAGAAGAGAAGTGGACGTTCAAGAAAACGAAGACACGTTTCAAACGACGTTGGCGACGAAAGTAGAAAAATTATAGCACATAAGTAGTAGTAATAGAGATTGGTTAGAAACGCACGCACATACAAAACAAAAAAACTTAAAAAACTCATTTCATTTTACCTACGGTGACGAATGGCACGCCGAGCATGTCAACCGGCGCGTGCTCGCCTACGTTTGCGCTGCCTCCGACTTTAACCAGTCCCGTTCGCACGTTCTTCAACAGCGCTCTATTCCCGTCCTCCTCTCTCAACGCTTTCACGATGTGCATATCGGACACCATCGCAGTTACCGCCTCCTCGCTAACACTACCGCTACTATCGCTACGACTATTACTAATACTACTCATCAACGCCCTCTTCGCATTTCCGGCTCGATCAATTTTCACCGAATCATCCACGACGCCATCGCACGTCCCTGGAACCATAATCCTCGCGCCGGCCATCATCGCCCCCAACGCGCCAAACCCAAACCCCATCGCGTGCAACAACGGCACCCCAATCATAACCACATCCTCTCTCCTCAACTCCATCGCTTTCGCCGCTCGTTCTCCGTATTTAAACAACGTCTCCGCTCCCTCTCCTTTCTCGGTTGAATTGAAGTAAAACAACGCTTCGTTCTCCGATGATGATGACATCCCGGTCGTCGAAGCGTCCTCTTCTCCATTACCGTACGCGTTCATCAGCACCTCCCAATGGACGACTTTCTCTTTCAACCCGGCGGGACCAACCGCGATGGGTTCGTGGGCGCCGACCATCTCGCCCGCTTTCCCGCTGAACGAACTGTGCACCAAAGCGCCAAAACTTTTCGCGGATAAAAACTCCCCTTCCGTCTTCGAACTTTGCACTTTCGTTCCGCTCAATACGGCGCCGGTGAGTGCGATTAGAAGTTCCGGAGAATCCCCCAAACGAATCGATAACTTTTTCTTCTCTTCTTGGTCTTCTTTGTCTTCTTGGTTGTTGTTGTACCCGAGATCGTTCAAAGCGGCGGCAAACGCGTAGGATCGATCGCGAAAGTCCGCGAACGAGAGATGCCGAATGTTTTCTTTCTCGTCGAAGAAGTACATGAACGGCGCGTTCGGTGCGTTGGCGTGGGCGTTTTCGCGGAGAATGTGCGCGAGTAACACAGACGTCGGGTCTTTGTTCCCGGCGTTGAAGTTCCTCTTGGTCATGGCCGCCACCGCCGAACCAGCCGCCGTAAAAAGTCGTCCTCGTCGTCCTCGCGCGGTAAAATGCATCGTTGTCGTAAAAGTCGTCGTTTACGTCGCTTTTAATCGCGTTCGTTTGTGCGTTGTTTCCTCTCTGGAAATGAAGATGATTTTTCCATTTTATCCGTCGAAGCGTCACACCACAAGTCACATCAAATCACATGAGATACGACGATGAGAACAGACGAAAGACGACGCAGAAGAGTCCCAAAAGGCACGTGCGACGAATTTTACTTCGAGAATATAAAGAAGTGTTGTTCGTGTTGTTGCGACGTGGAAACAGATGAACCACACGCGGTGGTCCTTTTTTACCGGTACCTTCGCTCTCACGGAAAGCAAAACGTGTTAGACGATTCGACGACATTGAACGCCTTGAAAACGAGCTTGGAGAATACAATGCTCGACTTGGACGTCAGAGGGAAGATTCGGTTATCCCCAGAAGGCATAAACGGAACCGCCGCGGGGAAGGAATCGCGCGTGAAACAGTTTGAACGGGAAATGAAAGACACGAAAGGAAAGTTTGCGATTTTGGAGTTACAAGGGGTGGATTTTAAGCGAGAACGCGTGAATGTGAACGCGAACGCGTTTTCGGAGGAATACGGGAGATGTAAACACATTTTTGAAAGCGCGAGCGTTCGAATCGTAGACGAGGTGTGTCCGTTTGAACCGGCGTCGTCGTCGTCAAAGAAGAAGGAAGAAGAGCGTCTTCAGATAGAGCAACGTCTTCAACCGTATCGATTGACGCCGAGCGAATGGAGGGAGGCTATTCAATCGAGCGATGACGACGTCGTCGTGTTAGACGTGAGGAACTCGTACGAGAGTCGAATGGGGAGGTTTGTCCCGGAAAAGACGATGTGTTGCCCAATTCGGAGGTTTAATCAGTTTAAAGAGTGGGTGGAAGAGAAAGGCGGGAAGGCGTACATCGAGAACAAAAAAGTACTCGCGTATTGCACGGGTGGCGTGCGATGCGAGAAAGCGACGGCGTATTTGTTGAGTTTGAACGTGACGAAAGAAGTTTCCGTATTAGAAGGCGGGATCGTAGCGTACGCGAGAGACATCGGCGGCGATGGGTTTGTCGGAAAGAATTACGTGTTTGACGCGCGAGGGTGCGTCGACGTTAGTAATAATAATAACATCAACAACAACAACAATTTATTATCACTAACAAAGTGCGACGGGTGTAAAGCACCGTGCATACCACATCTGGCCAGATGCGCGAGTAAAGTGTGTCATGTAATCTTAGCCGCGTGCGAGGAATGCTCGAAAAGTTCGACATCGATATACTGTTGCGATACGTGTAAAGCGAACAAAGACGGCGAGAAAAAACGAGCGTGCGAATGCGATAGCTACCGTTCGAGAGAGTTAAGATGTGAGATTCCCGCTGTATAGAGATAGATTAATAATAGTGTAATATATACAAACACACGCACGCGCGACGAAAATAGAACACACACACACACACAACGTACCTTACCCAGGTACAATTAAAAAGCACGTCATCATTCGTAATCGTCTGTCGTAATCATCGTCCCGCACCCCTCGTCGGTTAAAATCTCCAATAACAACGAATGAGGCGCCCTCCCGTCGATAATGTGACCACTCACGCAACCTCCTCTCAACGCGTTCATACAATCGGTCACCTTTGGAATCATGCCTCCGGCAATAATCCCACTCGCAATCATCTCCTCAGCCTTCGTAAACGTCACAGTCCTTATCAAAGAATCCACGTCGTCTTTATCCGTGCAC
>Ga0302114_10003259_pt1 | contig 10216 bp, 11 predicted proteins | sample AG5_Surface_MG_FD_203107 | JGI IMG/M metagenome (GOLD analysis project Ga0302114, IMG submission 203107) | Marine microbial communities from Western Arctic Ocean, Canada - AG5_Surface | ecosystem: Environmental > Aquatic > Marine > Oceanic | place: Canada: Western Arctic Ocean | collected...
CCATACAACTTCCAATTCCTCCAAAACCTCGGGGCCGTCCCCTCCCCCGCACTCCAATTCCTCGGGAGCTGCGCTGGAATATCGTACGCAACAAAGATCCCCAACTACTTTTGCCGAACGCAGGTCAAAACACACGTGGAGAGGATCAAAACAACCGACAATTTCTTCTTACAAACGCAAATGGATCTCAACACACTTAGCAGGTACGAGCTGCTGGAGGTCTGCAACGATAGATCCATTGGCAGCTTCGAGAGCAGTGACGCGCGGTTGCGGGCGGGTTTTGCAACCTGGCTTAACAATGTCAAGGGCTTGAAAACCAAGGACAAGGATTTGAACAAGAACTTGGCGTTGGAAAATACGGGTATCGCGTGCCTCTACGGCATCAATTGCGTTACTTCCGTGAGAGATGAGGATTGTGGCTCGACTTTGCATCGTGCATTGTTTGAAAATATTAAAAATTAGGTCTCAGCTCTGTTTTGCTCACATAATTTAATTGCGTCGAGAAAAAATCTTGGGGAAAAGATGGCTGAGATTGTCGGCACTCGTACAATGCAATGGTTGTGCAATTTTATCGTCGCTTTCCCGCTCAGCAAGGTCCAGGCTGGAATTTCGTACACGCCAACAATTGAGTTGTCTGCATCGCAATTGATGTTGTCGTCGAATAAAATGTGATGAAATCCATTCTGGTTTTGGGTTGTAAACGCTGGCTTTCCGCAGGCTGGTTTGCATCCGTTTTTGGACCAGAAATCATAGTCGTCGGTCACGCCAAAAATCCGCTTGCGTTCAATTTCGGAGAGAAATTCCTTTTGGGAGAGACACCTGTCTTGATTTGAAACGGTGAATACGCCATCGCGTTCATAGACGAGCTTCATTTCTGTGTCTAAGGGGTCAATAATCAAGGACGCATCTTGAAATTCTGGGAATTGCGGATGCTCGCCCTTGGCGAAAGAGGAGATTGCTGTGAAAATATCCCCCAAATCGGATCCAAACGTGCGAATAACAATCGAGAACTCTCGCTTTTGTCTAGTTAGTTCCACCACTGTAGTAAAAAATGCTGGGAGGATGAAGTGTGATTTCATTTTATTGGATACGCTTTCTCGCAATTTCACAAGCAATTTGCCATGAGGGTGCAAATCCCAATTGCGAACGTTAGGTTTAAGTGGACTCTTGTAATAAGATGTCGCGCCCGGAATCGCTTCAAAAGATGTGTGTATAGATTTCATAGCGTCTTCAATGCTGAGCGGGGATGTGAGATCGGTTAGATTCTCGCCATTCAGCAAAACGGGTGGATTCGTTGATCGTAAGTACAATGACTTTGCAATGCACTTGTTCACACAATCAGAACGAGTGTCTCCGCCTGCCGCATCTTCCAATATGATTGTTTCATTTACATCGAAGTGCAGGATGAGCCGAGGCAATGCCATATTGTGAAAACTTTGAGCGTGAGATGAGGAGATTAAAATTACCAAGGTTTTATTTTTTTCCCCAATTCATACCGCCGCCTTCAATGTCTGAGCTTCTCGCGCAGGTCGAATCCAAGGTAGCTACACTTGAGAAAGGTGCTGCGTTTTCGGACTCAGCAGCGGCAGTGAACAAAGTAAAGCTCGAGCTGTTATTGGAGCTCCGCAAAATCAAGACTGCCCTCGCCTCCTCCTCCTCCTCCTCGCCTTCCCCTTGCAACGCCGACGAGGTAGAAGCATTGAAGGTTGAGGTTCTCGAACTGAAAAAGAATCTCTCAAAGCGAGACTACAGAATAGAAATTCTTCTTAAAACCCTCGACAGTGAACAGGAGGTAAACATTTAGCTCAAAAACAAACAAACACTGCAACATAGTAGTAATAGATACAATATTTTTCTTTAAACTCCTTTATTTTATTTCATAGCAATGTTCAGACTGTATAAGACACTCGCCAGCAACAAGCCACTGAAACTGATGCAGATCAAAATGTTGAATTTTGCTGGGTCGGTCCAGACGATGCCCATTGCGAAGCTGCACCGAATTGAGTGGGTTAGTTTAGTAGTCGATGTAGCCGTCTGTAGCCATTTTGCGCTCACCTGCACAGCTGGAAGAACTGGTTCAAGACGCTCTGCATGCTGCCGACCACTCCCCTCTCGTATTCCGCAACCTCCTCCTGGAACATTTGAGTGACGCTCAGGTCAAAGACCCACAGTCCCACCCTGGAGCAGGCCACCCCCCCCACCAGCATGGATAAGCTGGTGTTGCTGTCGGCAATATAAATGCTCAAGAACGCAACTCCGACGCACGCCGCCTGCATCCAAATGCTCCATAGCCCTGTCTTGTTTAATCCCAGCTTGGGGCTGCTGTAGTGGAACACGAACGTTCCCAGCAGTCCGATCGTGCTGCTAACTCCCCTTGTGAATCCGATCATGGAGGAGTCCATCCCCCTGTAGCTCAAGTAAGCTGTCATCAGACTGCGCCGAGCGAGGCGAGGCGCATTTTAATGAAGCAAGAGCAAAACGAATGAAGCGAGTCAACAGAATCGAGTGTTGAGTGGGTTAGTTTGTTTATGAAGTAGTGGATTGGATAGCCAAAATGTCTGTAGCCATTTCGCGGGATTCATCGCGAGTATGCTCGTCTTCATCAAGGCTCGCTCGCTTCGCTCGCTCACCTGCCAAAGCTCAGCACGTTCAAGTAGAGCAAACTCAACGCCACACCGGCGCCCCACACATTCTGCGAGAAGAACGCCTGGAGACTGTGCAAGAAGCTCCCCGCTTTCGCCTTCCCCGCCCCTGCCTCCCTGACCTCTCTAGCCTCTGCCAACGCTCCCACTGAGTCGTACACCTTTTTCGTGCAAATGAACTCCACAACAATTGCAAGGCAGTTGAACAATCCCACGCACAGGGCAGCCTCGGAGATGTTCCCGTAGCTCATCACGACTCCTGCCATCACCGGTGCCATCACCTTGCAGCCCAGATCAATTTGGCGCATCATAACGTTGGTTTCTGCGCCGAGCGAAGAAGGTGCGAGGCGCATTTTCAACGAAGCACGAGAGCAAGAGTGGTTTGGGTTTAGGTTTAGGTTTAGGTTTAGGAGTGGGTTAGTCGTCGCCTGGCACTCTCTTCTGTCACACAAGGCTCGCTTCGCTCGCTCACCCCTCAGCCACGTCGATGAGCCACGGCTCATGACCACCACCCAATCCTTCTCAATCGCGACAGTCGAAGCTTGGCTGAACACAGCACCGAGTGCCCCAAATATGTGAATCAACACAATCGCCATTACACTGAAAGAATCCTTGGGGACGCCGGCAAGCATCTGCGTCGAGCGAAGAAGGTGCCAAGAAAGTTGAGTGGGTTTGGTTAGAAGAAAAGAAAGAATAATATGGCTCCTCTTCCTCAGCCCCCTCACTCACCTTTGCAGCCCAAGCAGGCGGGACAAGATCGTGGCTGTGTGACTCATCGATGTCACCGTCGGACTCGGCAAAGAGCAACCAGTAGCAGAACAGTGAACAAATCACAACGCTGCCGTTCTGCAGGAGGAGAATTATTCTCACAGCCCTCATTCTAGCAGTGGTGTCAATGTAATTTCCCGCATAGGAACCAGTCATGATGATCATCAAGCACTGGAACAGCCCGTACGTCGACACCAGGAAGATCGATTGAGGGGCGATTGCTATGAGGAAGAGGGAGATCGAGAACTCCCACATTCGCTCCGCCCACTGAGCAAAGAAATGAGAACTGTACAGAACCATTCGCGTGGAGTCCGAGGGTGGCACTGATGTTGATTGGAGCCCATTTGCATTTGTTGGTAGCAGGTTTGACTTTTCACTAGGTGCCATCGTGTGTGGTATGAACAAAAATACGAAAATAGAGTTGTTCAAAGGTGCTCCCAGGAAAATTTCACGGGGTTATGGTTTATCGGCTTTTGTTAGCTGCGACGCTCTGCTTGGCTCTTGCTGTTGACCAGTCCAAATTCAGGACTTGTCACCAGACTGGCTTCTGTGATCGGCAACGTTCAGCATCTACCCCCACAACTTACTCCATCTCTTCCTCGACTGTTTCCTCTCCCACACCAACTACCGTCGTCTCCTCTCTAACAAAATCCCATTCCTCCAACCACGCGCACTCCGCGCCCCACCTATCCTTGTCAATTTCGGCGTACCAATCCACCTCAGTCTTCCGAGTCAAACTCCTCGACGATCAGGATCAGCCCGCTGCCCGCTGGGTCTACAACTCCGACCGGAAGCTCGCGCACGATGACACCACTCCCGTGCTAGAGCACTCCCTCGCATTAGATCTTGCGCCGTTGAATTACGAGTGGCTGTCTCCTTCCAAGGAGCAGTTTTCAGTAACGTTCGCGACCCACGACCAGGCTGCCTCCTCGTCGTCGTCGTCGTCCTCCCTCCTTGTTACCGTCAGCCCCTTTAGAATCGATCTGATCGACGGGGGTTCTGGCGCTACTCTCGTTACGCTGAACGCGGACAGCCTGCTGCATTTCGACGATCGGGCAAAGTCAAAATCTTCCACGGCTAAAGCTAAAGCTAAATCCGCCGTAGCCCAAGGTGTCGAAGCCGAAATCGACCGGCACAACGGCAAAAAAATCACAGGGTACTGGGAGGACGGTCTGGCTATATACGAAGACGGGAGCCGCGAGTTGCGGCCACCTGTTGATTCCTCCGACGACGGCGATGGCGACGTTTCCGGGGATACAGGAACAGGGTGGGGGGCTGAGAGCTTTGGGAGTCACAAGGACCCGAAGAAGATGGGGGATAGCTCGCTCGGCGTTGACATTAGCTTTCCCGGGTGAGTTTTAGTTTTTTTGTTAGGGTTTTGTTTTAATTTTAGTTGGAATTCCCTTTTTAACCCCTTTTACCTAACCCTCCCCCCTCCCACCAACCTTACCTTTCCTTTTTCCTTTCACCTTAGCTCCCTCCACCTCTACGGAATCCCAGAACACGCCACGTCCGCCTCGCTGAAGTCGACCAAGGGCCCCAACGCCGCCTACTCCGACCCGTACCGCCTGTACAACTTGGACGTGTTTGAGTACGACCTCGACACCCCCATGGCGTTGTACGGGGCGGTTCCCTTCATGGTGTCCAACTCCAGGGAGAATAGCGTGGGGGTGTTTTGGAACAACCCGAGCGAGACCTTTGTCGACGTGAGAGATGTCGATGTCGACGAGAGCACTGGAGGTTCCCACGGGAAGGGGAAGGGGAAGGGGAAGGGGAAGGGGAAGTCCACCCACTGGATGTCCGAGAGCGGGGTGTTCGACGTGTTCTTGCTTCCCGGTGGAAGTTCCAGTTCCAGCAACAGCAACAGCAACAGCAACAGGGTGGCGGAGCTGTACTCCCAGTACGGTTCAATCGTTGGGAAAGTTGCCCTCCCACCTCTGTTCAGCTTGGGGTACCACCAGTGCAGGTGGAACTACAAGGACGAGCGGGACGTTGCGGCCGTGCACGGAAAGTTCGAGGAGCTCGACTATCCCTACGACGTCCTTTGGCTCGACATTGAGCACACTGACGGGAAGCGGTACTTGACGTGGGACAAGCATCTCTTTCCTGATCCGAAGGCGATGCAGGAGAAGCTGTGGGCCCAGGGGAGGAGGATGGTCGCGATTGTTGACCCTCACGTCAAGCGCGCGGGGGACTACTACATCCACACCGAGGCGCAGGCGAAGGAGCTCTACGTCAAGGACGAGGACGGGACTACCGATTACAACGGGTATTGCTGGCCTGGCGATTCGTCGTACTTGGATTTCACCGCTGATCACGTTCGGGACTGGTGGAGCGATCAGTTCTCACTTGACAAGTACGTCGGGTCCACGCCCTCGCTGTATGTTTGGAACGACATGAACGAGCCCTCCGTGTTCAATGGGCCGGAGGTTTCGATGCAGAAGTCCAAGAAGAACCTCGCGGGGGTTGAGCACCGTGAGGTGAGTGGGAGTGGGAGTGGGAGTGGGGGCAGCACCACATACCACACAGCATAACATACCACAGCACCACACACCACAACAGCACAACACACCAAAACTAAACACAACTAAACACAAAACAAACTAAAATAAACATTAACTAACCTAACCCATTATACAGTGGCACAACCTCTACGGCTACCTCTTCCACGGCGCCACTGCCAACGGCCTCCGCCGCCGCAACTTCGGCAAGTTCGACAAGACCGGGAACGAGCGGCCCTTCGTCCTCTCGCGCGCGTTCTACGCCGGCTCGCAGCGAATCCCGGGAGGAGCGATTTGGACCGGGGACAACGCCGCCGAGTGGTCTCACCTCGCCATTGCCGCTCCGATGCTCCTGTCCATCAACATGGTCGGCATAAGCTTCGTCGGGGCGGATGTGGGGGGGTTCTTCGGGGCTGTCGAGGCCGAGCTCATGACGAGGTGGGTCCAAGCCGGCGCCTACCAGCCGTTCTTTAGGTCGCACGCCCACCACGACTCGCCGAGGCGCGAGCCTTGGCTCTTCGGCGAGGAAACCGCGGACAGGCTGCGCTCGGTTACGATTGACAGGTACCAGCTTCTGCCCTTCTGGTACACGACCTTTGAGAGCAGCAGTCGAAGCGGCATGCCCGTCATGAGAATGCTCTGGCAAGTGCAATTGTTTGCTGAGAGCGAGGACGAGAGGTACTACGCGGTGGACGACCAGTGGATGATCGGGGAGGACTTGCTGGTGAAGCCGGTTGTGGCGCCCGGAGTTGAGGAGATCGATGTGCTGTTCCCGAGCGAGTGCGACTGGTTCGACACGACGAGCTTGGAGAAGGTAGACGTGGGGGGGGGGTGGGGGGGTTGGTGAGAGTCAGCGCACCCATAGACAAGATTCCTGTGTACCAAAGGGGCGGGAGCATCATTCCGAAGAAGATGAGGCTGAGGAGAAGCTCGGCGCTGATGGAGAAGGATCCTTACACCTTGTTCGTTGCGTTGGACGAGCATGGTGCAAGCCGCGGAACCTTGTACTTGGACGACGGGGTGAGCTTTGACTATAAAGGAGAGGGAGCGGGAGAGGGAGAGCGGGGGAAGTTTGCGAGGCGCGAGTTCGTCATGAAGGACGGGGAGCTGGGCAATAGCCGGCTAGGAGAGGGAGGGGAAGAGGAAGGGCTGGAGAAACCGTGGATCGAGAGGGTGGTGCTAATGGGCGTGAAGCGTAAATACACAAACGTGAAGCTAGGAGGGGTGGACCTGGAATTCTCCTGCTCGGAGGGGGATGAGGGAATCTGCGTTTTGAAAATGCCGGGGGTCGCTGTGCTGAGCGACTGGACGATTTCGTTCTCAGAAAGCTAAAATTTAATTTTTTAATTTTTTCGCAGTTTTTTCCTAGATTTAGATTCTCGCGCGATTCCCAAAATTATAAGAATGAAATGTCAGCATATCAAATCAACACTTTCCCCCCTTCAAAAAGGTTCGTTTCGCTTCCCAGCCTCTCCCCTTGCACCTATCTACTGGGAAATAATGTTCTTTTACCACCTTGCAAGCAATACCAAGTCATTCGTAGATTTTTTATCTCCAAGTCCAAAAGACATCACTCACATCACATTTAACTCACATTCATACGCAATTTATTACAGATGCTTAAGACTATCACCGCCGCCACCCTTGTTGCCACTGTCAGTGGCAAGTCCTATGGCCTTCGTGGAGCTGAGGCTCCCAAGGTGAAAGTCACCCTCTATGAGGAATCCCTGTGCCCGGCTTGTGTCGGTTACTTTGATGCTGGTACCGATCTGCAGCCGGTTGGAAGTGGGTTCTGGCTCATGTACGAGGCCCTCAAGGACATTGTTGACCCTGAGGTGGTGATGTGGGGAAATGCTCAGGGTGATCCCATGGGCGAGGTGGAATGCCAGCATGGCGAAGTTGAATGCCGTGGAAACTTGATGTTCGGGTGTGCTAAGAACCAGCCTGGCATTACGGTTGACCAGCAGATGAACTTCATCCACTGCTTCGACTCTGCCCTCATCACCGGACACCCTGATGGACTCCCTGATGGAGCCGTTGACATGGAGGAGATGAACACTGTTCTGAAGACTTGCGCTGTCGATGCCTCTGTCAACTTTGACTACGACAAGCTCGACAAGTGCGCCACTGGAGATGATGGCAAGAAGTTTCTGGCTGTTGAGGCCAACAAGACCCCCTCGCACGGAGGAGTTCCATTCACAGTCATCAACGACGGCGAGGTCACCATGCCCCCTCCTGATGACCTCACCGCGGCCGTCTGCGCCGCGTACACAGGTGACCTTCCTGCTGCTTGCACCGGCAAGGTGGAATACGTTGGATACAACTACCAGCTGGCTTAGATTTGTAGAAAGCAATTATCCGGACAAAACCCATCGAGTAAAAACATTGGTTTAAGAGCGGATCATCTGTTTCCTAAATGCAACTCGTATTTTTTGTACTTTTACTCGCGCACCAACCGTTGCTTTTCGTTCCGTTTTACGAGCTGTTTTGCTTTGCATGCGTTTGCGATGACAGAAATGAGAATTTCTCGTTGCAATTCGTGTAATATCGCCAATTTTGTGTCTTCGAAAGATCAAACATTTTACTAAAAGATCTTATAAAATCACCAAACCCATCAACACAACATCACAACAATTCTTCCTCCTCCCCCAAATTTCTTTCCCCTCCCATCTAGTTACTTTCAAGGCCTCTTAAGCAATCGTTACATTGGGGAAAAATCAAAATATCTCACAACCGGTCATGGATATCCACCCGTTCCTGCAAGAGGGTGATGCCAGCGTGGAAGAAATCATGAAAACCCGTGGCAAGGTTTATCGGCCTACCTTCAACTTAATCGGTAGAGAAATCACTGAGCCTCTCGCCTCCAAGGCCCCTATCAGAGTCCGGGTGAATACTCACTTATCGGCAGCAACCTCGTTAGCAGCTTTTCGTAGACCTGCTCGTTTTCGTCGGTTTTCTAACCTTTTTGAGCTATCTTTAACCACAATGCGACAAGTTCGAGATCCCTTCAAGGAACTGTTCAAGTTTTCGCTTAAGTTCAAGGTGAGCGAGCGAAGCGAGCGAGCCTTTTGGAAGACGAGCATACTCGCGATGAAGTGCGCGACATGGCTACAGACATAAGGGCTACATCCACTACTAAACTAACCCACCCAATTCAGGACGAGGCGGCCGAGGAGCGATACACTGTGTACAATACGAAGAAGCGCATCATCCACAGTAAGAAGGCGATTTATATTTTCGCTTTCTTCAGCATTCTCATTCTCCTCCTCTACTTCATCTCCGACAATCGAATGGCCCTCGAGTCTGTATTGCCAGACATCCAGGTGTCATTCGTTTGGATCTTTCCGGTAAATGTTGGGCTTGTGTGTCTGGTCAAATTTGCCGAGGGAAATCCGTTTCACGAGATACGATTGGTCTATTTCACGCTCTTCTTGGCCTGTCTGTTTGTGGGCATGATCATCTACTTGATGTACGGGTCAACCAAGCCATTGGGCTACGATTTCCTCGTTTGGTTTGAGGGTTGGAACTTCGAAAACAACACCATACAGACCTTTCTGGATGAGAATGCAGGCTCAATGACAGCCGATGAAATGGTCCAGCGTTATATAGCTGCCGACGACGCGGAAAGTTTTGAGGACATGAAGGATATAGGTGAGCGAGTGGTGAGCGAGCGCCCGTTTGCCATACATGGCCGCCACTACCGGACTAGGCTAACCCACTCACTCGCGCAGCTCGAATCAGCATTTTCTGGCTCTTGACGATGGCGACCGGGCTGTTCGCCCTGGTTTTGTTCACTTTAGCCGACGCAATTTTAACCTTGAGCTTCATGGAGTGTTTCTTCATCGGATACAGCACAGTGTTTGCAATCTGGTTTGTTTTCGGATTCTTGAACACCGGCAACATTATCCTGTGTTTGTTTGTGTTAATTACATCGACAACCTTCTCCATCCGGCACAAGGAAAAAAATGACAGAATGGATTTTTTACAGGCCTGGAAGAAACAGGCTGCTTGGGAAGAGGAGAAGTTCAAAATTATGCGAAAGAATGCGGATTTAAAGAAGAAGTTGATGCTGAGTGAGGACCAACTTGGAGGTGAGTGAGCTAAGACCATCTTGTAGCCAACCACGTCCACGTCCACTACTAAACTAAACTAACTAAACTAAACTGGCGCAGTCTGTGAGGCAGCGGAAGTGAAAATGGTCGGTGAAAAAATGGCCGAGTTGCGCCCATGGAGCATAAACATTGACCAAGAGGTGCAGTTTGATAAGAAGATTGGAAATGGAGCTTTCGGCATAGGTGAGCGAGC
>Ga0302114_10003261_pt1 | contig 10210 bp, 9 predicted proteins | sample AG5_Surface_MG_FD_203107 | JGI IMG/M metagenome (GOLD analysis project Ga0302114, IMG submission 203107) | Marine microbial communities from Western Arctic Ocean, Canada - AG5_Surface | ecosystem: Environmental > Aquatic > Marine > Oceanic | place: Canada: Western Arctic Ocean | collected...
GAGAAAGACGGGGAGGATGCGTACAGGGTGGTGGGCAACAAAACGGGCCGGCAAACTCAAATATGGAGTGTATTGAAACAACCCCAAGAGCACAAAAAAACGACAATAGGCTGGGGGGCGATTCGAACGAGCATCGATATTAAGAGAAGAACTTCTCTCGTCACGCACTTTTTGAAGTGGCGTCCGGCAGACGACGACGTCGAAACGAAAATTTGCTACGCGTGCGATAGCAAATTCGGCTGGTTCAACCCGTCTCGGGAATGCGCTATCAGCAGAAAGGTCTGCTGTTCCGCGTGCTGCCAGTACTACATCGAACCACGTCTGGACGGGGATCGCGGGAAATTAGACGGGGTGGAGATGGGATTCGGGTAAGACGTTTTCAACACACAACTCACAACGCACAACGCGCAACAACGAAGCAGTGAAGAATATCGTGAATCTCATTATCTGAAAGAGAACTCAGGAAGATAACCAACGCAATCCAAACCATCTGACGCTTTTTAATTCAGCAAATTATACTCGTCGTGGAATTGCAAAAATACAAAAAAATCTAACCCACCCCCAACAACCACCACCCCACACACAGATACGAGCCGGTGTGCATTGAGAGGAGAACCAGGGAAGAGCTGGTTGAGGAGTGGGAGAGCGAGGCTTGCTTATGTGGGGTGGAGGAACTTTTTGAGGAGCGGAACAAGAGCGAGGTCGACAGAGAGAAAAAGGCTGAGAAGTACGAGAGTACGAGACTCAGCGTGGACGCGGAGGATGAGTACGTTGGAGATGCTCTGCAACAGCAAATGAGGGAGGTTAAGGACGTTGAGGGGGGGCTGCTGGAGGAAGATGTTGCCCGGATATATTCACATACGTAAGTCAAATTTATAAAATCGGATCCTTCAAATTATCTACCATTCTTTGAACGTTCTCCTCGCTCAAAGCGCCAGCACTAGCCTCAACTGGCTCGAAGAGGAAGCTCGAATTCGAATCGTTGTTGGCACTCTCAACGCTCTCGTTGGCGTCAGCTCTCCCCCCCTGGGAGTGAAGCAGGCTCTTGACGAGGTGTCTGTCGGCCTTATGCTTGATGTCGATGCTCGTGTGCGAGCCTATCCGGCTGCTTTCTAGTGTTTGAGCGATTGCTTCGTCGAACGTTGACAGATCGTTGTGTTCATTTTCGTGCTCTTTTAAATGCTTGTGGTTATTGTCGTTTTGGTTTTGGTTGCTGTCGTAAAAGTTTTGGTTTTGGGTGTTGCTGCCATTGTCGTCCCCCTTGGTGAGCATGTTGAGAGTGTGCGACAGCGTTCCTGCATTCTTGGAAACCTTGCCCAAGAACCTCTGCACGAATTCCGCCTCCCGGCTGCTCGCAGTCGATATCACGCTCTCGTCGTCGTCATCCCTGTAGCCTAAATTTTGGTTTTGGTTTTGGTTTTGGTTTTGGAATTGGTTTTGATTTTCGTTTTGGCCACGTTCTCCACCGGATCCTGATAAGGATTGTGACAAATTGTTCAGTCCAGGGTACCTCGACCTCATCTCATCCACGCTGACCCCCCCGGCCTTGGCCTTCCTCCGAGAGCGATTAGAGTGCCCTCCGTCTCCGTTTCTTTCCCTCTCCTTCTCCCTGTCTTCTCTCTCTCCCTTTTTCTTGTCCGCCACCTTTCTCAGCTCCAAATTGGCCTCCAGCAGCGGCTTGCAGGTGGGGCAGAAGAAGTGGTTGTTGCTTTTGTTATTGTCGTTCCCGTTATCTCTATTTTCCAACACGTCCTTCGCCCTCTTGGCCCTGTTCACCCTGGCCTCCTTGACCTCGTACTTGAAGAGAAGCCTCTCCAGCATTGCGTCGACGAGCTTGCCGCCCAGGCCCTTGAACTTCTCCTGGAGGCTCTCGAAGTCGCTGGTGAGGGATTTGACCGAGAAGGTCGACAGCGAGGGTCCCCCCAGCCGCCCCTCGTCAACAGACACTGATGCATTGCTATCCAGCGACATATCGACGTTCAAGTAGTTGGCCCTCGCCCTGAGCACCTCCCCCCTGATCCTGTGAAAGTCGTCGCTCGTTGACTTCAAAAATTGTTCGTTGTCCGCCAGCACCGCCTCCCTCGCCCCCAAAACATGCTTCCTTAAATCCTCCCTGGCCGTGTTGACCGCCTCGGTCTCCTCCTCCGTGTCCTCCTCTATGAGGCCCATCCGAAACTGCCTCTCGATCGCCTCGGCCCGCTCTTCGAGCTCAATGGCCATGGAGGGCAGCGCGTTGGCGCGCATGGTGCGGGCGGTGGTTGTGATTTCTGTCGCCTTGAGCTCTTGGTAGCGACGCACCTGCGCCGAGCGATTAGTTTAGTTTAGTGAAGTGTAGTTAGTTTAGTTATTTTTGTTGTGGATGTAGCCATTATTTCGCTCCTCACCTCGTCCTTGACGCTGTTCAGGGCCGCTTCCTCCTCGTGCAAAGCGCCAACCTGAACCAGCCGCACCTCCTCCGTCGCCTGGAGCATGAGCTTGTCCTTTACTGTTTGGATTTCGGTTTCGGTGAGGCTGGCCTGCAGCGTTTCCTCGGCTTTGACACGCGCGCATCTCAAGTCTTCTAGCTCCACCCGGTAACCATTCAACGAATCCTTGGCCGAGGCGGACAGCAAGGCGGACAGCTCCTTCAGTGTTACCCTGGTCTCCTCCTCCATCGAATCGCTGATGGAGGATCGCTGCTCTGCCAGAGTCCCCTCCCGCTCGTTGAGCCGCAGAAGGGCTCCCTTCTCAAGCGAAACTTTGTGCGAGGCAAGCAGGGCGCTCTGGGCCGCCCCTATTTCCTTCAGGAGCGCCTCGCTCGAGCGCTGCCTGGCCGCCACGTCAGGCCCCTCCTCCAAGACCCTTCGGACCAGCTCCGCCTCAAGGGATTCGTACATCTCCTCGATTCTAATGGTGGCCGCGGAGAACATCTCCTCCTTGCAGGCCCGCCCGGCGGACTCGTATTTGGAGTACACCTCCTCCTTCACCCTGGAGGTCTGCTCCTCCATCTCGCCGATTTTTGAGCGGGCCTGAAGCTCCATCTGGGAGTACAGGGCCGAGCGGGTGGCCTGCTGGTGGGACGCGAACTTGGTTAGGACGGATGACATTTTTGCCTCGAAGGCGCGTTTCGCGTCTGCGTTTATTGAACCGGCCGTTGAACGCATGTTCACCAATGAGTATTTTCGGTGGGCTGAGGTGGTGTGGATCGCCTTGTGGTGGGGTTCGTGATGGTTGTGGGGGTGAGAATTGGAATTGGATTTGGAATTGGAATTTGAATGGGAATGAAGGAACGAACTGTCTAAATCGTGGATCGTGGATAACGAATTGTTGTTGTCCAAGTGGTGGCTGTCAGCAGCATGGAAGGTGGAGGTTGAGGAATTGTTGGTTGGGTTCGTTGGATCTTCGTTGGAAGTCATGTGCTCAGAGTTTGTGGGCAACCGTGTATATTCATAGTAATGAGGGTGGTTTTTATCCAAGTAGGTTACGTGAGAGCTTCTTCTACCGACCCCGGAAGGGATCCAGGGAGGGTGTTGCTTGGGCATGGAGCTGTGGTGGTAAAATATCTTGTTCAAATGATAAAATTTCTCAAACGTCTCGAATCGCAAAATGTAAAGTTGCTCGTCTTGAAGGTTTTAACTCCATTCCCAACAATTCTAAGAAGGTATCAACAACGATGTTTTTTCTTTTAAACTTGAATTAGCACTGAGCATTGTGGCTCAAATCGTTTTTCCTAAAATAATGCAGCCTCTCTGAATGATTCATCGGCGCCCACTTGCAGCAAAACTTACAAAACCCAAAGGTTACAGAAGGCTGAGCACCCCAATTCAATGCGTGCAGAGAGATCCGTTTAACGTCCGTCTCACCCCCAAGTACATCTCCTCCATCCCCTTCCCCACCCTCCTCCTCCAATCTCTCCCCTCCAAGGACCACGAGATCTACGGCCCCTACAACACCGTCGGCCAGTTCATCAAGCACATGAAGTACGACAAGGCTGAGCTGGTCGAGGTGGAGGCTGTGCTGAAGCAGACCCGCAAGTGCGACGTTTTACAGCTCAAGGCCTCCAGCCTCCGAACCCTCCTGAATATGTGCATACAGAGGTCTGGGGCTGGGGATGGACCAACCAGCGTTGTGGTTGAGTTCCTGTTGCCCGGTCCAGCGTATTGATAACATTAAACCATCGATTCATGAGAAACAATTGAAATTTTGCTATTTTTGGAAATTAGCTGGTTCGCATCGTTCTCATTGTTGGAAGGGATTACCGTCCCGTACCCGACTCGCAGCACTTCAGGGGGTGTTCAAGTCACGGGGGGGGCTCGGGGAGCAGGTTTGCAGCTGGGCGACGATGCCGTGAAGGATGTTTGACCCTTTTGAGCCCGCGTGGGAAAACGGTGATGATCGAGCCAATCTGGAAGGAAGCCAGGGGTATAGAAATCTCGTCCCCGCTTGATATCTTGTTGGTGGGTGCACCCGGCGCATGTAAAAGCAGCTGATGCAGTTTTTTGGCGTGAGGGTGGGCAAGTGGAGCACGGCAAGGTGACTTGATGAGAAATCGGCGACGAAGATTGCCAAAAAATCCGATTAAAACCACTTTCCGACCAACAATAACTTGCTCATCGTAGGAAGGCGATGCAAAGCAGCCGTGGTCACCGGCATCAAGCTTTTTAGGCCGCGCAAACAGGGTAACGGCAAAGCTAAAAAAACATTTCGGGTGAAAATTTCCAAAAAACTCGTTTTTGTCTCCCTTTAGAGTTTTTTCATTGTTGCGGTTAAATGTTTTGCTTATATTATGATATATTCATTAAGATTTTGTGATTTTAATACACTTTTGAGCAAAAAAAGTTGCAAGAATTTAGATCTTTCATACTAAGCGAAATAGACAAATTTTAAAATGATCTTAAGACTTATTTAAATTTTCATAAAATTAATAGCTCAAAAACGTATGAAAACTTCAAAAGTATAATAAATATATCGTAATTTAAGCAAAACATTTGACCGCAACAATGAAAAAACTCTAAAGGGAGACAAATCGAGTTTTTTGGGAAATATTCCCCCGAAATGTTTTTTGCGCTTTACCGTTACCCTGCTTGCGCGTCCTAAAAAGCTTGATTCCGGTGACCACGGCTGCTTTGCATCGCCTTCCTGCGATGAGCAAGTTATTGTTGGTCGGAAAGTGGTTTTAATCGGATTTTTTTGGCAATCTTCGTCGCCAATTTTTATCAACAAGTCACTTTGCCGTGCTCCACTGCCCACCCTCATGCCAAAAAACTGCATCAGCTGGGCTTGTACATGCGCCGGGTGCACCCACCAACAAGATATCAAGCGGGACTTCCCAAAACATTCCCGGCGGACTCCAACCTACGCTCACACCAGCGTGTTCAACGGCGGCTACGACGTCACCTCCGTTCCGTTATCCTCTCCTTCCTATCCCCGGTCCACCTCCCGGTGCAAATCACCCCGAACAGGTGTAAACCAAAATCAAGGATTAGAAGAGGGGGACACAGTTAAGTTTGTAAAAAAAGAAAACGAAATCCATTTTCATTTTCTAGTCTAAACTAGTTCTTCCGCGGCCCCCCCTTCCGGAGGAGAGCCCCAATTTCCTTCATTTCCTTCACCACCTTCTCCTCCTTTGTGTACTCCCTCGAAATTTCCCTCAACTTCTCGAGCTTCTCATCCTCTACCAAATCTATCCCGAATTCATTCGGCCCTCCTACCAAAGGGTTGAACCGGTAGTACTTGACCGCCCCCCCCGCGAGCGTGTCCTCCATGACGTGGTGCGTTTGTTCCGCATCGCAGGCGCTATTGACGATCTGAGCAATGATGTTGTCCCACCCAAACCTTCCTGCAGTTGGTTCTTCGGAAAATGTCCCGGTGCCCAAGCTGACGACGAGTTCGACGGGCACGTCGGGGAAAATGCAGGCGGCCTCGTGGATGGCGATCGCGCAAGGATTGCTTGCCACGATTCCGCCGTCGCAGTAAAGCTGCTCGTTCAGCAACACAGGTTTGAAGACAGTAGGGGCAGCAGTCGTTGCCCGCAGCGCAAGACGCTGCGGGATTCTGAAGCTGCCTAGATGGCGAGAATGCTTGTTGAATTTCGTTGGTGGTGTGGTGGTGGTGGTGGTGGTGGTGGTGGTCGTTGATTTGGCGTGCTGCCCATCCTCTTCGACGAGCGACTCGAACGAAAATTCAGTCGACTTCTTCTCAGCCTTCGTCGTCGTCGTGGCCTCTCCAACCGAGACTCCCTCGACGCCGCAACCGAAATAGTTGTAGTTCCGGAACAGCGCAATCCGCGATGGATTCACCGACATTTTGGAGCTGACGGCGAAGACTAGCGGGACTTTTGGATCACCTCGCCCCTCGATCATTGCATCATCGCCCAAAATAGATTGGAGAATTTCCTGGAAGGGCAAATGGGAGTAGGTGGCCGTCGTGAAGATCATTTTAGTGGACGCCAGCGTGGACTTGATGAAGATTTTCTTTATCAGCTCAGCGTAACGCTCCCCAGCTTCTGAAATCGTTTCGAGTCTCAAACCGATGAGGAAAGCGATGATCGCCCCAGTAGACGTCCCCGCGATAAGGTCGAAGTAGTCCGTCAGCTCCGCCTTGCGACCGTTGATTTTTGGAAGATTTAGAGTGAGCGCTAAAGAAGGCGACAAACGAATTGAATTGGGTGGAATAATTTTAGCTTCATAGTGGATGTAGCCATTATGTCTATTATGTCTGTAGCTTGCTTCGCTCGCTCACCTTTCAGTGTTTCGATCGTAGCCACGCCTCTAGACCCCCCGCCGTCTAGAGAGAGAATTCGCACCCCCCTGATTGGCTTTCGTCTGAACAGGAACAGCCGCCTTAAGAAGGAGTGGTGGCGGTTGTGGCCGCCGTTGAAAACGTTTACGCCGAGGCAGGCGAGGATCTTCCCGCAGCTGGATTTGATGTCGTTGTCGTTTTTGACAACGCTGTTGGGGAGATAGGGGGGATTGGCCTGTAGGTGTTGGAGCTGGGTGATTATCTTCGGAGAGCGGATCACTGTGGTGAGAAAATCGTTTGAATCGTGAGAGGGATGGAGAATGAAACTGTACAAGAGGTGGAGGGTGAAGAGGAGGGGGAGGGGGGAAGATTTGGTGTGGAGATTCGGGATGATAGTTTTATGTATTAGGAGTAGCGGGTCTGGGGTTGTAAGCCGGGCTGTTATGGTTTTGGCTATAAGAGGGGAAATTGAAGCCATGTCGCGGAAAGCTTTGAGAGAGGAGGAGGAGAGCGGAGAATTAGGGGTGTGGATGTTTGAAATCAGGCGAGGGAAGGAGGAGGAGGAAATGAATATGTGGAACTCTGGTTCAGAGGAGATAGAAGTTGCTATGTCTACAGCAATAGAGTTCAAATCGTTTGAGATTCGGGCAAGTTGCCTGGGGGATTGTAGGGGGGGCTGCTTGGGGAGCTGCAGGGGCAGGGCTAGGGGCAGGGCTAGGAGAAGGTTTAGTATGAGGCGCATAAAGCCTCAATGGGATGAGCGTTTTTGAATTTTGATTTTGAAAACTTAAACACATTATATAGCGTGTTAACGATGCTCGTCCTCTACCTTCTGATTCTCCTCTCCACTTCGAATGGTCTCCTTTCAGGCTCCACTTTGTATGACCTCCCTGTAAGCAATCATGGTGCACGTCTACGATATATTCTAAACTCAAAAAAAGTTCCAGTCTCTCTGATCACAATAAAATCTCCTGAAGCGGTCGGTGGGTTGAAGTCAGACGGTTTTCTGAAGTTGAACCCACAGGGCAAAATGCCTCTCCTGAAGCTTGCGAACGGGATCGCTGTACCGGAGAGCGACACAATAGCTAGGCTCATTCTGCGCGAAACGAAAGAGCTTGAGCCATCGTTCATTCCCAAAACTTCTGAAGGTCAGTTAGCCTCTGACTTAATTTGCCGCCTACACGACATTTACATCACCCCGATCCAGGGCAGCATGTACCGCGCGATGGGGAGCGGGTTTGGCCGATTTGGCAATGACCGGGGGGCCGCATTAAATGAGATTGAGTTGCAGTTAAAAGTTATTGGAGATGTGGTGGATTTGTGGGACGACGGCAACTCGAACGAGGGGGGGCAGTTTTTGTTGGGCGACGTATCACTGGCTGACGCAACACTCTTCCCAACAATCGTCTTCACGGAATTCATGATGAGGGGGTTGTTTGGGAGAGAGGAATATTTGGGGAGGAGGTTAAAGGATTGGTACGAATTCATGAGCAACCAGGCGGAGGGTATCCGCGTTCGGGTGGAGATTTGGGATTCGTTGGAGGCGTGGAAGGCGGGGGGGAGGTGGGAACCGATATTAGCAGAGAGAGAAAATGTTAATGTAAAATTCGGTAGCAGTTTAAGTTCATATGTTAATACATTTTACAAATTGAAGGACTTCAAATATCAAATATCCACCCCTCCATCATCAAAATTTTGTGTCAAAACAGCCTCCGCTTCGACCCCCGCTTCAACCACTTCCGCTTCGACCACGTCCATCATCATATCCAATTCCACTCCCAATTCCACACCCACCGGCACCCCCACGTCAATATTAACCTCCTCTTCCTCTTCCTCGTCCTCCCCCTCCCCCTCCCCCCCCCCCCCCCCCTTCTTCTTCTTCTTCTTCTTCTTCCCTCCCTTCTCCTTCTTCTCCTTCTTCTTCTCCAATGCCTCTTCGTGCTGCTCGATTAATATGTCCCACTCCTCGTCGTCAGCATCGGAAACGTGGCGGACTGCTCGGCTCTTGATTATCTCGCACTCTGCCGCGCCGGTGTCTACCTCCTTCCCCTCCTCCTCCGCCACTAGCATCCATTTGGTTCGCCCCGCTGAATTTTTCCGGTGTTCCTCGAAAACGCCCTTCTTAATTAAAGGGGCGAGGTGCAGCCACTGCAAATCCGGCAGGTAAGTTAACACGTACCAGTACTCGTAGCCTCCGCCGTCGGGAATGTTGCGCCGGACAACCTTGTTGAAGAGGGATTTGGCCGAGTTGACGTTGTTGTTGGCTTTGGCGGTGGACTTGGCCTTTTTTTCCTGCTTCTGCTGAGCCTTCAGGAAGTCCGACGTTTTCTTCTTTTCGATTTGCTTTTGCTTCTTCTTGGAGAGGAATTGGTCCTCTGTGCAGCCCAAACGTTCGATCTCCTCCTTCCAGGTTGCGAACAAAACCGCGTACTCGGTCTTCTGCTTCTCAGCCCTGACCTCGTACTCTGCCTTCTTCTCAAGACTGCGCCGAATCGAATCGAATAGAATAGAGGGAGGGAGGGAGGGAGTGGGTAAGTTGAGTTGTGGATTTGAGGCGTGGAATTACTATGATTTGATTTGATTTGTGTCGGGGCGCCTCACCTCAACTCGCTCGTCCAACGCCTCCCGAGCTCCTTGCTAATTTCCAAGAACTTCCACTCAGAATTCTCCGCCTTCAATATATCGCGGTGCTCGCTGGAATAAATGATGAAGCTGGTGCTGGGCTTCTTGGGAGGTTTGGGGGCGTAGGAGGGGGGCGCCTTGGAGAGGGGTCGCTTCTTGGACTCGGGGAGAATGTTGATGTCGTCGACGCCGGAACTGGCGAACATTGTCGGGGAGTCACCGCCACCGCCACCGCCACCGTTGGAGTAGTACGCATCGGTGGACGTGTAGGTCGGCTTGGACTGCTTCCCAGCAACGATTGTGGTGGAGGTTAGGGCGTCGAGGGTGGCGCGGATTTTTGCGCTGGTGTTGGAATCGGTTCTTTTGACGCGGTTGAGGCGGCGGGCCATCATGTAGGAGGGACTTGCGGACTCTAGATTGTCCTCCGGGAAACTCCAGTGACAATAAGGAATATATTCGTCACCGCTGAGCTTCAGAAGGGTCCCTTCCTGGAGCTTGCTGTAGAACAATAAACCGGGATGGCGGGCCTTGTTATTTCTCACCAGTTCGCGCCAGTCGATTTGGAGCTTCTCGCCAATCATCTTCGGCGTTTCGTTGTCCGAGGCCGTGTAGAACGCTTGCTTGGTGGTTGTAAAGGCGTCGCAATTTTTCATCTGGGTCTTTACATCAGGCACGAAAAGCTCGGTCCCAATCTGCAATCTACTCGAGGGGATTAGTCCCGGGTAGAGCGGCCGGTTCAAGAAGATGATGTCCCAGACGTCGCAATTAAACTGCTTCGCCATGTCGAGGGGGCGCTCGTCGAACTTGGTCGTCTCGTACTTGATGGTTGCGGACGTGACAATTTCTGATTTGAGGGGGGGTAGGGGTT
>Ga0302114_10003262_pt1 | contig 10205 bp, 12 predicted proteins | sample AG5_Surface_MG_FD_203107 | JGI IMG/M metagenome (GOLD analysis project Ga0302114, IMG submission 203107) | Marine microbial communities from Western Arctic Ocean, Canada - AG5_Surface | ecosystem: Environmental > Aquatic > Marine > Oceanic | place: Canada: Western Arctic Ocean | collected...
CACCCCCCCCCCCCCCCCCCCCCCCCCCCGCCCCCCGGCGGGGCCGGGGGGGCGGGGGCCCCCGCCCGCCCCCCTGGGCCGGGGGTCTTATAAATCTCTCTACATCGCACCTAATCTCGTCTCATCTCTCACCTGCTTTGGATTCAAAAACCCCTTAACCTGCGAGCTAGGCGCTGTCCTGGCTGACTGCTTCTTTTGAAAAGCTGGTTTCTTGACCGCAACATTCATCGTGGTACTACGCGTGCGGTCGGCATCCTCTCCCGCGTCGCTATGCATAGTTGTAGTCCTGAGTTTAGTTCCATTCTCCTCCTCTTCCCCATGATTGTGATTGATTTTTATGCAAGAGATGTTTATGTCGTATTCCTCCCGCAAATAGTAGTAGATTTCTCGACTGGTGTACACCATGATACAGAAAAATGTCAACATGAAACCAAAGACGTACAAAATCCCTGCCCAGCCAGCTTCGTCCATGTAACTTGAGACACAATTTTTCCCTGAGTAATACACCTCGCAATCACAGTCGTCTGTTGGTGCTTCTTCTATGTTGCAAATTACATTAGTAAAAACCTCGTAATCTTCCCAATCATGCCCACCAGCTCCATTAGCTTCTAAGCACTGGTAGATTTCACTTGCAACACAGCCTGTATTGCATGTTGGAGGGGGGGGCTCGGAACAAAGTGATGACTCTGTGATAATATCTAAGTGGCGCTCCATTAGATGTCGAGATGAACTTGCGAAAGTTATTGTTTTGAATGTGTCACAATAAGCAAGAATTGGATCTAGATCTTTTAACTTCCAACAACATTTCTACTTTCGCTCAGAAAACAAGGCAAAAAAACAATTCGTAAGATTGTATCTTACGCAAAAACTGCGCATGGCGGAAGTTAGGACAACTCCTCACAGCGATGACACTCCAATAATCAAACCAATTTTAAATGAAGCACTTTTGAAGGCCCTTTCTTGTCCACGTCCAAAATATCAAACTCCATATACGAGGGAGAAAGTTATATATGGCGGTCGCTGCTTGCTCCCCGCAAATGTCACTTTAAATCGGGAAATGACGCAGGGCAAAACTCTAGAGAGTTACCCTGAAATCGATGAAATTTACGAGCAACCTGTTAAGCAAGCCTTGAAAAGCTACAAATCCGAAGACCGCACGATCACAGTTTTGAGTTACAATACATTGAGCCAGCAGAAAGCAAAAGGTTTGAGTTATGCAGGAGGATCTGTCACAAACTGGCTTAGCAGGAGACAAATTCTATTGCGCGAGATATTCTCAATGGATGCTGACATTATCTGTCTGCAGGAAGTTGATGATTTTGACGATTGGTGGAGACCGCAGCTATCTTCCGCTGGATACGATTCACTGTTCAAGAAACGGAGTGAGCATTTGCGTCCGAGGCAGGAGGTGAGATGGAATTTATTTGCCTTATCCTCCGTACTCGTGGTACTAACCCCTTTCCTCCTCACACTCGCCCTCACCCTCACCACAAACACCAACATTAATCAGGGAGTCGTCATTGCGTACAAAAGAGACTCGTTCCAAATGTTTCGGTCGGATTATCTCGAGCTGAATGACGCAGTCACCGACGACATTGAGGACAGAAATCTTGCGGCGCGGTCCATTACCGACCACTGCGCTGTGATGATGCAGCTTCAACCCTGGGAGATGTGCGATGATCCAACGGGTGTTCTTGTTTGCTGCGCCATGTTCGAAGAAAGGGAAGATTTGGAGTCAGTCAGGATGCTGCAGGGCAAATATCTCGCCCATAAAATAGAAAAATTCAACAGCGATTTCCACCTCCCGGTGGTTCTCTGCGGTTCCTTCAACTGCGACCCTGGCGGCCTTCTTTACGAAACGCTGACGACTGGGCGCCTCCCCGTTGACCCTCATCCGCCCGGCCCCCCCGTGGCGAAGCCGTCCGTCGGCCTCGACAGGTTCCACGGTGGCGCGGCAGTTTCCCATTCCAGCGTCCTCTTGGAGTGGGAAGAGTGCGAAGATCTTGACCACGGCCTTTCCCCGGAGCCCGACGGGTACTGGGTCTCGTACAGAATCGGCGGAAACAAAAATTTGGCCTTCAAGGACAAGAAATTCTTCGAAAGAGAGCAATGCATCCCGCCAAGGGAAGCCGAGTTCGACTTCGCCGCAGAGCTAGCGTGGCTCAGCTCGCTGTCAAAGGTTGACCTGGCGAACGAGTGTGCGACTCTCGGGTTGACGAAAATTGGCAGCAGAGAGGAATTGATAGTTTTGATCAAGGACTTTAACAAGAAAATGAGAGATATTGAAACTGAAAAGGGTCCCAACACGGATAACTTGCGAAGAGTCATAATCTCCGAGCTTGCTTCCGGGATCACCTACGAGTTCAAGGTTGCGGGACAAAACGAGATTGGGATTGGAATTTGGTCAACCGTGTCGGAGCCAATTTGCACGGTGAGGGAGCGAAGCGTGCGAGCCTTGATGAAGACGAGAATACGAGCCACTACTAAACTAACACTCCATGTTATCAATTCTTTGGCTCGCTCGCCTCCCCCCTGATCCATTAAAAATGCGCACAATCTCGCTTCGCTCGGCGCAGAAACGAATTTTTCCCAAAATGGACGGCATGCCCGATCCAATCAAGAGGAGGATGGTCATCGAATCCCCTCACCCCTACAAGCCCGAGATGGACGTCCACGAAACTGCAATTTTGCGCGGTTGCAGGTACGGCGCTGAAGTGGTTTTTGACAAAAAGTGCAAACTGGAGCTGGAGTCGGACATTCTGCGCTTCTTCGCCGACGAGGAGGCGGAGGAACTGATGCTGGCGAGGAATGCGGACAACGACGAGGTCGAATGCGTGTTTGACGGTGATTACAAAAGGGACAGGGGCAAGTCGTTCCCAACGCTGCGGGAAGTCTGCCACGGCGTGGCCGCCAGAGAGGGGGGACCAAAGGACGACAAGCCGCTCACCTATACGTTTACAAGCGACGACAGTAACGAGTACTGGGGCTACAGGTTTGTGGTCGCGTGGGACGACTACGGCGAAATTGCGAAGCTCGAGGAGGCGCAGGAGAAGGAGAGGGGGGAGAGAAGCGGGATCACAAGGAAGTGGTTGAGCGAGATTGGGGAGGTGAGGAAGTTGCAGAGCAGGGAGGACGTGGAGAGGGAAGAGATGAAAGAGAGAATGCTGGCGGTACAAAAAAAGGTTGCCGGGCTGGTGGTAATCAACGGGGTGGAGACCACGCTGCCGGTGTCCAACACGACGCCTCGGTTCATGGATGGAACTCAAAATACACTAGTCGCACCTGTGCGCAAGCAGGACTTGAGGCTGTTTCCCTCGTACGGGACGAGGGACCAGAACGAGCGCGTGCTGAGCGAGAGCTTGCAGCGCGATCAGTTGCAAAAATTAAGCGACATGAAGAATGACAAGAACATTGGGGTTGACGCGATGCTGGGCGAGTTTCGAGGCGCGGGAGCGGGAGCGGGAGCGGGAGCGGGAGCGGGAGGAACGCAAGGAAAGAACAACGAATTTATTGGCAAGGGAGAAGTAATCAGCAGAAGAGTACCGCTGATCCAACTCGGGAACAAGGATATCGACGACCGCACGCAAAATATGCAGCAAGCGTGGAAGAACGACAAGGACGTTCAGGTCGATGCACTCCACCAGGTTGGCGTTGACGGAGTTTTGGACAAGAGGCAAATACATTACTTGCAGCTAAAGAGCGCGTATCGAGGTTACGGCGCGGGGGGGGAACCGATTTACACGAGCGTTGATTGCGGAAAAGCAAAAACAACGGACTACATAATGGCCAGCGAGGAGACGCTCATTTGCACTGAAATCTTGAGCATACCCGAACTTAGAACTCTGAACGGGGCAAATCCAAGTGAAACGATGTTCAAAGTTGATTACAATTATTGCGAAAAGGAGTGGGAGGGTTTGACAGCGATGTTGGATGGGGTGGAGGGTGGGGGTGGGGGTGAGGGTGAGGGTGAGGGTGAGGGTGAGGGTGAGGGTGAGGGCGAGGGTGAGGGTGAGGGCTACGGTGAACCAGAATCACCAGCAGCAACAACAGCAACAACAGCAACAACAGCAACAACAACAACAACAACAAAGGAAAAGAAACCTTGGGCGGGCTACAGAGGAGAGTGGCAGCCTTATCTTCGAAACAATCATCAGAAGGAGCACAATCTTGTCCCAAACAATGTCTATCCAAGTAATCACTTTCCCCTGCTGGCAAAGTTCAAATTTGCAGATGCGCACTTAAGCGGTCTCTGGCACGGTGGCAAATGATAAATAATAGCAAATTAGTTTCCAGTCTGAAAAGCACACCATTTATAATTCCTCAACCGTTTAAGTTAGTGTCGAAGTCACGTTCGTCATCTTGCGCTCTCGAAAGTTTTTGAACCAGCTCAGCTTTGTTTATAATTAACCCTGACACATCCATTCTCTCTTCATCGTGCGCAATTCCGATGCAAGCGCACCGATACACGTCGCAAGTCTTCACCCTGACCTTGCCTGGCAAGCACTTAGAGGCGTATTTACGAATGGCAGTCTCGATGATCAATCCATGTGTAACTAGCGGCCGAGCGAAGCGAGGCGCATTTTCAACGAAGGAAAAGAGCAGCGAGCGAGCCAAAATAGTTGAGTAGGTTAGTTCAATAGTGGATGTAGCCATGAATAGTAATTTCGCACGGAGCTTCGCACTCTTCTGTCACAAGGCTCGCTCGCTTCGCTTCGCTCGCTCACCCACGGCAATTTTCTTTTCTGGTCGGTCACCCACCCATGCAAGGAATTTAGAGATTCGTCTTGATATCTCTGTCATCGACTCTCTCTTTTTGGGGTCCCATTCCACGTCTTCTTCGACCATACTAGCCTCAAACGAAAAATTCGGGAAATCTTTCTCAAGTACACTCTTCTTGCGTCTTTTGTCGCTGAAATACACCCCCGTTCCTTCTCGTAACCCATCGTGAACAATAAACGGGGGGGGGGCGTGCGGGTTTTTGTCCTCGTTACTTGCTCCAGTTTGAAATGCAATTTGGGCAGTCTGAAGACACCGGGTGAGAGGACTTAAGAAGCACGAACGAAACGAATTGAGTATTAATTGTTGTAGCAACTTTCCACTCGTGCGCTCAACTCACCTGCTCACAACCAGGTCAACCGGGCGAGAGCCTTCCCATACTTCTTTTTTGTATCTGATTGATAACTGGACGGCCTGATGCTCACCTATTGGGTCGAGTGGCGCATCCAACCATTTGGAGTCTGTGAGCACTGCTGCCTTCGAGTTGTGGGTACCTGTTCCGTGTCTAATCAGATACAAAGTCTTCTGCGAAGATCTTTCTGCCGGTGATGGCTGAGACTGCAGCTTAGGACGAGGGGATCGAGGAGAAGCAGACATTGTTTCTAAAAGGTTTTGATCATCGAACTTAATTTTGGTTTTGACTTCAGTCATTGCACTATTGCTAATGTAAATAAGAGTTGTAGTAGTTTTTGGAAAAACCAGAGAAGTAATAGTTCTCGTAATGCTATAGCATAACCTTTTATGAAACGGTTAAAAAATAAAAATCCTAAAATCCTTTTTAAGCTTATATCCAGAACAGACAGATTTGTCCAATGAGTTCCTTCCTCAACAAGCTCAAGCTCACGAAGCAACCATCCGACAGCCACCATCACCACACAAAACTAACCGATTTCAAACGTCGACTCGAAGAAAAAACTTTGCATTCACTTGGTATTAAGGAGATTGTATCTGATTACATCACCCAGGACGATCTTATAGATCCAAAAGTTAAGCAAGCTCTCGAGTTTCACCACATGATGGGAAATGTGAAAACCACAATAATTGCGCACCTCAATACCATCCATCAGTTTCACAATTCTTGTCACAATCTCGCAAAGGCCACCTTCGACCCCCCCCAATCCCAATCCCAATCCCAATCCCCCAATCCCAATTCATATGTAAATTCTAACTCTGATGAACTCCTCGCCGAGGAGTCCTTGTTCTCGGCCCAAATGAATCCCGCCCCTCAGTACTACTGCGACGCGCTCAGCCGATTTGCATCTTCCTCCCTCCCGAAGACCGTTGACCATTGCATAATGGAGAATTGCGTTCGTTTGTCCAATCAGACGATGGAACTGTGCGATATTATTGTGGAAAAGAGCAAGACTCGGCACAACCTCGTGCTGGACTACAGTCGCAATTTGCGGCTTCTTCAGCAGCAGGAGGAGAAAGTTAGTGCGGCGCCTGACTCCCCAGCAACTGAAGATTTGCTCCGGCGACGCGAGAAGCTAGCGAACTCTACCCAGGCAGTGTTGGCTTCCAATACCGAACTTGATTGCATAATGACCACTCTTTTGGATGCGAAAGACGGGGTGATTCACTTTATCAGATCTGGCCTTTTTGCTGCCCACAAAATGATGGGCAGCGTTCTGATCAACAGCTTGAACGAGTCCGAGAGCGAGGAGAAGCTTGGTGCAGCTCTCTGTCAAGATGGGTTGGTGCAGTTCGATGACTTGGAGAACGAAACTGGAAGCCTGAGACACTACGAGACGCAGTTCAACCAATTGAAAGAGTTGATTTTGAAGAGTCTTGAAGGTGGGTTCTTGCCGCCCAGTAATGCCAGTTCTTCCGCCTCCATGAGCTCAGTTTCGACCTTCGCAACCAACGACTCGGCCTACACAACAAATTCTAGATTGCCAACAGCTGCGAACAACGCGTTTTACATGTTCAACGGTACGAATTCGACCTTCCGCCGCCCCTTGACAACTTTTAAAGGCGTTCCGTTGGTTTTGAAAGGGGCCATTTTCAAGCTCGACGCTGACGCACTGGACTGCGTGGGGCTGTTTCGCGTCGCGGGCGACTCCACAGAGGTCAAAGAAATGAGGTCCGCCTTGAACGGGTTCAACCACGACATTGGAGAAAACGATAGCTTAGACGAGAACACGTTGACTTCGCTGATGCTGGAGACTGACAAGTTCGAAAACTACATGAACATCCCCAACATTGCCTCCTTGCTAAAGCTCTTCTTGCGAGAGCTGCCAGTCAGCTTGATACCCGAGGATGTCTACTTGGAAGTGATCAAGGTGAGCGAGCGAAGCGAGCGAGCCTTTTGGAAGACGAGAATACGAGCCACTACTAAACTAACCCGCCCAATTATTTTGGCTCGCTCGCACGTTTCGCTCGTCCTTCATTAAAAATGCGCACAATCTCGCTTCGCTCGGCGCAGCTGAGCTTCGCTCCAGAAACTTTTGCGATGAAGTTCGCAAGTGACGTCTTCTTTAAATTTCCAGAGTCCCACCAGCGGTGCTTCGTGGCACTGCTGGCTTTCTTGTACAAAATCTCGCTGCAGGCGGAGACGAACAAGATGACTGCAGAAAACTTAGCAATTTGCTTCGCTCCGACAATCTTGAAACCTCCTGAAGACTGTGACCCGATGACTGCCATGAAAAACGTTCAGCCGGCGATCAAGGCTATCACTCTTTTGATCAGCGGATACAGGGAAACTTTCGCGGAATTCGTCGACTGGAGCTACGGGGTGTTGAAGATCGACGATCCGAGAATTGTAAAGCGAGAAAACAAATTGCTTTACGGAAGAGCTGCCGAAGTTGAAAAGGAGGAGAGGGCAAGTCTGGAGGTGAACGGCTTCGTAAAGGTGGTGAGCAAAGGACCGCAGAAGCCTGATTTGGATTTGGATTTGGATTTGCCAGTGCCAGTGCCGGGGGGCGGTGGGGAGGAGCAGGGGGGCGGGCAGGGGGGGGAGCAGAAGAAGAAGGAGGCAATTTCAAAACCTCCAATGTTGTCGCAAACGTCATCGACGTTATCTCATTAAAAACACAAACAAACATTTTTTAAGAGACTTTCTACGCATCATCATCCTTGTTTTTATTGTCAGGGTGATCCGGATTTGGCCTCCTCTTCAATGTTCGGTTGGCAACTATCACCTCCTCAGGGGCCTGAACTAGCTCGATCAAAACACCCTCGCCACCAAAGGGCTTGCCAATCGTTTCGTTTCCTTTAGGGTGGATGAAAGTCACGTCAAAACCGCTAGCCCCCTTGCGAATTCCTCCAGGAGCGAAACGCACCCCCTTCTCATCAAGCTCCTTGACGCAGGCCTGCAAGTCATCAACCCAAAATCCAACGTGATTCAGGGCAGGAACGTGCACCTTGGGGCTTCGCCGAGCGAAACGAGCGAGCCAAAAGAATTGGGTGGGTTAGCTTAGTAACGCAATGGATGTAGCCCGTCGGTAGCCATTTCGCGCACTTCATCGCTCGCTCACTCACCTCTTGGTGGCATCTAGGGGCTGCATCAAATCAATCTCGCAATTGAAAGGATACTTCCCTGTTGACAATATTTCCTCATCAACATTTTCAGATTCAGCCTTGTATGTGGAGACGTGCTCAACACCAAGGAGGTTGTGGAAAAGATTCATTAACGGTTTATTGCTCAAACCACCAAACGCCACTTGCTGTACACCGAGGAGTTCAAAGGTGCGGTTAGAGGAGGAGGAGGAGGAGGAGGAGGAGGAGGAGGAGGAGGAGGAGGAGGAGGATGAAAGAACACTTCGTCGAACGCGAGCGATTTTCCCAGTCAAGGAGCGGATCATAATGTGAGGGGATATGGAGGAAAAGGGGATTAAATTGATGAAGTATCTTGCACGCGCTCAAAAATTAGCTAGAAAATTACAAGGTCGTATAAACAGGTTCATCAAGCACATGTGAAGTACGACAAAGCCGAGCTGGTTGAGGTAAAAGACGTGGTGAAGAAACCGGCCTCGCCAGCGTGACATCTGTGCCAGAAGTCGATGTGTAAAAACACAAGAAGACGTGCAAGGCACCGACCACCCCTCCCGCCACCGAGGCTGACCTCTGTACCTTCCACGAGAGCATGTAGCTGCTACTGAACCGGTGCATCCAGGAGCCTGGAGCTGGAGACGGACCCACAAGTGAGGTATTAGATTTCTCAAGAAACGACTTAATGCTGAAGATGGCTACAAACATCACAACCGAGCTAAACTACCCACTCAATTCAACTCACTTCGCACAGCGCTAAACAGTCAAAAATGAAAATTTTCAAACCTTGTCTCACTCGTTATTGTTGAAGAACTTGGCATCCCAGTAACTAACCATTTTTTCCCATTTTCTATCAGAAGGCCACAATGTTACGATGCGTGTGTGCGACTCTTCATCACCACCACCACCACCACCACCACCTTCGTCCTCCGCCAACTGAAACAACATCTCTAGTCGAGATTCTGGTAAGTTTTTTTCCCCAAGCCTCACTGGCCATTCGATGAGCGATATGTGATCGCGCATGATTTTATGAATGTCGAGCGTTCCCCAGTTCTCCTCCGAACCTGTCAACCGGTACAGATCGAAGTGGTGTATTATTGCACCTTTATCAGGAATTTGGTAGGTGTTATCTAGCAGGTACGAAGGGCTCGTAACTCTGAGCGTTGGATTGGCCATTTTTTCACGGACGAAGCCCCGAGCAAAGCAAGTCTTTCCGCTTCCCAAGTCGCCGTTCAAACAGATCGTATTCCCACCTTCGTGAATGCTAGAGGCGATAATGTGGCCTAGAGCCTCCATCTCTTCCGGGTTTTTTATGGTTATTTGAAGAGAGGCTTGAGAAGCGACATTCCGGCGGATTAAATTTAAAGCCATAAATTTATTTGTCGTCGTTCGTAGGGCACAGCTTTTCGCGGCTATCGAAAAGGTGAAGAGCATGCAAAATCGCATGTGCAGTCAATGCGCTATGGCCAATAATCAACCCAAATATGGAAAACCAAATTTCAAATTTTGTAAAAGCGAATTTTCATCTCCCCCCATACATATAGCATAAACATCATTATAGAATCGATCGATCCCATCGGCTGTGCAAAAAATAAGATTCCTGCTTTAGAAACGACGACTCAATGAACACCGCCTTCCCAAAACAAACTTCTCCTCCTCTGTTCCTTTCTGCGACGCCACAATCCCTTTGTCTCCATGAGTATCCTCTTTCATTCTCTCCCAATACGAATACGGACCTCCACACCAATGATTGTCGTTCATACAGGACCCTTATCCAATATGAACTGAATTCACATCAGTTCGATACCTTGACACGAGCAGCCCTCAATGTGTCCTCCTCTTGCGTTTCCACTTCCAACCCAGTAACGATTTTGGCTGTCAATGCAATTTCCCCTACTAAAAATTCCTCAACCAGCAATGACCTCAAGCACACTGTCTTG
>Ga0302114_10003263_pt1 | contig 10204 bp, 8 predicted proteins | sample AG5_Surface_MG_FD_203107 | JGI IMG/M metagenome (GOLD analysis project Ga0302114, IMG submission 203107) | Marine microbial communities from Western Arctic Ocean, Canada - AG5_Surface | ecosystem: Environmental > Aquatic > Marine > Oceanic | place: Canada: Western Arctic Ocean | collected...
AATTATCTTTCCATCTCTAGTTCTGCGATTAGATGGAATTTTTATGTCTGGCAGCTTGAGCACCAGTGCGTACTGCGCCCTGCCAGTTTGATTCGTTCGATTGCCTTCCCGCATCTGGGGCATGGCTGTCCTGTGCGCCTATAAACCGCTGCTTGTCCTCCGTAATTGCCATTAACACCTTCTAGATCTCTGAAATCACTAAACGTGGTTCCTCCTGCACCAATACTCAGCTCTAGGATCTCGATCAGGCATTCCCTTAGTTTGTCTAATTGTTTGCGATTGAGTTGCCCTGCTGCGGTTTCTGGGCGAATACCTGCAGCAAACAAACTCTCATCGGCATAGATGTTGCCCGTGCCAGCCACAATGGACTGATCTAGCAATGCCGCTTTGATTGAACGTGTGGAACCTCTAAATCGTTCTTGTAAGTACTGCGTTTTGAAGTCTTGGCTAAAGGGTTCGGGCCCCAGCCTTTTTAAGCCCGTGATAATTGACTCCACGGCAACATTGGGTGGGACCCACCACATTTCTGCGAAGCTTCTGAGGTCAACGAAGCGCAGCTCTTGCCCCTTTGCATTCCAAAAGCGCACGCGAGTGTGTTTGCAGGGTGGTGAGTCGTTTTCAATCCACTGAAACTGGCCGGTCATGCGTAAGTGAACGCCCCAATATCCAGCACTCTCTTCAGGAGGATTTGTTTCGGCTGATGATCCAGGTCGATGGAGTTTTGCGTAGAGGTACTTTCCTCTTCTCTCCCAATGGCCAACGCGGCAATTGATGAGTCCTGACTCAAAACACTCTGGCCCACCAGGACTTGCAATCGCCCTCTCCCGGCATACTTCAAGATCGCTGATGACGAATTGATCTAGACGATTCGCTAATCCACGACGAACCGTCTCAACTTCTGGGAGTTCGGGCAATGGCCTCAGGCTGGCTCGAGTTCGGCTTGAGCGAAATTATTGGTGTTGATTCCGCCTTCTGATCCGGAAATCCCGCTGTAGTTCACTTTTTCAAAGCGAACGACCACCGGGTAACGAATGCCTGAGGTGTCGATGGACGCAACCGTACCGACATCGTTGTACCAATAGGACTCAGGGCGCTTAATGCGCACCTTGTCACCGCGGGAAATAGCCATCGCTGCGCAGAAACGTTGATGCAACCCGAGCGTATCGCTGCGTGGTCTAAAGATGGAGCGAGCGTCACAGAATGTCGTTCGCGTCTTGCCAGGATTTCCGTACCGGCATGGCAGCATCCATCACCACACCTCCACCACCGCCTTTGACGAACCAGAGTCCCGAAGCGCCCACTTTCAATCTTGATCTCCCAGATCCTGAACGGGATGACATCAGCACGATGGAATTCCTGGCTCGTCTCGAGCAGGCCTGGGACGTGTGCGACAAATTTGATTTACAAACCGAAATTTGGCGTGGTCGCATTCTGAAATCGGTGCGTGATCGGGAAAAACGCGGCGGTGAAGGACGTGGTGCAGGCTTTTTGCAGTGGCTTCGCGAAAGAGAAATTAGTAAGACCAGGGCGTATGGATTAATTCAGTTGGCTGAATCGGAACAAGGTTTAGTTGGTGAGGGTTTGCTTAAACCATCAAGTGTGAACCAGTTTTCAAAACGGGCTTTCCTTGAAACCGCTTTGGCAGCTCCAGAAGTGCAACTGATGATTGCGGAAGCTGCCAACGAGGGGCAGGAAATCACTCGCAAGCAGGTTCGCAGGCTTACAGACGATTTCACCTCAGCAACCAGTCCCTTGCTTCCGGATGAAATCCGCCAACGGGCGCAAGAGAATCTGCTTCCATCAAAGGTTGTTGCGCCTCTGGTGCGCGAATTGTCAAAGCTTCCAGCACTCCAGCAGGAAGACTTCCGCAAGGTGTTACGCGATGAGCCGGAAATCGATCGGATTAAGGACGTCACCCATACGGCGCGATGGATCACCAAAGCTACGGAGTCAGGCATTGCTGTTCGTGCCTTTCAACAGGGGGAACTTGATCTGGAGAAAGCGATGCAGGAGGCTCAGCGTTTAGACGCTCTGGGCTTGCTCGCCGATGCGGTGGGCCAGGCTCAGACGCTTGAGGCTGCTGTTCTCAAATTGCATACCTCTTGGAGGCGGTTAGGTGGTCTGCATGAACGGCTCTGGGTGGAAAGCGGAAGCAGCACCCCCTACTTACGGGATGTCTTGACAGCGCTACAAACCTTGAGTGGAGCCACGATGCGGGTGTCGCTCGGGGAACTTGCTGGGGGCAAGAGGGTGAGACTTCAACTTGTTGAGGAGGCTCCTGATCAACTGGAGCCTCCGGCAATCCCCTAGATCTAGTGCTCGTTAAGGTGAAGACACTATCTGTGGAGTGAGGGTGAGCATTGGATCCACTCCTTAAGGCTCTCCACAGCCATTACGGCTGGGACTCTTTTCGCTTAGGGCAACGTCCAGTGATCGAAGCCCTCCTAAGCGGTCGCGATTGTTTAGCAGTGCTTCCAACTGGAGGCGGCAAATCTCTCTGTTTCCAGCTCCCTGCCTTGGTGCGACAAGGGTTGGTAGTGGTGATTTCTCCACTCGTCGCTCTGATGGATGATCAGGTTTTGCAACTGCAGCGGCGAGGCATTGCTGCCGCCTGCTTGCACCGCGGGATTCAACCCGAACAACGACGCTTGATTCAGGAGCAGTTATCCGCTGGCACATTGCGTCTTCTCTACCTCGCCCCTGAGCGTCTTCAAGGTGAGGCGGCGAGGGACATGCTCTCTTCGCATGCAAGGGAAGGGCAGTTGGTGGCTTTGGCCGTGGATGAGGCCCATTGCATCAGCGCTTGGGGCCATGATTTTCGGCCCGACTACAGGCGTCTTGGTCAGCTTCGTGCCCTGTGCCCTGGTGTCCCGCTTGTTGCGTTGAGTGCAACCGCAGCCCCAAGGGTGCGGGCCGACATTCTCCGTTTGCTTGGGTTATGCAAACCGCTTATCCAGGTGTCGTCGGCGCAACGCAGCAACCTCCACTACACAATGCGGCGCCGTCCGCGGGATCCGCTCCCTGATGTTTTAGAGGCCTTGAAGCAATCACGGGGTGCCACCTTGATCTATGCGAGGACCCGTCGTTCGGTGGAGCACTGGGCAGAACGGTTGCAATCCCAAGGCATTCCAGCGATCACGTATCACGCGGGGCTGGAGGCGGAGCGCCGTGAGGAGGCTCTAAGGCATTTTTTAGAAGCTGATGCGCCTGTGTTGGTGGCAACGGTGGCGTTTGGGATGGGCGTTGACCGCTCGGATGTGGGGTTGGTGTTGCACTTGGATTTGCCTGCAACTCCGGAGGGCTACCTCCAGGAGTCAGGTCGCGCTGGACGCGATGGCAGACCGGCCCATTGCCTTGTGCTGTTTTCACCTGGAGATCGAACCAGCTTGGGCTGGGCGATGCAGGCCACCTTGCGTCGTGCTGCTGAAGCAAAGGCGTCCGACGACGACGTTTGGCGTGTGGAGTTTTCACAGCAGCAATTGAGGCGGATGGAGGCGGTTGCTGAGGGAGAGATTTGCCGAGAGCAAGCTTTGCTGCTCTCGGTGGGGGAGCTGACGTCTCCTTGCGGCCGTTGTGATCGTTGCCTGGCTGATGTGCGGGCCAAGAATTGGTCAGATCGTGCCCAAGAATTGCTGGAGGTGATCGATGCTGGTCAGGGATCAGATATCCGCAGCCTGACTGAGCGATTGCGGGAGCTTGATGGCAGCGAAGAGCGTTGGGGTTGGCTTGCGCGCAGGCTCGTGCAAGAGGAGCTCATTCGTGAGAGCAATGACGGCGCCCAACGCTTGTCGTTAAGGGATAGCGGCAGGCAATTCCTGCATGCCCCTTGGCCCCTTCATTACGCGGCTTGACCGTGGCTTCGGCAAAGGATCAGCTTGGCTTAGGCGATTTTGTTACAGCGATCCTTCACCAGGTCCTTCTCGAAATTGGCCTGAGGGGCAATCCAGCTTTTCCATGCACCATCAGAACTGGTGACATTGATTTTGCGAGCAGAACAGTTCACAGCCACGTATAGGGGCTTGCCTTCGCTGTTCAAGGTTGGAGCCACCATGCTGCCGCCCATGGATTGCCAGTTGCTCCAGTCCACTTGGAGCGGGCCGTACGTGCGCCATGTCGCTGGTTTTGCTGCTACTGATTTAGTTGGAGTGGTTTTTGCTGGAGCTGCTTTTCTTGGAGCTGTCTTCGTGACAGCCGTTTTGGCCTGAACCGTCTTGGCTTGAACCGTCTTGGTTGGTTGGCTGGCCGTTGCAGTGAGAACGGACTTTTTTGCTTCTGCCGTGGTGCTGGTTTGCACCGATGTGCTGACCAATTCGGTGGGACGGTAATCCCGCAGCATCAACTTGGTTCCAATCGTCACCTTGTTGGGGTCATTGATGGTGTTGAGATCAATCAGGGAGGCCACGGGAACCTCATAGGCGCGAGCGATCTGGGTGAGGGTCTGACCTCTGGCCACGGTGTGAGATGTAGCGTTTGGATTGGCTTTGATGGGCGTGGGCTTGGCCTTGGCCTTCGCCACTGGCTTTGGCTTGGGAAGCACGGCCGTTGTGGGCAGCTTCAACGTTTGGCCAAGCTCAACATGATCAGCGCTTTGAAGGCTGTTGATGGCGATCAGATCCCTTTCACTGACGCGATATTGAGCCGCAATGCCTCCGAGGGTGTCTCCCCCTTTAACGCTGTGACGTCCTTGGCCAGCGCTGACAACGCCCCTGGCACCGCTTGGCAAACGCAAACTTTGCCCAACTTCCACATGGTTGGAATTACGGATTCCATTAGCTCTCATCAAGCTCCCAACCGATATGCCGTAGCGATCAGCGAGACCGGAGATGGTGTCTCCTGGTTTTACGGTGATCGATGCTGCGCCCGCTTGAAGGGGCATCAATGCCGACAGGGTTAGGGCGGCGGCGGCAACAATGCTTCGCATGCTTCTTTCTGTGCTGGGCGAAACATAAGGTGTCTGGCCCAACTCGCCAGTCCCTCGCGCAGATTCATTTGTATTGGCTGATTTGGAGTGATCTTCAGCGGTGTCTAGCCAACAAAACGGCGAAACAAGGCAGGATTCAACTTGTAGGGCGGGTAGCGGTGACGAATATCGAGAAAAAATGGCCGGCTCAGCACCGAACGTGCGTGGGAGAAGGTTTGAAAGCCTGTTTCTGCCTGATAGCTGCCCATACCACTGGGCCCCACTCCACCGAAGGGCAATTCCGGAACCCCCTTTTGCATCACCACATCGTTGAAGCAGACTCCACCTGAACTGGTGCGTTGCAAAACAGCTCTTTGGTCGTTGTGATCACCGCCAAAGAGATAAATGGCTAAGGGTTTGTCTTGCCCTTGGATGCGTGTGATGGCGTCATCCAATGTCTCCACAGTCAACATTGGCAATAACGGGCCAAAGATTTCCTCTGCCATCAAGGGGTCTTGATCGCTATGCACCTCAATCAGGGTGGGTGCGATCTTGCGGCGTTGGCGGTCGCATTCGCCTCCAAACAGGATGCGTCCTTCTGCTCGAGCTGTTGCTAGGAGGCCTTCGAGATGTTGAAAATGCCGGTCGTGGACTAAGCAGCTGAGATCACCAGAAGCGAGTGGATCGTCTCCATAAAGATTGCGGCGCTCCTCTTTCAAAGCCTGCACAAGGCGCTCCTTGATGCTGGTTTGAACGAGGAGGTGGTCAGGGGCGATGCAGGTTTGTCCTGCATTGATTCCTTTGCCCCAGATCAAGCGGCGAGCGGTGACTGCAAGATCGGCACTATCGAGCACGACAGCAGGATTTTTGCCTCCAAGCTCCAGCGTGACGGGAGTGAGATGGCAGGCGGCACCGGCCAGCACTTTGGCTCCAATTGCTCCACTACCTGTGAAAAAAATGTGGTCGAAGCCAAGGTCCACGAGAGCTGCCGCGGTGGATCCATTCCCATTCACCACTCTCACCACATCACTGGGGAACGCCTCCTTGATGAGGCGCGTGATCAGGGCTGCGGCGGCAGGGGCATGCTCCGAGGGTTTCAAGACAACGGTGTTTCCCGCTGCAAGGGCACTAATCAGGGGCTGGAGCGTGAGCATGAAGGGGTAGTTCCACGGCCCGATCACGAGCACACAGCCCAAGGGCTCTCGAACGAGTTGGGCCCGCCCTGGCCGTTGCGTGATCGGAACGGGGATGCGTCGAGGCCTCATCCAGGCCTTAAGTCGCCGTCGCGTGATTTTTAATTCTTGAAGCAATGCCACGATTTCAAACATCCCCTCGAGCTCTGGCTTGGCGAGGTCGATATGAAGGGCTTGAAGAATGTCTGCTTCATGGCGATTGAGCAGGTCGCTCAGGCGTTTTAACTGCAGGCGACGCCACGCTTCTGGTCGGGTTTGACCCGTAACGACAGTAGAGCGGAGAGTCTTTAAATCAGCAGCTTGAAAGGCCTCGTTGGGGGAGGATCTGACCATCAGAAGCCATGGGATCTAAGTCCATGCTCGCAGTCTTAATCAATGGATTGCAAAAGAGGGGATGACGTCGCGGCCGATCGGGGTTAGTACAAGTTGGAATGGTGCCGGCGTGATGACTAAGCAGCAGCCGTGGTGGAACGGTGCCGTCATCTATCAGCTGATCGTGCGCAGCTATGCCGATGGCAATGGTGATGGGATCGGTGACTTGCAGGGCCTGGCCAATCGCCTGCCTTATCTCCGTTGGTTGGGTGTGGAAGCGGTTTGGCTAACCCCGATTTATCCATCGCCATTGCAAGACGGTGGTTACGACATCACCGACTTCAAGTCCATCCACCCCGAGCTGGGTGATCTGGCAGCCTTTCATCGGGTCTTGATTGCTGCTCACTCACAAGGCATCAAGGTGGTGATGGACCTGGTGCTGAATCACACCAGCACGCTCCATCCTTGGTTTCAACGTGCCCGTTGGGCTCCAGAAGGTAGTCCGGAGCGGGATGTGTATGTCTGGAGCGATGACCCCAAGAGTTACGCAGATGCTCCAGTGCTGTTTCGCCATTTCGAGTCTTCGAACTGGGAATGGGACGAGGTTGCGCAGCAGTACTACCTCCACCGTTTTTTGCGCCATCAACCCGACCTCAATTACGACAGCCCACTCGTGCAAAAGGAGATGCTCGATGTGGTGGATTTTTGGATTGAACGAGGCGTGGACGGTTTCCGTCTCGATGCGGTCCCCTTTCTTTTTGAAGCCGAAGGATCTCGTTGTGAGGGCTTGCCTGAAACCCATGAATTCCTTAAGCGCTTACGCGCAAGGGTGGATAGCCATGGCAAGGATGTGTTGCTCCTCGCGGAAGCGATTCAACCGGTGGAGGAGGCTGCTCCATACCTCGCCGATGATGAACTGCATGGAGCTTTCAACTTCGCCCTAACGGCTCATTTATTTGCTGCGATTGCCAGCGGAACGGTAAAGGCCTTGCGCGAGTGCTTACAGGCAGCTCAGAACGCTGTGGATGGCTGTAGGTGGGCCTTGCCTCTACGTAATCACGATGAGCTTTGGCTTGGCGATGGCCATTTGGTTCCAGAGGACGTGATTCAAACGATCCGAGCCGGATTGCATCAGGGGCAGGGGCATTGGCTGAACTGGGGCATCAACCGGCGTCTTGCACCTTTGCTCAATGGTGATCCTGGTTCCAATCGGGTGATGCATGCCCTGCTCTATAGCCTTCCAGGACTTCCATGCCTGTATTACGGCGATGAGCTCGGAATGGGGGATTGGCCGGGTCTGCGCGACCGCGATCCGAACCGCACTCCGATGGCCTGGACGCCTGGACGGAATGGTGGGTTTTCGACCGCTCCAGATCCTCTGTTGGTGTTGCCACCGATCACGGCTCCCGGATACGACTATCGGGTGGTGAACGTGGAGGTTCAGAAGCAGCTGCCGGGTTCGCTTCTGAATTGGCATCGGCGCATGCTCACCTGCCGCAAGCTGTTACCAGCCCTTCGCGATGGCGACTTTGAGCTGTTGGATTGTGCCCATCCTGGCGTGATCGTGTATGTCCGCACGAACGCCACCATGACGGTGATGGTGGCGGCCAATCTCTCCGCCGCTGGGGCATCGTTCCGACTCGATCTGAGCCGATGGTCTGGCGAACGCACCCGAGAGGTGCTTTGGGGGTGTGACTTCCCACCTGCGGATGACGATTGGTTTGTATACCTCGCCGCCCATGGGTTCGACTGGTGGTTGATCGGCGAAGTGGAAGAAACAGACAGCAGCAGCGAGGACTCCGGGGTTCAGGAGGACAAGTTGAGTCCTGGAGCCTTGGGATCTCCCACTCCCGCCTCTTCAAGAAGGGCTTGAACCTGCGGGAGGAGTCGCTCGGCTTCGTCTTGATCCACCATTGCTAGGCGGCAGCGACGGGCGAGGACATCCGTTGCGGTGCGGGCATGTTCAGCGCTGATGGCATGGCGTAATTCACCACGGCAAACGGGGATGACTTCGCTCAGAGGCTCACGATCGCTTTCACTCCAGCTCGCTACAAGTGCAGCGGCTTCTAATCCGAAACTGGATTGGAGGTGAGCCAGTTGTTGATCACGTAGAGAGGTCTCGGGCAGCAGACGTTCCAGGGCGCGGACTTGCTGTTGCAGCAGTGCGGGAGTGCGTTTGGGGTCTTGATCTGCGCCAATCAGCGGCAACGCAGAGGGTTCTGAAAGTGGGCTCCCGAATTGCGCTTCCACCGCCTGAAGGGTGTCGATCGCCATCGGTCTGCAAGTGGTCCATTTACCCCCCATCACGCTGATGAGGCCACTGTTCAGTGTCTCAACCTCGTGCTCGCGCACGACCCGGCTGCTGTTCACTTCTGCACCGGCTGGCTTGAGCAGCGGTCGTCCGCCAGCCCAACAGCTCCCCACATCGGGATGGCCCAGGTCGGGGAACCATCGCTTCACATAATCGAGCAAATAGTTTCGTTCGTCTTCGGATGGAGCTGCTGCGTTCGCTTGCGTGCACTTTGTGTCTGTGGTGCCGACCAGGGTGCGTCCAAAGAAGGGCAACATGAACAGAACGCGTCCGTCATCGGTGGATGGCAGTAGCAAGCCGAGTCCCTCAGGACAGAGGTTTGCTCTTAACACCAGATGCACTCCCCTACTGGTGAGCATGCGCATGGAGCAGTTGGGATCAGCCATCCGGCGGATGGCATCTGCATGGATTCCTGTGGCATTCACCACTGCCCTGGCTTCCCAGCGTTCTTGCTGTCCTTGGTGGTTTTCGCTGATGGCGGCACAGATCTGCCCCTGGCTGTTGCGTTCCAGCTCCCGAACCTTGGTGCGGGTCCGAATCACAGCACCGGCCCGTTCTGCGGTGAGAGCCAGCAGCAGATTCAGGCGAGCATCATCGAATTGCCCGTCGCTGTAGGCCACTCCGCGTTGAACATCAGGACGAAGAAGAGGGAGTGCTTGGTTGAGTTGCTTGGAGGAAAGCATGCGGCTGCTGCCGATCCCGGCACGACCGGATAGGGCGTCATAAAGTCCAAGGCCGATGCGGTAGTAGGCCTGGCCAAGACGACAGTCGGTGGGCAGGGCCAGTTCAAGGCGCTGGGCTAAGAACGGGGCTTGTTCCAGCCAGTGACCCCGCTCGAGCAAGGCTTCTCGAACCAAGCGCAATTGAGCGAGGTCGGCTGTTTTAAAAGCAAGTTCGAGATAACGAACCCCTCCATGCAGGAGTTTGGTACTACGGCAGCTGGTGCCACTGCCGAGGTCATTGCCTTCGAGCAGGGCAACCCGTAGGCCGCGGCGGACCGCTTCATAGGCCACGCTGCATCCAGTGGCGCCGCCGCCAATGACGACGAGGTCAAAACGTTGATCAGCCATTCCAGTGAAGGCTCCTGTTCACAGCATCGTTCCAACGTTGGCGCCAGCGTTGGCGTTGCTCCAGGGTTTGTTGGGGCTCAAACACGCTGGAGTCTTGGGTGCGATTCGGCACCAGGTCTTTGAGGTCTGCAATCACGCCGGCTTGCAAGCCAGCGAGCAGGGCCACACCGCGAGCGGTGCTTTCCAGATCAACGGGACGGCGCACGCGCAAACCAGTGCTGTCGGCTTGGGCTTGTAGGAGAAGGTCAGAAGCTGCGGCTCCCCCGTCTACGGCAAGCTCCCCGAGACTTCGCTCCATGGCTTGCTCTGCCAATTCCACAAGACTGGCAACGGAGAGGGCGATTCCTTCCAGGGCGGCTCGGGCTATATGGCCTCGGCGGGTGTCGCGGGTGATCCCAATTAACAAACCACGGGCACT
>Ga0302114_10003267_pt1 | contig 10196 bp, 10 predicted proteins | sample AG5_Surface_MG_FD_203107 | JGI IMG/M metagenome (GOLD analysis project Ga0302114, IMG submission 203107) | Marine microbial communities from Western Arctic Ocean, Canada - AG5_Surface | ecosystem: Environmental > Aquatic > Marine > Oceanic | place: Canada: Western Arctic Ocean | collected...
GAAAAATATTTCCATTATCGAAATTTGGATGTGAGCTCTGTCAAAGAACTCGTGCGACGTTGGAAACCAGATATTTTAAAGGGCTTAGTTAAGCAGGGAGCACATCAGGCAATGGAAGATATTAGAGACTCTGTTGCCGAGCTGAAATATTATAGAGAACATTTTATCGACGCTTAGGGATAGACCGCTAAGATTTATGTTGCAGCAATGCCCATTCAATATGTTCAGTTACCATATCCGAAACATTGTTTAATCTTGATTGTAGCGCGCCGACTATTTCCTTTGAGCTTGGCGCATTACCAAGCGCAACCGCTATATTGCGTAGCCAGCAGTCGTAACCGATTCTACGAATGGCGGACCCTTCAGTCCGCTTTAAAAATTCCCGTTCAGACCAGGCGAATAAATCTACTAGCTGAGCATCATCTAGGTTATGCCTAGGAGTGAAGTCTTTCTCGTCTGTTGGCTTAGAAAATTTATTCCATGGGCAGACAACCTGGCAGTCGTCGCAGCCATATATTCTATTGCCAATCGGCTTTCTAAATTCTAACGGTATAGAAGTGCGAAGTTCAATTGTTAAGTAAGAGATGCAGCGAGTGGCGTCTAAAAGGTTGGGTTTTATGAATGCGTTTGTTGGGCAAATATCAAGACAGGCGGAGCAGCTACCGCAGTGATCGGGTACTTTTTCATCAACTGGCAAGGGTAGGTCAGTAAATAGCTCTCCCAGGAAAAACCAAGATCCTGCCTGCTTGTTGATGAGCATAGTGTTTTTACCGATCCAACCCATTCCTGATTTCTCGGCGAGCGCGCGTTCAAGCACTGGAGCACTATCTACGAAGGCGCGGTAGCCAAATGGTCCGACAACATCTTGAATTCTTCGAGCCAATTTCTGTAGTCGCTTACGAATCAGCTTGTGATAGTCACGGCCCCTGGCATAGCGAGAGACGTAGGCTTTACCTGTGTTCTCCATTGATTCCAGAGAATCTTTGGAATCCAATGCATAGTCCATGCGGACGCACACGACTCGGATCGTGCCGGGCACAAGCTGCTCAGGATGGCAACGCTTGTCGTGATTTTCCGCCATGTAGGACATGGCCCCGTGATAGTTTCGATCTATCCAATCTTTTAAGTGATGCTCGTACTTGCTTAGGTCAATATCCGCAAAGCTTACTTGTTGGAAACCAAGATCGACGCCCCATTTCTTGATGTCGGCTGCAATTAGTTTGATATCTATTTCAGTCATATAGAATTTCTTACTCAGAGTCCGCAGAGAATTTTGGCAGCCTGTTTCAAGGTGCTATCGTCTTTGCAAAAGCAGAAACGAATAATTTTTGTTGCAGGTGGCGATTCATAAAACGGAGCTAATGGTATGGCGGCCACACCTATCTCTTGAGTTAGATAGTTGGCAAATTCCACATCACTCTTATCGCTTACTGCACTATAGTCTACTAGTTGAAAGTAGGTGCCCTTAGAGGGGGTTAATTTCAATCTAGATGGCGCGATCAACTTGCAGAACAAGTCTCGTTTCTCTTCATAGAAATCTGGTAGCTCGCGTGTATGCTCAGGGCGCTCCGCCATAAAGTCTGCGATAGCATATTGAACAAAGCTAGAAGTAGTAAAAGTAACATACTGGTGAATCTTACGAAATTCTGTCGTTAGTGCTTCTGGCGCAACACAGTAGGCGAGCTTCCAGCCGGTAGCGTGATAGGTTTTTCCAAAGGAAAAAACAGCAAAGCTTTTCGCTCGCAATTCCTCATGCCCCAATACGCTCTCGTGCTTCATTCCATCAAAGACCATGTGCTCATAGACTTCGTCGGAGAGAATCAAAATATCATAGTCTCGAATTAGCACGGCGAGCTTATCGTGGTCGGCCTTGTGTAATATGCTGCCGCAAGGGTTGTGCGGTGAATTGATAATGATGAGCCGGGTATTAGAATTTATAACCTGCTCTAAGCGGTCCCAGTCTATGCCGTAGTCAGAAAGCGTAAGTGGAACATGAATCGTCTTGCCGCCTGCCAGAAGCACCGCTGCTTCATAAGAATCGTAAGCGGGATCGAAAACGATAACTTCATCGCCTGCTGTTACAACAGCTTGAATCGCATCGAACAATGCTTCGGTGGCGCCAGAGGTGACTGTAACTTCAGTTTCGGGGTCGGTATCGCAACCGTAGTAGTCCTTGACCTTGTTAGTAATTTGCTGGCGTAGTGAGGGAATGCCAGCCATCGGTGGGTACTGATTCTTGCGATCATTCAGGTGTTGGACGACTAATTCCCTCAGTCTCCTCGGGCAATCGAAATCTGGAAAGCCTTGGGATAGATTAATAGCATCATAGTCCTGCGCCATCTTCGACATGACTGTGAAAATGGTGGTTCCGATTTTGGGTAGTTTGCTTTGCAAAATATTCACCTCAATGAACTGGCAATCTATTCTAACTGATTGCCTAGCCCAAGTGATATCGGGGAGAGGTGGGGGAGCTAGGGGATTGGGTCTGACAGACCAAAGTAGGACAGCATTTAGCTAAATAAAAACTGCCTTTGCCAGCTGGTACTCGAGAATATGACCTTACAGCTGTAGCCACTCGTTCAGATCGATAATGTCCTGTGGCGTCAATATTCCAGCAACCTGCCTTAGGATTAAGGTGTCTAAAACATAGTTATAGCGAGCGTCAGCATACTGACGCAGCGCGCGATAGAGGTTTTCTCTTGCGCGTAAAACTTCAACGATGTTACGCGTGCCAACTTCGGCACCGAGCTCCGTTGCATCCAGCGCACTCTGCGCGGAGGTAATCGACTGCTGTCGCTGTCCGATAACTAGAACATCTGTGTTTACGCGGCGATAAGCATTGCGGATATTCTGAGTAAGCTGACGCTCTGTGAGATTTAGAGATTCCTGGGCGGAGATCACATTGTACTCTGCGGCCCGTCTTCTGGATTGGCGTGCGCCGCCAGAGTAAATTGGAATAGTTAGGTTCAGAGATATGGCGGTGCGATCGAAGGCACCGCCGCCAATTTGAATGCCCTGACTGACTATTGGAGCAGTCACGTTGTGGTTCCAGCTACCCGAAAAATCGATGGTAGGTAGACGATCTGATTTTCTTGCCTTCAAGTTCTTGCGCGAGGCTTCTAGGTTGTATTCAGCGGCCGCGATGAAGAGGTTGCTGCTCTCCGCCTCGTTCTCCCACTCAGCAAGGCTACCATCGACCTGCACTATGGGAAAGTCTTCGCGCAACACATCGATAGAAGGGTGGGCCTGACCTGTAATGGCTTCTAGTGCTTCATAGCGAGCTTGCAGTAGATCTTGCTGCAAAAACGTAGTGTTTCGCGCTAGATCAAAGGCAGCTTGACCGTCGAAGACGTCGGTAATGGCAACCAGACCAACCTCTTCACGTTGCCTAGTTTGCTCCAGCGAGCGCAGAGCGGCTTCTTCTTCCTGCACATTGGTGTCTAGCATGTCGATAGCGCGCAGCACGTCAAAATAGGCAGTGGCGACACGCATTATAAGGTCTTGCTCTTGGGCAGCTAAATTTACCGCACCAGCCTTATCCCGCGCCTTTGCGCTCTGGAAACTGTACCAGTTAGCCAGATTCAAGACGCTCTGTGTGAGGTTCATTCCCCAACCGTGGTTGTTAATACCCGGCCTGAAACTGTGGTCGTTAGCCAGACGAGCTTGGGCTGTATCACCCGTAACGGGGTTGGTGAAATCGGTATAGATTGAGTCGGTCGGGCCACTTGTTAGGCGAGTGGTAGCTCCACCGGCACCGATAGAGGGCAGCAGTGTGGAGCGGCTTTGAATCATGCTTTCACGATTCTCACGATAGCTGGCTTCTGCCTGCCGCAGCGTAGGATCATTTTCCAGAGCTAACTGCAATATAGACAGCAGATCGTCGCCGTAGCTGAGTGAGCTGGTCATGCAGCTCAATACTAGAATTCCAATATACTTCGCTGGTTTTCTCATAATCTGTGACCTTTTAAGTACTAAATAGTAATGTTTAAATGCCTGAAGAGCTCGATAAAAAATTGCTAAACAAGTGTTCCGAATGGCGGTCTTGAAAGTAGACGGCATTCTACACTTTCGTAACCAAAAGTGACAAATTAAACTCCGGGATTGCGACAGTCGACCTTATGGAACCGTTAGACGTTAATTTACCGCATAGAGTTACAGCTGGGGCTGTCAAATTCACACTGGAGCGTGAATCATTTCCCCAATTCAAGAAAGCCATAGGCTGAAAGTAGTCGAGCTAATCTAAAAGGGCCAATGCGAGAGATAACTTTTTCTCCAACGGAGATGGCATCGATCCGAACAGGCCTCTTTTTGAGTTAGTTAGAGAGTCTAGAATCTAGATAACTAGATAGTGCGTCTAAACACGAATGCGCGAGCTTCTTGCTTCGTTCACCCGACCATCCATAAGTCTCATCCGACGTAGCAGTTGTATCCTTAAAGGGCATTTCTAAAGTCATGGCAAGGCAACCATGTGTTTCCGCAATTTGCGCGGTGCTCATGGTTAGATTAGCCGTGCCGGGAGTCTTCGCCGGATATCCTCTTTTCGTTTGAAAGTCTGCGTTCAAAACAGCCAGCTTATTTTTATAGAAATCCAATCGTGCCTGCTTGGTGGCATCCCAGTCTGCAAGACCCTCGGTGCCAGCAATAAAACAGTAGGGCAGGGATTCGTCGCCATGGACATCGAGCATGAAGTCCGCGCCAATCTTGTTGATCGACTGCTTTACGAAATAGACTTCAGGACTGGCATCGATCTCTGGATTGGCCCATTCCCTGTTCAAGTTCCTGCCTGCGGCATTGGTGCGTAGATGACCGCGCCTGCTTCCATCTGGATTCATGTTCGGAACCAAATATACATTGCACTGTTTCAGGAGTTGGTTGCTAGCTGGATTGGACTCATCAAGAAGACGTTCGATGCAGCCTTCCATCCACCATTCGGCCATGGACTCGCCGGGGTGTTGTCTGGCGATAATCCAACAGTTTTTCTTTGGGTGTTCAGACTCATCCGATGAGAATTTAAGTAAGTCCATATCCTGACCATCCAGTGTCTTGCCAACTAGTTGATGCGAACAACGAGGTGACAGCTGGCTTCTGGCGACTAGGTCGGCGTGACGTTCCATTGAGTAGGGAGCGAAATAGGCGAAGTAGACCGAATCATATTCAGACTGAAACTCGACAGTCATTTTGCCATTCTCAAGCGAAGTTGGGTGACGCAACCAATTTTGGCGATCATAGGAATAACAAACACGATAGTTCTCGAAGCCGGGGGGATAGGCGGCACCGCCAGCGTTTAGAATATGCATTGTACAAGGTGTAGCTTTCACGCCACTGATCCGGAAATAGAACCATTGGTAAAATTCCGAATTAATATCCGCGCGAATATTCAACTGGATGTCGCCGGCATGAGCGCAGCTCACAACCTCAATATTGCCTGCATCAAAATTTTGGCTTATGTGCACAATCTTCTTCTTTAGTAATAATCTACTTGGTTTTTAGCTATTTAGCGGTTGTTAGCTTACTGATATTTGTTATCATTGCCGACCCTTTTTTTTAGTAAACGAGAAATCTTATGTCGGTAATCACTGACAACCTAAATATTGGTTCCAATGAAGCCCTAATTACACCAGAGCAGCTAAAATCTGAGTTGCCTTTAGAAGGAGCGACTTTGGAATCAGTGCAGCTAGCACGTAACACCATCTTCTCAATTTTGGATCGAACCGATCCGCGCTTGTTTATTGTTGTTGGTCCCTGTTCGATCCATGACACCGAGGCCGCTATGGATTACGCGAAGCGACTTAAGAAGCTGGCTGAAAAAGTACAGGACACACTCTATATAGTGATGCGAGTCTATTTCGAGAAACCTCGAACTTCAATTGGCTGGAAAGGGCTTATCAACGATCCTTATCTCGACGACTCGTTCAAGATCGAAGATGGACTGCGCAAAGGCAGGAAGTTACTACTCGATATTGTCGAGCTAGGACTGCCAACGTCTACTGAGGCTCTAGACCCAATTTCTCCGCAGTACATGCAGGATGTAATTGCCTGGTCTGCGATTGGTGCGCGCACCACAGAATCACAGACGCACCGTGAAATGTCATCGGGACTATCTTCCGCGGTAGGATTCAAGAACGGCACTGACGGCGGACTAACCGTAGCAGTCAATGCGATGCAGTCTGTATCTAGCCCACATCGATTTCTCGGTATCAATTCTGAAGGCCAGGTGTCAGTTGTAACTACTAAAGGCAATCCCTATGCGCATGTTGTGTTGCGTGGCGGTGGAAAAGGCCCAAACTACGATACGGCACACGTAGCGCAGTGTGAGAAAGCACTGCTCGATGGCGGCGTGAGCAGCAATGTGATGATCGATTGCAGTCATGCAAACTCGAGCAAAGATCCGGACGTGCAACCTCTAGTGTTAAAAGACATTAGCCATCAAATTCTTGAAGGCAATAAGTCGATCATCGGTGTCATGCTTGAAAGCAATATTAATCATGGCAATCAATCTATTCCAAAAGATCTGAGTGAATTGAAGTATGGGGTTTCAGTAACTGATGCATGTATGGGCTGGCAGACGACTGAACAGGCAATTCTGGGAATGGCAGAGAGATTGAAAGACGCATTGCCTGCTAGATAGCTAGCTGAATATCAGAATGGCGAGCCGGACTGGGAAAGAAACAGCAGCTCTTCGGCTGTCGATTCTCTCCCCAGCAACTCATTGCGATGTGGATAGCGGCCGAAACGATCGATTATCGCCTTGTGCTTTACTTCAAAGTTAAAACTGTCTTCTAGGCCGGGCTGGTCGAACAAGAACAGTGCGATGTCGTGTATTTTTTTCGACTCGCTGTGCATGAAAGGCATATAGAGGAACGATTTCTTAATATTGTCCAATTCCTTATCAAATTTTTTCCGAATTGCTTCCTGCGCTAATACTAATGCTAGGATATCCGTCGCGAATGCCTGCTTAGTGTCGCGAAACATATTTCGAGGGAACTGGTCCAGCACTATGATTTCGGCGAGTGCATCTAGGGGATGTTCGCGCCACGAATAGAGAAGGCCTTGGGAAGCAAGACGATGAACATCACCGAACTTGACCCGAAGTAATTCATCAAATTCAAAATTTTTGATGAATCTTTGCTTCGGCTCTATGTCTTCAAACCAAAAGTGAATAATTTCAGTGGCGGCCAAGGGGTTTACCAGAAGTTACCTGCTTACATTTCGTTATCGACAGTAATGTCTCCATTATTAGAAACTTGTGATAGGGTCTTTCACAAGGTTGAAAAAAAAGGGGCTCCGAAGAGCCCCGCCAGATGATTCAGAATTGAATTAGCGCAGTCTAGGCGCTACTAGCGTAGGCTAATTTCACAGGCTCTTGCTCTTTGCGTCCTAGAGTTAGCCATTTCTGTACGAAAGGGTTATCCAGGAGCGTTTGCATATAGGTGTGGGCGTCATGGCTGAGATCTGCCCCGTAAATGTCGAAGCAGGCAGCGATAGGCGCATACATACAGTCTGCAACTGAAAACCGTCCATACAAATAAGTACCGTTTTCGCCAAACTTGCGGCGGCAACAGCTCCAAATTGCGTCAATTCTAGCGATCTCATCTAGAAGTTCGTGGGATGGATTGAGCTTATGTGACGCCTTACAATTCAGTGGCCATTCCTTTTTTAGATGCTGAAATTCAGAATGAAGCTCGGCGCTAGTGGACCTAGCACTTGCACGCCGTTTCGCGCTCGCGGGCCAAGCAGTGCCATTTATAAATTGCTCTGAAATATATTCGCAGATAGCTAGAGAATCCCAGACCGTAATCTCACGATGCAATAGAACGGGAACCTTCAACGAGGGTGAATAGGGACCAAGCTTTTCCGCTGTGTTGTCCTGATATAGAGTAATTTGAATTTCTTCGAAATCTACGTCAAACATCTTAAGCAAGAGCCAAGGGCACATAGACCAAGAAGAATAATTTTTGTTTCCGATTACAAGCCTAAGGTCGTTCATTTTTATAACTCCGAATTACTAACTAATAGGATCACTAATAAATTGTATAAGTGGCTCATTCGCCATCCGGATTTTGTGTAAGCATTGAGGCGCTGTTGTTCCAAAGACGAACGATGACGCGGCGGTCGAAGAAATCAGATTCAAAATTCTGTGTGGAGTGCAAAGGCTTTGATTCGCCGTGGGCGACCGTCTTAATAGAAGAGTTTTGAATGCCCGCACTATTTAAAAATTTTTTCACCGAATTTGAGCGCTCTCGCGAAAGTTTAAGATTCAGTTCCGGATTACCGTTTCTATCTGCATACCCTGTGATCTCGACACTGGCGGTTGGCATCTTTTTAGCCGTCTTGATCAGGCTCGCTAACTGATCTTCGTAGTGCGTTTCTATAGCGCTGGAGCCACTGCGGAAATTTAGAGAAAGTACCGTATTATCGCAGCAGGCGGCTGTTGGCAATTGAATATTAGCGGGATAAGTTCGAATGCGGTTGAGTGACATTTCTTCTAGACGCTGTTCGGCCAACTGATATTTGGCTTGTATAGCCTGACTTTCTTCCTGCAGCGCAGCTAAACGCAGCTGACTTTGATAGAGATTTGTCTGGAGGTCACCGACCTCTGACTTGGCATGCCATCCTTCGCCGAACAGAGCACCAAATGCTACACCAACAATCAAGCCGGGAGGGCCGCCAGCGAGGCCGCCGAGAATTGCACCGCTAATTGCTCCAACGTTTTCTTCCTTCGATGTTGGGTCCTGATAATCAGCACGTTGCGAATCACCAGCCGCGGTGGCTGAAGCTACTGTAAATACGAGTGCGAGAGAGATTTGCTTAATCATTTCGATATTCCTGTGTTTAGGTGGAACAAATATTGGGTTAATGAAGTCTAAGGTTCTATGTGCGTGGTTTTGGAACGTCCAGAAGCTCTAGCCAAGTGGGCGCCGGTGATAGTATTAAACAGAACAGTTATAGCTCCCGCAGGCTCGGAAAAAGGCCATGTAGTGATTAAATATGGCAGAATTATGGCAATCAGCCCAGAGGTAGAATTGTTGCTCTGTTTAACTAGACAATTCCGGTATAGTCGCCCTAAATCCTTTACCTACAATGACTTACAGATATTGAGAGCAAAATGAGTAGACGTATAGCTATCGTCGAGGACGAAGCTGCAATTCGAGAGAACTATGCGGATGTGCTGCGCAAGCAAGGCTACGAGGTACAGACCTTCGCGAATCGTAAAGATGCGATGTCTGCATTTGATATTCGCCTTCCGAGTCTAGCGATAATCGATATCGGCCTCGAGAACGAAATAGATGGCGGTTTTACTCTATGTCAGGCACTTAGATCGCTCTCAGAAACATTGCCTATTATTTTCCTTACGGCGCGTGATAATGATTTTGATACGGTTAGTGGACTACGAATGGGCGCGGACGACTATCTAACAAAGGATATTAGTCTGCCGCATCTAACTGCTAGAATTGCTGCTCTATTTCGTCGTCTAGATGTCATCGATCAGCCCCCTTCGCCGGAAAGTTTGTTGCATAGAGGAAAGCTTTCGCTGGATATTAGTCGTCTTACTATTCAGTGGGACGGAAAGCCAGTTGCACTTACGGTAACAGAGTTTTGGATGGTTTATGCATTAGCCAAATTCCCAGGCCATGTGAAAAGTCGCCAGGTACTAATGCAAGAATCAAAAATATTCGTTGATGGCAGCACAATTACATCGCACGTAAAAAGAATTCGAAAAAAGTTCATGCTGATAGATGAAGAGTTCGACTGCATCGAAACTGTATATGGAATGGGCTACCGCTGGAATATCACACCTGAAGCGGCAGCTTAATAAATTATGAGCCTTTCATTTAGAAACCCATTTGGGATTCGATTCAAGCTGGTATTTCTTTCCAGCTTTCTGTTGGTCATACCTTGGCTTGGCTATCAATATATTCTTGAGATGGAACAAGTGCTCAGACGTGGGCAGGAACAAATTGTTCTCGGTACTGCACAAGCTTTAGCAACAGCATTGAATGAACGTCCTGAACTCTTCGACGAGGGGAGCTATTCACCGGCGAGGCGCAGCGAGGATCTTTACGTCTATCCGATCTTCTCCGCGCTCGCACTGGACGATGGTTCGCTGACTGATTGGGACGAATATCAGCAATATGAAGTTAAGTTTGATGACAAGGATCAGCTGCGCACCCAGTTAACTCCGCCTCGCTACTACA
>Ga0302114_10003269_pt1 | contig 10194 bp, 9 predicted proteins | sample AG5_Surface_MG_FD_203107 | JGI IMG/M metagenome (GOLD analysis project Ga0302114, IMG submission 203107) | Marine microbial communities from Western Arctic Ocean, Canada - AG5_Surface | ecosystem: Environmental > Aquatic > Marine > Oceanic | place: Canada: Western Arctic Ocean | collected...
ACCCCAACCCAACCCCCCAGCGAAAGCCCCTCCGGCATAGGCTGACTAAAAAGGACCCCCCCCAAACCCTCTTCCAGCTCCAGCAGCAGCTGACTTCCTTGGGCCACTCCTCCGGCACCACCTGCGTGGACTGCTCGAGCTGCATTTCCACTTTGTGCACCGGCTGCGAGCCCTGCCTCGCCCTCCGGGGCGGTGACAGCTTCCTCCCTCCGTTTTCCGAAGCAGGCCCAGGAGCAGAAGCAGCGTCCGTTCGGCTAACCATCCCCCTCAACGCGTGGAAGTGTATCTTTCAATTTTTACTGACGTCCTTGAACGTTCTTTGCTGGTTCATTCCTCTCCGGGCCAAGAACTTTGGCTCCAACAAGCTTCTTCTGGGGCTTGCCAACGCCTTCTCGGGCGGTGTTTTCCTCTCGCTGGCTTTTGGGCATTTAATTCCGGAGTGCGTGCGGGGTTTCGGGAGCGACTGGAACGAGGCGGTACCTCACATGGTAAGCGAGCGTTTTTTTTTGCCTTTTTTGAGTCTTCACATTGAAGTGCAGATGCCCCTGATCTGATCTGATCTGATCTGATCTGATCTGATCTGCGCCTGGCCGAACAAAGCCTACGTGTCCAACTTTGAGCGTGTTTTAGTGATTCGCTTTTGCAGGGTCAGGGCAGGAACAACAACGTGCACCGCCAAACCATAACCGATACCAAAACCAAAACCAAAACACTAACTCCACAACCCCCCACCCCACACCACACCCCAAAGGTGGTGCTGTTTGGGTATTTGCTCATTTTCTTCTTTGAAAAGGTGGCCTTCGACTCGAGCGGTTTGGTGGCTGTAAACGAGAAGGAGACTGATAACGAGAATGAGAATGAGAATGATAAAGAGAATGATAATGAGGACGAGCAATTAAATACACAAGCACAAAGTGCAGACAATTGCAACACAAAGGGACACAGCAAAACGACTCGCTCAGCGGTAATCCTCCTGGGTGCGTTGGCAGTCCACAGCGTGCTGGAGGTGAGCTTTGAGAAAGACGAGAATGCGAGCCACATTCTAAAACCAACGTTATTCCAACTCAATTTTATCTTACTCGGCGCAGATGACGGCGCTCGGCCTTGCCGACACTTTCTCCGACTCGGCCCTCCTCTCGCTTTCGATAGCTCTACACCAGCCGGCCGAGTCCATTGCATTGCTCGTAGGTGAGCGATGAAGACGAGAAATATATACGAGCCACTATTAACAATTTTAATTTTATTTACTTCGCGCCTTCTTCGCTCGGCACAGCTTTCCTAAAATCGGGCATGCCCAAGAAGGAGATCTTCTACTTCTTGAGCGCATTCAGCTGCATGGGACCGATCGGGGTTGCAATCGGCATGGCTGTCAACGAGTTTGCAGCGCCTATCGTCGACGCTTTCATGCTGGCAACGGTCGCGGGGACGTTCATCTACGTGGGAGCGACAGAGGTCATTCCGGAGGAGGTGAGCGAGCGAACGAGCGGAAATGGCTACAGACGGCTCATTCACTACTAAGCAAACTAAACCAAACTTACCCACTCAAATCCTTTTGACAGTGGGAACATCAGGAGCACAAGTTCAAGAAGTTCTTTTCTCTGATTGGGGGGATTGTCACAATCTTTGGCATCACTCAGTACACGGCGGGCTTGGAGTCATTATAATAAGAAGAAAAAAAAGGATATATTATGAATGAAATGGGTGATAAGAAGATGATGATTTTTTAATATGATTAAAAACAACTACGACTACGACACGAACATTCTATTTTCGAGCTTCGAGCTCACTCTCACGTCACAATAAAATTAAGTCAAGTTAACCGTCTTCCTCCTGCGACCCATCTACCCTCCACCAGCCCTCCTCGGCGTCTCGTATCGCTGATAGCATCGAGGTATAATTGTCTATGACTCCTGCAAGGATAGGATCGTTTTTGAGAATTGTTCCACCGAAACCGCCCATCGATAATGTTGCTGTTGCTGTGCTTTTATTCGTATCCTCATCGTCGCTACTGCTCTCCTCCCGCAATTTCATCGTTGAATCGCTGCTGCTCGTTGCGCCGGCCAAGGGCGGGATGGTGCAGCCGCTCGGAAAAGGACAATTCCAAAACTTTTGGAAGTGCGACCGAAGGCACGAGTAGCAAAAACTGTGCCTGCACGACCGGAGAGTGGAGGGAGGGTTGTATTTAAGTTTCAGCAGCTTGTTGTCGGACCTAGTCGTGGGAACCATGCCGCAAACAGGGCATTGGAGGGACTTTTTAAGCTTCGTTAGAGATTCAGACTGCGAGTACGAAAGGATCTTGTTGACGAGGGGCGACCAGTCGGACGAGAATATGAGGTCTCGGTCAAGGGGCGGGGTGGGGGTGGAGGCGGAGGTGGTGGCGGAGGCTACGGCAGATTCAGCGCCAGCTGCAGGTGGGGGGGATTCCAAAAGCTCCTGTGATGATGTTGAGACGGTGGGTGAAAAGGGGGCTGAGGGCGAGAGAGAGAGCCCTGTGTGGTATTCTCTCGTCGTTTCACTATGTGGTGGCGAGGCAGCAGCTTGCGCTTTTGGTTTGGTTTTGGCAGGGGAAGGGGAAGCTGAAGGAGAGGGATTGCAAGCACCAGAGAGAATTGAACGATGAAATGGTGCTGAAAAGTTGTCGTCCATAATCAGCACATCAGTGTTGTATATATTCTATTATATAACTGGATTAATAGAGATTATTGCGGTGTTGCGTGAAGTTTTGTGCTGAAGAGGTAATTTGTAAATATTATTTATCGCTCTGTTTGCACGTTTGTGCACGTTTGCCCAGCACCCCAGTTGTCCAATTATGTACCTTTCCTTAATTGTCCTCCTCTCACGACAGGCATTCCTTTATGCCCCACTTACGTCGTCGCTTGTGCTGATCTCAAACAAAAACTCTCCTCAACCTACCTTCGAACTTGTTGCTACAACAATTTGCAGGGTGACAGCATTCTTCACGAAATCCTCGGCAGATTTGACCTCTCCACTCCCTGAAGATGTTACCGACAGCTACATAGCCATTCGGCTTGCGACTAAGGATCTCCTTACAAGCAAAGGTGCATCGTACCTTTCGTCCTTTGACTTTCGCCATCGTCTTGCCATTGCCTCAAGCTACTCCTTGAATGAAGCCACAGCGAAATCGCTGTCTCAGGAGCTTATCGAGCAACTCGCGTCAATTGTCGAGTTTGATGGCTTGGATCAGCTAGCGTATGACTCGCAGGACATCACTTATGATGCGACAAATTACCCAAGACAAAATCAAGTACGTTCGGCGAACAGTTGCAACAATTTTAGACTTGCTGCTTGCGATTGAGGAGTGCTACGGAGAGGAGCAACAAGAGTATATAATACGATTGATGACACAATATTACCCTGACGAAGTTGTGCTCGATACAATAGTAGTGATAAGGGCAAAAGAATTGGAGAGAGTGAAGCAACAGCAGCTCGATTTGGACGATTATGCCAAGAAGAACTCGATAAAGCAGTCGTCGAATAACAACAAATTCCTTTTTCTTGAATAGAATCCTTTCGTAAAAAAACTTGTAATGTTTGAATCGTTAGATTCTTCTTTCTCGCGGCAGACTATTGATAAATTTTAGGCCAGAAATTCAGCTCCTGTTCTCCACCGCCCGTCCACCTGATGCCACCTTTAGCCAGATCAAAATCGCCCTCAAATCCGCCGTTAGGTCCTGTTGGTCCCCCCTTGGGCCTGAAGTCCACGTAAAGCTTCCCCCCCACTACCCTCCCAGGAAGAGAGAAATTCAGAGGCTCGCCCCTCCCTCCTCCGCCGTCAACTGACACCACTCCATCGCTATCAACTGAGATCATCCGTGTCCCACCGGGATGGTTGATTGGGTCAGTATACGATCCGGAGAAGACGCTCTCTACAACCGAATTATTTTTCGATTTCTCAACAACCTCTATGAACCCGCGCAGCTCAGTGATGAAGGTAGCTATCGAGTCTTCCAGCTGGATTTGTTCAGGGGGGGAATTTCGCAAACCACCGTTAATCAACTTGTCGAATTGCTCGAGGGAGGCTTTTACTCGGTCGCATCGTTGATTAAGATCCTCAAAACGTTTAGCATCGATTTCATCGTTAATCACTGTCAATATGTCCTTACGAAGCGTGGAGAAAGGTGGTTGGGCCAGAGTTTCTTTAATTTGGGGGTAGTTCTTAGACTTTGTGAGGAGGGTGAACCTGGAGGAGGAGATGGTGAGGGTTTCTTTAATGGATTGTAGGCACATGTTAGGAGAGCGGTAGGAAGTAGGCTGTGGGCCGACTGCGCCGACAACAGCTTGGACCGGAAGAATTGCAACGCATGAAGCGAGAGACGCGACTTGCAGAATAGCATCACGCCGACAAGCATGAAGCTTCAAGGAATTGCCTCTGTGAGATTTTGTCGTCGTTGTCAGTATAAAGGAACCAACCGAAACGAGCATCAGGGAAAACAAGATGGATCGATACATGTTGATAATAATGATTCGATGAGGGAACTAGGAAATATGTCCAAAATTTGTCTTCAAAGTCAAGGTTGTCAAGACGAATTTTAAGATAAAATCACATTCACGCCCGAGACGCCGTCATGGTTACCTTCTATTACAAAATTTCTCTCGTCCAAAACCTTGAAGATTCTGCTGAGCTACTCCTCTCTTCTGAGGAGCCCCCCCTTAGCATCGAACGGTCACTCAGCCAAATCACAGCTTTCTCATTAGAGCTTTCTCGTTTCATACCATCCTCCCCCACCTTCACAACAACCACAAACGGTTCGCCAAAGAAGGTGTCACTTTCATTGTCGGCTTTTTTTGCAAGCCTACTCACTAACAACGACGTCGTGCAGTCACAGCCGTTTTCGGATTTCTTTTCTGATAATACTGATGAACCTTTGCCCTCACCTTTATCCCCAGCCTCACCGCTCTCACCCTCATTCAACAAAATCTCCAACTTTCTACTCCAACACAAGGAGGAGGAAACGAAGTACCTCTTTGTGAAGCGTAGAGACGTCCACACGTATTCCCACCTCCTCCAAGCAAACGAGACCCTCGTGCTTCAGTTCGAGACACAAAACAGCATTAAGTTCGCGCTCTCGTCAGTTCCTGCTCCAACTCTCAAGAATGTAGAAGAAGAAGATGCAGAAATAATAGAAGAGGTCATTCCAACAACTCTTTGCAAGAGCAATAAGAAGCAACAAACCTTTTCAACTGCCCACTCAAACACATCTAATTTCGAAACTCTGGTCACTCTCAAGTTTGACAACAGCAATTCTCGTTGGACCGGCAGTTCGTTGCAATTGAGTTTTGCGACCTTCACGTCGGAGACTTTCGAAACGGCCAAAATTTGCTGCCAAGATCAGGTGACGAAGGAGACAAATGTGTCCCAATCCCCGATACTGGCCAAGCTGGTGAACACGAGCGAAACGAGCATGAGCCTAATGGTGACTTTTTCGAGAGCTGAAGCTGAGGCTGAAGTGGAAGCTGATGTGGAAGCGGAAGTGGAAGCTGAAGTGGAAGCTGAAGTGAAAGCTGAAGAAGCTGAAGCTGACCAAGTTGCCAACACCAACACCAACAAGAGAATATCGCTCGGCAACATTATCTCCACGCTCGCTAGCACTCCTTGGAGCCTGACACAGCAGCAACAAATAATGGAGGATCTCAAGATCCAACACGAAGGCGAGCTCCTCTGCCGCGACGAGCGCATTGCGCACCTCGAGCGCCAACTCGCGACTGAGATCTTTTTGAACGCTCGGCAAGAGGAGGAGTTTGAGAAGAACTGTCAGTGCAACGAGCTAAAGGAGAACGTCTTACTTCTCGAAAAAAGAAGCCGTGGAACAATCGAGGAGAACAAAAGCTGAGCAGAAGATGGTTGAGTCGCAAAACAGCAAGTATAAACAGGCGCTCACCTTGATGAGACACCACCAGCACGAAATGAAAATTTTGAGCAACAGAACAAACGAAACAGCAGCACAATCCATAATAGAGCTCGAGGAAAACGTTGAGAGATTGGAGTTGCAGCTAAAGGGAGCGAAGGGGGAAATGTTTGCCTTAAAAGTCGATAGGGAGGAGAAAGGGATGAACTTGCGCGTTGCGAAGAAAACAATAGAAAAATTGGAAGTTGAGAGGGCTAAGTTTGTTTGCGTGAACTGCAAGAAAATTACAAATGTGACTGAGAAGATTGACGAGCAATTGGGAAAGTTGAGGGAGCGACGGGAGAAGTTGAGTGGCATGCGTAGCAGAAATGGAAATGATGATTCCAACTTGAGTCTGATTCTGGGCGAGATTGACAAGGCTATCGTCCAGCTGCAGGAGAAGCGCGAGAAAGAGCACCAAACATCCATTTAATTTAAAATATTTTTAGTTTTCGCCACAAAAAGATAAAAATTTTTAAGTGTTGTTTTGCTCAGCTTCCACAGATTTGGCATGGTTAATATCGCAAGTTACCAAAGCCAGTGTCGCAACCAGTTATCACGACAGCGAATTCACTTTTAAGTGATTTGGGTGGGCCTAGTTTGTTGACGAGCGCCATTCCGAGCTGGTACAGTAGCGTGAGTGGGAGGAAAAATGCGGCCAAGACGGGCGAAACGACAACCAGCATCACGCCCCAGAAGGCGAAGAACACAAATGGTGTGATAACATCCAAATGCACGAAAGTGTTCAACTTCTGAAGTATATTGCCTGGTGGCTTGTAGTGCGGGTTCGGTGTGTTTTTCGACCTGGGGGCCTTTCTGGTAGTAGTTCCCATGGCTCACTTTAATTTCCCTTGACACCGAGGAGCAATTTAAACATGTGACTTTAGCTTAATTATACAATTTGCTCGTGTTTGTTCCCACCGTCAGTTCTGCCTTACTGCTCCCTATATAGGGGGCTGTTAGAACAGTAGTTTGATTGATATTCTTGTTGAGCGCTGTAGTATCAATTAAGCTGGAAAAGAGGAAGACTTGCAAATGTAAATCAACGTGTGGGTGTCTTAATCCAAAATGTGGTTTGTCATACTTTTTGGCGGAGAAGAAAAGCTTCTAGAAGTTGGGACGAGAGCTGCTGAGCCTATTCGTAAGTCGATTTCCTTAAAATTGCAACAATAATTAAAAAACATCTTGATAAAAATATCAACTGGAACTAAGTTTGTTGCATTATTGGATACATTGGTCCAGTCCACATAACTCCCCATCATCACAAACAACACTGAACGGAATAGTCCAATTCCGGCAAGCCTAGAATTACTTTCCTCACCCCACCCCAAACCCCACCCCCACCCCCACCCCCACCCCAACCATCCCACCAGAGATCATGGACGCAATAAGTGAACCTTCCCCTCAATCACCCACTCCCTCCCTCTGCTTCTCTGACCTCTCAATTTCCGATAAACTGGCCCCCCTCCCTAGGCTGACTCTCTATGCCAGGTCCCCCATTGCCCTCCAGCGACTGGTCCACACCAAGCTTATCACCCCAATCTCGTCCAGGTTCACGATAAAGTCGATTGAGTCTGAGATTCTGCCCATTTTGAAGGGGCTCATGGACGATGGCGAGTATGTTGTTCGAGAGCATGTGGCGAGGGAGATTGAGGGGGTGGGCGGAGTTGTGCTCAGGTTGGGGGGTTGGAGGGACGGAAAAACAGAGGCGGAGAGGGAGAAGGAGGAGAGGTTTTGGAGTAGAAGTAGTAATGCGAGTGGTGACGCAGTCGTTGGCGTTGGCGCCAATGCCAATGCCAATGCCAATGCCAATGCCAATGCCAATACCAATGCCAATGCCAATACCAATGCCAATGAAAATGACAATGACAATGACAACGAGATTGAAAAAAATAATGATAATGATAACATGATGGCCGATTTGGGTTTCACGTACGGAGAGTTCACCCCAGAGACCCGGGTTCCGGATGACGACTTGAACAGCTCGTCAGACTCCGAGGAGGATGATTCGAGCTATGCCCTCGAGTACTTGGACTTTTACTCGGGGGGGGCAGCGGCGACAATGGTTGCATTTGCTCCACCTCCACCTCCACCACCACCACCACCACCACCACCTCCATCTTCACCAATTACCATCACGAAAGAATCCCCCTCGTACCAACTTCTGATCCACTCCCTCCTGCCCCTCCTGGAACCGCTCCTGCATGACCCCTCCCCCCCAGTGAGAATATCCGCATCCGCCACACTGATCACCTTTTCCAGGTACATTGCGGCCATTAACCCGAGCGACCTGGGCGCGTACATTCTGACCATCGCCCTGGAGCTCGCCCACGGGGACCAGTCCGAGGAGCTGCGGATGACCGCCAGCAGCTTGCTCAACGACCTCAGCGAGGTCATGGGGGGGGACTTGACGAGGCAGTTCATCGTGCCTGAGGTGGTGAGCCTGGCGGAAGACGCCGTCTTTCGGGTCAGGAAGAGCGTTGCGGGGAGAGTCTGGAGGGTTGCGGACACGGTCGTCAAGGAGATGGACGAGATGATTGCAGACGGCAGGTTGGTGTTGGAGGATTTGAATGTGGATGTGAATTTGGATGTGGATGTGAATGTGGATGTGAATGTGGATGTGGATATAATTGTGGATGTAGATTTAGATGTAGATGTGGTGGAGGAGGGGAAAGAGGCAAAGGTGGAAGATGAGACAGAGAAAGAGCAGAAACTAGAGGAAGTGGCACCTCCGCCTCCTCAAGAAGACGGAATAACAGAAATTGAAATTGAACCAACACCACCACCACCAACACCACCACCACCAACAACAACAACAACAACAATACCAACACCAATACCACCCCCAATTTCATCCCTACCCTTGACTAACTCAACATCAACTTCCTCAACCACAAACAACAACGATTTGGATGTGCTGATGTCAAGGCTAATCCCCTCCTTCCTGCGGCTCGCGTCGGACGACATTTACAGGGTGAGGAAGGCATGCTGTGAGGGTCTACCTGACCTCCTGCGATCTGTTAATCCGAACACGGCGAGGTGGGGTCCTTCCCCCCCCGCAACTGTCAAGGGAGAGGAGGTGTGGAACGAGCCCCCCCCGCCAGTGAAGGCGTTGCTCGGGGTCATGGTCGACTTGCTCGGAGATACCAGCAAGTACGTGAGGGTGGCGGCGCTGCATAGTTTGGGCGGGTTTATTGCGAGCTACGCTAGGGTCGAGGAGTTGTTGAGGGAGGAAAAGAAGTGGAGGAAAAATGAGAAGAGGAGAAGAAAGGAGGGGTGCGACAATAGCAATAGCAATAGCAATAGCAATAGCAATAGCAATAGCAATAGCAATAGCAACAGCAACAGCAATAGCAACAGCAATAGCAACAGCAATAGCAACAGCAATAGCAACAGCAATAGCGAAAACGATCTGAACGATTTTCGGAAGTTGCCTCGGATCCACGTTCCTGACATTTTTCTCCAATATTTTTTGGAAATGGGGACATGTTGCATTGAGAGCTTTGCGGATGAAAATGACACTGAAAACGAGAACGAGAAAGTGAACGAGCCGACATTGGGGCTCATTGATCTCACGGCAGGAGGCACATTGGCAGGAAACTCATCCGGAGCGACAGCAGGAGAACTGCGCTACGCGTGTGCATTTTCGTTTCCGGCTGTAGCACTTGCTCTGGGGCGAAGCAACTGGCCCCTGCTGTCCAGGACGTACCACGCGCTGACCAGAGACGACAACCAAGATGTGCGGAAAACACTGGCCGCGAGCTTGCACAAAATTGCCGAGCTCCTGGGAGGCGAAGGAACGGAATCCGAGCTGCTACCAACGTTCGAGTACTATCTGCGAGATGTTGAGGACGTGAAGATTGGGATTGTTGCTAACCTGGCCAGATTTCTCCGCGTTGTTCCGGCAGGCAGCGTCAGAGAGAGCTACCTCCCGGCTCTCCCCAGTTTAGTTTCCTCCGGTAACCCGCTGAACTGGCGAATCCGACAAACGCTCGGATCCGTGGTTCCTAGACTTGTGTGGCTCTTCGATGTGGGCGGTGTTAACTCTTTCTTGCTGCCAATGGTGTACGAAATGATCGAGGACGGCGTTAGCGAAGTTAGATCAGTTGGTGTGAAGGGAGTGGTTGGAATTGTGGGCAGGTTTGCAAGGGAATTGGAGGGGCTGGTGAAAAAAGGGGATGTGGCGAACTGCCAAGCAATGCTGGATGGAGTTATAGAACGGATCTTGGCGATGGGGCGAAGTGACACTTTCGGCGATAGAAGCAGTTTTTTGGGGATCTGCCACGTG
>Ga0302114_10003272_pt1 | contig 10192 bp, 7 predicted proteins | sample AG5_Surface_MG_FD_203107 | JGI IMG/M metagenome (GOLD analysis project Ga0302114, IMG submission 203107) | Marine microbial communities from Western Arctic Ocean, Canada - AG5_Surface | ecosystem: Environmental > Aquatic > Marine > Oceanic | place: Canada: Western Arctic Ocean | collected...
AAACTTCCACCTCTTTATTCTTCCGCATTCGAAACGTTTGCACCTCTGGATTCCTCTGCGTTGCTTCTGCACCAATTTGACTGCACGCCACCGCTTTCAATTCAATCGTTCTCTCGTCGTCGTCGTCGTCCTCCTCCTCCTCCTCCGACGTGGAAGCGCTTCTCCTCCTCGCGTCTTTCTTCTTCTTCTTCTCATCGCCATTTCTCCTCCTCGTCCTTTTTATCTCACACAACGAAGAAATCGCATCTCCGACTTTCCCTGCCATCTCGTCCTCGCCAACTTTCGTCATCTTCATGAACATTCTTTGCAATAAACTCTCCGCGTTGTGTCTCGCCAAGCACGCGGATTTCTCTTCGATTCGTAAAAAGTCATCCTCCTCCGTCTCATCATCATCAATTTCAATCTTCGCGTTTGAATCGTCGACGATGGTGTCGACTAACTTCTTCGTCAGCTCGAACCCTTCCTCGTCGGCGATTAAGTGCGATTCGAGTTGTTCGCACAGGTTTGCGATCTGTTCCAGCTCCTGTTTGCGGAATGAATACAAGCGTATCGTGTAAAAGCGTCAGCGGGGAAAAAAAGCAGCCGTCACACATAAAAAGAGAACATAATCACGCGCGATAAAACGATCAATGTCTCGTTTTAAAACGAGAAGAGAAAACGTACCAAACTGTGTTGTTGCCGTCGTGAGCGTCGTTTTTGAGTCGTGCTCTTGCTCGTCACGTTTCGTTCGTTCTCGTTGTCATCATCGTCGTCCATTTAATACATATATACATGTGACGGTTGGTTTTGTGAGGAAAAATTCGTGGCTGAAAATCGCTTCAAATGTTCCATTTTATCCATTTTAATTAAGAGCAGAGATTCTGTTTCATAAACACGCGCACAAACTCTGAACACGCGAGATATAATAGCGATTTGTGTGGACGAGAGTTGTAAGAGAGAGAGAGAGATTTGATACGTTTATAGATATACATACACGTGCACGGATGACAACCTCGTACCCGAAAATAGGAGGCAACGGGGAAGCGAATGAAGGAAGAGTTTTGCTCTCGCAAACGACAGGTTTCGGGAAACCTGCCGGGTACGACCCGATCGCGTGGCAAGCTCGGTGCGATTTAGCCGCGGCGTACCACTTGTGCAACCAGATGGATTTGAACGAAGGGATTTGTAACCACCTCACGGTGATGGTTCCAGGGACGACGGATCGGTTTTTGTGCGTCCCGTACGGATTGCTTTGGGACGAAGTGACCGCTTCCAACTTGTTGATGTTGGACGAGAGCGGGAACGTTTTGGAAGGGGAAGGGGAAATCGATGCGACGGCGTTTTTTATACACGCGGCGATTCACGCGACCGGGGTGGTGTGTGTTTTACACACGCACACGCCGAACGTGACCGCGTTGTGTTGCACGGAAGATTTTACGTTGCACATGTGCCATCAAAACTCGTTGCGGTTCGCCGGGGACGTCGCGTATGATCCAACGTTTAATGGGTTAGTTTTGGACCGAGAAGAAGGCGATAGGCTGGTGAAGGTTATGAATGGGAAAAGGGTGTTGATGCACGCGAATCACGGGGTGATTATTTGCGGAGATTCCGTCGCCGAGGCGTTCGATGATTTGTATTATTTGGAGCGAGCGGCGGAAGTGCAGATTTTAGCGATGAGCACCGGGAAAGCGTTGAGGATTGTGCCAGAGAATGTTGCGAATCAGTTTTTGGTGGACATGAAGAAAGATGGCGGAAAAGCGAACTGGGCCAATTTACACTTCGACGCGTTAAAGAGAGGGTTGATGCGAACACACGTTGGGGCGAAGTTTTGCCAGTAAAGAAAAAACTACGCGCAGCTGAAAAACATTTGTACCATCAGTAAAGCTAAAGGTCAAATAGAATGTATATAAAATCAACCATTAGAAAAGCTAGTATATCTACCTAGTACTGCTATTATCATAGGAGAGCCGGTATTGCCCCTATTTCTTTCGTGCTTTATTTTGTTTTCCAGCGACAGATGTAAAATCCATCGGTTTCGTGAACGTTCGGAAACAGCTGCATCTCGTGAGAGAAAGCACTACAGCCGTGTGAAATTTGCTCTTCTTCTTTCTCTTTTTCAAAAGGCCACGGCTCGTATCCCATTTCTTTATAAATATCGGAAGTTTCAAACGCTCTCGCGACGTCTTGGTTTTCTTCTTGGAAAATCGAACACGTGGCGTAAACCATCGTCGTCGGCTTTCTCGTCGTCGAAATGTTTCTGTTCTCGAGCTGAATACTTGCCGCTTCGAATAAAATTTCCAGTTGAAGCTTTGAAAAGATAACGACGTCTTCCTCTTTTGCCAACCAGCGACTCGACGGAGTGCGTCGCCAAGCACCCGCGCTCGAGCACGGCGCATCGACTAAAACCGAATCGTAATAACATCCATCTCTTTTCAAATCATTCGCGTCCAAGGCCGTCGTTATCAAGTGCGAAACTTTCGCACGTTTCGCGTTCGCTTCCAGATGCTTTATTCGTCTTTGGTCGACGTCGTGCGCAGTCACAAACGCACCTTTTGCCGCGAGCGCAAGCGTTTTACCTCCGTTTCCACAACAAAAGTCGAGAATTCGGTCGTCTTTACTCGCGCGACAACAGCTCGCGATGAACTGCGAGCCAAGATCTTGGATCTCGTACCGTCCTTGAAGCCATTGTGGGTCTCTTTCCGGCGATATTCGATACGCGTCGTTCACGGTAAACGCCAACGAGGAATCCTCTTCGCTTTCAAACGGCACTCTCTTAAACGATGCGACGACTTCATCTCGTTCGACGATGTTCGTCACCTCGCGAAACTCATCGCCGTCGTTCGCGACTAAATTTACCCGAAGCGATATCGGACCTTTTCTATTTAAATGTTTGAGTAATTCTTCCGTAAAGTCCACCCCGTATTGCGACACGAGCTTCTGCGCCGCCCAATCCTGTACGGAGAGCCGCTTGGCTAAAACATCTACCGTTTTAATTCCCGGAACGTCCAATTTAGGATAATCTGCTCTCACCGCGTCCTCGTTTAGAACCTTGCTCCCCAGTGGCACGATTCTATCCAGCGCCGCGATGATGTTACTCCGTTTAATTTGCGCTTCGTGTAACGTGAGCAGCGCCACCGCCGTTTCTTCAACCGTAAACGCCTCCTCCGCGGCGACGCTCTGATTCTTCCGAGACTTCGCCAACCGATCCCACATCTCGCGCTCCAAGTACGCCTCATGCGTATCATTCCCAGCGATCTCTTCTAAATGCCACATCAATTCTCTTTTTTTCACTTCAATCCTCAAAATCGTCTCCGCGATTACCTTCCTCTCTTCGTTCCGCAACGCCGTCTCCTCCCATGTTTCTTTTCCCACCCCAAAGGCTGCCAAGTTTGGAGACAAATTCTTGCGCAAACACTTCTTGACGACTTTTTGCGCGTCGACTGGCATTCGCGCTCGGTCTGCGCGCAGAATGTGCTCCAATCCAATCAAAATTCGGCGAGAGCACAACTCCCATCGGATGGTCGTTGGTGTTGATGATGATGGTGATGATGATGATTCCGTTGTTGCATCGTGATGAAATTGAGAAAATACCGTTACACCTCCTCTCGACTTATACTTCTCCCTCCTCCGCCAACGATACCGCGTTTGGGAGTCGCAGCAGCAGCAGTAGCGCTCGTGGTGTTTTTGAGACGGTGTTATTCGAACAAAACCGCTGCTGTTGATGTTGTTGTTGCTGAAACTTTGCAACACCATTTTAGGGGAATTCCCCCACAAAACTCTTACTTTTGAAGAGTTTTGACACGTGCAATGATGATGATGGTGATGACTAAGTCGTCGCGGTTGGACCGCCGAAAATGCTGGTCTTCGTGCGCTGCTAACGATTTACGAGCGAGGATGTGGAGTTTTACGCAATCCTCCTCCTTTTCATCCTCGAACACCAACAACAACAATAGCGCAAATTTAGGGAAAACGACACCTCTATCCTCTCTGATTGTGGACAAACGCGGGAAGATGTTTACCTCTCTCGAGCGCGATCACAGCCAAAAACTCATCCTAGACCACATTCACGCGCGAGACGTGTCTTTATTAGAACACGTCGCGGATAAGTTCACCGGCGTTTCCGCGACCATGGTACAAAGAGAAAAGTTTTCGATTTTGAGGACGAACAGGTTTAGCGCGGTTATAGGGGAGGACTGCTTACACTTGTTCGAGAAGGATTCGGCGAGCTCAAGAGCGGTCGCGCAGAAAGTGTCCTCGCTGATGAAGACGATTTTACAGGAAGAGCAACAACAACAGCAGCAGCAGCAGCAGCGTTCGTATTATTATTCGTTCCCGCAACTCGCCGCGGAAGCATGTTTGGATGAAGCGTCGACGCAGTTGGAGCTGAAGCTGCGAAGGTTAGGTTTGCTCGTCGACGCGGTGACGAAACCGCTGAAGAACAGTAGCGAGAATAACGGCGAACGCGCGGATTTTGAGTTATCAGTGGGGCAGTTTCAGAGGTTGTTGCCGTTGAAGCAAGCGTTGGATGAGATCGATACGGACATCAGGGAGCATCATCAAATGTTGGACGAGGCGTTGAGGAAGGAGTTTTCGTTTGATTTAGAACAACAACAAAGAGGAGGAGGAGGAGGTACGGACGAGGTGGAAATCGCGAACAACGTGTTGCAGCTGCTAACGTCGCACGCGGGACGATCTCGAGCGATGGGTGGTCGCGTGTTGGAGCTAAAAAACGCTTTGCGCGCGACGCGAGAGGTGTGGGAATTACAACTGGATGTCGACCGAAATAGAGTTGTTCGCTTAAACCTTCGCGCGACGATTTTAGGCATGAGCTGCGCGGCGGCGAGTTTACCCGCAGCCGCTATGGGGATGAACGTTCCTCACGGTTTGGAAGAAAGCGCGGTTGGTCTCACCGGCGCTTTTTCTGTCATCTCGTTCGCTATGGGTGCCATCGGTGTCGGTCTTTGGGGCGCTTTTACTCGTCAGAGCAAATCCACGTTCATCCCGTCGCTCTTCGGCGGAGGCAAACACGAAAAACACGTGCGAGAGTTGAGAGCGTTGCGATACGTCCTCGTCAACTTGGACAACTTGGACGACGTTTTACGCGACGATATTAATACTGTCGTCGTCAGAAAAAGCGATTCTCAAGAACAACCCGCGACGACAAATCGAGAACGCGTGCGGAAAGAAATCCAATCCGTCGGCGACGGCGCCGCAGACGCCGAATCCGTCGATTTAGTCTTCGAGGTGTTCGATAAAAATCGAGACGGGGAAATTTCAACCGGAGAATGGGTCGGCGAAAGATGATGAAGAGTACGTAAGTCAGCTTTCGGAGTAGTAGTAGTAGTAGTAGTCGTAGTAATAATAATAGTAGTAAAACCAATAGCGCTGTTCGATGTCACAGTAAATAAAAGTAATAGTGTAAAGAGCGAGCGTTCAACTTTCACGTGATCTATGATCAGCATCACCGTATTATAGGCAATGTATAGCCGAAGAAGTTCATCATCTAAATGTTTCGTAGGAATTTCTCCGTATTTTAAAATCCATCGTTGCGGGTAAAAAATACGACACAACAAAACAAAAATGGTCGTCCCAAAGTTCACGGCGATCGCGAAGAAGATTCGCCCGACGACGAGGCAACAGACGACGACCGTGATGAACAAAAACACGCGGGGTCGAGGAAGGAAAAGAAAAAAGCAAGGCAAAGACGAGGACGATGAAGAAGAGGAAGAGGGCAAAGAAACGGTGAGTGAAAGCGAGTCCTCCCCTCGGGGAAAAGCGAAAGGCGCAGACGGAGAAGAAGAAGAAGAAGAACAACAACAACAACAACGAGGAGGAGGAGGAGAGGAAAAGAAGACGCCGAGGAAAGAAGACGAAGGAGGAATGACGACGTTGGCAGCGAATGCAGAGCAAACAAAGGACGCGATCGATATACAGTTAAAACCGAACATGGATCCCAGATTGAAAGGCGAGATTGAAAACGCGTTCGAAACGGTCACGAAGTTGATCCATCGCATGGACGCGCACAACGCGCAAACGCTGGAACATTTAGATATGGTGAGGAAAGCGACGGAGGAGAGGAACCGAGCGGCAAAGGATAAGTTATTGGATATCATGACGGAGTCGTTTAGGAAATTGGCGGATAAGGCGAACGAGTCGGCGATGTTAGAGGAGAAGATTGAGGCGATGAAAGATATGATTGCCAATCTGCGACAATCGATTGGCGCGTAAAAATACTTCAGTCTGTTACACATATACTCTTATCTAGTTGCACATAAACTACAAAACTCATTCATCGTCGTCGTCCTCTTCGCGCGCGGCTGCGGCTAACGCCGCCGATTCCGCCGCCGCCGAGCGTTTCAAAGCTTCGAATAAGGAAACCATGGTCGTACCCCACAACGAAACGCTTGCCATTCGAGGTAAAACGCCACGGAAATACCCTCGAATGCCGTGTTTTCGATACAAGTCCTTCGCCACCGAGGCGATTGTCATCCTTTTATAATTGCTGCTAGTGTGACTATTATTATTTCCGCCGCCGCCGTCGCTAGTATTCTTGCTAGTGTTAATGTTTTGCTGTTGCCCGGATAAAACTTGAAACCGCGTTTTCACCGCATCCAAAGGCGTCGTGATGAATCCCGAACTCATCCCAGCGCACAGCCCACTCAACGCGGTAACACCTAACGCGATGTTATCGTCGATATCGTCAATATTGAAATCTTCGCCATCACCGATGATATTGCTGTTGCTGTTGTTGTCGTTCAATTTGTTATCGTCGCCACCGTACATTTTCGTGTACTGGTTCCAAAACACCCTCGAGTACGTCCCGTAAAATCCCCACCAAATGGCGCTGGATGGGACCAACGTAGCGACGGAGGCCACGTACCCGCGATACAAACCTCTCGCGCCTTCGTTTCTCAATATTTCCTTGAACGCGTGAAACCCATTCCTATACCCACGAAATACCGTATTACTCGCCTCGACGCTACTCCCGCTACTCCTCGCCGCCGACGACGAAGGGCTCAACGTCCCGTCCTTGGTAAAATTCGCGTGTCTCAGCCCACTCACTTGTTGCCTCTGACTGATAATATCTATCGGTGTCCCTAACGTCTGACTCACGAACGATGCCGTCGCTCCACCAGCCGCGTCCGCGATCCCGTAATACATCTCCTCCACCTCGTACTTCTCGCACAGCGTTCGCGCGTTCCCTTTCGTATATTCCAACGTCGATAAATACACCATCCGCAAAGGTATCGCCCCGAACACGACCGTCCCAAATCCCGCGTATAAACCTTTAAACCCTCGGTCTTTTATCACGTTCTTCACCACGTCTTTAAACGGCGTTTGGATTTTCGTCCCTTCCAGCATCTGTCTCGTTTTCACCACCGAGAGTGGGTACAACGCCAGCGTCGCCAAGGAGAAGGCGCCTATCCCGTTGAGGAAGAATTTCGATTTATCCAAATGTTCCCAATCGATTTCTTTCGGTAAACGACCACTGTTACCACCATGACCACTCTGAGTACTGGTCCTTTTCATCTCGTAGTCGCTTAAAACTCTCTCTTTTTCTTTTTCTTTGTCTTCTTTCGAGGTAAAAGTCGTACTCCTCATCGTCTCATCCAATCACACAACAACATCAATCCGCTTTACAAACGGGGAAAGGAAATCTTTCATCAAAGCAATGTTTATTATACCTTTCTTATTAAAGCGCGATGATAACGATGACAATTCGACGCAGAGAACCACTTTAATAAGTTTGATCGTCGTTTTAATAACACTGTTACTGTTTGTTGTATTCTTTTATTCTTCGTTCGTATTCGCGTGTTCTTGTTTTAAATATGTGAGGAAAGAACAACTCAACAGATGCAAAAGGACAAACGAGTGGTTTAAAAATACGCGAGCGCTACGAGAGCACAAAACTATCACACATACACGCTACTACAAAAGTATGACTACTCAATGGGAGAAGGAAATGGAGCTCTTTTCTCCCGGCTACCTAAGGCTCCTCCTCCGGACGAGCGAGATCCCGAGCGATCTCAAATCTCCGTCTATCGCTACGTGCGGCTTCTCGACGCTGACTTTCACCTCGTCCACCGAAGCGAACTGGCGTAAAATCTGCCCCGCAATGTCCTCCCCGACGGTTTCGATTAAATCTCTTTGCGGGCCGGAAACGACGATAGACTTGACCAGGTTGAACGCTTTGGCGTAATCCACCGTGTGTTCGATTCGGTCGTGCGCTTTTAATACCTCTTCTTCCGTACTTGTTTTTGATGATGTTGGTGTTGGTGTTTCAGTATCGAAAGCGGATAAAGTCCTCCTCTTCTTCTTCATCTCGACGTTGATTAGGAACTTTTGCCCTAGCGATTTCTCGCTCGGAAGGACGCCGTGGTAGGCGTGGAATTGTAAGTCGTTGAGATGGATTTTATCCGGGGGATGGACGTCTCCTTCTACTCCCGCCCATGATGAATACGACGAGGAGGATGCATCCAATTCGGATTTTTCCCGGGAACGAGTGGAAAATGAAGGAGAGGACGGAAACACGGAGAGATATCCTCGAAGCGGCGGAAACGATGATCTTTTTGCCAACCACCAACAACGAGAAACGTTTAAGGAGGAACTGAGCGGCATTATTGCTTGTATACCTAAAGGAGAGAGAGAGTCTTTGTTCGCTCGCGCGTGTTCAATTTGTAACGATTTGAGAGGAGGCTTTTAGGGGAATTGACATATAAGAGAGGATACGTGAGAGTTTACGCTTGAGCCGATCAGCATACAAACGAGAGATTTAGAGAGGAAAAGAAAGAAAAAGAATACGAGTGATGATGATGATGAATATAAATACGCTACGACGCGCAATCTTTGCTTTAAAAGTACTCCTATTACGTATTCTTCTTTCGCTTCGACATGAGTTCCACCGCCTTGCCGACGGACGAGTTCGACGGATCCAACTGAAACGCCAACTCGCTTCCTTTAACGCGATACTTTGTCAAAATTGCGTTCCACCGTTCGTCTTTTCTCAAATTTTCGAAATCTGAATCTTGTTCCAGAAGTTCGTAATCCCGAGCGGCCCTTCCTAACCCGTATAACCTCCCGTTCGCGTACCCGCTTTGGAACGTCAACTCCAAACTCGCAAACGCCAAATCCCAGTTTTCCATTTTCGCGTGGCACGCGGTTAAGTTATAATACGCGGATTGTTTCTCACCCATCGTTAGTTCCGCGGGTTTTGTTCGGTCCCTTTTCGTCCCGGCGCCTTCCGCGGTTAACGCTTTCTCGAAGAAAGTAATCGCGGATTGGTAATCACTCGATTGGAATTTCGCGCAACCCGCCTCGATGAAATCTTCGCAATCGGACGTGTTCACCCACGCGTCCCCGACCAATTTTCCACCCATTTTTAACGGGTTTGGCATGATCATTGTTTCTCGCTTCCTCCTCCTCCCAAAGGAGGAGAGGTTGCAACGCAACGGTGGTTTTAAAGCCGCTGCAAAAGATACCATTTTGTGTCTGATGAAGTGAAGAAGTTTCCCCAAAGTCAACGAACACAATTCGCCAGATTTACTACGCGCTCGAATATAGGTCGTGAAATGCACTCAGCGTCGTAAACGTGACACAAAGCGAGCGCATTTCGTTGGAACACTACTACTACGAACAACAATGAAAGGTGGCGATGGAAGAACGATCGTTTTGAATCATCATTCGGAGACGGGAAAAACGGTCGTTCTCCTCTCGTTTGGATTCATCACACAAGCGATGCTTTTAATCCTCACCTTCCTCTTCGCCTATAACTTGGCGAAAACGCGAACGAAGAAAAAACTCGTCGGTTTAAAAGACGTCCTGAGACAAATCGCGGACGAAAACGCCCCGGGTACGATTTTAAACCCGGAGAGTTTACGGAAAATCATCGGGACGTTACCGAAATGGGTGGACTTTTCGGACTACCATCGAGTGCCTTGGCTGAATAAAGCGGTGAAAACGATGTGGCCATTTCTGGATAAAGCGATCGCTTCGTCGGTTATTTGGGCGTTATCGGACGTGGTGAACGATTTAGCGAAGATGAGCAAACTGAAGATTGGGTTTCGGACGTGGACGTTAGGGGACGAGCCGCCGATTTTAACCGCGGCGAAAGTGTTGGACGACGTGGAAGGCGAGGTCACGTTGGATTTGGAGTTTAAGTGGGTGGCGGTGAAACCAGAGGTGGTTTTGGACGTGAAAGCGGCTGGGATTAATT